>Ga0209237_1001567_pt1 | contig 13502 bp, 10 predicted proteins | sample GraSoi013_1_40cm_2_FD_185820 | JGI IMG/M metagenome (GOLD analysis project Ga0209237, IMG submission 185820) | Grasslands soil microbial communities from the Angelo Coastal Reserve, California, USA - Sample 10_02_2013_1_40cm (SPAdes) (version 2) | ecosystem: Environmental > Terrestrial > Soil >... | reverse complement strand
GATTTTTTGATAGCTTTCTGCCCCTGCGAAACTGGAATCTGCGCGTCTACCTGAGCGGACAGGCGATCTCTCTCATCGGCACCTGGATGCAGGTGACGGCGCAGGCCTGGGTGGTCTGGAGTCTGACTCATTCTACGGCCGCGCTTGGTGTCGTGGCGATGCTGGGGACCCTGCCAATTCTATTGTTGGGACCGTGGACGGGGGTCTGGGCGGACACGCTGGACCGGCGCCGGCTGCTCATCGTGTCACAGACGAGTGCAATGGTGCTGGCCATCACGCTCGCGGTGCTCGTGCAGACCGGCGTGATCCAGGTGTGGCATGTCTATGGGCTGGCCACGCTGCTGGGAATCGTCACGGCACTCGACATGCCTACCCAGCAGGCGTTCATCGGCGACCTGTCCGGCATGGACCAGCTGCGCCAGGCCGTCGTCATCAACAACATGCTCTTCCAGGTCAGCCGGATGATTGGCCCGGCGCTGGCAGGTCTGGTGGTCGCGCGTCTGGGCGCGGCGTTAGCATTCTGGCTGAACGGCGCGAGTTTCCTCGCCGTCATCGCCAGCTTGGTTGTCGTCCGCGCGTATCAGGTCCGCAGAACAGGCGCAGCAGATCTGAGTGGATTCTCTGAAGCAGTTCGGTTTATCCGCCAGAACCCGCGCGCGCAGGACCTCATCGTCTTTACGGTGATCGTCACGTTCTTCGGCATCTCCGTGATGAACATTCTCCCGGCCGTCGCGGCGCAGGCCCTCCATGGCAGCGCGGATGTCCTTGGGCTGTTGATGGGGGCCTCCGGCGCCGGCGCGCTCACCGGCGTGCTGCTGGTGGTTCCCGCCGTGCAGCAGGTGCGGAGGACCGGTCTGGTCGTCGGTGCCGCCGCCATCTGGACAGGGCTGTGGCTGGCGATCTTCTCCGCTTCGACCCGGCTGCCGTTTTCGGCGCTGGCGATCTTCGTGGGGAGCATGGCGTTTCCCGTGGTGCTCACCACGACGATGAGCACCCTCCAACTCATGGCTCCGCCGGACATGAGAGCGCGGCTGCTGAGCGCGCTGCTAATGGTCAGCTTCGGCGCCCAGCCTCTCGCAGCGCTGATGGTGGGATACAGTGCCCAGGTCCTCGGCGCGCTGTCCGCCGTGCGCGCGAATGGGTTGCTCATGGCGGCCGGGGCGGCCGCGCTGCTGGCGCTCCGACCGGCGCTGCGATCGTGGGAAGTGTCACCAGAGACCCACCGCGAGGTGGAGCCTCGACAGGACCCGCGAGAGTTGCAGCTGGACGGCGCGCAGACCGTGGACGCATGAAGCACGCAAAGTCTTTTCACAAAGAATTCACGAACGATTCACACCTGGTTCGTCACGTCAGAGTACGGTGCCATCGGGAGGCACACATGGTCCGAAAAATCGTGACTGCGGCTGTTAGCATCGCACTCGTGGGAGGGCTCACGCTGCCGGCACGCGCGCAGCCGGTCTCCCGTCAGGTTTCATTGGCCGACGTCGCGGCCACCACGTTGCAGAGTAACCTTCAACTGCGTGCGGCTGCGTTCGATGTCGCGGTGGCCCAGGCGCAACTGGCCCAGGCGCGGGGCGCCAGGGGTCCCCAGGCCGGCCTGGCCGGCGGATACACTCGCAACCAGCAACAGCCTTTTGGCCTGGATCCCAATGTCTATACCACGGGCGTCGCAATTACCTATCCGCTGTCCACGGGCGGCAGCCTGGAAGCGCAGATCGCGCTGGCCGAGGCCAATCTGCGCGGAGCACAGGCCACCTACCTGCGCGCAAAGCAGCAGGTCGTCTACGCCGCACAGCAGACCTACCTGCAGGGTCTCCTGGCCTTTGAGAGTAAGGCGGCGGCTCAGCGGGCGGTCGATGCGGCGACCGAAAGCCTCCGCGTCGCGCAAGCCAAGTTCAGCGCCGGCGCGTCCGCGCGGCTCGATGTGCTGCAGGCGGAGGTGGCGGCCGCGAATGCCGAGCAGACCAAGGTTCAGGCGGAGACCGGCGTGGCAAACGCGCAGGCCGCCCTGAACGCGGCGCTCAACCTTCCGCAGGATACCTCGCTGGAACTCACCGGGACCCTCTTGCCTCGACCTGGAGAAGGTACGCTCGCCGACGCCATCGCGCGGGCCCTGCGAGATCGGGCGGATCTGGCGGCGCTCCAGAGCCGGATCGCGGCAGCCCAGGCGGGCCTCGATCTGGCCCGCAGCGGCGGCCAGCCGGTCGTGACCCTCGGCACGGGTTACGCCTTCAGCAATGCCAGCGGGCAGGCTCCCTACATCTACGGTAACTGGTCGGTGAGTCTCAACGTGGTGCTCTCGGTCTTTGACGGCGGAGTCACGGAGGGAAAGATCCGCCAAGCCCAGCTCCAGCTGGAACAACTGACGGTCCGCGACGCGCAGACCAGGCAGCAGGTGGAGCTGGAGGTCCGCCAGGCGTGGCTCGCCGCACAGCGAGCGGCCGGTGAGTTGGCGGCGGCCACCAAGGCCGTTGAACAAGGACGCGAGTCCGCCCGGCTCGCCAGCGCTCGCTACCAGGCCGGTGTCGGGACCTCCTTAGAGCTTTTGTCTGCCCAATCGGGCCTGGCTCAGGCGGAGCAGGCCTTGGCCTCAGCACACTACGATCAGAACGCGGCACGTATTCAACTGATCCTGGCAACGGGATCACTGTGAGGGATCACATCATGCGGATGCGAGTACTCATCGTTGGTGCAGTCATCATCGTCCTGGCCGGGGGCGCCATGGCCCTCCGAGCGAGGGGAGGCGGCCCGGCTCCCACGACCCAGCCGGCGCAGGTGCAGGTGACGCCCGTCTCGGTCGAGGTTGTCCCCGCGCGGCGGGCAGAATTCGTGACCAGCGTATCCGCCACCGGCACGGTGGCCAGCCTGCGGGAGGCGAAGATCGCCTCGACGCTCGCTGGCATTGTGGCTGAGGTCTTCGTCGCCGAGGGGCAGCGGGTAGCGCGCGGTGCGCCGCTGATGCGTCTGCGAACCGATCAGCTGGTCGCGATCGAAGCGCAAGCCCGCGCTGGCGAGGCGCAGGCCAGGGCCGGGCTCGGCCTGGCGGAAACCAGCGTCAAGCGGTTGCGGGAACTCTACCAGATCGGCGCGGTCTCCCGGCAGGAACTCGATGTGGCGGAGGCACAGTTCGCGGCTGCCCGGGCGCAGCTCCAGCTGGCAGAGGCGGCGCTGGCTTCGGCGCGGATCCAACTGCGCGACGCCACTGTGACCGCGCCCTTTGCCGGAACGATCACGCAGCGGTCGGTGGAGCCGGGTGAGGGCGTCTCGCCAGTTGTGCGGTCGTTTATCCTTGCGCAGCTGGACGCCGTGTACGTCGAATTGGCCGTGCCGGAACGGCAGCGATCGGGCCTCCGGGTGGGTCAGACTGTCGCGGTCACGGTGGACGGTCTACCGGGATCTCAGTTCGCAGGAAAGATCGAAAAGATCCAGCCGGCCGAAACGGTCTCCAGCCGGTCGTTTACGGTCAAGGTGCGTGTGCCGAATGCCCAGCGCGTGCTGCGCCCGGGAGCCTTCGCCCGTGGGATCATCACAGTGACGGTCCGGTCAGGGGTGCTGCAGATCCCTGAGCAGGCGGTGCTGGTCACGGCCGGGAACCCTGTCCTCTTCGTGGTGCAGAACGATCGAGCGGTCCGCCGCGAAGTGGCGCTGGGCGAACGCCAGGGAGGGTTCGTCGAAATCACGTCCGGCCTGGCGGCCGGGGAAGTGGTCATTGTGAATGGACAGTTGGGATTGACGGACAACCAGCTCGTGGCGGCTCGCGCGAGCCAGCCATAGGAGGACCAACGATGCATCGTCTGGCAGAACTCTCCGTCCGCAGACCCGTGCTGGCCTCCGTTCTGATTTTGGGGCTGGTCTTCTTGGGTCTGGTTTCATACTCTCGGCTCACCGTGGAACGCTGGCCGAACATCGACATCCCATTTGTCGCTGTGAGCGTGCGCGTCCCCGGCGCCTCCCCCGAAGAAGTCGAGAGCGATGTCACCAACAAGATCGAGTCGGCGGTGAACACCATCAGCGGGATCGACCGGCTCTCGTCGACCTCGGCTGAAGGGTTTGCCATCATCTCGCTCCAGTTTCATCTGGAAAAGGATATCGAAGTCGCGGCTCAGGAAGTGCGGGATAAGATCAACGGCATCTTGCGCGATCTCCCCGCCGGGATCGACCCGCCGGTGATCTCCAAATTCGATCCCGGAGCCATCCCCGTCATCACGCTGGCGCTCTCCGCTGACCGTTCCATCCGGGACATCACCGAGTACGCTGACAAGAGCGTCCGGCCTCGCCTCGAGGGAACGCGCGGCGTGGGGCAAGTCGAGATCATCGGAGGCCAGGCACGCCAGATCAACGTCCTGGTCGATCCCACCCGGCTGATGGCCTATTCGCTGAGCACAACGGACGTCAGCCGCAGCCTGCAAGCGCAGAACGTCCAGATCCCGGCCGGCAGCATCGATCGGGGGATGCAGCGGCTCACGTTGCGAACGCTCGGACGCGTGAGCTCCCTCGACGAACTGCAGAACCTCGTGGTCGTGAACCGCGGAGGCGTCCCGGTGACGCTGGCGGATCTGGCCCGCATCGAAGACGGCGCCGCCGAAGCCGAGACCACAGCCAACATCAACGGCACGCCGGCGGTCCTACTCCAGGTGCGTAAGCAGTCGGGCACCAACACGATCCAGGTGGCCAGAGAGATCAAAGCTCGTTTGGGCGCTATCGAGTCCACGCTGGCGCCGGGCTACCACGTAGCGCTGGTACGCGATCAGTCTGTGTTCGTCGAGGCCTCCACGCACGCGGTTCAAGAGCACCTCCTGGTGGGTTCGCTGCTCGCCGCCGCGGTCGTGCTGGTGTTCCTGTGGAATGTCCGTTCCACATTCATCGCCGCGATCGCCATCCCGACGTCAATCATCAGCACCTTCGCTCTGCTGGCGGCGATGGGGTTGACGCTCAACACGATCACGCTCCTCGCCCTCGCCCTGGTCGTCGGCATCGTCATCGACGACGCGATCGTCGTGCTGGAGAACATCTATCGATTCATGCAGGAAAAGGGTATGCCGCCACTCCAGGCAGCGATCGAAGGAACACGCGAGGTAGGCGGCGCAGTCACGGCCACCACCATGAGCTTGATCGCCGTCTTCTTGCCGCTGGCGTTCATGAGCGGCATCGTCGGCCGGTTCATGCGCAGCTTCGGCTACACGATGGCCTTCGCCATTGCGGTGTCACTCCTCGTGAGCTTTACCCTCACCCCGATGATGTCTGCCCGATGGCTGCGCCCACGCCGCGCTGGCTCGGGCCACGAAGGCTCGGGCAGGGGGCGGATCTTCAGCGTCATGGAGGCGTGGTACCGCCGGCTGCTGGAAGCTTCGCTCCGCCGGCGGTGGGTCGTGGTCGTCTTGACCGTCCTCACCCTGGTCAGCGTCGCACCCCTCGGCGTGGCGGTGAACAAGAACTTCCTGCCTGAGGATGACACATCGCAGTTCGAGGTGGTGGTGCGGGCCCCCGAAGGCTGGAACCTCAACGCCACCGAGCGCCTGGGAACACAGATGGCCGGGGACATCAGGAAGCTCCCGGGTATCACCTACACCATCGTCACGACAGGCGACGATCCGCAGCACTCCGCGAACCGGTTCACCATCTACGCGCACATGGCTGACGTGGAGCAACGATCTGTCAGTCAAGATACCATGATCATTCGCGTCCGCAACGAGGTGCTGCCGCGCTACGCTCCCCTGGGCCTCCACACGCAGGTGGGGCCGGCGTCGGAGTTCGGCGGCAGCGGGCAGTTCCAGCCCATTGAATATGTCATCGGCGGGCCGGACCTGGCCGTGCTCACCCGTGCGGCCCAGGCCGGCGAGACGACCCTGCGGAAGATCCCCGGGGTCGTCGACGTCCGGTCTTCCCTGATCGGCGGGCGGCCGCAGCTTGGCCTGACCGTGGATCGGCCTCGGGCTGCCGATCTTGGGGTGAGCGTGCTGGACGCCGCGAGCGCCCTACGCGTGCTCGTGGCCGGCACCCAGGTCTCGACGTATGCTGAAGGCGGGGAGCAGTATGACATCTACCTGCGGGCCGACGCCCCCTATCGCCGCGATCTCACCGGACTGAGCCAGTTCACCATTGGGTCGGCAAAGCTGGGGGCGGTCCCGTTGGAGCAGGTCGTGCAGGCCCGTCCCGGCACCGGTCCGGGCGAAATCGAGCACTTTAGCCGGCGCCGCCAGGTGACGCTGACCGCAAACCTCCTGCCCGGAACCTCTCAGTCCGCCGCCCTGCAGCAGCTGGACCGGGGGATTCGCGCGCTGAGATTGGGTCCGGAGTATGCCATCGAGCCCGCCGGACAGGCGGCCGAGCAGGGACGGCAGGCGCAGGCCTTCATGACGGCCTTCCTCCTGTCCTTCGTGTTCATGTACCTGGTCCTGGCGGCTCAGTTCGAGTCGTGGTTGCACCCAATTACGATCCTGCTCTCGCTGCCGCTGACCGTGCCATTCGCGTTCGTGTCGATCCTGATGCTGCACGGATCGCTGAACATTCTCTCCCAGCTGGGAATTCTGGTCCTCTTCGGCGTGGTCAAGAAGAACGCGATACTGCAGATCGATCACGCCAACCAACTGCGGGCGCAGGGCATGGCGCGCGACGTCGCCATCGTAGCCGCGAGTCGGGACCGGTTGCGACCGATCCTCATGACGACGGTGGCCTTCGTCGCCGGGATGCTTCCGCTGGCGATCTCCCGCGGCGTGGCCGCAGCGACGAACCGGGCGATGAGCTCGGTGATCATCGGCGGCCAGGTGCTCTCTCTCCTGCTCACCCTGGTGGCCATCCCGGTCATCTATTCGCTCTTTGACGATCTCAGCAAGGCGCGGATCTTGGGGCGGGTCGCTGCCCTCTTCCGGGCGACATGGCAATGGATCGCCGCAGAGCTGCGGGTCATCTGGCGTCGCCCGGCCGCGCACCGGGTGCCGTCCGAACTCCCCGAGAACGCCATCGCCGCGGAAGAGAGGGAGTGACCGCCGCGCGGCCATTCCCAGTCGTGAAAGGAATATGCTAACCGGAGAAACGTATCACTGAGGAGGAGGTCCACAACCAAATGCGCATGCGCAAACTAGGAAGTCAAGGGCTGGAGGTTTCAGAGCTTGGTTTGGGCTGCATGGGAATGTCCGAGTTCTACGGCCGCGCCGACGAGGGCGAGGCGGTCGCGACGATACATCGCGCGCTCGACCTCGGTATTCACCTCATCGATACCGCCGACATGTACGGGCCGTATACGAACGAGAAGCTGGTCGGCCGTGCGATCGCCGGCCGCCGCGACGAGGTCATCCTGGCGACGAAGTTTGGGCTCGTCCGCACCGAGAATGGCCGCCGCAGCATCAACGGTCGACCCGCGTACGTCCGCGCCGCCTGTGACGCGTCGCTCCAGCGCCTCGGCGTCGACCACATTGACCTCTACTACCTGCATCGCGTCGATCCGAATACGCCCATCGCAGACACGGTGGGCGCGATGGCCGAGCTGGTCCGTGCAGGCAAGGTCCGTTACCTGGGCCTCTCGGAAGCGGCGCCGCAGACGATCTGGCGCGCACACGCGGTTCATCCGATCTCGGCGCTCCAGACCGAGTACTCGCTGTGGACCCGCGATCCGGAAGACGAGATCCTCCCCACGGTCCGCGCGCTCGGCATCGGCTTTGTCGCCTACAGCCCGCTGGGCCGCGGATTCCTCTCCGGGCGAATTCGTTCGCTGGATGATCTCGACAAAGATGACTTCCGCCGCTTCAACCCCCGGTTCCAGGGCGACAACTTCACACGCAACCTCGACCTGGTCAACCAGGTGCGCGCGGTCGCGACGGAGAAAGGTGTGACCCCCTCGCAGCTGGCGCTGGCGTGGGTGTTGAGCAGGGGCGCTGATGTCATTCCGATTCCAGGGACCACGCGGCGCAGTCACCTCGAGGAAAATCTTGGCGCGCTGGAGATCGACCTGACGCCAGAAGATCTCGACAGGATCGAATCGACCTTTCCGAAGGGTGCGACCGCCGGTGACCGCTACCCCGACATGTCGACGGTAAACCGGTAATCCGGCGTGCCGAATCACGCAGCATCCAGGAGGTGATCGATGAGTACAAATGCCAGGGAGGACGCAGGGCGCGTAGCGACGTCGGCGCCCCGGCCACTGGCCACGTCCACGGATCTAAAGCCCGACGACGTGTGGGTTATCACCGCCGCGGTGAACCCACTGATCGCGGATGCCATTGCGCTGTACGTGAAGACAAAGAACTTCCACTGGCATCTCGCGGGACCCCACTTCCACGACTATCATTTGCTGTTTGATGAGCAGGCCGGCACGATCCTGGAGTCGGTCGACGTGCTGGCGGAGAGGGTGCGAAAGATCGGCGGCACCACCATCCGGAGCATTGGGCACATCGGCCGGTTGCAGGCCATCACGGACGACGATGACGAGTTCGTCCCGGCGTCAGAGATGATTGCGCGCCTGCTCCTGGACAACCGCCAGATGGCCGAACGGCAGCGGGCGGCCATCGAGGTGTGCGACAGCCGAGGCGACACTCCGACGGGGAACCTCCTGCAGGAGATCCTCGATCAGACCGAGCGACGCATCTGGTTCCTGTACGAACTGAGTCAGGCTGATGCGTAGGGCATTTCAGGAGAACCACAGATGACGACGTTGCCGCGACGCGCGCTTGGCCGGACGGGCCTCGAGGTGACCAGCCTCAGCTACGGGGCGATGGAGCTGCGCGGCACCCCCGCCGGCCCGGAGGTCTCGGACGAGCAGGCCGCGCGCGTGCTGAATGCCACCCTGGACGCCGGCATCAACTTCATCGACACCGCGCCGGACTACGGCCGCAGCGAGGAACGGATCGGTGCGTCCATCTCCCATCGTCGCGCCGAGTACTTCCTGGCCTCGAAGTGCGGCTGTGTCCCCGGGACCGGGATGGGCAGCGAGCACCTCCACACGGCAGAGAATATCCGCGCCGGCGTCGAGCAGAGCCTGCGCCGCATGCGGACCGATTACCTGGACCTCGTCCAGTTCCACCGCAGCCTCACTCGACGGGAATTCGAGGAGCACGGCGCGTTAGCGGAACTCCAGCGGATGCAGCAGGAGGGCAAGGTGCGCTTCATCGGCGTCTCCGGGACGCTGCCAAATTTGAGCGCGCAGATCGCGATGGGCGTCTTCGACGCGTTCCAGATCCCGTACTCGGCGCTGCAGCGCGAGCATGAGGACGTGATCGCCCGCGCATCGGACGCGGGTGCGGGCATCATCATCCGGGGCGGCGTGGCGCGCGGCGCGCCGACGGACTGGCACCGGACGTACTACATGCAGCCAGGGAGCATTCCGCGCGACCGCTGGGAGCAGGCCCAGCTGGACGAGCTGCTGGGCGGCATGGACCGCATGGAGTTTACCCTGCGCTTCACTCTGTCGCACCCGGACCTGGACACGACGATCGTCGGCACGCGGGATGTGGCACACCTGCAGGCCAACGTGGAGGCCGCGGTGAGGGGACCGCTGCCACCGGACCTGGTGGCGGAGGCGAAGCGGCGGCTGGCGGAGGCGGGCTCGCGACCGCAACCCGTCGCACGATAAACTACGGGCTCGGCGCAGAGTACGTTCGCGCCCAACAGGCATGAAAATCTTTCGTCTGCACTAGGGAGGATCTCTCATGGATCCCAGGAGCGTCCCGATGGCGCCGGGAACCTCCGGTCTGAACGCATTCGCGTGGTTCATGCAGGTCTTCCTTGCCATTCAATACCTCATCCACGGCTGGCTCTTCGCCAGCCCGCCGGCCGCCTGGGCTGAAGCGATTGCGGCGTCGGGACTGAACCCAGGGTTCCGGCAGTTCATCGGCATCGCGGAAGTCCTGGCATCGATTGGCCTGGTACTGCCCGGGCTGATGCGCATTCTACCGTGGTTAACTCCACTCGCCGCATTTGGGCTGACGATCGTGATGGCCAGCGCCACGATCTATCACCTGGGCCGCGGCGAGGTGCCCAACGCGATCTCCGCAGTCAATCTGCTGATGTTGGCCGCGGTCACGGCGTACCTGCGTTGGAACGTCGTGCCAATCCGGAGCCGGGCGGCCCGATGATCGCAGCACCGGGATCTTCAGCGCACCTCGTGATAGGAATCTCTTGAGCGCCTTTCCCGCACCGGGCAACCACGCATGATCTCTTTGGCCATCGCGACAGACCGCGCACTGCTGATTGCCCGTCGCGCCTCGCAGTGGACAGTGGAGGACCACCTGCGGGACAAATCTCCCGAGTGCCTGGCCGTTGATCCGCACCAGCCGGGGCGAGTGTACTGCGGGACGTGGGGCAGCGGTTTGTGGCGCAGCGACGATGCCGGCGAACGTTGGGATCCAGTTGGAACGGGCATTGCCCACGCCGAGATCACCGCTGTGGCGGTCAGTCTGGCCGAACGCGGGGTTGTGTATGCGGGCACCGAGCCAAGCGCAGTCTTTCGCTCTGAAAATGGCGGAGAGACATGGGGCGAGCTGTCAGGGCTGCGGGCGCTCCCGTCCTCTCAATCATGGAGTTTCCCGCCGCGCCCTGAGACCCACCATGTGCGGTGGATCGAGACCGACCCCGCGGTTGCCAAGAGAGTATTCGTAGCGATCGAGGCTGGCGCGCTTGTCCGCACACTCGACGGCGGCCTGACGTGGCTTGACCGGGTGCGGGGAGGACCGATCGACACGCACACTGCGGCGACGCACACGATGGCGCCGGGCCGTGTGTATTCGGCGGCGGGCGACGGTTACTTTGAGAGCGATGATGCCGGCGAGAGCTGGTCGCGGCAGGTGGAGGGACTGCAGCACCGCTACCTGGTCGGCGTTGCGGTCGATCCGACGGATCCGGACACCGTCATCGTGTCGGCGGCGTCGGGACCATGGGTGGCGTACAGCCCCCGCAACGCCGACGCCTACGTGTATCGCAAGAAGGCGCGACGCTCGTTCGCACTCGCCATGGAAGGACTGCCTGCCGCGAGGGGCACGATCGCAAACCGCTTCGCAGCACACCCCGGCGAGCCGGGCGTCATGTATGCAGCCAACAACCACGGCGTATTCCGCACGGCCGATGCGGGACTGACCTGGCAGGCGCTGGAGATTTCCTGGCCGCCGCGTGCGTTCGCGCGCGGCGTGGAAGCGCTGGTCTGCCTCCCTGGTTGAGCGGACCTCATTGGACGCCATCCATACTCGCGAAGACGCGCACGTTCCGGCGCGGGGACAACCAGAACCGACAGGGCCGATGCCTCTTACTGTGCGCAGTCTCATCCGGCTCGCCTGGCCGGTGGTCGTCTCGCGCTCGAGTCAGGTCGTCGTCGGCGTCACGGACGCGATCATGGTGGCGCACCTCGGCGAGGCCGCGATCGCCGCCACGACGACCGGAGCCGTCAACGTCTTCAACCTGCTCATCCTTCCGATGGGGTTGGTGTTCATTGTCTCGAGCTTCGCCTCGCAGTTCACCGGTGAACGCGATGCTGCCGGCGCGCGGCGCTATGGATGGTACGGCCTCGGCGTGGCCCTGCTCGCCCAGGTGCTCTGCTTCGCCGTCATCGCTCGCGTTCCCGACTTCCTGCGAGCGATTGGGCACCGCGGCGAGGTCCATCGCCTCATGAGTGATTACCTCCAGGTACGGCTGCTGACGGGCGGCGCCGCCGTCGGGATCGAGGCCCTGGCCAACTACTATGGCGGACTCGGCAATACGCGGCTGCCCATGGGCGTGAGCCTGGCCGCCATGAGCCTCAACGTGTTCGGGAACTGGGTCTTCATCAACGGCCATCTTGGCGCACCGGCGTTGGGCGTCAAGGGTGCCGCGCTGGCGAGCGCCCTGTCGACCGGCGCGGCATTCGCCATTTTTCTGGCGCTCTTCCTGAACGGCGTCGGCGCGCTCCGCGTGCCCGGCCGTGTCCGTCTAGCCTGGCATGAATTCGCTCGCACGCTGCGCTTTGGACTCCCTGTGGGGATGAACTGGTTCTTCGACTTCCTCGCTTTCAGCTTTTTCGTTAATGTGCTCGTAGGGGGACTCGGCACCACGACGCTTGCCGCGCTGATGATCGTCATCCAGATCAACTCGGTTTCGTTCATGCCAGCTTTCGGCATCGCCAGCGCCGGGGCGATTCTAGTCGGCCAGGCCATCGGTGCCTCTCGCCATCTGGAGGTTCCACAACTGGTCAAGCTGACCGCCAAAGTGGTGGGGGTCTGGCAGGGGACGGTGGGGCTCGCGTATCTGGCGTTTCCCGCGCTCTTCATGGCCCCGTTCATCGATGAACGGACGGCGACCCCGGACCTGCTTAAGATCGGGACGACGATGCTTATGCTCTCCGCCGGCTGGCAACTGTTCGACTCCGTGTCGATGACCCTCACCGAGGCCCTCCGTGCCGCCGGCGACACTGCGTTCTCCATGTGGGCCCGCGTCACGCTGGCGTGGATGGTGTTCGTCCCGGGCGTCTACCTCTCGCTGCGGTTTCTGGACGGCGGCTACGTCGTCGCGACGCTGTGGCTGATGGTGTACATCGGCCTGCTTGCCGCCGTCCTGGCCTTCCGTTTCAAGGCAGGAGTCTGGCGGCGCATCGACCTCACCGGCAGCATGCAGACGCCTGCCTGACCACTGCGGCCGCCGCCCGCGTAGACGCGACCGGAGCAGAAAGGTAATCTTGGATCATGTCCCGGCTTGACGCCCGCAAGCGGGCCAGCCTCCCGAAGAACGCCTTCGCCTACATCGACTCCCGCGGCCGGCGGCGACTGCCCATCAATGACGAAGCTCACGTGCGGAATGCGTTGGCCCGGTTCAACCAGGTCGACTTTGAGCACGATGCGGCGCGCGAGCGCGCCCGTAAGCGGCTGCTGAACGCAGCGAAGAAGTACGGCATCGTCCCCATCGGGTTCATTACCGGCCAGCTGCAATCGGCGCGGAGACAGGCACCCCCTGCGGCCCCGCTCCCCAAAGGGTTTGTCACGCTCCTGATGACCGATATCGAAGGCTCTACCGCTCTGCTCCGCCGCCTGGGCGATAGATATCGAGACCTGCTCAGCGGCGTCCGACGCACGTTGCGTGCGGCGGTCCTTCGCGCCGGCGGCCGCGAGATCGACGTCCGCGCCGACGAGTTCTTCGCCGTCTTCACGCGCGCCGTCAACGCCGTCGAGGCGGCAGCGGCCATCCAGCGGGCGCTCGGCACACGGATCCGGCGCGACGATCTCGAAGTACGGGTTCGCATCGGGATCCACAGCGGCCGCCCCACCCTCACCGATTTCGGGTACATCGGGTTGGCCGTCCACACCGTCGCTCGCGTCTGCGCCGCGGCCCATGGGGGTCAGATCGTCATGTCCGGCGAGACTACGGGAGCCGTCGGAGGATCGATACCGGTCGGTCTGCGCTTCCGCAGCCTCGGCCGGCATCGTTTGTCCGGCCTGCCGGATGCCGAGCCGCTCTTCCAGGTCGAGGCGGACGGACTGCTCGCCACGTTCCCACCGCCGCGGACGGGGGGCCGCTCCCCGACGAATCCATGACTCATCGAGGCTTGACAA
>Ga0209237_1001564_pt1 | contig 13506 bp, 12 predicted proteins | sample GraSoi013_1_40cm_2_FD_185820 | JGI IMG/M metagenome (GOLD analysis project Ga0209237, IMG submission 185820) | Grasslands soil microbial communities from the Angelo Coastal Reserve, California, USA - Sample 10_02_2013_1_40cm (SPAdes) (version 2) | ecosystem: Environmental > Terrestrial > Soil >... | reverse complement strand
TCAGTTCCGGGAACGTATTCCAGACCGCGAACGTCTTGGCGTTTTCGTTAAACTGGTCCTTCCACCGCTCCGCCGCCGGCTCCAGGAACGGGACGGCGCTGTACACTACCGGAACCCGCCCCACCAACGTTTCCGCCAGGCGCCGTGCCGAACTGTCCGCCCGATCCGGGCCGTGTTCGTCTGTGACACGCTGCAGCACCTGCACGGCCTCCCGCAGATCTGCGTCGAACGCTCGCACCACGCCGATCCTGCTGAGCATCGCCAGCATCGGCAAGAAGAGATACGGCAGCGCGGCGCGCGGCGGGAGCCCCTTGGGCACGACGATGGCCGTATGCCGGCGCACCTGCGCGCGCCGGAGCAGTTCGCCGCCAGAGGTAATCACCACGCACGGCGCCTCGCGCTGCACGGCCTCGTCATACGCCGCCAGCGTCTCCTCGGTCTCCCCGGAGTAGCTGCAGGCGAACACCAGCGTCTGTGGGCCCACAAACGCCGGCGCACGGTACTCTTTGATCGAGGCGACCGGGACTGTCGCCTCGTCGAACACCACGGCGCGCAACAGATCCCCACCGATCCCCGATCCGCCCATCCCCAAGGCCACGACGGCCTGCGGCGATTTTATGCTCCCGGCGAGCGGCGCCAGCGCCCAGGCCTCCTCGCACATCCGGGGAAAGCGCATGATCAGATCCATCATGCGCTGGGGATCGCGGGACGCGAGGGTAGTGGGATCAATCCTCATGGCGGTGCACACTTTCGCCGCACTGCTGATGACACCTGCCGCAGGGACTCTCTATGCCCCCGCGCGAATTTGGCGAGTGATGAGTGACCTTCCGTTCGCCGGGAGTCTGCGGCTGTCGGGCTCGGACGTCAGGAAGCTCCGCGAGCTGCGCGAACAGGTCAAGATCGCGTCGCTGCAGCTTCCCATGCCCCTGCAGCGGAAGCTGCTAGAGCTGATGGAGCAGGCGCGGCCCTGGAGCGTCTCGCCCCAGCCCGTTCCGGAGATGACGCGCGGGGAGGTGATCCGTGCCATCCGCTGGCGGTTGGGCACGCTGCCGCTCAATGGCGTCCTCGCGGCGGCCAAGTTCGTCGTGCAACACCGGCGACGGGGTCGCCCCACCGCATCCGCTGCGACGCAGAGAGCCGGCGAGCCGTCACAGTCCCGCCGGCTGAGGTCGTAATGAGGCGCATACGGTGCTCCTGCTGATCGATGGCCTGGAACGGTTCGGCTCGACGCCATGGGACAGGTGGACCTGGAGCGGCGCATCCACCGTAATCAAGCTTTGGAGGTGCTGTCCAAGATGTCGTTTGCCATCATCCAGATTGCCCTGCGCAGGCTGCGCGATCAGGGACGCCTGCAGCTGGCCGAAGATCTCAGCGAGAGCCCGAAGTTGATCCGCGTCGAGGCCGACCGCCTCGCGCTCGACGTGCAGGAGATCCATGAAGCAGCGCGTCCGCCCATGATCACGCTGCCCGAGGACCGGATGCGCCGCGTGGAGGCGGGCGCGCGGTGACGGCACGGGAGCCGGCGGCGCCGCCGGACAGCGAGGAGCGCCCAGACTACTTCGCATTGCTGCGCGACCGCTATGATCTCACCGCGGTCCCCTTTACCGACCGCGCCAGCCGGTTGTTGCTGTTCCTGGATCCAGATCGAAAAGCGTTCCACGTCCGCGTCTCCGAACGATGGCCGCGGCTGGACTACGTGGAAGGCGACTACCGTACGCGCCGGCCGATCGTGCGCGATCTGCGTCCCACCGACGGCGACGGCCGGCCGCTGTCCTTCACCCTGACCAGCTTTCCGCACCGCGTCGAATTGCTCACCGAGCACGGTCCGTTTGTGATGGTCTTCGCCGACCCCGAGGTGTTGCTGATCACCGTGCCTCCAGGCCGTGTTGGGGTGCAGTGCCTGGTCCGCGCCGAGCACGGCGTCGCGGACCGGCGAGGCGCGCACTTCCGAGGGGTGCGCAACGTGGCTCTGACCTCGAATGCGCGCCTGCTCAGCAACACAGTCGAACCGCAAGGCGTGCACTATCGCGTCGACCTGCGTGTGGACGCCGGGACGGACGCGGCGATCTCGCTGAACATCACCCCGCGGCTGGGATTCAATCGCGGCCTGCACCCGCAGGCGGCGCTCGCGGAGAGTGAGCACCAATGGCGGCGCTGGTTCGAGGCGGCCCCACCGGTCCACGCCAGGTACCACCTCCCCTACTACTATGCCTGGTGGATCATGCGCGCCGGCCTGGTCAGCTCGCGATATTACCTGACCCGCGAGGCGATGGTCCCGTCCAAGGTCCGCTACGTGGGCGTGTGGCAGTGGGACGCATTCTTTCACGCGCTGGCCTACCGCTACGTCGACCTCAGACTCGCCAGCGACCAGTTTCGCATCTTCATCGACCATCAGCGCCCCGACGGGATGCTGCCGGATGCCGTCTACGATGAGGGGGTGATTGACCACCTGGCGTATCCCGTGGACGCGCCGGTCACCAAGCCGCCGATGGCGGCCTGGGCTGCATGGAAGGTCTACCAGACCACCGAGGATCTGGACTTCCTGGCGGAGATCTACGCCCCGCTGGTGCGGTGGAACGAGTGGTGGTTCACACACGCCGACGACGACCGCGACGGCATCGCCCAGTATACGCACCCCTTCTCGTCCGGTTTCGACGACAGCCCGCTGTGGGACGCCGGAATGCCAGTGGAGTCACCGGATCTCTCGACGTACCTGTGCCTGCACATGGAGGCGCTGGCCGGGATGGCCGAGGCGCTCGGGGAAACCGAGGACGCAGCGAGATTCCGCGCCCGCGCCGACGACCTGGTCCCGCGGATGATCGAGCATTTCTATGATCCGCAGGCTGGGGTGTTTTGGGCCATGCGGCCGACCGACCAGGGGCATCGCCGCGTGGAGGTGCTTACCTCGCTCAACCTGTTCCCCCTGTGGACCGGCCGCCTGCCGCCGGCCGTCGCCCAGCGACTGGTGGATCATCTCACGAATCCGGAGGCCTTCTGGACGCGCTTTCCGATCCCCAGCGTGGCCCGCAGTGATCCCGCGTTCAACCCCACCCAGATGTGGAGGGGCCCGGTCTGGGTCAACATCAATTACTTGTTCGTGGAGGCGTTGCAGCGGGCTGGATTCCCCGACCTGGCGCGGCAATTGTGTGACTCCACCCTGGACCTCGTCGCCGGGTCCGCCGACATGCGGGAATACTACCATCCCGAAACGGGACAGCCACCCCCGCAGGCCGCACCCTGCCAGGGGTGGACCGCGGCCAGCTTTATCGATCTGGCAATCCGCCGCTCACGGGGGGAGGTGTAGACCGTGAGCTCCGCTCAACTCGCGCACCTGCGCGAGGCCGTGCAGGGGCTGGAGAAGATCATCGCCATCGTACTGATTCTCCTCGCCGCCGCTGTGGTGCTCCGGCTGTCGGTGTTCCTCATTCGCCGGACGCTCCGGGCCCGCACCGACCGGCTGCTGGACGAGACTCGGCGCCGCACGCTGCAGCCGCTGCTGGAGAGCCTGGTGAAGTACGTCGTGTACTTCATCGCCCTGGTTATGATCTTGCGCGAATTGAACGTCGATGCAACTGCGATCCTGGCCAGCGCGGGCGCCGTGGGCCTGGCGGTGGGCCTCGGGGCCCAGAGTCTGATGCGGGACGTCATCGCCGGCTTCTTCCTCATCACCGAAGGGCTGATCCACGTCGGCGACGTCATCACGTTCGATGGTCACACCGGCACCGTCGAGCGCGTCAGCATCCGCACCACGCAGATCCGCACGGCCGGCGGCGAACTCTGGACGATCCCCAACGGGAAACTCGAGGTGTTCGGGAACAAGGGTCCAGCGTCAGGAGCGCCGCGGTGAAGATCCTGGGTATCGGCGACGCTTGGGAAGAGTCGCGAGCACAGAGAGAAGGGAGCAAATGCGAGGGGTCGAACGAGGATGCCGAACAGCAGGAAAAACCTCATCGAGGAAGGACCTCATGAGAACCTTCAGGCTCAGGCCGTCTCATCCAGCGCTGGTCCTGCTGTTGGCTGCGCTTTCAACGGCGTGCAACATCGTCTCGTCGCCGCCATCTGTCGACTCTCCCCTGTATGTAGCCAATTCCGGCAGCGCCAGCATCGCCATCTACGCCCCTTTCACGAATGGCAACCAGGCCCCCAGCCGCACCATCAGTGGCGGCAACACCATGCTCGCGAGTCCGTCTGGCGTCACCCTGAACGCCGCGGGTGAACTGTTTGTCGCCAACTCCAGCGCCAAGAGCATCACAGTCTATGCCCTTGGCGCAACCGGCAACGCCGCCCCTATCCGCACTATCAGCGGGGCTTTCACCTTGCTCGACAACCCCCAGGGCATCGCCTTGGATGCCGCCGGCAACCTTTATGTCGCCAACGCCGGCGCTATCACCAGCAGCATCACGGTGTACGGCCCTGGCGCTATGAACAATGCCGCCCCTATCAACACGATCAGCGGAGCCAGCACCGGGCTCGACCACCCCCAGGGAGTGATCCTGAACGCCACGGGCAACATCTATGTCGCTAACGCCAGCATGACTACCAATAGCATCACTGTCTACGCCCCTGGGGCGACCGGCAACACTGCCCCCACCAGCACCATCAGCGGGGCCAGCACCGGGCTCGCCAACCCCATTGGCGTGGGCCTGGATGGCACGGGCAACCTCTATGTCGCTAACAGCACCGGCGTCCCCAATAGCATCACTGTCTACGCCCCTGGGGCGAGCGGTAACATTGCCCCCACCAGCAACCATCAGCGGGACCAGCACCGGGCTCGCCAGCCCACAGGGCGTGGTCCTCGATCCCACCGGGAGGCTCTACGTCGCTAACAAGACCACCTCAAGCATCACCGTGTACACCCCAGGCGCCATGGGCAATGCCATCCCCATCCGCACTATCAGCGGGGGCGCCACGCTGCTCAATCAGCCGCTTTTCATTGCCCTCCGGCCTTAGAGGACTAGCACCGTGGAGCGCAGCGGGATCGCCGAGTCCAAGGGCGGAGCAGTGAAGATCCTGGTCACCGGCGGCGCCGGATTCATCGGTTCCCACGTGGTTGACGCTTATGTGGGCGCCGGGCATCAGGTCGTCGTCGTGGACAGCCTCGCGACAGGCCGCCGCGAACGCGTCAATCCCGCCGCGCAGTTCTATCCGCTCGATATCCGCAGTCCGGAGTTGCGCGACGTGTTCGAGCGCGAGCGCCCGGACGTCGTCAATCACCACGCGGCGCAGGCGTCCGTCATCGCCTCAATCAACGACCCGAGAACCGACGCCGAGGTCAACGCGTTGGGCACGCTCAATCTCTGCAACCTGTGCGTCGGGTTCGGCGTCCGACGCCTCGTCTTCGCCTCCACCGGCGGCGCGATCTACGGCAACCCGCAGCACATCCCGGCAGATGAACAACATCCCACGACGCCGCTATCGCCGTATGGCATCCATAAGCTCGTCGGGGAGCATTATGTCCGCTACTTCGGATCGACGGGGATGACTTGGGCCATCCTGCGTTACGCCAATGTGTACGGGCCGCGGCAGGACCCCTTCGGCGAGGCGGGGGTGGTGGCAATTTTCACGCGAGCCCTCCTGGACCGCAAAGCGCCGACCATCTTCGGGGACGGCAAGCAGACGCGCGACTTCATCTTTGTGGAGGACGTCGCCCGGGCCAACCTGCTCGCCGCCACCGTGCCGACCTCGGACCTGGCGAATATCGCGACCGGGGCGGAGACCTCGGTCAACGAAATCTTCCGTCATCTCGCCGAGTTGACCGGGTTCCACGGCACCCCCGTCTACGCCGCGGCGCGGCCGGGCGAAGTGTACCGCATCGCGTTGAATCCTGCGCATGTGAAGCAGTGGCTGAGGTGGATGCCGCAGACGGGGCTGGTCGACGGATTGCGGACGACTGTGGAGTGGTTCAGGGAGCGCCGCTAACGCCAGCCCCAACATCGCACCTCGCCCTGAGGTGCACCGCATTCAAACATTATTTTTTCAGTCAATTTGGGTTGATTCCTGCTCACCAAACGGCGAGGTGGGTTTCTTGCCCTACTAGGGGGTCGTCAACTGTAGTGACCCTCCCGTGATGTCGAACGACGGGTCAGGGGCGTCGCCCGTCGGGTCGGTTATCGTGAGAAACGTATCCTTTCGGAGGTCGAGGGTCACGAAACCAAACTTGTCGGTCGCTCCCTGACCGAGCGCGTCCAGCGTGCGCAATTGGTCATCCACAGTCACAAAGTTTACTTTGATCTTTAGAGGCAAGGTCGGACCGGTCTGCAGATCGGCGAGAGCCACCCTGACCCGCAGAGACTTCCGGTCTGGCGATACCTCCCCATACGGGTAAGGAGTTGGGGGCTTGATCGCCTCAAAACCAAATGGACGGAACGGCGCCGGTGGCACTCGCCCGAAGGAGAAGCGTCCCTGTCGGTAGAGCACGTAGTGGGTCCAGTTGCTGCTGTCGCTTTGCGGGCCGGTCAGGATCGAGTCATCTATGGTGAAGGCGATATAGTAGGAACCTCCGGTGAGCTTTACCGGCCCCGCCAGGTTCATCGTCACGATGAGTTGTGTCCCGACTTGGGCGGACGCCGGTCCGACGAGAGCCAGTGCTACTAGTGCGGCGACTGCTACTATACGCATAGTCTTGGACTCCTTCCGCCACTTCCTGCCATCTTCCTGGCCGTCGCGCGAACCTAGCGCTGGGGCATCAGCCACCACGGCTGCTCAAACAGGAGCGTCCCCTGGCCCCCAATCCCGATCTTCCCACGCCCCCATGGGATTGCCGTCAGCCACGCCTCGAGCCAGATCTCCTGCCGTGCGCCGAGGTAGGTAAGGCTCATGGCCATGCACTCACAGAACGTCCGAGTCAGGCTCACACGGTTGTTCAGCACACTTTGCGTGAAACTATCCCAGGCGCCACTGTACTCAAACCGCCATTCCTTACTCAATTGCACATCGAGTGCGGCCTCCACGCGATCCAGCCCCCCGACGTTGACGTTGTAGCTGCCGGCAAGCCCAATGCTCCAGTCTGGCCTGGGCTGGAAAAGTGCCTGCCCCACGATGTCCCCGAACTGTTCTGACTGAAAATCATAGAACGCCGTGGCGCGTAGTAGCATGGCCTGCGTATGAAAGGTGAGTTGCGCATCTGCGACGCTCAGCGCGCCGGCGATCTGATCAAAGACAAACGGGCTGGCTCCGATGGCGGTCTGGGCTGTGTACCCGACCCTGGCCTCAACACCGGAGGCCACAGCTCGCGCGTACTCCAGCCGACCACCGTAAAAGAATCGGGCGTCGCCCGTGGTGTACCAGGTTTGGCGCGCAAACGTGCGCAGGCCTACTGTTCCGCCGGCCAGCGCGAGGGGCCCTGAGATCGTGACCTGCACATCGGCGCGTCCGGCTTCGAGTACCCCACCAGTGGGACCCGGAATCGTCTCCCGAAACTGCGCCAGGCCTGCCGTCGTCGAGCCCCACAGCGGAGTATCTCCTATGTTAAACGCATTCAGGGTCAGCGTCAGTTCTGGCAGACGCTCCAATGTGTACCGATCGTTGGTTGGAAAGCTGTCGCCATTCAGGGCCCACCGGGTGTCGGTGACCAGCGTGGCGGTCATATTCTCGCCGAAATAACGCAGCGTGAACCGCGGGAACAGTTCTTCGTCGATACCTGCCGGTCCGGCGTTCTGACTGTAGTCCAGGAGTACGTCGGCCGCCAGACGCGGCCCGAGATTCTGAGTGTGAGCCAGCCGTGACGTCAGCAACGACACGGGCCCCAGCGAACTCTGGCTCAAGGTGCTGTACAGGTACGTGGACGACCACGGCGTCTGCGTGCTGAGGTCCGCAGCGACGAAAACACCGGACGTCGGCGAGCCGATCATCGAGCTGGATTCGTCATAATCGGCAAAGATACGGGCGGTGACGTCTCCAAGGCGCTGCAGGTGGTTGACGACCGCGTGTTGATCGGCGCCGCCGGTCTGCCGGTTCGCCAGCCAGTAGAGCAACGCCGACCCTTCAGCACTGCCGGTCTTGTAGAGATGCTCAATACCCGTGCCGACACCCAGTCGCTCGAACCAGTCTGCGTGGACAAAGCCGTAGTGATGTTCATTGAGAAAGTAGGCCCAACTCGTCCTGATGAACCATCCTTCGGCGTCGGAATACCCTACGGTGGGGACGATCCTAGTGTCGCGACGCTCGCGGAGGAAGATCATGAAGAACGGTACGGTGAAGAGCCGGTGGCCGGCCACCCACACGGACACCTGCCGGCCGACGATTTTATCATCGGGGAAAATGCTCAATTCCGCAGCCGTGACAAAGACAACGGGATCTGGCTCCTCGCAGGTCGTCGCGAATCCTTTTCGGATGGTCACAAACCGCTTTACGTCGCTGGCCAGGTTCTCCGCCTTCAGTGTGACCGCACCGAGGACCCATGGACTTCGATACTCCGTCTGCGCGTTGAAGAGCGTCCCGGTGCGGGTTCCCAGATTGTAGGTCAGCATGTCGGCGATCATGGATTGCCCGGCGACATCCAGCCGGACGTGCCCTTCGGCGCTCACCACGCTGATCTGGAGATCGGCTACGAGGACATCTGCGCGGATGGTGACCTCCCGGGTGGTAAAGACGACATTCCCCTGCGCAGTCAGGATGCGCGCCTGCCGGTCAAACTTGTAGGAGTCCGCCTTGAGAGTGGCCGGGAGTTCCTGGAGTTCCTCTTGGGCGTCGGCGGACAGTGGGGACCTGAGAAGCAGGAATGTCAGGACGCCAACGGCGATGGTGACGACTGCGCATACCCGCGCCCACCGGACTCCCATCGGGCGCTCGCAGGCCGCTATCTCCCCGGTTTCAGAGCGAACTCCGTGACAACGTTGCCAGTGGCCTCGACCGTCTCGTCGGCCAGGGAGATGACAACCACGTCGGCGCGCAGCCTGCTGCCGTCCTTGTCCAGCAGCACGACATCACCCGTCATCGTGAGACGCCGCTCGCGGTCGGCATAGACTGCCGCGGACGCCGATGCGGAGCGTCCCTGCTGTTTCACGGTCAGGTTGCCTTCCGCCCGCGCCGTGCGTTCCTCGGTGAGAATGACCAGCCGGTCGCAGGTCAAGATGGCACGCGAGGCCAGCAGCCGCTGGGTCTCATCGTCGCGAGGCGATTCGATGACGCCCTCCTCGACGAGGTGCTCTCCGCTCTCCTGCTCGATAACCACGCCGCCGTCCAGCTCAAGCCGGCCCGCCTGCGGCAGGTACCGTAGGCGGTGGGCTCGGACGATGCGGCCCGGCTGCCTGACCACCACATCTGGAGCGACCGCCTCGCCGGCTGCAGCATCGTACCGCATCTCCGGGGCATTCACGGTCACGTCCTTGTGGGTGATCCTCACCGCGCCGTGGAAGAACGTCCGCCGCCTCTCCAGATCAAACTCCATCTGATCCGCGCGGACCGTGATGCCCCCCTGGCTCAGCATTGGGTCGCCCAGGGCGCGTGCAATCTTGCGGGCGAGATCATAGGTTACCGTGCGCGCCCTGAGCGTGGTATCGCCTTGCCGGACGGTCACCTCCCCAAACACGTACGCGATCTGTGACTCCTGCTCCAGGCGGAGCCGCTGGGCGCGCACCTCCACATCACCCAGGGTGAGTCGCACGTCCCCCTCGGCCAGGTACGCTTTGCCCTGCGGGTCGTACCGCACGTGATCGGCGCGGAGGCGGCCCTGGCCGGCGGCAGGCATTTGCAGAGCCTGCCCCTTCGCCGCCGGAGGGGTGAGCAGCAGGAGAAGCAGGAGCATCGCGAACCCTCTCACGGTTTCGCGCCCTCCATATGGAACGCGATATCCACTCCGCCGGAAAGGTCGAGCACCTGAGTGCCAACGTCTATGGTCACCTGCTCAGCCGTGAGTTCCTGATCGCCCAGCGCCATCATCACGGTCTGCTGAAAGACCATCTGCTGCGCAACATTGCTCCAGTGCGCAGTGCCGGCCGACACACGGCCTCCCTGCGCGGTCACCACTTCGATCGGTCCGTGCACAGTCACGTCGTTGGTGTGCCGGTCCAGCACGATCCTGCTGCCTCGGATGCGTAAGACCTCCCGGCCGGCTTCGAACACGACGGCCGTAGGGTTGCCTGTGAATGTCACATATCGCAGATCACGGCTCACCTCTACGCGGGCAGAGTGCAGTTCCGCCTGCTTTTGGCCGTGGTGACGAAGGAAGATACTGGCCTGCTGCATGCTGATCGCTGGGAATTGAGCCGGCGTCTGCTCAACGGCATTCGGCCGATTCAGCATCAAGCCCACCGCCAGCCCTATGGCGAGGGCCACCCCAGCAACGGTGAGGACAAGGCTACGATGGGACATTCGTCTCGGCCCCGAGCACCCGGCGCTGCAGTAGCCAGCCGTCCTCATGCGCCCACAGCGTGATGCCGGCCAGCCCGTAGCACAGGTTGGGCGCCCATGCCGCCAGGAACGGGTCGAGCCCACCGATCGTCCCCATCGCCTTGGAGATGGACATCAGGACGTAGTACACGAACAAAACGGCGATGCTGACGCCTACGCCGACAAACCGGCCCCCCTGGGCCGCACGCGCGCCCAGCGGCGCGGCCAGGAGCGCGAAGATCGCGCTGGCAAAGGGCACGGCGAACTTTCGATAATATTCGACGGCAAACCGTGCATTGCCCGGCCCGCGGCCGAACAGCGACACGTACTGGTGCAACTCTCGGGCCGTCATCTCTTCAGGCGTCTTTTGTCCGGCAAAAAACGATCCGCCCTCGACGCCCACCACGAGGTCCATCTGAGCAAAGCCGGCCTCGTAGTGTGTGAACCCCTGCTCGTCCAACTCCCGGATCACGCCTCCATAGAGGTGCCACACCTCTCCCTCCCAGCGGGCCGCCCCGGCGGTGATCAGTCTGGGGACGGGACCTTCGAGTTCGTAAATCATCACGTTACGGAGCTCCCGGTGCGCGTCGTCTGCGCTGCCGATGTAGTACACGCGGTTGCCGGGCCCTCGAAAGAAGACCTGTTCGCGAATCTGGGGAAACGCGTCGGCGAACGCTGCCCTCCGAATGACGGCATTTGCCCGACGGTTTGCCCACGGCGCGATGATCTCGTTGATGGCAAAGGTCGCCACGGTGGTCACGAGCCCAAACGCAAAAACCGGCACAAAGATCCGCATGAGGCTGAAGCCTGCCAGCCGCATCGCTTGAATCTCGCGATCCTTGGCCAGCCGGCCTAGCCCCAGCACAATCCCAACCAGCGTCGATACCGGAAAGGTGATGACCAGGATGGCCGGCAGCTTGTAGATGAGCAACTCGACTACCGTGCCGGCGGCGACCTGCCGTGACGCAATAAACTCAGCAAGGGTGTAGAGAATGTCGCCAACCAGAATGACGAGGAATGCGCCAACGCCCAGCAAGAACGGCGCGAAAATCTCTTGCAGAATGTACCGGTCGGCGATGCTGGTCCGCATGCCATGGCTCCGGAAGACGCGAAACGCCAGGTGAAAGCGGGGCTTAAGTTCTGCGGGTTCTCTCGCCCCTCCTGTCACGACCTGCTCTTTCTGCCTGGAGGATTCACGACCTCGCTTCTGCTTCTCGACAGGGGTAAGGCTCGGCTGAACATCGAAATCTCCCAGTGTCCAAAAATAATCAAAGCGGACAGAGCTCCGAGGAACCGTGATGCTCGAAAAGCCCACTGGGCACTTTGCCCTCGTCCTCCACACCCATCTCCCATTCGTGCTGGGCCACGGCCGCTGGCCGCACGGTAGCGACTGGCTGATGGAGGTGGCGGTAGAGTGCTACCTACCGCTGCTGGACACGATCACGGCCGCGGTCGCGTCCGGCGTCTCCCCCCGCATCACCATGGACGTCTCGCCCGTGCTCACCGAGCAACTGGCGGCGCCGGCCTTCCGGTCGGAGTTCGAGGAATACCTGCGGGCCAGGATTCAATCCGCGCGGGACAACCGGCAGGAGTTTGCGACTAACCGGCCGGATCTGGCGCACCTGGCAGAAGTATGGGAAGGCGTCTACCGGGACCGGCTGCAACAGTTCGAGCGGCTCAACGGCGATCTCATCGGCGCGTTTCGAACACTCTCAGATCAGGGCCACGTCACGTTGATGACGTGCGCCGCCACGCACGGCTACCTGCCCCTGTTGAGCCGGGAAGAGTCCATCGACCTGCAGCTGCGCGTGGCGGTGGCGACGCACCGGCGTCACTTTGGGCGGGCGCCGGATGGCGTCTGGTTGCCGGAGTGTGGCTACCGCCCCCGCTACGAGTGGACACCGCCGGTCGGCCCGCAGAAGGGCCGGGTGCGCGTGCGCCGACGTGGGATCGAGGAGTTCTTGGCGGATTTTGCTTTGAAGTTTTTCATCACCGACGTGCACCTGATGCGCGGCGGCAGCCCGCTGTCCGCGTACCGCGATTATTACCCGGCGCTGCAGACGCTGTCCGGCCCGCAGCCGCCGTCGTATCGTCCGGACCGGACCCCGTACCGCCCCTACCTGGTCGCGTCCCGCGGGGGACACGGTACCGCCACGACGTTCGTGCGCGACCCCGACAGCACGCTGCAGGTCTGGAGCCGGGAGCGCGGATATCCCGGCGACGGGTGGTATCTGGAGTTTCACAAGACACACTTTCCAGGCGGACTGCGGTACTGGCGCGTCACGGAATCTACGGTTGACCTCGGCGCGAAGCAGGTATATGAGCCGGAGCGGGCGCGCGAACGCGTGGAGACGCACGCACAGCATTTCGTGGACCTGATGCACCGCGTGCTGTCGGCAAACCCAGAAGGGCCCCGAGCGATCGTGTGCAGCCCATACGACACCGAGCTGTTCGGGCACTGGTGGTTCGAGGGGCCATGGTGGCTGCAGGAGGTGTTCGCGCGGCTGCCGCAGGCACGCATCGCACCGATGGACTGCCTGACCTACCTGGAGACCTATCCGCCGGATGCGACGATCGGTCTGCTGGAGGGCTCGTGGGGTGAGGGTGGCGATCATCGCGTGTGGCTGAACCGTGAGACCGAGTGGACCTGGGAGAGGGTCTACGCGGCTGAGGACGAGTTCTGGACGCTGGCCAGGCAACCAGGGACGCACACCACAGAGGCGGCGCGGCGCACCGCATCCCAGCTGGCGCGGGAGCTGCTCCTCCTGCAGGCCTCGGACTGGCAGTTCCTGATCACGACCTGGGCGGCCCGCGACTACGCAGAGGCACGGGTGGCCGAGCACTACGCGACCTTCACCCGCCTGGCCCAGCTGCTGCGCCGTCTCCTCGCCGGTGGGACGATGCAGCCTGCGGACGAGGAGTTCCTGGCCGCGCGCGAGGCGCAGAATTTCCTGTTCCCGGACATTCTCACACAAGTGGTGGAGGCCTGCCGCGTGCCGGCAGCGTAGGTCGTTTCTGTGGCCCACCCACGCGTTCTGGCCTTCATCCTTGCCGGCGGCAAGGGCGAGCGGCTCTACCCGCTGACCCGCGAGCGAGGCAAGCCGGCGGTCCCGTTCGGTGGGAAGTATCGCATCATCGATTTCGTCGTGTCCAACTTCGTCAACTCCGGCATCTACG
>Ga0209237_1001563_pt1 | contig 13511 bp, 13 predicted proteins | sample GraSoi013_1_40cm_2_FD_185820 | JGI IMG/M metagenome (GOLD analysis project Ga0209237, IMG submission 185820) | Grasslands soil microbial communities from the Angelo Coastal Reserve, California, USA - Sample 10_02_2013_1_40cm (SPAdes) (version 2) | ecosystem: Environmental > Terrestrial > Soil >... | reverse complement strand
ACGTCCATTGCATGCTCCCGACGCTCGTGCTCGAGACGAAGGGCGGCCGGACGCACCGGATCCTCGAGAACGGCCGGCTCCGCGCGCTCGACGACGCGAACGTGCGAGACCTCGCGGCGCGGCATGGCGATCCCGACGAACTGCTCGCAGAATCGTGGACGCCGCCGCTCCCCGGCATCACCGTCGAGGGGTCGTACGAGGAGTACGCGCGCGACCCGGCGGCCTACGTGTACGGCGCCGTTGCGCGATCCGCCGTTGCGACCGGCTGAGCCCGACCTCCCTCGCCTTGTCGACCTGCTGAACGAGCGCGAGGGATCGTCCTGGGAGCTCGTGCGCAAGCTGCCCGGCGGGTACAACCGCGGGGCCTACGAGCTTCGCGAACGCGAGGGCACGCGCGCGGTCCTCAAGTGGCGACCGCCGCGGGACCCGACCGAGCTCGAGGACACGGCCGAGCTGGTCCGGCGCGCGCGGGCCGCCGGCTGGAGCACACCCCGATGGATCGCCTACGGGGTAGTCGCCGATGGCGACGAGTACGTGATCGAGGAGCTCATCGCGGGCGCGCGGACCGCGACCGCCGCTGACGCGGATCTCTCGCTCATCGCGCGGAACAACCGGCTCCAGGCCGGGCTCGCGGCCGATCGCCGACGCGACTGGTCGCGTCACATCTGGCGCGTCATCTTCGAGACGGATCCCACGGTGGAGGCACGCCTCGAGGCGCTGCCGGCGACGGCGGTGGTCCTCGATCGCGTCCGGGCGCTGTCGCGCGATCTGCGCGAGGTCGCACTCCCGACCAGCGACCTCGTGCATGGCGACTGCGTCCAGGACAACGTCCTCATCAAAGACGGCACGGCGTACCTCATCGACGCCGAGCACTGCGGCAAAGGGCCGAGAGCCCACGACCTCGCCACGCTCCTCTTCGAGGCGACGGTCGGCGGGCATCCCCTCCGTCCGTCGACGGCGGGCGCGCGGTCCATCGCGGAGGAGTGCATCGCTCAGATCGGTCGCGAGGGGCTGCTCCTCTGCGTGATCTCTACGACGATCGAGTTCCTCGCGTTCGGGTTAGACCACTGGACGGCGGACGTGCCGAACGTCGCGAGCCGTTGCGGCGAGCTCCTCAGCGCGCTCGGATCCGATTAGAGGCCCAGGACCGACAGACCGAGAACGAGCACGCCGACCGCGAAGGTCGCGCCCGCGGCAAGCCTGCTCCGTCCTCCGGCTGCTGGCCCCGCGCGTCTCGCCGCCGCGCGGCCGTAGAGCACGGCCCCGATCGCGACGAGGGCGAGCTCGGCCGCCGCGGCCGCCAGGGGGATCTGCCAGAGGCCGAAGCCAAGGCGCGGCAGATCGCCGAGGTTTCCCGGGAGGATCGGCATGTCGCCGCGATGCACGAGCAGGTCGAGCACCCAGTGCGAGAAGACGACCGCCCCGAGCACGGCTCCGGTCCGGCGTCCCCAGGGCACAGCGGCGATGAGGCCGAACAGAAGGCCGAGCGCGAGCGCCCCGACGAGCGAATGCGTGTAGTCCGCGTAGATCACGCCCTCGCCGTAGCCGGTCCCGCCCGTCCCCGGAGCGGGCTCGATCCGCTCGATCCCGGCGATGTACAGCGGCACGAACAGGACGTCGAGCCAGGCGGTCGCGAGCATGAGCGACCAGAGCGGCACCTGCGGCTCCTTTGCCTTCACCGCGGCGGCGAGACCGAAGTGCCCTGCGACCACCGCCTAGGGCTCTTTCGAGCGTGGGTCCGGCCAGGGAAGTCCCGCGTCGATCAGCCCGACGACCACGACGAACAGGATCACCGCGAGAAGGAACGACATCTCACCGGTAAATGAATCTCGCGGGCTCGCGCGCGTATTCCTCGTAGCTGCCCGGCGCGTCGATCCCGGGTACGCCCGGCGACCACTCCGCGGCGAGGATGCGATCGGGGTCGCCGTATTTCGCCGCGAGGTCGCGGACCTGCGGATCGTCGAGCGCGGTGAGGTGCCCCTTATCGATCACGGTGAGCTCCTCGCCCTTGGGTGTCTCGATCACAAGGCTCGGGAAGAAGAGGTGGACGTGCAGGTGGCCGTAGAGGATCCCCCGCTCGCCGGCCCACACCTCCTCGGAGCCGCGCCAGCGCGTGCCGAGACCGACGTGGATGATCCCGGAGCGACGGCGCTCCCACTCGAAGCCGCCGGAGCTGAGCAGGTGGATGTTCGGCGGCCGCTGGATCTTCGGATTCGTGCCGATCGCGACCTCCCACAGCCAGAAGAGTCCCGGCCGTGGGAAGCACGGGTACTGCGTGTCCTTCGACTCCTCGTGGAGCGCGCGCCAGGCGTCGCCGTAGTCGCCTCCACCCTCGACACGCTCGAGCCGCCCGTTCTCGAGCGTCACCCGGATCTTCGGGAACGGCTTCTGGAAATGGCTCGTCGTCCCGCTCACCGTCCCGGTCGCGTCCTCCTTGGGGAGGATCGGCGTGGGCCCGTGCGCGAGGAGGTGGCCCCACCACGGGACGTCGGTGTACCCGCGGCGCGTGCCGTCGAAGTACTCGGGGAAGAGCGTGTAGCGGAGATCGGTGCCCTCGGGATCGGTGACGTGCACCTTCCCGCCGCGCCCGCGCTCGAAGAATGCGAGCCAGGTCTTCATGTTGATGAGCGTGTGCAGGTCGCGCGGGTAGACGGTCGCCGCGCTCGCGAAGTGGTCCGTCTGCAGCCAGGGGATCGCCTCGTACCGGTAGGGCACGTTCGGGATGCCGCCGCCTTTGCCGTGCACGAGGAGGTCGTATTTCTCCCGCGCCGCGAGCTCCTCGATCCAGGGCAGGCCTTCCCAGCGCCGCGGCCGTTTCGTCCAGGGCTCGCGCCGCATGATCACGTCGACCTCGTCGGTCGTGGTGAACTCGCGGTCGGGTTGGGCCTCGACAGTGACCACGTCCACGGACGCGCCCATCTCGCGCAGGCCGCGCGCGACCGCCTCGACCACGCGCTTGTCGTAGTGCGTGTCGACGGCTACGAGGACGCGGTCGCCCGGCTTCGTCGCGCCGTAGCCGATGAAGCCAGGCGCGGTGCGGCGCACCTCCTGCTGCTTGCAGATCTCGCGCGCGTACGCCATCAGGTCGTCGACGGCCACGACGCGCGGCCGGTCCATCTCGAGGAGCGCCGCGACGGTCGTGGACTCAGGCGCCTCGCACATCGCTATTTGCCCAGCGTCTTGAAGAAGCCGTCGTCGTCGAGCTGCTTCACGTACGTCTGCTCGAAGATGTCGGCCGGCTTCAGCGGCGCGGCCTTCGCGTTCGTCGCCGCGACCTCGAGGATGACGGCGTCGATGCCCTTCACGTAGGGGGGCAGCTCGAGGTACTTGGAGAACTGCGTCCAGGTGTCGTCGAGGATCGCCGGGTCGCCGATCTTGAGGTACTTGTCGATCGACGCGATCCCGAAGGCCTTGTCCCTACGGAATCGATCGACGCCGCGGGAGTACGCCTTCACGAAGCGTTTCATGACGTCGGCGTTCGCGCTCATGTACTCGGTCGTCGCGGCGATCGCGACCGACGGGTAGTCGGGACCATCGGTCGCGAGATTGATGAGCTCCTTGAAGCCGGACGCCTTCGCGCGCGAGTTCGTGGGCGGCGAGACCGACCCCGCGTCGATCTGCCCCGCGACGAGGGCGGCGAGGATGTTCGGGACCTCCTGCAGCGGCACGAGCGTGACGTCGCTCTGCGCGAGGCCCGCGAGCTTCAGCGCCTGGAGCGCCGCGGTGTGCGTCGACGAGCCGATCGTCGTGATGCCGATCTTCTTGCCCTTCAGGTCCTTGAGGTCCTTCACGGACTGGGTCGCCATGATCGAGAACACGAGGTGGTTCGTGACGGACTGGAAGAGCTTCACGCTCGCGCCCTGCGAGACCGCCTGCACGGTGTTCGCCCCGTCCGAGAAGCCGATCTGCACCTCCTTCGCTATGAGGGCCGCGATCGAGCGCGACGAGCTGTTGATGTTCACGAGCTCGACGTCGAGGCTCTCGTCCTTGAAGTAGCCGGCCTCGACCGCCGTCCAGAGGCCGCTGTTCGCGCCGGTGAGCGCGGTCCAGTTGACCTTCAGCGAAACGCGCGGGGCCGGCGTCGCGCTCGCGGCAGCGGTCGGCGCGGCCGAGGCCGCCGGGCTGGCCGCGCTCGGCGTCGTGCCCCCGCAGGCGGTGACGAGCAGAAGGGCGATCGCCAGGACCGGAAGGCGACGCATACCCACCTCCGAACGAGCGCCGACGACGATACTCGTCCCGCCGCGGAGGGCGACGTCAGCGCGACATGCGCAGGACGCTCTCGGCGCGGCGATGCCGGCCCGGCGCGGGCCGGCATCGGGAACGACGGGGGGAACGCTAGCGGCGCATGCCGTCCATGATCGCGTCGCGCTGTGCGGCGCTGATAACCCCGTGTCGCGCGAGCTCGGCGAGGATGCGGCCGAGCCGGTCGATCGAGAGGCCATCCCAATCGGCCCTGTGCAGGGCGGCGACGATCGCGGCGGTCTGGTCCCGCGACAGGACGCCCTTGTCGGTGAGGGTGTCGAGGACGTTCGCGAGACGGAAGACGACCTTGTCCGAGTGGCGGACCGCGTCGACGATCGCGTCGGCCTCGCGGCCGGTGATGACGCCGTTGTCGACGACGGTGTCGAGGATCTCGCGGAGCCGGCGGAGCGAGTAGCCGTCCCAGTCGGCCTTCCGCACGGCGTCGACGACGGCGTCGCGCTGGCGGTCCGTGAGGATCCCGTCGCGGACCATGCGGTTCAGGACGTCGCGAAGCGCGTCCACGGCGACACGGTTCGTGTGGTCCGCCGGGGCGGTGGCGGCAGGCGTAGTCGAGGCCGCGGGCGTCGAGTCGGCGAACACCGCGCCGCCGCCGAACGCGGCCGTGGCGAACACCGTGCCCGCGAGCGTGGTGCCGAGGATCTTCGCGAACATGCTTCGTCTCCTTCGCGGTTCTTGCTCTGCCTACCCGCGGCGGACGCGTGCGTTTCCCGCGCTGCGGTGCGTTTGCGGAACGCTTACCGACTTTGCGGTCTTCTAACGACTCGCCGGCAGGAACCGCCCACGGAGCGCGTCGTCGACGAAGCCGGTGAGCTCGCCGACGAGCGACGCGCCTTCCGCCAGCGGTGGATCGTTGTGGTCGGCTCCGCCGACGATGACCAGCCGCTTTGGGTCACGCGCCGCCGCGTACAGCTTGCGGGAGAGCTCGATCGGGACGACGCGGTCGCGATCGCCCGCGACGACCAGGACCGGTGCGCTCACCTCGGCCAGGGCATCGACGGTCCGGTAGCGATCCATGAGCAGCGGATCGATGACCGGTAGGTAGGGATAGTGGATCCGGCCTACGTCCGCGAGCGTGGTGAACGGCGAGCGCAACACAAGGGCGAGCGGCGGCAGCTCCGCCGCGAGCTGGGCGGCGACGGCGGCGCCGAGCGATTCCCCGAAATACACGATGCGCGCGGCATCGATGTCCGGACGCGAACGGAGATAGGCGAGCGCGGCGCGCGCGTCCGCACGCAGTCCCATCTCGGTCGGCGTCCCGGCGTTGCCACCGTACCCGCGGTAGTCGAAGAGAAGCACGCGATGCCCCGCGCTCGCGAGCCCGCGCGCGAGTCCGGCGCGGAGCGAGCGGTCGCCGCCGTTCCCGTTGCAGACGAGCACCGTGACGCCGCTCGCCGGCGTCGACGGCGGCACGAGCCAGGCGCCCAGGCGCACGCCATCCTCGGTCAGGAGCTCGACGTCGCTCGCGCCGGGAAGCGCGCTCGCCGCCGGCGGCACGGCCCCTCGCTCGGGGAAATAGAGGAGATCGCGCTGGGTGGCCCAGACGAGCGCGACGAACGAGATGACGCCGACCGCAGCGATGAGGACGACGACCGCGATCAGCGAGCGCGCGGGACCCAACGGGGCACGGTGCGGCGATATTCCCGGTACGACGCGCCGAAGCGGTCCTCGAGCGTGGGCTCTTCATAGCCGAGCACGAAGAAGTAAAAGGCGATCGCGACGAGCACCGCGTACGCGAGCACCCACGCCGAGGCGTACGCGATCGCGATGCCGAGGATGCTCGTCAGGACGCCGATGTACATCGGGTTGCGAACGTAGCGGTACGGCCCGCGCGCCACGAACACGTTCGGCGCGGCGATCGGCGCCGGCGTCCCGCGCCCGACGAACGAGAAGAGCCCCGCGCACCAGACATAGAGCCCGACGCCGGCCAGCGTCACGAGCGCGCCGAGCGGCCACCACGCCGCGACGGCCTCGTCGCGCACCATGAGGAGCGGGATGTAGAGGGCGACCGTCCCTTCCACGAAGACCGTGAAGAGGATCGAGCCCGCGACGGCGCTCAGCGGACGCGCGGTAGCCATTGCGGTCGCCGCGCCTCGTAGGCGGCGATGTCCCTTTCGTGGCGCAGCGTGAGCGCGATGTCGTCGAGCCCCTCGAGCAACCGCTGCCGGGCGTGATCGTCCAGCGGGAAGGTCGCGCTCACGCCCGCGGCCGGCGCGGTCACCGTCCGTCGCTCGACGTCGATCGCGATCTCGAGCGTGGGGTCGCGCTCGACCGCGGCGACGAGCGTGGTCACGGTCTCGTCCGGAAGCTCGACCGGCACGAGGCCGTTCTTCAGCGCGTTGCTGCGAAAGATGTCCGCGAAGCGCGGCGCGATCACGGCTCGGAAGCCCGACTCGAGCAGCGCCCACGCGGCATGTTCGCGCGAGGAACCGCTCCCGAAGTTCCGCCCCGCGAGGAGGATCGCCGCGCCGCGATAGCGCGCGTCGTTCATCACGAAAGACGGATCCGTGCGCCACGCCTCGAAGAGCCCGGGCGCGTAGCCGGTGCGCTCGATCCGCTTGAGCCAGTGGCTCGGGATGATCTGATCGGTGTCGACGTCGGCGCGGCCCAGGGGCAGCGCGCGGCCGGCGACGTGGCGCACCGATTCCATCAACGCTCTCTCAGCGCAGATCCGCGGGCAGCGCGAAGTGGCCGGCGATCGCCGTGGCCGCGGCCACGGTCGGGGACACCAGATGCGTGCGCCCGCCAGGGCCCTGCCGGCCCTCGAAGTTGCGGTTCGAGGTCGACGCGCAGCGCTCGCCGGGACGGAGGACGTCGGGGTTCATGCCGAGGCACATGGAGCACCCCGCGCCGCGCCACTCGAAGCCCGCTTCCTGGAACACGCGGTCGAGCCCTTCGCGCTCGGCGTCGAGCTTCACCTTCATCGATCCCGGCACGACGAGCGCACGGATGCCGTCCTTCACGCGGCGGCCGCGCACGACCTCGCTCGCCGCGCGGAGGTCCTCGAGCCGCGAGTTCGTGCACGAGCCGATGAAGACGGCGTCGACCGCGATGTCGCGCACCGGCGTGCCGGGTGCGAGGGCCATGTAGCGGAGCGCTCTCCGTGCCGCGTCGCGCGCGTCCGTCGCGAGGGCGTCGGGGTCCGGGACGCGCTCGTCGATCGTCACCGTCTGCGCGGGGTTCGTCCCCCACGAGACGTACGGCCGGAGCTCGCGCGCGTCGATCTTCACCTCACGATCGAAGGCCGCGCCCGCGTCCGTCGGCAGCGAGCGCCACTCGTCGAGCGCCCGCTCCCAGAGCGCGCCCTTCGGGGCGAACGGCCTGCCTTCGAGGAACGCGAACGTCGTGTCGTCCGGCGCGATCATCCCCGCGCGGGCGCCCGCCTCGATCGACATGTTGCAGACCGTCATGCGGCCGTCCATCGAGAGCGCGCGGATCGTCGAGCCGCGGTACTCGATGACCTTCCCCACCCCGCCGGTCGTCCCGATGCGCGCGATGATGCCGAGGATCACGTCCTTCGCGGCGCAGTCCCTCGGCAGCCGACCGTCGACCGTCACCGCCATCGTGCCCGGCGTCGGCTGCGCGAGCGTCTGCGTCGCGAGCACGTGCTCGATCTCGCTCGTCCCGATGCCCCAGGCGAGCGCGCCGAGCGCCCCGTGCGTCGCGGTGTGGCTGTCGCCGCAGACGATCGTCATGCCCGGCTGCGTCAGCCCCATCTGGGGCGAGATGACGTGGACGATGCCCTGGTTCGCGTCGCCCATGGGGTAGCAGACGATGCCGAACTCCGCCGCGTTGCGCGCCATCTCCGCGATCTGTCGCGCGGAGATCGGCTCGGCCGGCTCCTCGTTCGTCGGGACGTTGTGGTCCATCGTCGCGAGCACGAGCTCGGGACGCCGCACGCCGCGCTTCGCGAGGCGCAGGCCTTCGAACGCCTGCGGGCTCGTGACCTCGTGGACGAGGTGCAGGTCGATGTAGACGAGGTCGGGCTCGCCCGCCGCGCGGCGGACGACGTGCCGCTCCCAGACCTTCTGCGAGAGCGTGCTCCCCACGGCACAAAGTATGACCGTGCGGGGCCAGCCGCTAGCCTCGGCCAAGTGCCGGTCTCGCTCAGCGCCGACGAAGCCCAGGACTTCCTCCAGGCGCGTGGACATGAGGCCCACGATCTCCTCCGGTTGAAGGGCGGCGTGTGGTCGACGGCCTTCGCGTTCAGTGAAGGCGATCGCGACTACGTCGTCCGTTTCCACGAGCGCCGCGACGACCTCGAGAAGGATCGCCTCGCGCAGCGCTGGGCCTCGGCGCGGCTACGGACCCCGCGCATCCTCGAGATCGGCGACGCGCCGCAGGGCGCGTACGGCATCTCGGAGCGCGTGCACGGCACCCCGCTCGACGATCTCGACGAGAGCGCGCTGCGGAATGTCCTGCCGTCGCTCTTCGCCTCGATGGACGCGATGCGCGAGGCCGATCTCGACGGAACTCAGGGCTTCGGGCTCTGGCACGCCAACGGCGCGGGCGTGCATGCTTCGTGGCACGACAATCTCGTCCGCGAAGAGGCACCCGGCGAGCGCGCACGCCAGCGCCGCAGTCTGGGTGCATCGCGCATCGGCGCCGCCGAATTCGACGCCGGCCTCGCCCGCATGCGCGAGCTCCTCCCATCCTGTCCTGAGGCAAGGCATCTCGTGCACAACGACCTTCTCAACTTCAACGTGCTGGTTGACGCCGAGGGCGTCGTGCTGCTCGATTGGGGAGCCTCGATCTTCGGAGACTTCATCTACGACGTCGCGCTCCTCACGTTCTGGTGGCCCTGGTACGCCCAGCGATGGGGCGGGATCGACATCCGCGGGGAGGTCGAGCGCCACTACGCGAGCATCGGCCTGCGCCTCCCTGGATTCGCAGAGCGGCTGCGCTGCTGCGAGCTCGACATCGGCGTCAGCCACATCGCCTACCAGGCCTCGCGCGACGAGTGGGAGAACGCGACCTGGACGGCACGCCGGACACTCGCGCTCGCGGCGGCGCCGCTGTGACCGCGCCACGCGATGGCACGTCCGCCCACGGCTTAGCTATGAGCGCGCGAAGCCCTCCGGCCGGGTAGCACGCTGAGGACGAGCGTCACGACGAGCGCGACGAGGATCGCGCGGTGATAGAGATCGTTCGCGTCGGTCCGGGGCGCCGCACCCGACGCGAGCGCGAACATCCCGACCAGAGTGCCGAGAAGGGCGAACGCTTGGGTCGCGACGAAGGTCCGCCAGCCGCCGACACGGCCGCTGAACGCGGCGACCGCGCCGATCACGAGCACCAGACCGATAACGCCTTCGGGAATTCCGGCCTGCGGCATGACCGGCTCGCCCAGGGCCGTGGCGAGCGTTCGCAGGGCGCCCAGATGCAGCAGGCTCGCGACGAGGAACGTGGCGGCTTCCACGACGAGGAGCACGCGGATGAACCCGATCACGGCGGTACCTCCGTGCGACTGATCGCTGGACTCTGCCGGCCGAGTTTGAAGACCGTGTGAACGGAATGAGGAGGAACCGGACCGGCCGCCGGACCGTATGCTCGTCCTCCGTGCGACGGCATGGAGCGATCGTGCTCGCCGTTTTCCTCCTGGTCGTGCTTCTCGGCGGCGCGAACCAGGTCGCGGTCCGCTTCAGCAACCGTGAGCTGCCGCCGTTCTTCGGCGCGGGCATGCGCTTCCTCGCCGCCGCGATCCTGCTGCAGCTCCTCGCGCGGTGGCAGCGGATCGAGCTGCCGCGAGGCAGGCCCCTCGTCGCCGCGGGTGTCTTCGGCATCCTCAACTTCGGCGTGAGCTACGCCCTCGCCTATTGGGCGCTCGTCGAGGCCCCCGCCGCCCTCGCCTCCACCACGCTTTCGCTCGTGCCCCTGTTCACGTTCGTGCTCGCGGTGGCGCTCGGTCTCGAGCGGTTCCGCTGGGGTGGCGTCGCGGGCGGCGCGATCGCCGCGATCGGCATCGGCGTCGTGTTCGTGGACCAGTTCCGCGCGGTGTCGACCGGCACGCTCGCCGCCCTGCTTGGTTCGGCGGGCTGCGTTGCCGTGTCCACGGTGGTGGCGAAGCGTCTCCCGCCCTTGCACCCGATCGCCACGAACGCGGCCGCGATGCTGCCGGGGGCCGCGTTGCTCTTCGCGTTGTCGTTCCTCGCCGGCGAACGCGTCGCGCTGCCTCACCTGCTCGCGACATGGGTCGCACTTGCCTACCTCGCGGTGTGCTCGGTCAAGCTCTTCGTGGGGTTCTTGTTCCTCGTCAAGCGTTGGACCGCGTCCGCCTCGGCTTATGCGACGGTGTTATTTCCGATCGTGACGATCGCCATCGGGGCGGTGCTCGCGGTCGAGATCGTCACGGTGCCGTTCGTAGCCGGGACGGCGCTGGTGATGCTCGGCGTCTACATCGGCGCCATCGCCGCGACGCCTCGCCTGGTCAAGACGGAAGCCGGCGCGGCTAACTAACCGGCGCGGTGTCGAGAAGCTCCTCGACCACGAAGCCGCTCGCGCGGAGCGTCGCGAGCACCTGCTGCGAGTGAACGCGGTCCTTCGTGTCGACGATGACGTCGAGCCCGACGCGCCCGAGCGCGGCGTACGGGCCGAGGCGGTGGATGCCGACGTGCAGGATGTTGATGTGCTCGCGCGCGAGCACGCCGGTGAGGTCGTGGAGCATGCCGGGCTTGTCCTCGAGCCACGTCCGGAACGCGAGGTAGCGGCCCGCCGACACGAGCCCTTGCTGGAGCGCCTTGCCGAGGAGGTTCGGGTCGATGTTCCCTCCGCTGATGACGACGCCGACCTTCTTCCCGCCGATCCGGTCGCTCGGCTCGAGGACCGCGGCGAGCGCGGCGGCGCCCGCGCCCTCGGCGAGGAGCTTGGTCCGCTCGAGGAGCACGACGATCGCGCGGGCGATCGCCTCGTCGCTCACCGTGATGACGTCGTCGACGTACTTGCGCACCAGCGTGAGCGTGCGCTCCGCGGGACGGCGGACCGCGATGCCGTCGGCGATCGTCGCGGCGGGCCGCTCGACGACGGCGCCACTCGCGAAGGATGCCGCGAACGCGCTCGCGCCCGCGGCCTGGACGCCGATGATGCGCGGGCGTGACCGCTGCGCCGACACGGCGAGGGCGACGCCGGCGATGAGCCCGCCGCCGCCCACGGGCACGACGAGCGTGTCGACGTCAGGCACGTCGGCGAGCATCTCGAGCGCGAGCGTTCCCTGCCCCGCGATGACGTCGTCGTCGTCGAACGCGTGCACGTACGCGCGGCGGCGCTCGCGCGCGATCTCGAGCGCCGCGGCGTGCGCGTCGTCGTAGCTCTCGCCGGAGAGCACCGCCTCCGCGCCGGTGCGCTGGATCGCGGTGAGCTTCGCGAGCGGCACGCCGTGCGGCAGCACGATCGTCGCCGGGACGCCGAGGAGCTGCGCCGCGTAGGCCACACCCTGACCGTGATTGCCGGCGGACGCGGTGACAACGCCGTTCGCGCGTTCGCGCGCGTCCTTCCGCAACAGCGCATGCAGTGCACCGCGGATCTTGAACGCGCCGGTCTTCTGGAGGTTCTCGAGCTTGAGGTAGACCTCGCGCCCGGCGAGGTTCGAGAGCGCGTCGCTCTTCTCGGTCGGCGTACGCCGTATCTGCGACGCGATGAGCGCCGCCGCCTCGGACACCGCGCGCGCGTCGAGCGGGCGCGCCGCGGTGACCGTCACGACAGACGGTCGAAGGCGCGACGGAGGCGTGCGACGCCTTCGTCGATCCGCTCGAGCGTGGGGCCGCTCACCGAGAAGCGCAACGCCGAGCGGTGGTCGCGCTCGATGGCGAACGCGTCGCCCGGCACGAACGCGACGCCTTCCTCGAGCGCCGCGTCGAGAAGCCTGCGCGCGTCGAGGCCCCGCGGGAGCCGGACCCAGAAGTAAAAGCCGCCGTCGGGGTCGTTCCAGGTCACGCCGGTGCCGGCGAACTCGCGGGCGAGGGCCGCGCGGGCGCGGTCCTGCTTCGCGCGGTAGAGCTCGCGGAGCCGGCCGACGTGCGCCTCCGCGCCGCCGCGCCGGTGGAACTCGAGCACGATCCGCTGCGCGAGCGTGCCCGTGCTCGAGTCCATCGTCTGCTTCACTTTGGCCATCCGGCGGATGACGTCGGGCGTAGCAATGACCCAGCCCACGCGCAGTCCCGGCAGAAAGGTCTTGGAGAACGTTCCGATCGAGACGACGCCGCGGTCGAGCGCCGCGAGCGGCGGCAGGTCAGCACCGCGATACCGGAGCAGCCCGTACGGGTCGTCGTCGACGACCAGCGCATCGTGCGACGCGGCGAGCGCGAGCAACGCGTGGCGCCGCGCGAGCGAGAGCGTCTCGCCCGAAGGGTTCTGGAAATTCGGCACCACGAAGAACATCCGCGGCCGCACGTTCGCGCGGCGGATGAGCCGCGCCGCCTCGGAGACATCGAGGCCTTCGCGGTCGACCGGCACCTCGAGCACGCGCGCCCCGTGATTGCGGAACGCGGAGAGCGCGTTCGCGAAGCCCGGCGACTCCGCGACCACCACGTCGCCGGGACGCAGGAAGACGCGGCACGCCAGGTCGATCGCCTGCAGCGCGCCCGCGCTCACCAGCACGTCCACGGCGCTCGCGTCGATCCCCCGCGCGCGCGCCTGCCCGGCGATGATCTCGCGCAGCTCGGGCTCGCCCTCGGTGATCGTGTAGCCGAGGGCGCTCGCGCCCTCACGGCGAATGACCGTGGCCGCGAGGTCGTCCGCGCCCACGAGCTCGAGCGCCTCGCGCGCCGGCGAGCCGACCGCGAAAGAGACGGTGTCGCGCGTCTGCCGCGCGACGATGCCGATCGTCTCGTCGATGAAGGAGCCGTAGACCTCGTGCTCGGCGCGCTGTCGCGGCAGCGGTGCGACCGCGCCGCCGGACATAGCGGGGAGGATCTCGACCGTGGACTTCCCGCTGAGGTCGCCCTCCGGCCCGAGGAAGCGCACGTCCTCGCCATCGACGAACACGTTCACGAAGCGGCCAAACGCGCCGTCGCGGAGCACGCGCGCGCCGAGCTCGGGGTATTGCTCGCCGAGCGCCTTCGCGAGCGCGCTCACGCTCGCGGCCTCGACGGTGATCGTCGCGTTCCCGCCGGCCGCGGGGCGGAGCGGCGTCGCCAGCCGCACGGTGAGGCTCATGCGAGCTGCCTCGCGTACGCCGCGCGGAACGCGTCGGCGTCCGGCGCGATGACCGGACCGAGCGTCGCGGTGACCGCGCCCTTGTACGCGTTGCCGGTGACATA
>Ga0209237_1001561_pt1 | contig 13512 bp, 14 predicted proteins | sample GraSoi013_1_40cm_2_FD_185820 | JGI IMG/M metagenome (GOLD analysis project Ga0209237, IMG submission 185820) | Grasslands soil microbial communities from the Angelo Coastal Reserve, California, USA - Sample 10_02_2013_1_40cm (SPAdes) (version 2) | ecosystem: Environmental > Terrestrial > Soil >... | reverse complement strand
TACGCTGCGAGATCCTGCAGCATATCTTGGCGGCCTTGGGTCGGCACACTGCGGGCCGTGTCAACGCGAGAATCCGTCCGGCCATCGGCAGGCACTATAGCCTGCCGACGGGCAAACCGGCAAGGCGGCGCCGGCGCTAAGCTACGGCCGGCGGGTCCAGCGGAGGTCGGGCTCGCGAGCGGCCTTGGTCTGGTCGAGTCGGCGCACGGGCGTCGTCACGGGGGCGTCGTGGATCACGGCGGCGTTCGACTCGGCCTCGCGCGCGATCTGGATCATCGCGTCGCAGAACGCGTCGAGCGTCTCCTTCGACTCGGTCTCGGTCGGCTCGATCATGAGCGCCTCTTCGACGATGAGCGGGAAGTAGGTCGAGGGGGCGTAGAACCCGAGATCCAAAAGCCGCTTGGCGATGTCCGTGGCGGTCACGCCGAGCTTCTTCTGACGACGCGCCGAGAGCACGCACTCGTGCATGCACGGGCCCGGGACGGCGACGTCGTAATCCTTCTCGAGCCGCTTCATGATGTAGTTGGCGTTCAGGATGGCGTTATCGGAAACGGACCGGAGGCCGTCGGGTCCCATCGTGCGGATGTAGGTGTAGGCGCGCACGAGCATGCCGAAGTTACCCCAGAAGGCCTGGAGCTTGCCGATGGACTTCGGCCGCTTCCAGTCGAGCGCGTAGGCGTCGCCGTCCTTGGTGACGACGGGCACCGGGAGGAAGGGCTCGAGGTGAGCCTTGACGCCGACCGGGCCCGCGCCCGGGCCGCCGCCGCCGTGCGGCGTCGTGAAGGTCTTGTGCAGGTTGAAGTGGCACACATCGAAGCCGAGGTCGCCCGGGCGCGTGATGCCGAGGACCGCGTTGAGGTTGGCGCCGTCCATGTAGACCTGCACGCCCTTGGCGTGGCACAGCTCGCTGATCTCGACGATGCGCGGCTCGAACATGCCGAGCGTGTTCGGCACCGTGATCATGAACGCGGCGACGTCGGTGTCGAGGGTGCGCGCGAGCGCGTCCACGTCCACCTCGCCGTTCGGCAGCGACTTGACCTCGACGACCTCGTAACCGGCGATCGCGGTGGACGCGGGATTCGTCCCGTGGGCGGAGTCGGGCACGAGCACCTTCGTCCGCTTCTCTCCGTGCGAGAGGTGATAGGCGCGGATCATCAGCACGCCCGCAAACTCGCCCTGGGCGCCGGCGGCGGGCTGGAGCGACACCGCGTCCATCCCGGCGATCTCGGCGAGGTCCTGCGCCAGCTCGTGCATGAGCTGGAGCGCGCCCTGCGAGAGCGTCTCGGCCGCCAGCGGGTGGAGCTTCGCGAAGCCCGGCAGGCGCGCCATGTCCTCGTTGAGCTTCGGGTTGTATTTCATGGTGCACGAGCCGAGCGGGTAGAAGTGCGTGTCGACGCCGTAGTTCATGCGCGAGAGGCGCGAGTAGTGGCGGACGATGTCGAACTCGGAGACCTCGGGCAGCGCCGGCGCCTCCTTGCGGAGGTGGCTGGCGGGAAGGAGCTTCGTCACGTCGGCCTGCGGCACGTCGGCCTCGGCGAGCGAGAAGGCCTCGCGCCCCGGCGAGGACAGCTCGAAGATCAGCTTGTCGTAGGCAGAGGCGGCCATCAGGCCACCGCCTTTTCGAGGGCCGCGGCGAAGCCGTCGATCTCGGCCTTCGTGCGCTTCTCGGTCACGGCGATCAGCAGGCAGTCGGCGAGGCCGCGGTCGAAGGTCTTGAGCGGGACGCCCGCGAGGAAGCCCTGCTTCGCGAGCTTCGTGACGACGCGCTCCGGCGGCTTCGGGAGCTTCAGCGTGAACTCTTTGAAGAAGGGCGCGCCGAAGCGGAGCGCCACGCCGGAGACCTTCGACAGGCGCTCGGCCGCGTAGTGGGCCTTCGCCGCCGAGAGCTCGCCGACCTTGACGAGGCCGTGCCGCCCGAGCGTCGCGAGGTAGATCGTCGCCATGAGCGCGCAGAGGGCGACGTTGGTGCAGATGTTGGAGGTCGCCTTCGCGCGGCGGATGTGCTGCTCGCGCGTCTGCAGCGTCAGCACGAAGCCGCGCGCGCCGTCCTTGTCCACCGTGGCGCCGACGAGGCGGCCCGGCATCCGGCGCACGAGCTCCTTCTTCGCGGCGAAGACGCCGAGGTTTGGGCCGCCGAAGCTCATCGGCACGCCGAGCCCCTGCCCTTCCCCGACGACGATGTCTGCCCCGAGCTTTCCGGGCCCCTCGAGCACGCCGAGGTTCACCGGGTCGGCGACGACGACGAGCAGTGCGCCGGCCGCGTGAGCGATCTCGGCTGCCGCGGAGACGTCCTCGAGACAGCCGTAGAAGTTCGGCGTCTGGACGACGAGCGCCGCGGTCTTGGCGCCGACGAGCGTCTTCGCCGCTTCAAGGTCGGTGACGCCGTCGGGCGCACCGGCGTCGCGGAGCTTGATCCCCGGCCCCTCGCAATAGGTCGCGACGACGCGCCGGTGGAGCGGGTTCACCCCGCGCGACAGCACGACCTCGCGCCGATCGGTGACGGCGTGCGCCATCAGCGCCGCCTCGGCCAGTGACGACGCGCCGTCGTAGATGGACGCGTTCGCAACGTCCATGCCAGTCAGCTCGGCGATCATCGTCTGATACTCGTAGATCGTCCGCAGCGTCCCCTGGCTCGCCTCGGGCTGGTAGGGCGTGTACGCGGTGAAGAACTCGCCGCGGGAGATCAGGTGATTGATCGGGCTCGGGACATAATGGTCGTAGGAGCCCGCTCCCATGAAGCAGACGTGGCTGTCCGCGTCGGCATTCCGCGCCGCGAGCGCCTTCATGTGGCGGATCAGGTCGGTCTCGGCGAGCGCCGCCCTGATGCTGAGCGGGCGAGAGAGGCGCGCCTTGGCGGGGATCTTGACGAGCAGCTCCTCGAGAGAGCCGGCACCGATCACGCCGAGCATCCGCTTCTGCTCGGCCGCCGTGTTGGCGATGTAGCGCGACGCCATCAATGGCCTCCCTGCTTCAGGAACTCCTCGTACTGCTGAGCGGTCAGGAGCTGATCCCAGTCCGCCTTGCTCGACGGCTTGACGACGATCATCCAGCCCTTTCCGTAGGGGTCCTGGTTGACGGTTTCGGGCTTGTTGGGCAGCTCGCCGTTGACCTCGACGACCTCGCCCGACACGGGCGCGAACAGGTCGGACACCGCCTTGACCGACTCGACGACGCCGAACGGCTTCTTCGCGGTCACCTTGGTCCCGACTTTCGGCAGCTCGACGAAGACGACGTCGCCGAGCTGCTCTTGCGCGTACGCGGTGATGCCGACGCGCACCCGGTCGCCTTCCGCTTTCGCCCACTCGTGCTCGCGCGTGTACTTGAGATCTTTGGGGATGTTGGACATGGCTATGCCTTCTTCACTCGTGAAGGATGGAACGGCGTCTTGACGACGCGCGCGGCCTTCGCCGCTCCGCGGACCTCGACCGCGAGCTCCGTGCCCACGCCGGCGAGCGGCGCCTCGACGTACGCCATGGCGATGTACTTGTCCACGGACGGGCCGTAGGAGCCCGACGTGACGACGCCGACCCGGCGCCCGTCCTTCAGCACCGGGTAGCCGTGGCGCGCGACCGCCTTGTCCACCATCTCGATGCCGACCAGCTTGCGGCGCACGCCCTCGGCGCGGATCTTTTCGAGCGCCTCCCGGCCGATGAAGGCACCCTTGGCCGGCTTCACGACCCAGCCCAGTCCCGCCTCGAGCGCGTTCGTCGTGTCGTCGATGTCGTTGCCGTAGAGCGCGTACTTCATCTCGAGCCGGAGCGTGTCGCGCGCGCCCAGCCCGATCCGCTGCACGCCGTCGCCGTGGCCGGCCCCGAGGAGCGCCGCCCAGAGCCGCGCGGTATCTGCGGCCTTCTCGTAGAGCTCGAACCCGTCCTCGCCCGTGTAGCCCGTGCGCGAGATGAGCGCCGGCACTCCGCCCACCCTGCCGCGCGCGAAGCGGTAGTAGCCGATCTTCGTCACGTCCTGATCGGCGAGGCGGCCGACGAGCGCCTCGGCCCGGGGCCCCTGCACCGCGATGAGCCCGGTGTCCGCCGCGACGTTCGTCCAGCGCGCGTCCTTGCCGTGCTCCGTGTACTCATTCACGTGGGCCCAGTCCTTGTCGATGTTCGCGGCGTTGACCGTCAGCATGAACCGGTCGTCCGCGAGGCGGTACACGGTGAGGTCGTCCACGATCGTGCCGTTCGGGTAGCAGAGGACGGAGTACTGGACCTGGCCGACCGCGAGCGCGGCGACGTCGTTGGTGGTGAGGGACTGGAGCACGACGCAGGCGTGCGGCCCCGCGACCTCGAATTCCCCCATGTGGCTCACGTCGAAGAGGCCGACGGCGCCGCGGACCGCGCGGTGCTCCTCGACGATCCCCGCGTACTGGACCGGCATTTCCCAGCCGCCAAAGGGGACCATGCGCGCGCCGGCCTTGACGTGCGCCTCGTAGAGCGGAGTGCGCTTGAGGGGGGTGTCCACGAGCGACTCAGTAGACCATCGTCGCAGGGCCAAGGTCAAGGCGGCGCGCCGAGCCCGGTGGCGGCGACACCGGCGCACCACTCCTCGATCGCTCTCCGCATCGCCTCGGGCTGCTCCGTCGGGATCCAGTGCTCGGAGGACAGTTGCATGATCCGGCAGCTCGGGAGCGCGCGCAGCAGGCGCTCGGTGCGCGAAGGGTCGCTGAGCGCGCCACCCGTGGAGAGGAGCGCCAGCACAGGGACGCGGATCGTCGCGAGGTCAGGCAGCCCGCGGCTCACGGCCATGAGCGACTGGAGATAGGCCCCGATGTGCGTCGTGCGCAGGTCGAGCCAGGGCGACGCGTATCGCCGCACGAGTGTCTCGGACGCCCCCTCGGACATGGCGGCGCGCGTCTGGCGATCGAGCTCGACCAGATCGAGCCGCGCCACACGCCGGCGATGAACGCCGAGCGCGTTGAGCGCGCGGACAAGCCACGCCACCGACAGCACGAGCGGCCAGAGCCGGGCGGCGGTTCTCAGGCTCCCACGCAGGGCTTCGCGCGGCATCGGCTCGACGAGAACGAGGCCCGCAACCTCGTCGGGACGACGCCTGGCGAACTCGACGGCGACGTTCGCGCCGAGACAGTGGCCGACGACGACGGCCCGCGGCGCTCGCTCCGCCTCGAGGAGCGCCGCGAGGTCGGCGCACCACTCGTCCATCCCGACCCGCCCGCGATCGAGCGACGCACCGTGGCCGCGGAGGTCCGGGCGCAGGATGTCCCAGTCCGCCTTGAGCGACGTGTGGGCGACGAGCTCAGACCAGCGGGTCAGGTTGCTGGCGAGGCCGTGGAGCAGGACAAGCATCCGGCGCGGGGCTCCCGGCCGCCAGAGCCGGTAGCCGATGACCGCGCCGTCCCGGGTCGTCAGGCTCCGCGCGATGTCCAGGACGCCAACCGATCCCCGGCCGGGCTCACTTCACCGTGTAGCCCCGGCCCTCCATGCACGCGCCATACGCGCGGTCGTATCCTTCCTTGCTCTTCGAGTACTGGTACGCCCCGCCGCCGGCCGCGCCGCCCAGACCACCGACGGCTACGCCGACCGCCGCGCCTTTGCCCGCGCCCCCGCCGCTGGCGGCGCCGATCGCAGCGCCCGCGGCGGCGCCGCCGATCGCGCCGATCACCGCGCCGATCGCGGCGCCTTTCCCGGCCTCGCTTGTGGGATCGAAGCCGGTCTGCTGCTTCGCCCACGTCTGGCACTCGCCGCTGTCCTTCGCCTGCTGCTCCGCGCTCTGGCCCTTGGCCGGATACGCGGCGACCGAGGGCTGTGTCGCCGACGCGCAGCCGACGAGCATGATCGTCGCGAGAACAGCCGGAACGCTTCGCTTCAGCATACGACCTCCGTTCAGCATGCCACCTCCTTCAGAATCGTCAGTCGCGTCCGGGACACGGTCAGGCCTTCGGGAGCCACTCGCGCAGCGGCCGGACGCGGCACCCCGCCTTGTCGAGCGCCTCACGCACCATTCGCACGATCTTCTGGGCGCCCGGCGTGTCGCCGTGGCAGCAGATCGTCTGCACCGAGATGTCGATCTCGACGCCGTCGAGTGTGCGGACCTTGCCCGCCATCGCCATCTTCACCGCCTGCGCGGCCGCGCGCTCGGGGTCGGTGATCAGGGAGCCCGCGATCTTTCGCGAGACCAGCGTGCCGTCCACGTTGTACGCGCGATCCGCGAAGCCCTCCGAGGCGACACGCACGCCCATCTTGCGGCAGGCCGCGTCGTACTTGCCCGAGGCGAGCGTCATCAGAATCAGCTCTTTGCCGCCGGACTCGAGCACCGCCTCGCCCGCGGCGACGGCGAGCGCCTCCTCCTTCTCCATCATGTTGTAGAGGATGCCGTGCGGTTTCAGGTGCTGGAGGTCGCCGCCGGCGGCCCTCACGAACTCGCGCAGCGCGCCCGTCTGGTAGCAGAGGTAGTCCTTCACCTCCTGCGGGGTGACGTCCATGACGCGGCGGCCGAATCCCATGAGGTCCGGCAGGCTCGGATGCGAGCCGATCGCCACGGTGTGCTTGAGCGCGAGCGCGACGGTCCGGCGCATCACGTGGGGGTCACCCCCGTGGAAGCCGCACGCGACGTTCGCCGAGGTGATCCAGGGCATGATCTCTTCGTCAGCCCCGAGCGTCCAGCGGCCGTAGCTCTCGCCCATGTCGCAGTTGAGATCGATGTCCTTCGCCATCGCCACGACTCCTTAGCTCCGCGCCAGGACGCGCGCGAGCGCGTTGACGAACCGGTCGATGTCCTCATCCGTCATCGCGAGAGAACACGCCCCGAGTCCCCGCTGAGTGAGAAGGATGCCTTCGTTGAGGAGCCCCATGAAGAGGCGCATCGGGGCCTCGGGGTCCTTGGGGCGGCTCGAGCGATAGTCGGTGAGCGGCTCGGGCGTCCAGTGCAGACAGAAGAGCGAGCCGACGCCCGAGACCTGCCCCTTCCGCCGCGTCGCGGCCAGAAGTCGCGTCACGCCGCCGCGGAGCCGCTCCCCGAGCGCGTCGAGGCGCGCGTACGCCTCGGGCGTCAGGGCGTTGAGGGTGGCGACGCCCGCGGCCATCGTCGCCGGGTTCGCGTTGAAGGTCCCGCCGTGGCCGATGCGGGCGGCGCCCTTGCGCGGGTCGTAATAGCTCATGATGTCGGCCCGGCCACCGAAGGCGCCGACGGGCAGGCCGCCGCCGATGATCTTGCCGAACGTCGAGAGGTCGGGTCGGACGCCGAATCGCTCCTGCGCCCCGCCCCACGCGATCCGGAACGAGATGACCTCGTCGAAGATCAGGACGATCCCGTGGCGCTCCGTGAGCGCGCGCAGGCGGGGGAGGAACCCGTCGGCGGGCGGGATCACACCGCCGATCCCGAGGAGCGGGTCGACGAGGACGGCGGCGAGGTTCTTGGCCTCCGCCTCGATGATCTGCTCGCACGCCTCGGGGTCGTTCCACGGGAGGACCACGGTGTGCTTGAGGACGGCGGGCGGCACGCCGGCCGACGCGGGCACCGGCTTCGGGCGCTTGCGGCTCCCGGCCGCCTTCGGGTCGGGCGCGACGCTCACGAGCACCCAGTCGTGCGTGCCGTGATAGGCGCCCTCGAACTTCGCGATCCTCGGCCGGCCCGTGAACGCGCGCGCGAGCCGCACGGCGTTCATCGTCGCCTCGGTGCCCGAGTTCGTGAAGCGGATCCGCTCGACCGACGGCGCGCGCCGCGTGAGCACCTCGGCGAGCCGCACCTCGTGCTCCGTCGGCCCCGGGAACGAGAGTCCCTGCGCGACCGCCTCCTGGATCGCCTTGACGACCTCGGGCGGGGCGTGGCCGAGGATCAGGCTCGTGTAGTTGCCGTTGAAGTCAAGCCGGTCGTTGCCGTCCGCATCCCAGATGTGGGCGCCCTGGCCGCGCTGGATGTAGAACGGGTACGGGTCGAAGAAGGTCGTCGTGCGGCTGTTGCCGCCGGGCATGACCGCCAGCGCCTCTTCGTGCAGGGCGCGGGAGCGGACCGTCTTCGCGGTGTACTCGTGGAGCTCCTTCTCGATGCTCATGCGATCTCCTCTCTGAGCCCTGTCTCGAGGACTGTGTCGGCTTCGCGGAGCAGCCGGTGTGCCTCGTCCACGGTGACCGCGCGGAACCGGAGCGATTGCCCGGGCCTGACCTGCCCGACGCGACCGATGTCGAACGAGCAGACGGTTGCGACTTTCGTGTAACCGCCGGTGGACTGCCGATCGACCAGGAGGACGATCGGCTGGCCGTCGCCGGGAACCTGGATCGCGCCGAGCGCGATGCCGTCCGAGATGATGTCGTGGCCGCGCGAGTGCGTGATCCGCTCGCCGGAGAGGCGCGCGCCCATGCGGTCCGACTGGGGCAGCATCTCGTACGCGTTTCCGAGGAGGGCGCCGACGCCCGCCCGCGTGAAGCGGTCGGCCTGCGGCCCGAGCACGACGCGGATCGTGGGCTCGCTCCCGTAGGCGGGCACCGCGCGCCGGGCCACGCGCCGCGGGCGCGGCATCGGCGCCGCAAAGACACGGAGCCGGTCCTCCTTTCGGAGTGCGCGTCCCTCGAGCCCACCGAGCCTGCCGCGGAGATAGGTCGAGCGCGAGCCCATCACGGGGGGGAGATCGAGGCCACCCGAGAACGCGATGTAGCTCCGCACCCCGACGCGCGCGGGCCCGAGCTTCACGACGTCGCCCGGACGGACCACGAGCGTCGTCCAGCCTGGCGCCTCGCGGCCGTCCACGGTCACGGGCATGTCGGCACCGGTGACGGCGATCGCACAGGGCCCGTCCACCTCGAAGCGCGGCCCGATGAGCGTGCACTCGAGCGCCGCGGCGCCGTCGGGGTTGCCGACGAGCCGGTTGGCGAGGACGAAGGCGAGTCGGTCCACCGGACCCGACGGCGGGATGCCGTAGCGGAGCTGGCCGAACCGGCCGAGATCTTGAATGGTCGTCTGAGGTCCGGGATCGAGGAGCCTGATCACGTGATCACCGGCCGGTAGGTGCGCGCGTCCACCCGAGCGGCGATGCGGTCATACTCGCGGCGGTCGATCGCGCGGAAGCTCACGCGGTCCCCTGGACGCAAGAGGATCGGCTCAGGTGCGTCCGGATCATAGAGCCGGAGCGGCGTGCGCCCGAGCACCCAGAAGCCGCCGGGGCTCTCGACCGAGTAGACGCAGCACTGGATCCCGCCGATGCCGACGCTTCCCGCCGGAACCCTCACGCGCGGCGTGTCGAGACGCGCGATCTGCAGCCGGTCCGGCATCCCGGTCATGTACGGGAGGCCCGGCGTGAACCCGATGAAGTAGACGAGGTACTCGGCCGTGCTGTGGAGCCGCACCAGCTCGGCCGTCGAGAGGCCGAGGCGCTCGGCCGCCGCCGCGAGGTCGAACCCCAGCTCCGGATCGTCGTAGCAGCAGGGCAGCTCGACCAGGCGCGAGGGCGGCAGGACCGCCGTCGTGGCCTGGGGCAGAAGCTCGGTGATCGCGGCGCACAGCGCGTCGTAGCCGACGGCGCGCGGGTCGTAGTAGACGAGCAGCGCGCGAAAGGTCGGCACCGTCTCGACGACGCCCGTGAGAGCCTTCTGCTGGATCAGGAACTCGAGGGCGCGGACGCGCGTGTTCACCTCGACGCTGATCTCCTCGTCGAACTCGACCAGGACGGCGAGATCGCCCGCGGGGAGAAACCTCACACTTACAACGCCGCGAGGGCGGAGTTCGGCAGATCGGTGATGAACATGTGCCCCGGGCTGTGCGTGATCATGAACGGCGGCTTCGAGGCGAGCGCGACCGCCTGGGGCGTGACGCCGCACGCCCAGAAGACGGGCACGTCGCCGGGCCCGAACGCCTGCGGGTCGCCCCAGTCGGGCGTCGCGAGGTCCCGGATCCCGATCGCCGCGGGGTCGCCGATGTGAATCGGCGCGCCGTGGGCGCCGGGGAAGCGCGCGCTCGCGGTCACCGCCTTCGAGAGATGGGCGGCTTGGATGGGGCGCATCGAGACGACCATGGGCCCGTGGAAGACACCCGCCGGCCGGCACGGGATGGACGTCCGCCACATCGCGACGTTCTTGCCGTGCTCTACGTGCCAGAGACGGATGCCGGCCTCGAGCAGCGCCCACTCGAACGTGAACGAGCAGCCGAGCAGGAACGCGACGAGGTCGTCGCGCCAGTACGGCGTGGCGTCCGTCACCTCGTCGGTCAGCTCGCCGTGCGTGTAGATCCGGTAGCGCGGGATGTCGGTTCGGAGATCGGCGCCCGGGGCGACGCCGACGGGCTCGGCCGAGCCCACGTCGGTGACCTCGAGGAGCGGGCACGGCCGCGGGTTGCGCTGGCAGAAGAGGAGGAAGTCGTAGGCCACGTCCTTCGGCAGCACCGCGAGGTTCGCCTGGACGTGGTTCTGACCCAGCCCCGCCGTGATGCCCGTCAGCTTGCCGTTCCGGATGTCCCGCCGGATCTCCCTCGGCTGGCGCGTGTCGATCGGCATAGCGCCATTCTACCTCCGCCCGAGGCGCGGCCACACCTCGGGGTTCACGAGGACCTCGGGCTTCTCGCCACGCAGCACGCGCAGCATCTCGCCCGCGACCTGCACGGCCATCTGTCGATTCGCCTCGTGCGTGACGCCGGCGACGTGCGAGGAGCAGACGACCTGCTCCAGATTCAGAAGCGGGTTGTCCACCGGCGTGGGCTCCTCCTCCCAGACGTCGAGGCCCGCGGCGGCGAGGTGGCCGCGCGTGAGCGCCTCGAAGAGCGCGCGCTCGTCCTGCACAGGGCCGCGCGAGGTGTTGACGAAGATCGCCCCCGGCTTCATGAGCGCGAGCGTCTTCGCGTTGATCATCTGCTTCGTCTCGGGCGTGAGCGGCGTGTGGCACGTGAGGATGTCGACCTGTGGCAGGAGCGCCTCGAAGCTCTTGACGGGCTCCGCGCCCCGGCGACGCACTTCGTCGCCGGGAACGTACTTGTCGTAGCCGAGGACGCGCATCCCGATCGCGCCGGCGAACTTCGCTACGCGGCGCCCGATGTTGCCGACGCCCACGATACCGAGCGTCTTGCCGGCGAGCTCGCTGTTGCCCACGATGCGCTTGGCTCCCCAGTCACCCCTGCGGGTCGACTTGTCGATCAGCAGGGTGCGCTTGACGCAGGCGAGCATGAGCATCAGCGCGTGCTCGGCCACGGCCTGGGAGTTCGAGCCGGGGGCGTGGACGACCGCCACGCCGAGCCGGGTCGCGGCGGGGACGTCCACCGTGTCCAGACCGACTCCGTGTCGGCCGACGACCTTGAGCTTCGGGCAACGCGCCATCAGGCTCTCGGTGCAGCTCGGCCGGAGGCGGAAGAGGATCCCCGCCGCCTCGGCGGCGACCTTCACGAGCCCGGCCTCGGTCTCGTCGTCGCAGACGACGACGCGCGCCTCCCTCTCGAGGAGCGACTTGCCGTCGGGATTGATCGGGCCAGCGAGCACGACCAGGGGGCGCGACTGGGTGGCCATCGAACGGGTCTCCTTTCTCTGGAGGTCTGGACTATTTGCGGGCGACGAGAACCAGGCGCGGGGCGTCCAGCGAGAAGGGCGTGCCCTCGAGCCCGCCGTAGAGCTCCACCCGGCCCCAGCGCTCCGGCCGCAGCATCGCCGAGAGCTCGTGGGCGGAGTAGAGGCGGATCTCGCTCTCCCCGATCAGCTCCCCCGCGCCCTCCTTCGACTTCGCCGCTGCGCGCTTGAGGCGCCACCACCGCGCGCGCCAGCGGCTCGTCGCGGGATCAAACTCGTTCTCGATGCGGAGCGTCCAGCCGCTGACCCGCTTGCGCTCCTCGGGCGGCAGCGACCTCACTAGCTGATCTCGATTCCGGGTATCGAGGACGAAGACGCCGCCTGGCCGGAGCGCGCGCCAGAATCGATCGGTCACCAGGCGGTCCTCGTCGTCCGAGAAATAGCCGATCGAGCTGAAGAGGTTGACGGCGAGGTCGAACTCGCCCGGGAACTCCATGTCACGGATGTCCTGGCAGACGAGCCTGAGCGAGACGCCGGCCTCGGCGGCGGCCTTCCGCGCGCGGTCGAGCTCGGTCTCGCTGAAGTCGACGCCGGTCACCTGGTAGCCGCGTCGCGCGAGCTCGATCGAGTGACGGCCGAATCCGCAAGGCGCGTCGAGGACGCGTGCGCCCGCGTCGAGCGCCGCGACGCTGACGATCCACTCGACGTCGCTCGCCGCGTCCGTCGGCGACTCGAACGCTTGCGAGATCTGGGGCCACGCCTCGCGAAAGAACCGCTCGCTGTGGAACACGGCGGCCATTGTAGCGGGCTCCGTGCGGCCGGTCCACTCGGTGGGTGGCCCGAGACGAGGCGCGACCCGGCCCCCCTCCGCATGTGATATTTTCCGGCTCATGGCCACCCTGGTAACCGGTGCGTTCGGCTGCATCGGTTCGTGGGTCGTGCGCGATCTCCTCGTCGCCGGCGAGCGCCCCGTGGCGTTCGATCTCGGCGACGACCCCTGGCGGATGCGAATGATCGCGGGCGCCGACGTCGCGAGCCGCGTCACGATCGTGCGCGGCGACGTCGCCGACCGCGACGCCCTGGTCCGCGTCGTGCGCGATCACGGGATCCGCCGTATCGTCCACCTCGCCGCGTGGCAGGTCCCCCTCTGCCGCCAGGACCCGTCGAGGGGCGCCCTCATCAACGTCGTCGGCACCGCGAACGTCTTCGAGGCCGCGCGCGCCAACGAGGGCCGGGTCGAGCGTGTCGTCTACGCCTCCTCCGCGGCCGTCTTCGGCGCGCCCGACCTCTATCCTCCCGGCCCGATCAAGGACGACGCGCCGAGGTACCCCGCGACGCACTACGGCGTCTACAAAGTCGCCAACGAGGAGACAGCGCGCGTCTACTGGGACGAGCACGGCATCCCCTCGATGGGCTTCCGCCCGCTCTCGGTCTACGGGCCCGGGCGCGACGTCGGCCTCACCGCCGATCCGACGCTCGCGATGAAGTCCGCCGTGCTCGGACGCCCCTTCACGATCCGCTGGGGCGGGCGGACCGACCTGATCTACACCGAGGACGTCGCGCGCGCGCTCGTCGCCGCGGCGGCGTCCCGCCTCGACGGGGCGCGCGTCTACAACCTCCACGGCGCCTCGACCGCGATCGCCGGGCTGGTGAGGATGCTCGAGGAGGCGTGGCCCAAAGCGACGGGGCTGATCACGCACGTGGAGCAGCCGATCCCCTTTCCCGCGGCGCTCGACGACGCTCGCTACCAGAAGGACCTGGGCCCGGCGCCCCCGACCTCGCTCGCCGACGGTATCAAGAAGACGCTCGACGGGTTCGCGCGGCTCCGGGCAGAGGGGCGGCTCGACGCGCGAGAGCTTGCGTGAGCAGTTACCCGGTGCGGCCCGCCACGGCGGCCGACGCGGACGCGATCTGCCGCATCTACAATCAGGGCATCGAGGACCGTGTCGCCACCCTCGAGACCGAGCTGCGCACGCCGGCGGAGCGCCGCCAGTGGCTCGCCAACCGCAGCCCGCGCCACCCGGTGATCGTCGCGGAGACGAACGGTGAGATGGTCGGTTGGGGGAGCCTCAATGTCT
>Ga0209237_1001558_pt1 | contig 13516 bp, 16 predicted proteins | sample GraSoi013_1_40cm_2_FD_185820 | JGI IMG/M metagenome (GOLD analysis project Ga0209237, IMG submission 185820) | Grasslands soil microbial communities from the Angelo Coastal Reserve, California, USA - Sample 10_02_2013_1_40cm (SPAdes) (version 2) | ecosystem: Environmental > Terrestrial > Soil >... | reverse complement strand
CCGGCCGACATCCAGGCTCGCCGTGACCGCCCGGCCCGCCTCGAGGAGCGCGCGGGTCTCGCGCGCGCCCCGGACGCCCCCTTCGGCGAGGCGCGACCGCTCGATCGCCAGCGCCAGGGGGCGCGCGAGCTCGGTGACCACATCGAGGTCGGTGTCGTCGAACGCTCCGGGGCGCAAAGCCGCGAGCGTGACCGCGCCGAGCACGGTGCCGCCGGCTGCCAGGGGGACGAGCGCCACCGTCCGGTAGCCGCCGGCGGCCAGCACGCGGTGGCTCGCCTCGGGCACCGCGTCGCGCTCGAGGTCGTCGACCCGCACCCGGGAGCCGGCGGCCACGACGCGCGCGAGCAGCGTCCCCTCCAGCGCCATCCACGTACCGCGCGACGGGGACGCCGGCAGCCCGCGCGCCGGCAAGTCGATGAGCTCGAACTCGCCGCGCACGGCGTCGAGGAGCGACACGCTGATCGAGTCGAACCGCACGAGCTTCGCCACGCCCTCGGCGAACGCCGCGAATACCTCGTCGAGCGTATGGCGCGACGCGAGCAGCCCCGTGATCCCATTCAGCACGGCGGCGCGCAGCGCCAGCCGGTCACGAGCGCACCGGCGCTCGATGGTCGCCCCGAGCTCGCGCGCCAGGCTCGGCGGCAGCGCCGCCGCCGTCAGGCTTCCGCTCCGACCGAGCAGGACCAGCTCGCCGACGGGCCGGCCCGGCGCGCCGAGCGGCGTTCTCAGAAGCGCCGCCGTCCGGCTCCGGGACGCGCCCGGCGGCACGACACGCGCGACTCCGGCGCCGCGCGCTGGTGTCGCGGCAATCGTCGTCAGCCAGCGCCGGAGACTCACGGACGTGCGTCCGGTGCCGGCCGTGACGACGATGGGCTCCTGATCGCGCGGCCGGAGTGCGACCGCGCCGGCCGTGGCGCCGGTCAGGTCCACCAGGCGGCGCAGGGTCTCGGCGAGCCCCTCCGTCACGGACGGGAAGGCGGAGATCGGCGTCGGCAGGTCGTCGAACGCTCGCCCCCTCTTCATGCCGGTGTGAGGAGTCGGCCCGGCAGGCTCCCGGTGTGCTCGCCGTGCTTGATGACGAAGCGGCCGTTGACGAGCACGTGATCGATGCCCGCCGGGTACTGGTGGGGGGCCTGATACGTGGCGCGGTCGGCGACACGGCGCGCGTCGAACACCACGAGGTCGGCTCTCGCGCCGACCGCGACGACCCCCCGGTCTTTGAGCCCGAGCCGGCGCGCCGGAAGCGCCGTCATCTTGTGAATCGCCTGGGGCAGCGTCAGCACGCGCTCCTCGCGCGCGTACTCGCCCAGGACGCGCGGGAAGGTACCGTAACTCCTCGGGTGCGGCTTGCCGGCACCCAGATCGCCGTAGGGGGCCAGCGCCGAGCCGTCAGAGCCCATCATCACCGCCGGGTGGACGAGCGCTCGCCGGAGGTCTCGCTCGGCGATGATCAGCTCCAGCGCGGCGTCGAGCGGGTCCATACCGCGGCTGGCCGCGACCTCGGAGATCCGTTTGCCCTCGGCGTCCTTGCGCCGGGCGCAGGAGGCGACCATGACGTTCTCCCACCCGACGCGATCGAGGAGGCCCTGGCCGGTGGCGGGCGCCTCGACGTCGCGACGGATGCGCGCGCGGACGTCCGGGTCTTCGAGACGCTTGAGCATGGCGTCGATCCCGCCTTCGAGCGCCCAGTCCGGCAAGAGCGTCCGCAGCGACGTGCTCGACGCGGTGTACGGGTAGACGTCGGCCATGACGTCGAGTCCCTCGTCGCGCGCGGCGTCGATGAGCGCGAGCGCGTCCGCCACCTTGCCCCAGTTCGGCCGCCCGGCGGCCTTCACGTGGCTGATCTGCACCGGCAGGTCGCCCTCGCGCCCGACGTGGATCGCCTCCCGCACGGCGTCCAGCAGCGTGGCTCCTTCCCCACGGATGTGGCTTGCGTAGAAGCCGCGATGGCGTCCCGCGACGGTGGCGAGCGCGACGACCTCCTCGGTCGTGGCGTACGAGCCTGGCGCGTAGATGAGCCCGGTCGAGAGCCCCCAGGCGCCGTCCTCGATGCCGTCGGCGAGCAGCGCCTGCATCCGACCGAGCTCGGCCGGCGTCGGCTCGCGCCTCGCGAAGCCCATCGCCGCGACGCGGAGCGTGCCGTGGCCGATGAGCTGGATCACGTTGAGAGCGGTCCCGCTCGCGTCGAACGCCCGGAGGTAGTCGCCGACCGAGCGCCAGCGGAAGTCCATGCCGGCCGGCACGTGGAGCGCGAATCCGCGCAGGTCGTCCACGAACTCGTCCGAGACCGGTGCGGGCGAGAAGCCACAGTTGCCGACCACCTCGGTGGTCACGCCCTGTCGCACCTTGGACTCGGCGCGGCGGTTCTCCCAGAGCCGCCAGTCCGAGTGCGAGTGCATGTCGATGAAGCCGGGCGCCACGACCTTGCCCGCCGCGTGCAGGTTGGTCCCGGCGGGTTCGCGGTGCAGGTCGCCGATCGCCGTGATGCGCTCGTCCTTGATCCCGACGTCCGCTCGGGCGCCCGGGCGCCCGGTGCCGTCGATCACCTGCGCGCCCTCGATCTTGAGATCAAGCACGGGCGGGCCGGCTAGACAATCGCCGCCTGCGAGAACGCGAGCACCCGTTCGCACCACGCGGCCACCCCGAGGAGCCGCGCCGACTCGCCCGCCGCCTGGACGAGCTGGATCGCGTGAGGAAGCCCCGACGCGGCGATCCCGCTCGGCAGCGAGATCGCAGGAACGCCAGCGTTGCTCCACGGCGCGCAGAGCGAGCCGTCACCGGTCGAGCCGAGTCCAGACGGCGCCGGCGCGGGCGCCGTGGGACAGAGCAACGCGTCGTGGGCCGCGAGCAGCGGCATCACGTCCTCGCGGAACGCGAGGCGGGCGGTTCGCGCCGACGTACGCCGTCGCCGAATGGCGAAGTCCCGCCTCGACGAGGCTCCGCATCTCCGGACCGTAGTCGTCGGCGTACTTGCCGAACCAGGGCGCATGATAGGCGGCGGCCTCGACCTCCAGCACGGTCAGTCCCGCGGCGTGGGTCCCGCGAAACGACGCGGGGAGCTCGACCTTCGACACCGTCGCGCCGGCGCGGAGAAACGCGTCGGCGGCGGCTTCGACGTGCGCCGCGACCTCGCGCGACGCGCGGCTCACAAGCTCCGGAGCGAGCGCGAGGCGCGGCGCGCTCATGGGCAGCGGATCGAGGTTCTGGCCCGAGAGCACGGACATCGCGAGGGCGGCGTCGGCCACGCTCCCCGTGAGCACGCCGACGTGATCGAGCGACCACGCCAGCGGGATGACGCCGGCGACCGGCACCAGGCCGTGCGTGCCCTTGAAGCCGACCACGCCACAGTAGGCGGCCGGCCGCAGCACCGAGCCGACCGTCTGGGAGCCGAGCGCGAGCGGCGCCATCCGCGCCGCGAGGGCGACCGCCGACCCGGCCGACGAGCCTCCGGGGGTGTGGCCGTGATTCCACGGGTTCCGCGTCGGCGCCGGATCGCGATACGCGAACTCGGTCGTCACGGTCTTGCCGAGGATGATCGCGCCCGCGGCGCGCAGGCGCGCCACTGCCGGGGCGTCCGCGCCGGGGCGGGTGTGGGCGAAGGGCTTGGCGCCTCCGGTGGTCGGCATGCCTGCGACGTCGAAGATGTCCTTCACGCCGACGGGCACGCCGTGCAGCGGGCCGCGAAGCTTCCCCGCGCGCGCCTCCGCCAGACGCTCGCGCGCCGTCGCGAGGGCCCCGCTCCCGTCGACGTGAGACCACGCTCTCAGATCGCCATCGAGCGCGCGGATCCTGGCGAGGCACGCGTCGACCAGCTCGACGGGGCTCACGGTCCCGGCCCGGATCGCCGCCGCCGCCGCTCCCAGGCCGAGCGCCCCGAGGTCAGTGGATCGCATCGAGAACCTCCGCCACGACCTCGAGCAGCGTGCCCATCGCGCCGTCGCACAGGAGGGGCGCCGTCTCGAGGCGGCGGCTAAGCTCGTACGGCATGCGCCTCCCGCAGCGCGGCCAGGACGCGGGCGGCGACCTGGTCGGCGCCGAGCCCCCTCGTGTCGATCGCGATGTGCGCCCGCCGATAGTAGGGCAGGCGCAGCCGGTACAGCGCTTCGATCTCGGCGAGCGACCGTCCGTCGAGCATGGGCCGGTCGCCGATCCGGCTCGCCCGGGCGTGCAGCTCGCGCACGTCCCCGTCGAGCCACACCACGGTCCCCAGCTCGCGCACGAGCTCCATCCGGCCCTCACGACACGGCAGCCCGCCGCCGGTCGCGATGATCTCGCCGGACTTCAGCGCGAGGGCCTCGAGCGCCTCGGCCTCGAGCTGGCGGAATCGCTCCTCCCCCACCTCGCGGAAGATCTCCGGAATCGAGCGGCCCTCGCGCGCGACGATCATGTCGTCGGTCTCGACGAAGCAGCGCCCGAGCCGTCGGGCGAGCAGTCGCCCGCAGACGGATTTTCCGGCACCCATGAATCCCACGAGCACGATGTTATCCCGCCGCATCCCCCGCATCGTATCAGATCGTGCGCCGGGAGACGGCAGGCCGCGGCGGGCGCCGTCCGCCCTCGACCGCCGTCTCGCGGCGCGCGGTCTATCCGTGCACGGTCGTCCGGGCGGGCTTCCTCCGGTAGGCGCAGTCAGGCATCCAGCACCGCGCGCACTGGCTGAAGTAGTGGTCGACCTTCGCGCCGGCTCCGGCCGCGGCGATCAGCGAAATGGACTTCACGGGGGTCATGAAACACGCCTCGTTGAGGCTGACACCGATCGCGTCACCCGGGCACACGTCGAACAGCCGCCGCTGCTGCGCCACGTCCCACCGGCCGTAGCCGGGGCTCACCCGATTCGTGACCGGCAGACCGAGCGGGATCGCCTCCTGGCAGAAGACGTCGTTGACGTACTCGGCCAGGCTCTCGACGGCTCCCGACCCCACGCTGTCGAGCATCGCGGCCAGCGGCAGCTCACGCGCCTCCCACAGCTCGCCGACGCGCCGCTCGAGCCCGTCGCCGATCGTGCACACGGCGGCCGCCACCCATTCGACCGGTCCCCACAGGCGGCCGACGTCCGGGATCGTCAAGGTAACGCCGCCGGCGTCGATCGTGTCGGCGCCCTGCCGCGTGACCGCCAGCCACCGGACGACGGCGCGCGGCGTGATGAGGCCCCGCCCCAGGGCGAGCGCGTCATCGAAGAGCGCCAGGACCTCGGCGCCCGGGGTGTCGACCGACTTCTGGTATCCCTGGAAGCGGAGCACCTCGTCGGGGTCGATCGCCAGCGGAAGCGCCGTGAGGACTCGCGGCGCCGTGGAAAGCCGCGCGGTCACTTCCGGGGGCGTCGTCGGCTCACGATCTCGGCGATCCGGCGGATGTGTTCCGGGTTGGAGCCGCAGCAGGCGCCCACGATGTTGCAGCCGACGTCGAGGAGCGCGGGGTAGTCGCGCGCCATCGCCTCGGGGCCGAGCTCGTACGTCACGGTGTCGCCCCTCGTGATGGGAAGCCCGGCGTTCGGATAGGCGACGAGCGGCGCGTCGGTGGCCTGTCGCATCTCTCTGATGATCACGATCGCCCGGTCCGGGCCGCGGCCGCAGTTCATGCCGACCACATCGGCGCCGGCCGCGACGAGATTCTTCGCGACCTCCGCCGGGCTCTCGCCCCACATCGTGCGGTCACGATCGTGGATCTCCTCGTACTGGAAGAACATGGTGGCCATCACGGGCAGGTCGGCCACCGCCTTGCAGGCGCGGACCGCGGCGGTGCATTCTTGCGGGAACATCATGGTCTCGACCGCGAAGAGATCCACCCCGCCCTCGGCCAGCGCCTCCGCCTGCTCCCGGAACGTGTCGAGGTACTCCTCGTCGGTGACGCCCTCGTCGAGGGCGTAGTCGACCGGCAGGCGGCTGGTCGGCCCGATCGACCCCGCGATGTACCCGGACTCCGGCGCCGCCGCCCGCGCCAGCCGGGCGCCCTTATCGTTCAGCTCGCGCGTGCGGTCACCGATCTTGTACTCGTTGAGCTTGAGTCGCGTGCCGCCGAACGTGTTGGTCTCGACGATCTGACTGCCGGCGTCGAAATATCCCGCGTGGACGCCCCGCACCACGTCGGCGTGGGTGTCGTTCCAGAGCTCGGGGCAGGCGCCGTTCGCGAGCCCGGCGGCGAACAGCATCGTCCCGTAGCCGCCGTCGAACACGAGCGTTTCGCCGCGGCGGATCCGCTCGACGATCTCCCATCCACGCGCCCTCACGGGGCGACCTCGGCCTTGACGAGGGCTTTGGCCTTGACGACGGCCAGCGTGGAGTCCCTCGCGTACCCGTCGGCGCCGATCTCGTCGGCGAAGGCCTGGCTCACCGGCGCCCCGCCGACCATGACCTTGACGCGCTCGCGCAGCCCGGCCTTGATCAGCGCATCGATCGTGCGCTTCATCGCGGGCATGGTGGTGGTCATCAGCGCCGAGATCCCGACGATGTTCGCCTGGTGCTCGTCGACCGCCTTGACGAACACCTCGGGCGCGACGTCACGCCCGAGGTTCACGACCTTGAACCCGGCGCCCTCGAGCATCATCGCGACGAGATTCTTGCCGATGTCGTGCAGGTCGCCCTGCGCGGTGCCGATGACGACGATCCCGAGGTAGTCGCCGCCGCGGGCGGATGCGGTGATGAGCGGCTTCAGCAGATCGAGCCCGGCGTACATGGCGCGCGCCGAGAGCAAGACTTGAGGGACGTAGTACTCGTTGCGACGGAATTTCTCGCCGACGACGTCCATGCCGGGAATGAGCCCCTTGAAGATGAGCACCTTCGGGTCGAGCGACAGGTCGAGGCCCTCGCGCGTCTTGCGGGCGACGGTGTCCTTGTCGCCCAGGATCAACGCGCGCGCCATCGTCGGATAGTCGAACGTTTCGTCGCCCATGCGCTCCGTCATCTTACAACGGTGTGTGCTAGTATCGCGAGAGCATGAAGATTCGCGTGCTCGGCGCCTTCGGCGGCGAAGGTCTCGGGCATCGCCCATCGGCCTTCCTCATCAACGACAAGATCCTGATCGACGGCGGCAGCGTCAGCGGCGCCCTCACGGTTCCCGAGCAGCTCGCGGTCGAGCACGCCATCGTCTCGCACGCCCACCTGGATCACATCGCGGGGCTCGTCTATCTCACCGAGACGCTCGCGTTCTGCGAGCTCGGCGCGGCGGTGACGATCGCCAGCATCGATCCGGTGATCGGCGCGCTGCGCGCCGGAGTCTTCAACAACGCGCTCTGGCCCGACTTCAGCAAGATCCCCCACCCCGACGTTCCCGTCGTCAAGTATCGCGCACTGATCGAAGACGTCGAGCAGCGCGTCGGCGACCTCTGGGTCACGCCCGTCGCCGTCAACCACACGGTGCCGACCGCCGGCTTCATCGTGCACGACGGCTCGACCGGCGTCGTCTACTCGGGCGACACGGGACCGACCGAGGCGCTCTGGCAGGCCGCCCGTGGCCTCCGCGGCCTGCGCGCGGTCATCGTCGAGTGCGCGTTCCCGAACCGGCTCGGCCCGCTCGCGCAGGTCGCCAAGCACATGACGCCCGCGCTCATCCAGCGCGAGCTCGACAAGCTCCCGCCGGACGTCCCCGTGTGGATCTTCCACGTCAAGCCGCAATTCCACGAGGAAGTGGCCGAGGAGCTGGTGCGGATCGGCGGCGCCCGCGTGTCCATCCTCGAGCAGGACCGCACCTACTCGATCTAGTCTCGGCGCGCGCGTCGTCAGGCGTCGGGCACCATCACGACGGTTTCGCTCGACATTTCGACGCGCACCCGGTCGCCGAGGCGAAACATGCGAGCCTCGCCCACTGCCGGCAGCTCGACGCGCAGCGGCACACTGGTGCCGATGTCGACCTCGTACAGGTGGCGGGCGCCCTCGAAGACGCGCAACGCGACGCGTCCGGGGATGCCCGGACCCCGGGCCATGGCCGCCTCGGTCATCGCGAGCGTCTCCGGCCGCAGGACCAGCAGCCCACGGTCGCCCAGCCGGTAGGCGACGCTGCCGACGACGGGCACGCGGTCGCCCCGCTCCGTCTCGACGACGACGCCGAGGTCGCGAACCTCGACCACGTGCACCGGGAGAAAGCTCGCCGGTCCGAGCGCCTCGGCGACGGCCCGGCTTTGCGGCTGGTGGTAGAGCTCGGCCGGCTCGCCCACCTGCAGCACGCGACCGCCGTCGATGACCGCGAGCCGGTCGGAGAGCGCCAGCGCGTCCGCGGCGTTCCGCGTCGCATGCACCGTCGTCACCGCCAGGTCGCGATGCAGCTTCGTCAGCTCGAGCCGGAGCATCTTGCGCGCCGTCGGGTCGAGGTTGGCCAGCGGCTCGTCCAGCAGGAGCACCCGGGGCTCCACCGCGAGCGCGCGTGCGAGCGCGAGGCGGCGGCGCTGCTCGAGGGTCAGCTTCTCGGGCCGGAGCGTCTCGGCGCCCGCGAGCTCGAGCCGGCCCAGCACGGTCCCGACGCGGCGCTCGATCTCCTCCCTCGCCATACGCTGCTGACGGAGACCGTAGGCGACATGCTCCCGCACGCTGAGGTGCGGCCAGAGCGCGCCGTCCTGAAAGACGTACCCGACGCCGCGCAGGCGCGGAGGCACGGCGGAGATGTCCTGGTCGTCGACGAGGACCCGCCCGCGCGTGATGGGCAGAAAGCCGGCGATCGCGCGCAGGACGTCGGACTTGCCCGATTTCGGCGGCCCGAGGAACGTGAAGAACTCCCCGTACCGGATGTGCACCGCGAGCCCGCGCACGCCCGGGGCCACGCCCCCCCGGGTGTCGAGCTCGTCGAGCCGGATGTCGACGAGCGGCCGGGCGGCAGTGCTCACGCTCGCGTCCCGGCCTCGCGCGTCCGGACGAGCGGCACACAGGCGAGCCCGATCGCCGCCAGCAGGCCGTACAGGACGCCGGGCGAGGTCCACGCCAGCAAGGTGGTCGCCACGACCGGTCCGACAAACCCGGCGCCGATGCGCGCCGAGTTGATGACGCCGACCGCCGCGCCCCCGGCGTGCTGGGCGATGCGCGCGACCACCAGGGGAAACACCGGCGCGATCGACAGCACCTGGAGGAAGCGCAAGCCGCCGTAGAGCCACACCGAGTCCGCCGTGGCGAAGGCCGCGAGACAGAGCGATGACGTCACCAGCAGAGCGGCGACCACGCGGTGCTCGGGGAAGAGCTCGCCCAGCCGCGGCACCGCCAAGGCCCCCAGGGCGGCGGCCACGCCCGAGACGAAGATCAGCATGCCGCCGACTTCGAGCGTCCGGGCCGCGTCGACGCCGAATCCCGTGAGGACGTGAGGCAGGGTCGCGGTGAAGAAAAAGACCTGGATCGACCCGCCGAGGACGATCAGCGAGACGGCCGCGATCTCGCGCGGACGAACACGCTCGTCCGTCGTGCTCGCCCGCGACGCCTGCGACGGCCGCGGCACCGCCCAGTGCACGAGCGTCGCGCAACCGAGCAGAATCGCGCCGCCGAGGACGAAGGAGCCGCGGATGCCCAGGCGGGCCGCGGCGATGGCGCCAACGAGCGGCCCGATGACCTGGCCGACCGTCGAGGCCGATTGCAGGGTCGCCACCCGCCGCCGCACGTCACCGCTCTCGGGCGTGCGTCCGGCCATGATGAACGCCAGCGTCGACGCCGCCCCCATGGCGCCGAGGAGAAGCCGGGCGAAGAAGAGCTCGGGGAGCGTGCTCGCGAGCGCCATCACGAAGAACCCGAGCCCCTGGAGCGCCTCGACCGCCACGTAGCAGGCCTTCGGATTGCCGCGAGCGGCGTACCGGCCCCAGACGGGCGCGGTGGCGACCGTGACGAGCGAGGTGATGCCGAGGATCCAGCCCGTCCAGCGGAGCGTGGCCGCCGGATCCGCCGTGCTGATGCGCTGAATGTGGAAGGGCAGGCTCACGAAGACGAAGGACCAGGCGAACGAGCCGAAAAACATCGACACCGGAAGGAGGTGAGGCCCCCTCAGCCTCAACGCGGGATCACGCTGGCCTCGTGCGCCTCATTCGCGAGACTTGAGCACGCAGAACCCCTGCGCCTCGATGCCGAGCGCGACGTTGAACTTCGAGCGGAAGTTCTCGAGGGCCACGGCGGCGGTCAACTCGACGATCTGGGCCTCGGCGAAGTGCACGCGCACCCGTGCGAACAGCTGGTCGGTGACCTTCCGATCCGTGATCGTCATCGCTTCCGCGTACTCCAAAGCCGCCTTCTCGCTCTCGCTGAAGAGGTGGCTGGTGGCGGCGCCGGCGACCTCGGCGATCTTCGCCTCCGACGCACCCGCCTGCATCCCACGGGATGCATTGATGTCGATTCAGAAGGGGCACCCGTTGATCAGCGCGACGCGCAGGTAGACCAGCGCGAGCAGCTCAGGCGGGAGCAGGCCCGATCGTTCGACGGCGACCGAGAGCTGCTTGGCGGCTCGCATGATCCCGGGCGTGTGCGCCTGGATCTTGGTGGTGTTCAGAACGAAGCCGAAGGTGTCGGTCTCCTTCGCGAACGCCTCCTTCAAGACGGGATCGCTGCCGGGATCGCCGATCTCTCTCACGCGTGGCATGGCGTGATTATAGCCTTCGGCCCGCTCACGGCCGCGCTCCGCGTGAGCGAGTCAGGGCGTCCTCGATCGCGGGAAGCGCGTCGAGCAGCACGTTGCCGACAATCTCGAGACTCCGCGCCGACACCTTGTCGACCGTGTCCCCCGCCGTATGCCACGGTGGGTAGTCGAAGTCGATCAGAAGCGTCGCCGGCACTCCCAGGCGCATGAACGGCGCATGGTCGTCCTCGACGGCGAGCGTGTCGGCGAGGAAGTGGACGTTGTAGCCGAGCCGCGCCGCGCTGGTCCAGATGACGTCGGTCAGCCAGGGGGTGGACGAGACCTCCCGCCGGATGCCCAGATCCCGGTCGCCGATCATATCGGCCACGATCACGGCGCGCGGCAGCCGTCGCGACTTGCCCAGCTCGATCGCCATCCGCCGCGATCCGTAGAGGCTGTCGGCCGCGGTCCACGCCTCGCGAGCTTCCTCGCCGTCGAACCACACGATCCAATAGGTGTACTCGCGCGGTCGCTCGCGGAGCCGTCGCGCCAGCTCGATCAGGAGCGCGGTGCTCGAGCCGCCGTCGTTCGCGCCCACGAACGCAAACTCGCGGAACCACTTCGTATCGTAGTGCCCCCCGATGAGGATGACGTCTTGACGGCGGCCCGGGAGCACCGCGACGACGTTGGCCATCGGGAGCCGTCCGTGGGGCGTGTCGGCGTCGAACGGCTCCACCCGCGTCGCGATCCCGGCCGACCGAAGCTCGTCGACGACGTACTGACGCGCGCGGACGCCCGGACGAGGGCCGATGGCCACGAGCCGCTCGACGTGGCGCAGAGCCGCGGCGCCGTTGAACGACGACGCGGGACTTGTCTGCGGCGCGCCCAGCGATGCGAGCCCGGCCACCAGGCAGGTGACGAGCGCCAGGCCGGCGCCAACCCGCCTCATGCCGGTTTCGTCCCGACGGCGCCGTAGTAGTTCAGCGTCAGCACGAAGGCGCCCTGCGCCACGACCTTCGTGAGTCCGTCGAGCCACCGCGCGGCCGTCGCCTCGTTCACGAGGCCGAAGCTGGCGGCCCGCTCGGCGCGCCGCTCGAGGAAGGTCTTGGTCCACGGCTCGAGCGTCGTGTCCTGGTAGACGTCCGTCAGCAGGCGGACATCGTCGAGGCCGGCGGCGCGGAGCAAGCCTGGGAGCCGGCGCCCGCTGTGCGGCTCCCGATAGATGTGGGCGGCGACGCCCTGCATGATGTGATCCGTCAGCTCGCGGTCGGGATGCGTGACCGCGACCACCCCGAAGTCCTGATCCTGCACGCCGACGTGCCCGCCCGGCCGCGTCACTCGAGCCATCTCGCGCACGACCCGCAGCGGATCGGCGACGTGCAGAATGACCGTGATGGCGAGCGCGGCGTCGAAGCGGCTCGCGGCGAACGGCAGGCGCGCGCCGTCACCGACGCGCAGCGCCACCCGGGCGCGGCCCGCCGCCTCGCGGCAGAGCCGACGCGCCCGGTCGAGGAGGCGCCGACTGGAGTCGATGCCCACGACCTCCCCCCGTCGGCCGACGAGCGCGACCAGATCCCGGACGACGACACCTGTGCCGCAGCCGACCTCGAGCACGTGATCCCCCGCCCTGACGGGGACGAACCTCAGGAAGCGCCGCCGCAGCCGGGTCTGCGCCGGTGTCCGGCCGCGCGCCTCGAGACCCGCCGCCATCTGCTCGAGGTTCGTCTGAGCATCGGCGTCGCGCCACGGATCGAGGTGACGGTGGGTCGGGCGCGCGTGGCCCCGCGCCGTCACGGCCGAGCGGCGGAATCTCACGCGATGCGGGTCAGCCGCCGGTGTCGAGGCGGGCGCACTGCTCGCTGCAGAAGTACCGCACCCCGCCGGCATCGATCCGGCGGACGGCACGCGACTTCACGATGTAGGTCTGGCATACCGGATCCTTGACGAGCTCGTCGGGAAGCGCGCGGGGCACTCGGCGTGCCGGCAGCTGGATCCGGCGCAGCGCCGGGAGTAGCAACACGACCGCAAGGACCACGAACAGGAGAATCGGAAGAAGCCGCATGAGGCCTCAGCGGTCGGGCTTGATGGACACCGCCCGGAGGAACTCTCTGTCCTGGGTGGTCAGCTCGGACGAGACCGCGACGGCCTTCTTGCTGCCGGCGAAGAAGATACCCGTGTCGGCGCCCCGTCGGAGAATCTCCTGGACGGCGTCGCGCGCCGCTTCGGCGGCGGCGAGCGAGACTTCGATCGTCTGCACGAGCGTCTTGAGGAGCGCGTCGACCTGACGTTCCCGGGCCATCGCAACTCCTACGATATCATAGGGCGATGAATGGGGCGTGGACCCGCCTGTCGTCGTCGGCGCGCTACGCGCGGGGAAAGCTGACGCTTCGCGAGGACGCGTGGCGCCTGCCGAACGGCCAGGAAGTCGTCTATCCAGTTCTCGCGGTCGGCGTGGCGGTGGGCGTGCTCCCGTTCGTGGACGCGGCCCGGGTTCTCCTCGTCGGGCAGTACCGCCATCTGCAAGGCGCCGTCTCGTGGGAGCTCCCGGGAGGCGGCGCCCACGGCGGCGAGGACCCGGTGGTCGCGGCCCAGCGCGAGCTACGCGAAGAGGGAGGCTACCGGGCCGAGCGATTCGCGTTGTTGACGCGCTTCTATCCGTCCAACGCCTACCTCGACGAGGTCGCGTACTGCTACGCCGCGTACGGCCTGACGCCCGATCCTCTCCCCGCCGACCACGACGAGTTCCTCGAGCGGCGGGTCGTGCCGCTCGCGGAAGCGGTACGCATGGCCATCGACGGCGAGATCACGGAGTCGGTGTCGAAGGTGACGCTGCTCCAGTACGCGGCGCGACCGCCCGAGAAGTCCTAGACATCCTCTCATGACAGGGCCTGGCCCAGATCGTCGGTCAGGTCGTCGGGGTGCTCGAGGCCGACGGACAGCCGCAGGAGGTTCTCCGGGGTGCGCGTGCCGGCGCCCTCGATCGACGCGCGATGCTCGACGAGAC
>Ga0209237_1001554_pt1 | contig 13520 bp, 10 predicted proteins | sample GraSoi013_1_40cm_2_FD_185820 | JGI IMG/M metagenome (GOLD analysis project Ga0209237, IMG submission 185820) | Grasslands soil microbial communities from the Angelo Coastal Reserve, California, USA - Sample 10_02_2013_1_40cm (SPAdes) (version 2) | ecosystem: Environmental > Terrestrial > Soil >... | reverse complement strand
GGTTGAACTGGTTGTAATGCAGCGCCCGCATGACGAAGTTGAGCCCCAGACCATCAGCGGCGATGAACTTGACGACGAAGATGTTCTCGGTCGACGAGGCGTTGTCGGCGCGGAAGCTCTTCGCGAACGTGTCCGCCAGCTGGTACACGCCCGAATTGATGATGCTGTCCGCTCGGTTGACTGCGGCCTGGCAGGCGTCCAGGCCGCCGCTGACCGTCACGCCGGCGCACGAGTTGTACCCCGTGGCATTGATCCCTCCGGCTCCGGCGGAGTCCTTCGTGAACACCCCCGCGTTCACGTACATATTGGCGAGGATGGCGTCCACCGCGCCTTTGGTGATGCGCCCGTTGTTGGCGCTGTTCCAGCTGACCGGCAGCTCGGGCCGCGCCGCCAGAAGTTCTGACTCGATGAACTTGAACAGCGAGTCCCGCGTCACCCGCTCCCGCCGTGTGACCTCGCTCGTGGTGGCGAGCGGCATGCCGCCAAACAGATCCATCAGGAGATAGTAGTAGAAGGCTCGCAGGACCCTGGCTTCACCTTCGTACTCGGCCTGGTTGGGAACGGCCGTGGCTTTCAGCGCGTCGAGCAGCACGTTGGCGCGGGCGATCCCCGCAGACAGCGCGTTCCACGCGCCGTTAAAGAAGGCGCCTGTCGCCGCGCTGGTCCCGTTCCACGTTTGGTAGTGTAGGTCGAGCCAAGTCCCGCCGTCGTACCAGTCCTGCCCCCGGGTCGGCACCACCATTTCGTCGGTGCTGATCTCGCTGACGTTGTAATAGTCGTCGAGCGTGCTCCGCAGCTGCGCGTACGTGCCCGCGAGGGACGCCAGGACTTCCGCCTCCGTCTTGAAGAAGTGACTCGGCTCGATGCCGCTCCGGGGCGTTTCGGTCAGGTCCGTGCATCCCTGGAGCGGGACGAGAAGCAGCGTGAAGAATCCGGCCGCTCCGATCGACGCCTTCACGAATGATCGCTTCATAGGCTCAGAGCTCCTCAGAACGCGAGACGAAGGCCCGCCGTGAACGTGCGGGGCCGGGGATAGCTGAGATAATCGATGCCACGCGCCGCGAGGCCGACGTCGTTCGGGTCGGCCTGGTTCGCGCTCGAGACCTCCGGGTCCAGGCCCGAATAGCCGGTAATCAGAAACAGGTTGTCGGCCGACACGTAGAGGCGGGCGCTCCGAGCCGAGCGCGTCAGCACCGGTATGTCGAGATTGTACTCAACCGTCACGTTCTGCAGCCGGACGAACGATGCGCTCTCGACCCAGCGGGACGAGTATACCGCCGGCTCGTGCAGTGCCGTCGAGTCGGTGAGGGCAGGTCGCAGGAAGTTCTTGTCCTGAAGGGCGTTGCCCTTCGTGGAGTAGACGAGCGCGGTGTTGTTGAACACGTCCTGGCCGACGGCCGCACGCAGCAGGAAGGTGATGTTGAACCTGCGCCAGTTCACCTGGTTGTGGAGACCGATGGTGAAGTCTGGGTTGGCGTTACCGATGACGGTGTAGTCGGCCGGGCTGATGCCATCCGACGTGGTCTTCCCGTTGACGCACTTCGTGCCGGTGGAGCACCGGAACAGCTGCCGGCCTGAGGAATCCCAGCCAAGGAAGACGGGCCCGTAGAACGTGCCGAGCGGTTCTCCCGGGAGTAGGCGCTGGGCGCGAGTATCGGACTGCCCCTGCCCGCTGACGATACCGGAGGAGAGGTACGCGTAGGGACCGAGATTCAGCACCTTGTTACGCTCGGCGGCGAACACGAGCCCCGCACGCCACGTCAAGCCGGGGCGCGAGATCGCCACGGCGTCGAGCGAGAGCTCGAGGCCCTGATTGCGCATCGACCCGACGTTCTCGATCCGCGTGGACGGTTCGGCAGGCTGAGGCGCCTGGACCTCGAGCAACAGGTCCGACGTGTTCTTCACGTAGTACTCGACACTCCCCGCAATCCGGTTGTTGAGGAGGCCGAAATCGACTGCCCCGTTGTACTGGTTCGTGCGCTCCCATTTGAGGTCCGGGTTGGGATTGCGCCCCAAGGTCACACCCGTCTGCGGTGCGTCTCCCCACGGGTACGTTCCGCCGGTGCCCCCAACCAGCAGGGGCAGGGACGAATACGGCGGTACGCTGGGGTTGCCTGTGCGGCCCCAGCCGACGCGCAGCCGGAGGTCCGAGAACGGGCCGTTCCGCAGGAACTCCTCCTGACTGAGGTGCCACGAGGCAGACAGCCCGGGGAAGACGCCCCACTTGTGCCCCTCGGCGAACCTGGACGATCCGTCGTAGCGCAGCACCCCGGTCACGAAAAACCGATCCTTGAAGCCGTAGTTGGCCCTGGTGAAGAACGAGACGAGACGCCAGTCCTCCGCCCAAGAGGAGTCGGTCCGTGTGACGGCAGCGTCCAGCTTGTTGTATGTGAACGCGTCGGTGAAGAAGCCGATCCCCCGAGCCATGACGAGGTTGCTCTTGAACTTGGTATACTCGTAGCCGCCGACGACGTCGAAGCTGTGCACTTCCCCAAGCTGCCGTCGGAAGGTGAGCAGGCCTTGCAGCGTGCGCGTGGAGTTCTCGAGATTGGACTGCTGAGCGAGCCCGTTACCCAACGCCACCCCGACGGGATTCGCTAGAGGGTAGTAGAGCTGCCGGTCGCCGGTCGACTGGTCCACACCCACCGTCACCTGCCCCGTGAGCCCCTGCGCGAGATCCAGCTCGGCCGTCGCGTTCCCCAGCGTGCGTATGGTGTGGCCGATGTCGGTGACCTGCTCGGCGAGCGCGACCGGGTTCCGCACGGACGACGCACCCGTCTCGAAGTAGCGCGTGCCGAGCGGGTCGGTGACCGTGATCGGCTGCGTCGGATTAAAAATCGCGACGTTCTGGAACACGCCGCCTTCGAAGCCGCCTCTATTCTCGAACGTGATGTATTGGTTGTTGACGCGCGAGCTGGTCACATTGAGGTTGAGGCGGAGGCGGTTGTCCAGCGCCCGGTGCGTGGCCGCGAGCCTACCCTGAATCCGCTCGAGCCCGCTCGCGATCGCCACGCCGTCCTGCTTCGCATAGTTCAGCGAGGCACGATACCGGGTGTCCTCACTGCCCCCGGTGAACGAGACGTCGTGGTTGTGGGTCACCGCGGTCCGCGTGGTCGCACGGCTCCAAGGGGTGTTGTAGAAGAGTCTGGTCGTATCGCTGGGTCCGCATGCCGGGCACCATGGACCGGGACCTTTATAGAGCACGCCGAGGTTTTTGAGGTGTGACGGACCCAGGCCGGCAAGTTTGCCCGCCAACGAGTCCTTGAAGATGGTGGTGTCCGTACAAAACGCCGGTTGTGCCGCACATGAGGAAACTGAATCAGTCCGCCAAACGGTAACCTGTCCCCGGACGAACCCCGAGAATTCCCCCGCATCCAGCAAGTCCAACCGCTTCAAGGGCGACGCAGCGGCCACGTACGTGTCGTACTCGACCGTGGACCCGCCCGCGGCGCCTCCCTTTTTGGTCTCGATCAGGATCACGCCGTTCGCGGCGCGGCTGCCGTAGATCGCGGAGGCAGAGGCATCCTTCAGGACGGTGATCGACGCGATGTCCGACGGATTGAGCAGGTTCAGGGGGTTGCGTGGCAGCGCCGGACTGCCCCCCACGCCCATGCTCAACGGTTCGGTCGGGACGTTGTTGATGGGTACCCCGTCGATCACGTACAGGGGATCGTTGCTCGCTCGAATCGAGCTCCCCCCACGGATCAAGACCTGGGATGCCGCCCCGGGCTCGCCGTTGTTCTGGGTGATCTCGACGCCCGCGGCCCGGCCCCGGATCATCTGGTCGACGTTCGTGACCACGCCGACGTTCGCGGCCGACCCTTCCACGGTCGAGACCGACCCCGTGATAGCCTCGCGCCGTTGCGTGCCGTACCCGGTCACCACAACCGGCTCGAGGATCGCGGCCGCAGGCGAGAGCGTGATCTCCGCCGTGACGGTTCCACCTGAAGGGATGGTGACATTCTGGATCGACGAGCCGTACCCGATGCGGCTCGCCCGCAAGCGCTGGCTCCCTGCGGGAACGCCGTTCAGCGTAAAGCCGCCGTCGGCGCGGGTGAGCTCGCGGTGCGGAGTCCCCGCGATCGCAACTTCGACGTTGGCGAGTGGCTGTTGGGTCGTGGCGTCCACGACCTTTCCCGTGACGGCGCCTGGAGATTCCTGCGCGCCCAATGGGACCGCCCAGACCAGACCAGCGACGAGCGCGGGAACGAGCCGACGGAGCAGTGCCATACGTATGCCCTCTGAATGAGGGTGGGGAGTGAGTACCGCCGCACGAACACGTCCATGAACCGGCTACGGGGCTAGATATGAACGCCGTTCCAGAAGTCGTCAAGAGGTGCCCGGACAGGCGGTTGAGCCCGGACAGACCGGCCCCAGGGGGAGAGTCGCGCGCCCCTATATAGATGAAAGCGGGCCCCGTTCCAGACCGCATCGGCACAGTCGCGGCCCCCCTTCCATCCGTGCGTCCGCCCCTACACGTTTTTTCCATCTTCCGCGAGGATGCCCTGTCATGGCCGCAATCACTTTCACCGTCAACGGCAAGCGCGAAACGGTCAGCGTCACCCCCGACACGCCGCTCCTGTGGGTGCTGCGTGACACCCTCGGGCTCACCGGCACCAAGTTCGGCTGCGGCATCGCTCAGTGCGGCGCCTGCACCGTCCACTTGGACGGCGTCGCGACGCGCACCTGCGTGCTGCCCGTGTCCGCCGTCGCCGGCAAACGTGTGACCACGATCGAAGGCCTGTCCAAGAACCGCGCGCACGCGGTGCAGCGCGCGTGGATCGAGGAAGACGTGCCGCAATGCGGCTACTGCCAGTCGGGGCAGATCATGGCCGCCGCGGCGCTGCTCGCGAAGAATCCCCATCCCACCGACGCCGACATCGACACGGCGATGACCAACATCTGTCGCTGCGGCACGTACCAGCGCATCCGCGCCGCCATCCATCGCGCCGCGCAGGGAGCGTGACATGAGCGCCGCGCAAATCACCCGGCGTGAGTTCCTCGAGACGGCGGGCGTCGCCGGCGCCGGCCTCGTCATCGGATTTCACGTGCCCGCCACCGGGCGCGGACGCGCTGCCGCGGCGGCGGCACCGTTCGCCCCCAACGCGTGGCTGCGCATCGGCGCCGACGAAAGCGTCCTCGTCGTGGTCGACCGCTCCGAGATGGGCCAGGGCGTGACGACGTCGTTGCCCATGCTCCTCGCGGAGGAGCTCGAAGCCGACTGGTCGAAGGTCCGAATCGAGTCCGCCCCCGCGGACAAGGCGTATATCAATCCGATGTTCGGCATGCAGGGAACCGGCGGCAGCACGAGCGTGCGGGCGGCCTACACCCCGCTCCGCAAGGCGGGCGCGGCGGCGCGGGAGATGCTCCTCAGCGCGGCGGCGGAAACGTGGGGCGTCGACAAGTCCACGTGTCGCGCAGAGAAGGGCGCGGTGATCCACACGCCCAGCAACCGGCGCCTCACCTACGGGAAGCTCGTGGCGAAAGCAGCCACGGTTCCCCTGCCGCACGACGTCCCGCTCAAGGACCCGAAGGACTGGAAGATCGTCGGCACCCGCGTGAAGCGGCTCGATACCCCGCCCAAGGTGGACGGGAGCGCCCAGTTCGGGATCGATGTGAAGGCGCCTGGCCTGCTCGTCGCGGTGGTCGCGCGCTCGCCCGTCTTCGGGGGCAAGGTGAAGGGCTACGACGCCGCCAACGCGAAGGCCGTGCCGGGCGTCAAGCACGTCGTGCAGATCTCGACGGGCGTCGCCGTGGTGGCCGACGGCTACTGGTCGGCTAAGAAAGGTCGGGACGCCCTCACCGTCACGTGGGACGAGGGCCCGACCGGGAGCGTGTCGAGCGCGAGTATCTCGCAGCTGTTCAGCCAGAAAGCCGAACAGGCCGGCGCGGTCGCCCGCCACGACGGCGACGCCCAGGGCGCACTGCCCGGGGCGGCGACGAAGCTCGACGCCGCCTACGAGCTGCCGTTCCTCGCGCACGCGACCATGGAGCCGATGAACTGCACCGCCCACGTTCGACCCAATGGGGGAGGCGTCGATATCTGGGCGCCCACCCAGTTCCAGACCGGCGCGCAAGGCCTCGGCGCGGGCATCGGCGGCGTGCCGCCGGAGCAGGTCAAGGTGCACACGACCTATCTGGGTGGCGGGTTCGGCCGGCGCTTCGAGCTGGACTTCATCCAGGAAGCGCTCGAAACCTCCAAGGCCACGGGCGTCCCGGTGAAAGTCATCTGGTCGCGGGAAGACGACATACGGAACGCGCAGTATCGCCCCGCCTGCTACCACCGCTTGCAGGCCGGTCTCGACGCGAGCGGTCAGCCGGTGGCGTGGACGCACCGGATCGCGGCGCCGTCCATCATGGCGCGAGTGTTCCCCGACACCGTGAAGAACGGGCTCGACGGGGAGGCCGTGGAGGGCGGCGTGGAAATGCCCTACACCGTTCCCAACGTCCACGTGGACTACCTGCTCACGGACACCGGCATTCCGGTCGGCTTCTGGCGCTCGGTGAACAACTCGTACAACGCGTTCGTGGTCGAGAGCTTCATCGACGAGCTCGCGCATGCCGCGAAGAAGGACCCGTACGAGTACCGGCGGGACCTGCTGGGCAAGGCACCGCGTCACCTCGGTGCCCTGAACCTCGCCGCGAGCAAGGCCGGTTGGGGCACGCCGCCGCCGGCGGGTCGATCGCGCGGCATCGCCGTGTACAAGTCGTTCGACTCTTTCGTCGCCGAGGTGGCCGAAGTGTCCGTGGGGTCGGACGGAGCGCCGCGCGTCCATCGAGTCGTCTGCGCGGTGGACTGCGGGCCGGTCGTGAACCCCGACATTGTCGAGGCGCAGATGCAGAGCGCCATCGTGTACGGCCTGACGGCCGCACTGTGGGGCGAGATCACGATCGACAAGGGCCGGGTGCAGCAGAGCAACTTCCACGACTACCGGATGCTCCGCCTGGCCGAGATGCCGGTGGTGGAGGTCCACATCGTGCCGAGCACCGACGCGCAGGGCGGCGTCGGTGAGCCGGGCACGCCGCCGATCGCGCCGGCCGTGTGCAACGCGATCTTCGCGGGGACGGGGAAGCGGATTAGAAAACTGCCGATCGGGAAAATCGTCTGACAACTGAATGCGTGGTGAGTGGTGCGTGGTTGCCTCCGGTGCGATGCGTCGGCTCTGCTCGCACCGCCGACCACCACAAACCACTCACCACGCCGTTCCTGCCGGGAGGCCCCGTATGAGCTCCCATTCCGCCACCACCCGCCGTGAGTTCCTAGAGACCACCACAGGCCTGGTCATTGCGTTCGCCCTTCCGTGGCGCGCGGATGCCGCCCCGGGCCTCGCCGCCGCGCCCCCCCTGTTCGTCCCCAACGCCTGGCTGCGCATCGGCACGGACGGGATCGTCACGCTCACGCTCGACCGGTCCGAGATGGGCCAGGGCTCCCAGACGGGGCTCGCCATGATCCTCGCCGAGGAGCTCGAGGCCGACTGGTCCACCATCCGGCTCGGCCCCATGCCGGAGAATCCGGCGGGGTGGTCGCGCACGATGCGCACCGGCGGCAGCAACGCGATTCGCAGCTCATGGGAGCCGCTGCGCAAGGCGGGGGCCAGGGCGCGGGAGATGCTCGTCGCTGCCGCGGCGCAAACCTGGAACGTCGACCGTGCCACGTGCCGCGCCGAAAAGGGGGCGGTGATCCACGTCCCGAGCAGCCGACGCCTGTCGTACGGCACACTCGTCGCGCGGGCGGCGACGCTGCCGGTCCCCAAGGACGTCGCGCTCAAAGAACCCAAGGACTTTCGGCTGCTCGGCACGCGGGTGACTCGGCTCGACACGCCGGGCAAGGTGGATGGGAGCGCGCTGTTCGGCATCGACATCAAGGTGCCGGGGATGTTGATCGCATCCATCGAGCGGTCGCCGGTGCTGGGCGGCCGGGTGAAGCGCTTCGACCCCGACCGCGCGAGGGCCATGCCGGGCGTGCGCCACGTGGTGGAGCTCGAGCCGAGCTCGTGGATGGGCTCCAAGGGCGGCTGGGCGGCGGGTTGCGCTGCCGGAGTCGCCGTCGTGGCGGATACCTACTGGCAGGCGGTGGAGGGACGACGCGCGCTCGAGATCGAGTGGGATGAGGGGGACTCCGGCGCGCTCGATTCGGCGAGCATCCGCGCCCAGCTGCTCGCCCTCGCCGAGCAGCCAGGCATCGTGGCGCAGACGATCGGCGATGCGACGGCGGCCCTCGCCGGCGCGGCCAAGCGGATCGACGCGGTGTACGACGTGCCCTTCGTGCACCACGCCACCATGGAGCCGATGAACTGCACGGCGCACGTCCGCACCGATGGCGGAGGGTGTGACGTGTGGGCCCCGACGCAGAATCAGGGCGACGCGCAGCGCGTGGCGGCCGAGGTGACTGGCCTGCCCAACGAGAAGGTCCGGATCCACACGACGCTCTCGGGCGGCGGGTTCGGGCGCCGGCTCGAGCCGGACTTCGTCTCCGAAGCGGTGCGGGTCTCGCAGGCGGTAGAAGCACCCGTGAAAGTGATCTGGACCCGGGAGGACGACATGCGCAACGGGTTCTACCGCCCGACGAGCTACAACCGGTTCAGCGCCGGACTCGATGCCTCGGGGCGGCTCATCGCCTGGACTCACCGCATCGCCGGCACGCCGCTGCGGCTCAAGTTCGGACCGCTCGAGAAGGGGATCGACGACAGTCTGGTGGACGGCGCCATTGACCTCCCCTATGCGATTCCTAACCTGCTCGTGGACCAGGCGACCCTAGAACTGGCGGCGGTGCCGCGGGGACCGTGGCGCTCGGTCGGCGTGTCGCACAACGGCTTCGTGACCGAGTGCTTCCTCGACGAGATCGCGGCCGCCGCCGGCCGGGACCCGTTCGAGCTGCGGCGCGAGCTGCTGCGCGACAAACCGCGCCATCGCCGGACGCTCGAGCTCGCGGCCGAGAAGGCGGGCTGGGGCACGCCGCCACCGGCGGGCCGGAGTCGCGGCATCGCGCTCGCGGAATGGGGGCCCACGGTGTGCGTCGAGGTGGCCGAGGTGTCGGTGGACGCGGACGGATCGGTGCGCGTCCCGCGGGTGGTGTGCGCGGTGGATTGCGGGCAGACGGTGAACACCGGGCAGATCGAGGCGCAGATGCAGGGTGGCATCGTGTTCGGCCTGAGCGCCGCGCTGTACGGTGAGATCACGCTGGCGCGCGGCCGCGTCGTGCAGGGAAACTTCGACACCTACCCCGTGGTCCGGATGCCCGAAGCGCCGGCTGTGGAAGTCTACATCGTGCCGAGCAGCGACCCCCAGGGCGGGGCCGGCGAGCCCGGCGTGCCGCCGATCGCGCCGGCGGTTTGTAACGCGATATTCGCGGCGACGGGGAAGCGGATCAGGAAGCTGCCGATCGGAGGGAGCAGGGAGCGGGGAGTCGGGAGCAGTCGTTCCCCCGTATGAACAGCTCCCTGCTCCCGGCTCCCTTTGTCAGTTCACCACCGTCACCGAGCCCGACATCTGGGTTGGGTGGATGGCGCAGTGATAGGTGTACGTCCCCACAGTCGTGAACGTAGCGCTGAAGTGACGTTGTGCTGGGTGGTCCCCGAGTTCCATGTCCACGTCACCGTCCCCCCCGTCTGCACCGCCGTGTCGCGGGGAGTGAAGAGGAAGTTGCTCACCGAGACACCTACAGCCGTCCCAGGCGCCGACGCGCTCGTAAAGAACATGACCGTCGGCAGTCCCGTCACCCTGGCGTTGACCACGTTGGTGCTGGAAGAGCCAAGCGTATAGACGGTGGTCGCGACGCCGTTCGCGTTCGACGTGCTCGGGTTAACGCTGAAACTCCCGGCACCCGTGATGAACGACCACTCCACTGACACGCCAGGCACCGGGCGGTTACTCGCGTCCTGCACGGTGACACTATAGGGAAGGGGCAGCGGGTTGTTGAAGTACCAGCGCTGTTGGTCACCCCCGCTCTTCACGAGGTGGTCGGGCGGTCCGAGTGGCTGGGTGCTGCCGCCGCCACACGCGAACGCTCCCAGGACCGCCGCGAAGGCCAGGCGATTCGAACGCGGTAACCGCATCTTGTAGCCTCCTGGATTCGGATGCGTCGAGCTCCTCTACGATGCCCTGCGCGCGCGTGCCCGTAAAGGCCCGCCCTGGGTCGGACCTGCGAACAGTTGGGAAGCGGATGGGGGAAGGGAGCAGTTGCTCCCTGCTCCCTCTGTTTCAGTGCACTACCGTGACCGAGCCGTTCATGTTCTGGTGGACCTTGCAGAAGTAATTGAAGGTCCCGGTGTTTGCAAATGTTTGGTCGTACGGCGGACCGGAGGTCTGCGTGGCCGAGGTGGGTGTGCCGGTGCCGAAAGTCACGCTGTGTGGATTCGCGCCGACCCACGTCCATCTCACGGTGCTGCCCACCTGTACCACGACGCTGGCCGGGGTGAACACGTTGTCACCGACCGTGACGGCGCCGCTCGTCGGCGGTGCTCCGCCGGTCGCGGTGAACGTGACTGGCGTCGGCAGGCCCGCAAACGTCGCGGTGACGGTCTGCGGGCTGGTTGATCCGATGCTGTCCGTCGTGGTCGCCACGCCTGTTACGCTGGTTGTACTCTGGGCGGGGCTGACCCCGCCACCGCCGGAGCCGACCGCCCAGCTTACCACGACCCCCGGAACCGGACAGTTGTTGGCGTCCCGCGCGGTGACGCTCAAGGGTGTGGGGAGCGGGTTGTCCAGATACCATGCCGCAGGATCCCCATTCGTTTTCACGAGCTGCGTCGCGGGGCCCGGTGTGCAGGGCCCTGTGCCGCCCCCTCCGTCACCACCGCACCCGAGAGCCAGTACCCCCAATGCCAACGTCAACCGTGGATCCCAACGCGCGAGCCTCATCGGATGTCTCCCATTCTGGTGTAAACAATGCGCTGACTCTGCATACAACAGGGGGCGTGGGGTGTAGTTCCTCTCCGAGCGGTCGGACGGCTCGACCCGCACCGTCGAGGCGATGCTACACCCCGCCCCGTCATGTCCAGGTCTACTGGAATCGGAACAGCTGCCCGCGAATCTCCCCGCCGGCGTTCACCTTGGTGTGGACGTTGACGTACGTCGTGTCGGCGCGGATCTGTGAAAGGATGGCGGCCGTAACGACGACGGTGCTGTCGACCAGAAGCCCGCTGAAGGCCAGGCCGGTGGAGGGTCTGGGTGAAACGTAAAGGGGCACAATGACCCCGCTGCTCGTGCCCACAGCCCCATGGTGAATGTGCGCCAAGAAGGCACTATCGATGTTCGAGAGCTCGATTCTGTAGTGGATCGAATCGCCGTTAACCGTGACTGTCGCGAGACCTTGAGCCGCCGTCGTAATCGGAGTCGGCTCGTTCGCGCCGCTCAGGAACGCGATATAGCGCTCCGGCGCAGGCGGTATCGAGGTCAGCCCTACGTCGTCCTTGCAGCTCCCGGCGGCCAGAACCGCGGCCAGCGTCCCTACGCCAAACATCAGACGGCCTCGCATAACAAGCCTCCTCACGATATGGGGGTCGCACGCCCAAGGAGCCTTAGGCATACCCCGGCGGCGAGGCTTGTCAAGCGGTCATTTGTAATAGAATTGTCAGGGCGGCGGCACGCGCACACCGCGCCACGGAAAGCGCCAAAGAAAGCGATAGATCAGCCCGTCGAGCCAGCGGTCGGGGATCCACAACGGAATCCGGTCGAGCCACCCGTGCGGGGTGACGATTACGCGCAGCGGCGGCCGCCGGGCGGTGAGGGCTCGCTCCACCGCGCGGACCACCTTGTCGGGGGGCGGGGCCCGCTCGGCGCCCCGCAACACCGCCCGCCGGAAACGATCGAGCACGCTCTCGTACGGCGTCCCCGCGTAACGACGTAGATCCATCGCTTCCACCTTGCTCCAGATCGCCGTCTTGAAGCTTCCCGGCTCGATCACGATCACTCGGACACCGAACGGCAGCAGCTCGCGTCGCAGACTGTCCGACATCGCTTCCAGCGCGAACTTGGACGCCGCGTACGGCCCCATGAACGGCAACGCGCCGAGCCCCGGGACCGAGCTCATGTTGACGATGCGGCCACGCGACGCCTTGAGGAGCGGCAGGAACGCCTGCGTGACCGCAAGCGCGCCAACGAGGTTCACTTCGAGGACTCGCCGGAGCTCATCGAGCGGGAACAGCTCGAGCGGACCGGCGGCAGGGATTCCGGCGTTGTTCACGAGGCCCTCGAGCGGGGCACCCGCGAGGGCTCGCTCCACCTGCTCCCTCGCCCGCGCGATCCTCGTCGGGTCGGTTACGTCCATCCGCACGGCCGTCACGCCGGCGCGCTCGAGCGCGCCCTCGTCCTCGGCGCGGCGCACGCTGCCGAACACGCGAAAGCCTCGGCCGGAGAGGTCCCGCGCGATGGCGGCAAATTTACGACCTTCGCGCCAGCGTCGCCGCGCGCGCCCGGAGCGCCGCGTCAATGTCGCTCATCGCGACGCGAGCCGGGACGGTCCACTCCCCCCGCTGCGTGGTAGGCACGCGGATCGCCACCACTTCACCGTCCGATCCCAGATCGACGACGGCGGTCGCGGCGTCATCCGGGCCCTGGTTGGCCTTGATCACCAGTGTCCACGTCCCCTCCTTGGGCCATGTACGCTTCAGGGCGTAGACGCCCTCGCGCGAGGTCCCGGCGAAGTCGAGCTTGAGCGACCGCCGCTCGCCGTTCACCACGCCCTCGGCGGTGCCGGTCACGATGAACCCCATCGCGGTACCGTGATGGAACGAGTGGACCAGCAGGAACGCGTCGCGCGTCGACTTGTCGTACGGGTTGACCGGAAGCTCGATGGAAATCCAGGGCGGGCCCTTCAACGCAAAGGCCGGGGCTGCGAGCAGCACGCCTGCGAGTGCCGCGAGGGCGAGGCTACGAATCCGGGTCTGCATGGCAACCTCCAATGGTCGGTTGCCGTTGAGATGCCGCTCGGCGTCGGGGGGTTTAGGGGGCCGGGGCGATCCGGTAGACGCTGCCACCGGCCGAGGGCACGTACAGCTCGCCGGCCGAGTCCTGGCCGAAAGAGAGCACGTTGCCGAGACTCACGTTCAGGCTCCAGGTGGTCTGTCCGGTGACGGCGCCGTTCGCATAGGAAAAGCTCCGGATCCAGCCGGAGCAGTAGTCGGAGTAGAAGTACTGCCCGACGAGCGACGGCGCGCGCGCGCCGCGGTAGACAAAGCCACCAGTGATCGAGCAGCCGTTCGCGTGGCCGTACTCGACCACGGCTGCACGAGGCCCGTGCTGCTGCAGGAGGTGGCGTTGAAGCAGTGGAGCCCCTCCATGATCCGCCAGCCATAGTTCAGCCCTCCCTGTCCCGCCGGCGCGACGCTCACCTCTTCCCAAAGGTTCTGATCCGCGTGTCGCCGTTGTTGTCGGTATAGTCGACGTAGATGTATCCGTTCGTGGCGTAGCTCGGATGGAACGCCACGCTCAACAGCCCCCGCTCGCCTCCCGCACCCACGGGGCCGGTGATGTCCAGGAACGGAGTCGCGAGGAGCTGCCCGCTCTTCACGATCCGGATC
>Ga0209237_1001549_pt1 | contig 13571 bp, 8 predicted proteins | sample GraSoi013_1_40cm_2_FD_185820 | JGI IMG/M metagenome (GOLD analysis project Ga0209237, IMG submission 185820) | Grasslands soil microbial communities from the Angelo Coastal Reserve, California, USA - Sample 10_02_2013_1_40cm (SPAdes) (version 2) | ecosystem: Environmental > Terrestrial > Soil >... | reverse complement strand
CCGAGGATGAAGTCCCTATCGCGCTCGCGCCCCGCGCTGAACCGTCGGCCGAGTGACCAGCCCATTGGTTAGACATGGTCCGCAAGGGTATTTAGGCTAATATGGACCTATCGAGAAGTTCGACAACTGACCTTTGCTCTTTCGGACTGCGGCTAGATTCATCGAGGCTCGGCGGATGGTCACTCGTCGACGCATCCAAACGCAACCGCTTCCCAAGGTCCCAGCTGCCACTGGCCGGCTGCCTTCATGCCTTGCGTGCAGGCCGAGCCCCGGTGGAGCAGCAATCCATATCTAGCTTCAACAAGGGATATGAAAACGTCCCACACGTTCCCCTAGTCGCGGCTGAGAATGGGCACAGCGAGACGGGGAAGGAGAGCCATCTCTCCCATCGTGGGGACGGTCATCACCGTAGCCCTCACGCTCGTCGCGTCTTACGCCATCTCTAGATTCGTCTTCGGGGTCTCCCCGGCAATGGGCAACACGAGCCAGGTGGCCGTGACAAGGACGTCAATGGGATCGGCGGACTTCAAGTCGAGTTTCACGAGCACTCGATTCACGTGCGGCTCCCCCGCTGGTAGCTACCTCTCAATCTCCAACGGGGGGACCGCGGGCGCAACGGTGACCGCGGTGACGCTCACCTGGGCGGGCTCGACCAACAGCTACAGTCTGAGCGGAAGCTGCAGTATTGGTGCGGTTGGGTCCAGCACCTCGACCCAGAACGTGCTCTTCTCCGCCGGAGCGACGGAGGTGCTCACCAACGATGGTACTTCTGGGGGCACCTTCACAGGGACGTTAACCCTTGATAACGGTGCTGTGGTTCCTTATGCTGGAACTTTCAATTAAGAAGAAATTTTTGGAGGGCGGCGAAAAGCGAAAGCGCAAGTTAGATAGTCCAGGATGAAGACCTTCCCGCTGAGGGAATTGGACCTGCACGAAGGCTCTTCTCAAGGGAATGGATTGGAGAACTATACGTGAACTCCACAAGGGTTAATATTCCCGTCATGCACTTTCATCCCAATGAAGATATCCAACTTCCGTAGCCGCGGAAGGAGAGCCATCTCTCCTATCGTCGCAACAGTACTCATCGTAGCGGTCACGTTGGTGGCATCAGTCGCCATCGCGGGATTCGTCTTCGGAATCTTCTCAACACAGAGCAACACAGCCCAAGTCTCCGTGACGGCACAAGCCCTCCTCGCATCAGGCTTCCTGACAGGCGGCACGGCAATAAATGCCGTTTGCAACGTCGCCTCGGGTACGAACCAGATGACCCTTAGCAACACCGGGACGGCAGCAGCAACGGCCACTAGTGTCTCCATAACCTTCGCCGGTACGACCACCTCCTTCGCCGTTACTGCGCCATGCACCATCACCGCAGCTGGCCTTACAGGTGCTACCACGGCTGGCAACCCCATCTTCGTCATCTTCGGCGCAACCAACAAGCTGACTCCGAGTGCCGTATCTGGCGGAACATACACTGGCACAGTCACCCTCTCTAACGGTGCGGTACTGCTGTTCACTGGAACGTTCCAGTAAACTGGATTAGATGGCAGAAAAAGGAATCGAGCGTTCCGCGCCGGTTCCGTTCTCCTTTTTGAGATCCACAGGAAACTCCTTGACGGCATATCTCTAATCTGGATTTCCGCTTCACAGACTATATCTACGCTCGGGGGTCTCTCAAGTTTGGATTGAAGCTTAGGGAGAAATCTGGAAGGGTTGCTGTCTCAGAGATCCATCGATACATTCTCGCCCCCTGTGATCTTCTTCACCCTGAATCACAAATAGGATAGGGAAAGTGTCTTGGGGAAGTTCAAACGCTCCAAAAATCCGTCCGGGGAGAAGAGCAAAGAAAAAGGCCCGAGACTAAGGTTCCCCTTCGTGGGAACGCCAATGCCGGCTACCTGCAAGGAGATCGAGAGGTATCCGCTCAACGCCCCGTTCGCCTATGCGGTAGTGGCCGAGGACCAGACGAGTCGTGCGAGGAAGTACTACGTCGACGAGATCGTCCTGAGCCCGAGAGAGGCGGCGATCTACACTTATCTTCTGGACACACTTGAAAGCGAGTTGACTGTCCCGAGGAACGAGGTCAACCCCAGGGACTACTTCAGGGAGCAGGCGAAGCGAGTCGTAACGAAATATTCGATGAATGCATCTCAGCTCTCATGGCCGAAGATTCTCTACTACTCCGAGAGGGACCTAGTGGGCTTCGGAGTCCTCGACGGTTTTATGAGGGACGCGGGCATAGAAGACATCTCTGCCGATGGCGTCGGCAAGCCGATCTTCATCTACCATAGGAAGTACGAGAACCTAGAGACGAACATAACGTTCGCGAAGGACGAAGAGCTTGACAACATAATCTCAAGACTCGCCCACATGGCGGGCAAGCACGTCTCCACCGCCTTCCCCGTCGTGCAGGGAACCCTCCCCGGGAGGCACAGGCTCGCCGCGACGTTCCGGAGGGAGATTTCACCTTACGGCGGAACCCTGACAATCAGGAAGTTCAGGGAAGACCCGTTGACCATAGTCGACATGCTGAACCTTAATGTTATCAACTACAGCCTCGCCGCCTACACGTGGCTCCTCCTCGAGAATAGGGCGACGGCGATCGTCGCGGGGGCAACGGGCTCCGGAAAGACCACGCTGTTGAACGCCTTGCTCACCCTCACGAGGATGAGCGCAAAGATAGTTACGATCGAGGAGGTCCAGGAGCTAAACATCGCCCACCTGAACTGGACCGCCCTAGTCGCGAGGCAGAGCTACGGTACCGGAGAGGAATCGGGGACGGAGGTCGGGCTCTTCGACCTCGTGAAGGCGACCCTGAGAATGAGGCCAGACATCTTGGTCGTGGGAGAGGTTAGAGGTGAAGAGGCGTATGTCCTCTTCCAGGCTCTCAGCACGGGTCACGGAGGGCTCTGCACTCTCCACGCCGACGATGTCACATCCGCGGTGCAGAGGCTGACCTCGAAACCGATGGACGTTCCCGCTTCTTTCATCCCCTTCCTCGACCTAATCTTCACCGTGAGGAGAATCTCGATCCCAACAGCCGGGGGCGGGACGAGGGTCGTGAGAAGAGTCCTATCGGTCGATGAGGTAGTGGGGGTCGGCAACTACGTGAAGATGTTCAAATGGGATCCCAACACGGACAAGCACGTAGCCTCTCAGCTGAAGATGAGCGTTAAATTGGCCAGGCTCGCAAAGGATACGGGACAGTCGATTCCAGACCTGATAGAGGAGATAAACAGGAGGGCCTCTGTCCTCAGGTGGATCGCTCAGAAGGGAATCAGGAACTTCAAGGAAGTCTCCACGCTCTTCGAGGAATACCGCTTGAGGGGTCCTGAGCTTTACCAGACAGCCGAGGTCGAGCTAGACAGGATGGGCGTGGCCTCCGATTCAGAGATTGAGGAGAGCGTGACGATCTGATTGAAGAGCGCACCAGCCACTACTAAAACAACCACTACCGCTCGCCCAGCAAAAGTGAGAGGGCCCCGCCTCGGCCGCTTTGACCGATTCACGGGCTTCGCCTTCAAGCTCTTCGGGAAGCAGGGGAAGCGACTGGCCTCATCTCGCCCCAAGCTTGTGGAGGAGATAATGAAGTCGAACATCAGAGTCACCCCCGAGGGCCTGATATCTGTCGTCCTCCTCTGCACGACGATCTCGGCGCTAATCGGGATAGCCCTCTTGGCCGTGGCGTTTGCGACGGGTATCCTCTACTTCGCCCTGGGGATGCTCGCACCACCCCTAGTCTTCTTGGTTACGTGGAAGTCGCCAAAGATCAGCCAGTCTGGAAGGTCGGCGGCACTAGACAATGAGTATCCGTTCATGATAGGTTTCATGGAGGTCCTCGCTGGCGGGGGTGTCTCGCCGATCTCAGCCCTCCGTCGAATGTCCAAGATGGAGAAGATCTTCCCCGCGGCCTCGAAGGAGGCGAAGAGGATCCTTGTCGATATCGACGTCTTTGGGACCGACCCTATCACGGCCTTCGAGAAGGCGGCGAAGTTCAGCCCTCACAAGGCGTTCACAAACTTCCTCTACGGCTACACCACAGTTCTCAAGACTGGCGGCAATGTGACGGATTACGTCGGCATGAAGATGAAGGAGACCTTCGACCTCAGGGCATCGAAGATAAAGAGGACGACGGACTCGATCGGCACTCTCGCCGAGGCTTACCTGACTGTGACTTCCGTCCTCGGCATCAGCCTCTTCACCCTCTATCAGACTCAGGCCATCCTTACGCGCGACTCTGGGGGGATGACGAGCCTATTCATTTTCTCCTTCCTGGGTATACCCGTCATCTCAGTCCTCTTCGTCTGGATCCTCGACGGCCTTCAAGCGAAGCAGCCTTTCGTCGACATGAGACCCTACAAGCTCTTCGCCTACTGCCTCCCGCTCGGCGTCCTGATCTACCTGCTCCCCATCCCCGTGAGTTACCCGCTTAAGGTCTCGATGGCCCTGATTTCAACCGTCCTCGGACCCACGATAGTGACCAACAGATACACGCGAGAAACGCGAGGGTTGGAGAACGCGCTCCCCGACTTCATTCGTGACGTCGCGGAAGGCAGGAAGGTAGGTCTGCCCCCGGAGGGGAGCATCGAAGCGCTCGCCACGAAGGACTACGGGAAACTGACGCCGGCAGTGAGGAAGATGGCGTCCCAAATCTCTTGGGGACTCTCCATCGGGAAGGTTATCTCCACCTTCGTCTCCGATGTGAGAAGCTGGATCACAAAGGTCGCTGGTACGCTGATGGTCGAGGTCGTCGATGTCGGGGGAGGGACCGTGAAGAGCTTCTCCGAGATGGCAGACTTCACTCGCAAAGTGAACGAAACAGAGTCGGACAGGCGGGCGGCACTGAGACCTTTCGTCTTCGTCGTCTACATGTCGGGGATCTTGCTCGTCTTCTCAACCTTCACTATGGTCTACTTCCTATCGGAACCTGCCTCTGTCCTGGCACATTCTCCGTACACCGCGAACCTGGGGCTGCCCACGGTCGACCCGGGTACGGTGTCAGTCTTGCTCGTCACTTCAATCTTTGACAGCTGGATCGTAGGGTTCGTGGCCGGAAAGATGGGGAACGGGGCGGTCTCGGATGGTTTCAAGCACGCCCTGTCACTGGTAACGATAAGCATAGTAGCAATCTACGTAACCGGACTCTTCATTCCGATAAAGTTCTCGTAGGGGTGGGGGAGGATTGCGAATCTGTATCTCCGCCTCTGCTATGACTAAATATCAAAAGAAGCGTGAGAGTGAGCGAACTTGATCAGTGGAGGAACCCGAGGGCTCATGGCACTCTTTGTCGTCATCCTGCTCTTCAGCCCTTTGGGTGTCGCCTCAGGGGCGCCGCAATCGTCTGGAACCCCGTTTTCAATCGCGCTCACGATCCTGCCTCAGAAATTGCCAGCTGACGGGAACGTCTACCCCGCAGTCCTCGTCTCCCTCATCGATTCCGCAGGCCTACCGACTATCGCCTTGAACGACACCACCGTGCTGCTGACCTCCTCGCTCGAGAGCGTGGGGAGGGTTCAGAGCTCGGCTGTGATAGCCGTAGGGAGGGCCTTCACGGCTGCCAATTTCACCACGACGAGTGCCCCCGGGACGACGGTGATCACCGCCACGGCGGCGGGGATTCGGACCGTCTCGGCCACCGTGACGACAGTCGTCGCGACGGGCTACCCTACACACCTGAGCATTATCGCGCTCCCTGACACGGTTCCAGCGCGCGGCTCCGGCAGGCTGGAGATTGAGCTTCAGGATGACCTCGGTCTCCCCGCGAAAGCCATCTCCGACACAACGGTCTCTCTCTTCTCATCGAACACCAAGGTCTTGAACCTCACCCAGTCTACCTCGCTCATCGCTTCGGGAGAGTTTGTCCAGCTGGCAGACTACACGACGGGCCTCGTTCCCGGCTCTGCCTCCGTAACGGCATCTGCCTCCGGTTTCGCCTCCGGGGTAACCATCCCCCCCGTCACCGTCCTGGGGCTAGCCCCCCTGGCCTTGAAGTTGTTCGCGCAACCCGACAAAATCGTTCAGTGTGTCCTCCCAGCAACTTCGTGCACCGGACGACTCGTCATAGCGCTCACCGACCTTCTTGGTGATCCGGCGAGGGCGCAGCGAGACATAACCGTCCAGGTCCGTTCGTCTAACAACACCGCCATCACCGCTCCGTCATCTGCCATCATCAAGGCTGGGAACATCTCCGTCGTGAGTTCATACACCGCGGTGACTACATCATCAGGCAGCGGGCAGGCGGTCATCGCCGTCTCCTCACCTGGTCTCAAGTCCGACTTCTCGACGATATACACTAACAAGCCGGTTGGTCTGCCAACTCAGCTCGCCCTCTTCGTCGGTCCAAACCCACTCCCCGCCGACCACCATTCATACAGCTCCGTCGAGGTGTCCCTCTTGAATAGCGCGGGTCTACCGACGGTGAGTCAATCCGGAGGCACGAGCGTTACCCTCACCTCATCGGTCGTGGGGGTAGGCAACTTCAGCAGTATAATGCTCACAGTTCTCAGCGGGAGCAATTTCCAGGCGACCTCGTTCACTTCGACGTTCGTCGTCGGAGCGACCGATTTGACGGCGACCGGTCAGAATCTCTTGCCCATCCAGCGTCAAGTCACGACCTTCGGCTCGGTCCCCTCGAAGGTAGTGCTCAAAGCGATTACCCCGACCCTCCCGGCTGACGGTTCGACTCATCCGGCGCTAGAGGTCGTGCTGCAAGATTCCGCGAACGCACCGGCGATCACCCCGACGGCCATTCACGTGAACATCTCGTCCTCACAGAGAGGGATAGTCAAGGTCGCCTCCGCGACAATAGGGGCGGGTCAGACCTTCGCGATTGTCAACGTCGACACTGGAACGGTAGCAGGTACCACGAGTGTAACTGCGCTCGTGTCCACGCTCACCTCAGGAATCACCATCTCGACGGTCATCCTGCAGACGGTTCTTCCGGCCCCCTCCTCTTTGGCCGGTTTCGCGCCCGCGAAGATAGTCCTACCGACGGCGAAGGAGCACCCATTCCTCGCGGTGCAGCTTCAGGACTCGAGCGGGAATCCCGCGAGGGCGAGGGTAAGGACGAACGCCACGGTCACGTCATCGAACACCACAGTCATAAGCAAGCCTTTCAAAATCACCTTCAAGGGAGGGGAGGACTACGTCCTCGCCCAGCTGAGCCTTCTAGCCGCGGGCACGACCCAGCTCACGGTCTCCTCCGAGGGGCTGGCCACCGCTGTGATTCCCATTACCGTCGTACCGTATCCCCTGCAGGCGACCATTTTTGCCTCCCCTCCTTCCATCTTCACAAACCAGACGTCGAATGTCATCGCGAATGTCGTCCTAGCAGGGAAGGGTTTCCCAGGCGCAAAGATAGGATGGCTGGTTCACTCGGGGTCGATTAGCTCTCTCAACTCGACGACTGACAAGGGCGGTTCCGCTCTTGTGACCTTCTCGCCAAAGGCACCGGGCGTAGGGTCCGTCACCGCGGTCATATCTAGCGGCGCGTTCGGCGTTCGCAACCTTACCGCAACAATAGCAGTGCTTTCAACGTCATCAACATCAAAGTCCTTCACTACGTCTCTGACTCAGCTCCTCTTCTCCTTCCCGTACGTTCTCATCTTGGGTGGGGGAATAGTCGCAATAGTCGCGGTCGCAATCCTGCGGATAAGAGGACGCCGGACGGGTGCGGAGATTGCGGCGGATGAAGCAGGGCTAGAGTAGCCGAAGAAAAAAAGCCAGAGAGGGGAACCCGACTTCAAGGGACGATAGGGCTCAGCCCTTGAAGAAGCCGACTGCTAACCCAACGATGAAGGTGAGGGAAGAGTAGGGGAGATACCCCGCAATCTGCCTGACCTTGTCGGTGTACGTCGACCCTGTCCTGAAGAGTCCAACCACCGGCCCGATGACTTCCTGCGGCGAAATCATTCCGAGGACGATCAGGAGCAGCACGAGCACGCCTGCGGCCACAGCCACCTTGAATATTCCTTTGGCGATTGTTCCCACCAGAAAACCGAGAATCAGAGGGACGACGATTGCCGCTAGGAAGGTAGTTGATCCATCTGGAGGGAGAAGCGTAACCATCTGATTCATCTTCAACCGAGACATCTTAAGAATTTTGTCTCCTCATATCATGGCATGATAGCCACGGGTCTGATCGCCTTGGTCCCGTCCCATAACCTCCTGTTTCGCAATATCCTTCATGCCTCGCGAAATGTCATGGCATGAGAAGCCGATGCCGGTCATGCTGTAAGCGTGGAGATCTTTCGACCTTCAAGAGAGCTCGGCGCACTCTAATCGACCCCAGCCTCTTGGGTTAATCGTCCCGTCCCAGAGGGTCTTGGTGGCACATCGCGGGCGGACTCATTCCGGGCCTGGCTGATGGGTCGTTCCCAAGCGTCACGGGTAATCTGCGAGGTTGCAAACCAGCAACCACCGACTCGATCGTGGCACTTGAAGCGCAGACGCGGGTGGGGACCTATCAACCGCCCCGTATGAATGGCCGCAACATTTGAGTCGACTGGCCAGGTTGGCGTAGGAGGGCTGAGCCGCATTCTTTCCTCGGTCAAGGGGCGTGACGAGAGAATCGGAAATCAGGGAAGCTCTCTGGATCTTCACACCCGTCTGCTGAAGCCGGCGGACCGGTCTCTCAACCGGAGGAGGGAGATTGACACTAAGAGTGTCCAGAGGATCAAGAGAGAGTTCCCTACGAGGACAAGGGCGTCTGGTATTCCCAGCGGAATCCCCAACGTGTTGAAAAATTGATACACGCCCACAATCAAGGAGAACCAGCCGAGCAAGTGAGCGAAGACTCGCGTCCTCAGGATCACCAACCCCAGGAGAAGAACGTAGCCCCCTTCAATCCAGTATAGGAGGGAGTTGTAGAGGACGTCATAGATTCTGTAGACAACCACTCCCGAGACTTCAAGCGCTATCCGAGTTGAGTTGTCCGCCACAACCCCGTGCTGCGCCGTGATGCTTACGAGGGTCCACTGCAAGGCGGTCCGGGTCAGCAGGACGGGCACCTCCATGAATGCGACAGCGACGGCAGCGAGCAGAAAGATGCTCATACCGGCGGAGGCAGCCGCGTCCCGAAGCGCCAAGTAGATCCCCAGGACGAACAAGACGAAGAGAATGAAGACTCCGGCGGGCCAGAAGGTGCCCACGAGGGCAGGGTTGCTGTATGTTGCGAGCAGGGAGCCGAGACTCGAACTTCCAGTAAGCCTTGGACCGGATATTACGTACGGAAAGGCTATCTCGAGAAGGGCAACCTGAAGGACGGTTGCGAGACCGCAGATTCCCGCAACTGTGTTATTCGAGACCAACGTGAAAGGTTGCGAGTCTGAGCTCTTAAATGCTGTTCCGTGATGGCGGCACTCAGGGCAGCTGCCAAGTCGACTGGAGACGCCCCTGTTGCGTTGTTCGGTAGTGGGCCGAAGACCACTATCACATCCTCAAACCCAACGTTCACAAGAATCCCAGGGGTCGGAAGAGGGCGAGCAGGGGAGCAGGGACTCCTTGGTAAGGGCGACAGGGGAAGTCGCTGTCCTGTCAGCTTTTCGCTGGCTCCCGTGCATCTTCCTCGTTGTCCTACGCTGAACGGATTCGGAGTAAGGATTCAGTATCAATCTCACTTAACTACCGAAGTCGAGATTACCCTTCAAAATGAGGTCAGCAGGCAGCGGGGGTTCGATTTCGCTTGTGGATTTCGGCCAAAATCGTTATTTTCGGAAAACGGAGTGAATACCCGTTTGATACTTACTCAGAGAGCCAGACGGAGGCGTGCAGTATCGGAACTGACGGGAGTCATGCTCTCCCTAGGCGTGACTCTCGCTGCGGGGGTGGCTGTGTGGGGGTTCGCCAGGACGCAGGCGGGCGTCCAAGAGCAACAACTGGGGGCCGCCTTCAACGGCAACGTGAACTCCCTGAATGAGCAATTTGTCGTAGCGCAGGTCGTCTATGCGGCGAGCTCGATTACAATCTACTTCTACAACAGCGGTCAGGCTCCGGTCCAATTCGCGCAGATAGAGGTGTACAACTCCACAAGAACCAAGATCGACCTAACGTATACTGCCACAAAGGTGACGGACCTGAATCATGTGGGGACGTGCACTGTGACTCCGCCCGGCGCGCTTGAGTCCACTCTTCTCGGCGCGTCCCAGACAAGCTTCACTGTGAACGGTGGGACGGTCTCATCCATCACGCTGACCTTTCCGGCTTGCTACACTGGGACATTCAAGTCTGGTTTCACGTACTTCCTGAACGTCTTGGGGCGTTACGGTAACACGGCGACTTATTTCCAGGCGATGTAGCGAATTGAGCCTCAAGGGCGAATCGCGCACGAAGAGACGCGCGGTCTCGGGAGTAGTCGGCGGGCTGCTTCTCTTCAGCATGCTATTCTCCGTTGGGACTGGTTATTTCATGTTCGTGATCAACGGAGAATCCCAGTACAGTCAAGCGCTGGCCAACAGGACACAAGGCTTGCAATCACAGTTAACTGAAAGTTTGAAGATCACCCCCGCATCAGGGGCGAGCAACCACCTCGTCTTCACCGCGACGAACATCGGTGGCACGGCCGCGAACATCACGGACGTCTTCGTCCTGGACCCCAGCGGCGTCACGCGCACCTACGGCTTGGGATTTGGTCCGAACACGACGCCCGCCCTACCCGGAGGCGTTACGCCGCAGAAGACATCCGCGTCGTACGACACGGGCATCACGATCGTGCCGGGAACTTACACGATAAAGGTCATCACCCACAGAGGAAACGCCTACACCGCAACCTATCCGGTGCCTCCGGCGACAAGTTTCGCCTCTTCGACAGGCTCCCTGACAGTCGACCTCTCCTCTTTCAGATGGGTTCAGCTGACAGGGACCAGCTCCATCAAGCAGGAGAATTACGTCGCGAACTGCAACGCCGCCCTGTGCGGAGTCGGATTCTCCTCGAACGTCGCCTCCGGAGATACCCTCGTCTATGCCGTGGGATGGGCCAATCACATCGCCCCGGCGACTCCGACGGACACCCGTGGCAACACATTCACTCTCGGGGCAGCCAACACAGTCACAACTCCGAGCACGACTCCCCCGACTCTCGTCCAGCAGCGGTACACCTCGAACTGCGCCTCCTCGCTGTGCGGTCTGGCATACAGCTCGAACGTCGCCTCGGGGAACACGCTCGCGTTCGCGCTCGGGTGGCTGAACCAGAGCCCTCCCTCGACTCCCACGGATACTCGCGGTAACATCTACACCCTGGGTGTCTCTCAGTCGCTGGCGGACCCCGCGCCCACGCTCGTCCAAAAGAACTACAACTCGAACTGTAACTCTGCGTCCTGCGGTCTGGCGTACTCCTCCTCAGTCACCGCCGGTAACACTCTGGCCTTCGCGCTGGGGTGGTACGGTCAGAATCCTCCCTCGACACCCACGGACACCCGCGGGGACACCTTCACTCTCGGGGTATTCAACTCGGTCACTGCTGTGAGCCCTAATCCGCCCACGCTCGTCCAGAAGAACTACAACTCGAACTGCAACTCTGCCTCCTGCGGTCTGGCATTCTCCACGAACGTAGCCTCGGGGAACACGCTCGTCTTCGGCCTGGGCTGGTCTGTCGTCGCGCAGTACTACGTCCCCATCACACTCACGAACAATCAGGGGTCGGCCACACCGACCACCTTCCAGCAGAAGATAACGTGGAACCCCTCCACCTACTCGGCCTACGAATCATCGACCTTGGGGAACATCCGCTTCTGCGCTGACATCCTTTGCGCCACGACCCTCAACGCGTGGCTCGAGTCTTGCACACCTTCGTGCTCCACGAGTGCAACCTCCGCCTCGGCATGGGTGAAGCTGACATCAGCGATAGCGGCCAGCGGAGGTACGCAGACCGTGTACATGGCGTTCCTCGGTACGTCCGTAGACTTCGACGGCAACTTCTGGGGAGAGGCCCCCACGATTCCCGGGGTGTATGGCCAGAACGACAATGGCGCAAACGTCTTCACATTCTACGACAACTTTGCGGGAACATCCCTCTCCGTCAAGTGGACGGTCGTCAAGAGCTCAGGCGGCTCAGTGACGGTCAACAACGGGGCCACGTTCACGACGGGCTCCGCCATTGACTACGCGTTCGTCGATTCCGCCCCCCAGACGTATCCTCAGGTCGCCGAGTCTTACATGGTGTCTAGGACCGGCTTCACAGCCCTGGCGCTCGGCATCACGACTTCCAACTCGGTCAATGGCGGCATCTATCCTTACAACGGCTACGTAGTCGTCCTGTTCAAGTTCAGCGGCGTAGATTACCTCGCCCTGGGCTCCGAGACCTCCGCAGGCTCAAGTACGGTGTCGTTCCAAGCAGAGCCAAATTTCAACGCAGGAATTTGGCAGATCTCATGGTCGTCGACATCGGTCCAATCGGCTACCGATGGGTCCGTCTCCCTCTCCGGAACCAGTGGCAGCCCAGCCATCGCGAACTATGGGATCTACGTCGGCCAATCCAACAACAACCCCGGCAGCGACGTGGTGGACTGGGGAAGGATGAGAGCGTACCCCCCAAGCAACGTGATGCCCTCCACTTCGTTCGGGAGCGTTGGCAGTGGTGTTCCCTCCGTCACTGACACCCGCGGGGACACCTTCACTCTCGGGGTATCCACGTCCGTAACAGCGGCTAGCACCACGTACTACTCCTACATCTGGTACGCAACCGCCGGCAGCTCAGGCGCTGACACGATTACTGCCTCCTTCTCTTTCTCGGTAACCGGCTCGGTCTCCATCTATGAAATCAACGGAGCCACGACAACCAGCCCATCGACCTCGACGGGAAGCTCCTCTGCGGGCTCTACGGCAGTCTCGGTCACCTCCTTCACGCCGGCCGCCAACTCATTCGTGATCGGGAACGCAGAGACGTCCTCCAGCGCGTCCACCTTCACCGTGGGGAGCGGTTACACTAGTGTCCTAACAGGCGCAGGCGGCTGCGACCCAACAAACGCAGCTCGAGGATGCAGTGAGTATCAGACGGGAGTAGGGTCAGCGACGACCGTTCCCTTTACTCTGGGCGCGTCCGCTTCTTGGGTGGAGTCGGCTATCTCATTTACCCCTTCTGCCGTCTACTACTCCTACATCTGGTATGCCACCGCCGTGAGCTCAGGCGCCGACACGATCACCGCTTCCTTCTCCGGCACGGTGACGGGCTCGGTCTCCATCTACGAGATCAGCGTCAACGCTAATCCCAGCATAGCCTCTTCGACGGGAAGCTCCTCAGCGGGGTCTACGACACCCTCAGTCGCCTCCTTCACCCCTGTCCCCACCTCAATCGTAATCGGGAATTTGGAGACGAACACACCCTCCTCCACCTTCACCGCGGGGAGCGGTTACGTTAGTGTCATTACAGGCGCAGGCGGCTGCGACCCAACAAACGCAGCTCAAGGATGCAGCGAGTACGAGACTGGTGTGAGCACTTCGACGACCGCCCCGTTCACGCTAGGCACCTCGGCCCCATGGGTGGAGTCCGCCATCGCCATCGGCCCCAACACCTACTTCTCCTACATCTGGTATGCTACCGCCGGCAGCTCAGGCGCTGACGCGATTACAGCTTCATT
>Ga0209237_1001547_pt1 | contig 13584 bp, 11 predicted proteins | sample GraSoi013_1_40cm_2_FD_185820 | JGI IMG/M metagenome (GOLD analysis project Ga0209237, IMG submission 185820) | Grasslands soil microbial communities from the Angelo Coastal Reserve, California, USA - Sample 10_02_2013_1_40cm (SPAdes) (version 2) | ecosystem: Environmental > Terrestrial > Soil >... | reverse complement strand
CCGCCGCCGCTGCCCCGATGATCGGCGACTCGAGATCGAGGCGCGTCACGGCTTTAGAGGAGCGCCACGGCTTCGCCGGGGCGCGACGAACGCTGGGGAGTGTGAGGGGCCATCTCGGGGCCCCTCACGTCAATGGGCGGGCCATTTCGGGGCCCCCCACCTACAGCTGATGCTCGACCTCAAGATCGAAGGCGCCACCGTCATCGACGGCACCGGCGCCTCCGGCTCGCGCGTCGACGTCGGCGTGACCGACGAGACGATCACCGTCGTCGGCGACCTCAGCCGCGAGCACGCGGGTACCACGCTCAACGCGACGGGCAAGGTCCTCACGCCCGGCTTCATCGACATGCACTCGCACTCGGACTGGCGCCTGTGGGCGAATCGGCGAGCCGAGTCCAAGATCCGCCAGGGCGTGACCACCGAGGTGGTCGGCAACTGCGGCTTCTCGCCGGCTCCGGTGTCCCCCGAGTTCCGCGAGGAGCTCCGTGGCTTCGCGCTCTACGTGCCGAAGGGGATGACGTTCGAGTGGCCGAGCTTCGGCGACTACCTGCGCGCCTTCGACGCCGACGGCACCGCGCTCAACGTCGTGCACCTCGTCGGCCACGGCACGCTGCGCATCGCGGCCATGGGCTTCGCGCGCCGCTCGCCGACCTCGGGCGAGCTGACGCGAATGCAGCGCCTGATGACCGACGCGATGGAGGACGGCGCGTGGGGGCTCTCCACGGGGCTGATCTACGCGCCCGGCTCGTACTCGGAGACGGCCGAGATCGTCGCCGTCGCGCGCGCCGCCGCGCGCTATCGCGGGTTCTACGCGAGCCACATCCGCGGCGAGGGCGCGACGCTGCTCGACGCCATCAGGGAGGCCATCAGCGTCGGCCGCGAGGGCGAGTTGCCCGTACAGGTGAGCCACGTGAAGGCGGCCGGGCGGCCGAACTGGGGCAACGTGTCGCGCGCGCTGGCCCTGATCGACGCCGCCCGCGCCGAGGGCCTCGACGTGCGGGCGGACGTCTACCCGTACACCGCCTCCAGCACGACGCTGCGCACGCTCCTGCCGGACTGGGCGCTCGAGGGCGGGATCGACGCGATGCTGAAGCGCCTGACGGACCCGGCGGAGCGCGCGCGCGTGCGCGCCGCCGTGGAATCGCCCTCGGCGGAAAGCCTGGTGAACCGCGTCGGCTGGGAGAACGTGATGATCTCCTACTGCGCGAAGCGCAAAGACGCCGAGGGCAAGCGCCTGTCGGAGATCGGGCGCATCCGCGGCATCGACCCGATCGATGCGGCCATGGAGCTGATCGTGGAGGAGGCCGGGAAGGCCTACATGATCCTCTTCCAGCTGGACGAGGCGGACCTGCGCACTGCGCTGGTCCACCCGCACGTGATGATCGGCTCCGACGGCAGCTCGCTGGCGCCGTACGGCCCGCTCGGCGAGGGCAAGCCGCACCCGCGCTCCTACGGCACCTTCCCGCGCGTGCTCGGCGAATACGCGCGCGAGCAGCGCACGCTCCCCCTGGCCACGGCCGTGCACAAGATGACCGGGCTGCCGGCCGCGCGCCTCGGCCTGCGCGACCGCGGCGTCGTGCGGCCCGGCGCGCGCGCCGACCTCGTCGTCTTCGACGCCAGGCGCGTGGCGGACCGCGCGACCTACGAGGACCCGCACCGCTATCCCGAGGGCATCGAGCACGTCGTGGTGAACGGCCGCTTCGTCGTCAAGCACGGCGAGCACACCGGCAGCCTGCCGGGGAAGGTCCTGACGCCGCCGTGACGACGAGCGCGTTCCCCGCCCTGTTGACGTCGCTGGGCGCCGGCGCCTCGCTCGAGGAAGGGCTCGCGCGTATGCTCCGGCGGCTCGTCGCGCTGACCGGGGCCGCCGGAGGCGCACTGGTCTTCAACCCGCCTCACGCGAAGCCGATCGCCGCCACCGCGGGACCCCGAACCCTGACGCGCGACCTGCTCGCCGGCGCGTCGACGCGCCACGTTCTCCAGATCCCGCTCGGCGCGCCCGCTCGGCCCGTCGGCCGACTGGTCCTGCTCGGCCGCGCACGAGCGCTGAAGCGCACGGCGCTGCCGCCGGGCTTCGGGCGTGAGCTGGGCGCCGCGATCGAGCAGGTCTGGGGCCTGCAGCGGCGCACGCTGCGCACGACGATGCTGACCGAGATCACGCGCCTGCTCGGCTCGAGCGACTCGCTCGACGAGGTCCTGAGCGCCTTCGCCGAGGGCCTGGCGCGCCTCGTGGACTTCGACTCGGTCGCGGCGTTGTTGCTCGACGCCGAGCGTGGAGAGTTCGAGGTGCTCGACGTGACGGCGCGCACGGTGCCGGGTCGGATTGCGCGCGACCTGCGGCTGCCGCTCGAGCGCACGCTGCTCGAGCGCGTCGTCGCCTCGGGCTCCCCGGTTCGTGTGGACGACCTCGCGGCGGCGTCGGTGCCGGCGGCGAGCCGCGTCACCCTCGGCGCGCGCGGCTGGCAGTCGGCCCTGCTCGTCCCGCTCGTCACCCAGGGCGGCGTGTTCGGCGCGGTGAGCCTGGTCGCGGCGCGCCCGGCCGCCTTCGGCGCCGCCGACGCCGAGAGCGCGGCGGAGCTCGCGCAGCCGCTGGCCTCCGCCATCGCGCAGCGGCGCCTGCTCGACGAGAGCCGCCGGCGCGCCGAGGAGCTGGCCGCCCTCTACACCACGAGCCAGCTCATCACCGGGCGGCTCGACGTCGCCTCCGTCCTCGACCGCATCAGCGGCTCGGTGACCGCGCTCATCGGCAGCACGGGCTGCGGCATCGGCCTGCTCGACGCCACGCGCACGCGCCTCGTGCACGCGGCGGCCCACGGCTACAAGAGCGAGGAGTGGGGCGCGCTGGCATTGCCGATGGGCGAGGGGCTCATGGGCTGCTGCGCCGAGACGGGGCAGCCGATCCGCGTGGACGACGTCCGGCGCGACCCGCGTTCCGCACGGCGCGACGTGGACGAGCGCGAGAGCATCCGCTCGATGCTGTGCGTGCCGCTGCGCGTCGGGGGCACGCTGCTCGGCGTGATCTCGGCGTTCTCGACGCGCCAGGCCGCCTTCTCCGCCCACCACCAGCGCGTGCTGGAAGCCTTCGCCGAGCAGGCCGGCATCGCGATCCAGAACGCGCAGCTCTTCGAGGAGAGCGTGCACCGCACGCGCGAGATGCGGGCCCTGCTGGAGGCCGGGCGCGCGGTCACCGCGAGCCTCGACCTCGAGCGCACGATCCACGTCATCATGGAGCAGGCGAGGGCCGTGCTCGGCGTCGCGTCGTGCGGCATCATGCTGAAGGACCCCGTCACGGGCATCCTCTCGTCGGTCGCGAGCCTCGATCTTTCCGAGGAGCTGGTGGCCAAGGTCCGCATCCCCGAGGGGGTGGGTATCACGGGCCGCGCCGTAGCCGAGCGGCGGCCCATGCAGAGCGCCGACCTCTGGAACGACCCGCGCGCACGCTTTCCCGAGCTGCCGCGCGCGCAGGGGCTGCGCTCGCTGCTGGCCGCGCCGCTGCGTGTGGGCGACGGCGCCATCGGCGCCATCATCGTCCTGCGCCGCGACGTCCACGAGTTCTCGCCGGCGGAGGAGGAGCTGCTGCAGGCGCTCGCCGACCAGGCGGCCATCGCCATGGAGCATGCGCGCCTCTACGAGCGCCTGGAGGCGCGCGTGGCCGACCGCACGCGCGAGCTGGACCAGCAGAAGCGCTTCGTCGAGGTCGTGCTCGAGACGCTGCCGCTCGGCGTCTTCGTCCTCGACGCCGACCTCGCCATCGTGCGCGCCAACCGCGCGGGCGCCGGCGCGCTCGGCGAGGCGCCGACGGGCAAGCCATTCCCGGCCCTGCTGCCGCCCGCGCGCGCGGCCGAGGTGGAAGCATTCCTGCGCGCCGCCGTCGCGAGCCAGCGCGTCGAGACCATGGAGCACGAGCTGGCCGTCGGCGGCGACGTGCGTGTGCTCCGGCTCACGGTGGCGCCGCTGGCCGGTGCGGCCGCCCACGTCGTGCTCCTGGTGGCGGACGTGACGCGCGCCAAGCAGCTCGAGCGCCAGATGCTCCTGACCGAGCGGCTCACCACGGCCGGCCGCCTCGCCTCCGGCGTCGCCCACGAGCTGAACAATCCGCTGGCCACCATCGCCGGCTGCGCCGAGGCGTTGTCCGCGCGGCTCACCGAGAGCGGGCTCGCCGACCGGCCGGAGCTCGCGGACTTCCGCGGCTACCTGACGCTCATCGAAGAAGAAGCGTTCCGCTGCAAGGAGATCACCGGGAGCCTGCTCCAGTTCGTGCGTGAGCCCGGCGACCGCCGCGCGCCCACCGACCTCAACGCCGTCGTGGCCAAGACGATCGAGCTGCTCTCGCACCAGTCACGCTTCGCAGGCAGCCGCTTCGTCACCGAGCCGGCGCCCGAGCTGCCGCCGGCCCTCATCAACGAGGGCCAGTTCCGCCAGGTGTTCCTCGGCGTCGCCTCGAACGGGCTGGAGGCGATGGACGGGCGCGGTCGCCTCACCGTCCGGACGCGCGCCATCCGCGACGAGGTCGAGGTGGAGTTCGAGGACGAGGGACCGGGCGTGCCCGAGGAGATCCTCGGCCGGATCTTCGATCCGTTCTTCACGACCAAGCCGCCGGGACAGGGCACCGGCCTTGGTCTCGCCATCGCGCAGGGCATCGTGGCCGACCACGGCGGCCGGATCGAGGTCCAGAGCCGGCCCGGCAAGGGCAGCGTGTTCCGCATCGTGGTGCCGGCGCAGCCGCAGGAGACTCCGTACCCACAGGGGGGGCATGAATGAGCCGCGCGCTCCGCGTGCTGGTCGCCGATGACGAGAGCCGGCTGCGCGAGCTGCTCGTGCGCGAGCTGGGACGCAAGGGCCACGAGGTCGAGGGCGTGGGCGACGGGGAGGCGGCGCTGGCGCGGCTGCGCGAGCGCGCGTACGACGTCGTCATCCTCGACATGAAGATGCCGCGCAAGGAGGGGATCGAGGTCCTGCGCGAGCTCGGCGCGTTCCCCGAGCATCCCCAGGTGATCGTGATGACGGGCTTTCAGGAGGTCGCCACCGCCGTGGAGGCGATGAAGCTCGGCGCGTACGACTACCTCACGAAGCCGACGAAGATCGAGGAGCTCGACATCGTCGTGCGCAAGGCCGCCGAGAAGGGCCAGCTCCTGCGCGACAACCAGGCGCTTCGCGCGCACGCGCCCGGCGCCGCGCCCTTCAGCGGCATCCACACCAAGAGCCCGCGCATGCACGAGGTGCTGCGGGTCGTCGAGCGCGTGGCGCCCACGGACTCGTCGGTGCTCGTGCTGGGCGAGAGCGGGACCGGCAAGGAGCTGGTGGCGCGCGCCATCCACGAGCGCTCGGCGCGCGCGGAGCGCCCGTTCGTGCCGATCCACTGCGGCGCGCTGCCGCGCGACGTGCTCGAGTCCGAGCTGTTCGGCCACGAGAAGGGCGCCTTCACCGGCGCCATCGCCTCCAAGCCGGGGCTCATCGACCTCGCCGACGGCGGCACGCTCTTCCTCGACGAGATCGGCGAGATGGAGCCCGACAGCCAGGTGAAGCTGCTGCGCGCGCTGGAGACGGGGATGTTCTTCCGCGTCGGCTCCACGCGGCCGCACGCGGTGGACGTGCGCATCGTCGCCGCCACCAATCGCGACCTCGCCGAGGCGTTGAAGACCGGCGACTTCCGCCAGGACCTCTATTACCGGATCAACACGATCACCGTCACGCTGCCGCCGCTGCGCGAACGGCCGGAGGACGTCGCGCTGCTCGCGCAGCACTTCGTCGAGGCCAACGCGGCCTACGGCGCCAAGCGCCTGGGCCCGGCGGCGCTGGCGGCGCTCGAAGCCTACGCGTGGCCCGGCAACGTGCGTGAGCTGCTCCACGCCATCGAGCGCGCGGTGATCCTCTCGGGCCGCGACGAGATCCAGCCGGACGACCTGCCGCCCGAGGTGCTCGGGGCGGCGGCGACGCCGCCCGCGCCCGGGGTCGCCGGCGGCAGCCTCGAGACGATGGAGCGCCAGCACATCGTGGCCACGCTGCGCCAGGTGGCTGGCCATCGCGGCAAGGCCGCCGCGCTCCTCGCCATCGATCCGAAGACGCTCTACCGCAAGATCAACGGGTACCAGATTCGGCCCGAGGAGTTCCGCTAGCGTCGCGTTCGCGCGCGCGTTCGGGCGGAATGCCCGACCCCGTGGCGGCTCGTGGCGCGCGCCCGCCACAAATCACGCGGGTGTCGCGCGCCCGGTGTGGTCCCCTCATTGCTTGCTCTTCCATGGTTTCGGCAGCATCATCGAAATGAAAGAGGTGCCGATGAATCGAGTGCTCGTGATCGACCAGGACGCCGCGACGACGACGCGTACGCTCGGCCTCGCCTGTCTGAAGCGCGGGATCGGCGTCGTCTTCGCCGGCAACGTGTGCGAGGGCGTCCGCCTGCTGCTCGAGACGGTGGTGGACCTCGTGCTCGTCGACGTCGCCAGGCTGCGGCTGACGCCGCGTGAGCTGGCAACCCTCTTCGAGCGCGTCGCGCCCCGCGTGCCGCTCGTCGTCGCCGTTCGGCCGGAGACGTCCCTCGACACCCGGGTCGCGCTCGAGCTCGCGGGCTTCCGCGTGCTCACCAAGCCCGTGACGGTCGAGGAGCTCGTCGAGAAGGTTCCGGGCCGCTGATGCTCGTCCGCTGGCTCCTCGCGGTGGCGCTGATCCTCGGCCTGCTGATCACGGCGCTCGATCTGTCGGCCGGCGCGCGCCGTCGCGCGCATCCGCGGCGGCCGGCATCGGTCGCCGACATCGTCACCGGCGGCGGTGAGGATCCGAGCCTGCCGAACGCGCCGGAAATCGACGAGACGCCGCCGCCGACGTCGCCCGCGATCACCTACTGAGACCGCCCGCGCTCCCGGAGGTTGCGCGGCCGCGAAGTGCGTGTAAGATTTTGACTGTCGGCCGCTATCGGCCGACCTCGCCCCCGACGAGAACGGACTCTTCCGGTTCGCGGGGCGAGCACGACAGCGGAAGAGAGTTCGGGGGAATGTCCTATGGCGTCCAAGCTGTACGTCGGCGGTCTCGCCTATTCCACCACCAGTGAAGGGTTGCGCGAATTCTTCGCGCAGAGCGGCAACGTGCTGTCAGCCACCGTCATCACGGACCGGTTCTCGGGCCAGTCGCGCGGGTTCGGGTTCGTCGAGATGGGAACGGCGGAGGAGGCGCAGAACGCGATCTCGCAGCTCAACGGCCGCGAGCTCGACGGGCGTCGTATCACCGTCGAGGTATCCAACCCGCAGGCCCCGCGCACGGGCGGGGGCGGCGGCGGCGGTCGTCCCGGCGGCGGGGGTCGTCCCGGCGGCGGGCGTCCGGGCGGCGGCGGCGGCCGCGAGAGCGGCTACGCCCACCGGCCCAGCAAGCCGGTGAAGTGGTAGTGCGAGCCGAAGCGCCTCTGGCGCTGAGGCGAGCCTAGAAATTTGGCATCCAGGTCGCACGAGCTTCAACGCAAAATCAAGGGCCGACCCGCCAGGGTCGGCCTTTTGATTTGTCCCGCGAGGCGTTGCGAGCCGAGCCCAGAAACACCTCCAGACCTCAGCCCCGCTTCAGCGCATACACGCGTTCCGCCGTGATGGGCAGCGCGGTGAACGACGCGGCGCGCACGCCGAGCGCGTCGCAGACGGCGTTGGCAATGGCGCCCCCGAGCCCGGGGTTGCCGCACTCGCCGAGCCCGCGCAGGCCGAGCGGGTTGGTCGTCGCGCGCACTTCCTGGTAGAAGCCCTCGACGGGCGGCACGTCGGTCGCGTACGGCAGCGCGTAGTCCATGAGCGTGCCGGAGACGAGCTGGCCGAGCGCGTCATACTCCAGACTTTCGTGCAGCGTGTTGCCGATGCCGAACGCGACGCCGCCGACGAGCTGGCCGTCCACGAGCGCGGGGTTCACCGCGCGCCCGACGTCGGCGCCGACGACCACGCGGCGCAGCCGCACGGCGCCCGTGTCGCGGTCCACGTCCACCACCACCGCGGCTGCGCAGCCCGCGTAGGTGATCTTCTTCACCTCGAACGACGCGCCCGCGGCCAGACGCCGCTCGGTCGCCAGCTCGGCGAGCGTCACGCGGCGGCCGCCCGCTTCGAGCGCGCCGTGCGCGTACGTCACGTTCGTCTCGGCCACGGCGAAGCGGGCGGCGGCGCGCGTCCTGGCCTCGGCGATCAGCTTGTGCGCCGCGAGGTGCGCGGCGTTCCCGGCCGTCAGCGTGCCGCGCGAGCCGTAGGTGCCGACGCCGCTCTCGACGGTGGCGGTGTCGGCGTGGCGCACGTCGAAGCGCGCGGCCGGAATGCCGAGCGCCTCGCCGAGGATCTGGGCGAGCACGGTCTCGAGCCCGGGGCCCATCGACGACGCGCCGGTGTCGACGACCAGACGGCCGTCCGGGCGCGCTTCGACGTGCGTCGTCTCGAACGGGCCGAGCCCCGTCTTCTCGACGTAGACGGCGAGACCGATCCCCCGGCGCGGCCCCGAGGGTCGCGCGTTCACCGCGGCCTGCTCGGCGCGCTCGCGCGGGTAGTCGAGCCGGCGCAACAGCTCGTCGAAGAGCGCCGGGAAATCGCCGGAGTCGTAGACCGTGGTCACCCCGAACGACTTCGTGCCGCAGTCGTAGGGCATCGCGTCGGCGCGGATGAGGTTGCGGCGGCGGATGTCGACCGGATCCAGGCCCAGCCGCGCGGCGCCCGCGTCGAGCAGCCGCTCGCGGACGAAGTTGCACTCCGGCCGGCCGGGCGAGCGCAGCGTCCCCGCCGGGGTCTTGTTCGTCACGATCGACCAGAGATCGCAGGAGTAGTTCGGCACGCGGTACGGGCCTGGCAGGAGCGCGGCGCCGAATTCCGCGGGGACGAGCGCCGCCGTGCGCACGTAGGCGCCGATGTCGGCGTGGATCACCGTCCGGATGGCGAGGATGCGCCCGTCGGCGTCGAAGCCGATCTCGATCTCATAGCCGACCTCGCGGGCATGGTTGGCGGCCATGAGGTTCTCGCGGCGACTCTCGATCCACCTCACGGGCCGGCCGAGCTTCATGGCCGCGAGCGGCACCAGGATGTCCTCCGGGTAGAGCTCGCCCCGCACGCCGAAGCCCCCGCCCACGTCGACTTCCGTGAGCCGCAGCGCGCCGAGCGGAATGCCGAAGATCGGCGCGAGGATCGTGCGATTGATGTGGATGCATTTCGTCGAGCCGATCAGGTGCAGCTCGCCGCCGCGCGGATCGGGTGGCACGGCCACCAGCCCGCGCGTCTCCAGCGCGGCCGCCGTCTGGCGCGGATAACGGAAGTGCTCGCGGATGACGACGGCCGCTCGCGCGAGCGCCGCGTCGGCGTCCCCCACGCGCATCGTGATGGTGGCGACGTTGTTCGTCTCCGTGCCGGCGAAGAGCCGCGGCGCCCCGGGCGCCACCGCGGCAGCCACCGACGGGCACGCGGGCAGCGTCTCGTAGACGACGTCGACGAGCTCGAGCGCGTCGCACGCGACGTACGGATCGTCGGCGACCACGAGCGCCACCGGCTCGCCGACGTAGCGCACGACGTCGCGCGCGACGGCCGGCTGCAGATAGCGCTCGGCGCCAGCGGGGGCCGGCACGCGGTTGGGGATGATGGCGGCGGTGGGCACGTCGGCAGCGGTGAGGACGAGCCGGACGCCGGGCAGCTCGCGCGCGCGCTTGGCGTCGATGCCGGCCAGGCGCGCGTGGGCGTGGGGCGAGCGCAGCACCGCGGCGTGCAGCATCCCCGGCACGCGCACGTCCTCGACGAAGCGCCCGGCGCCGGTGACGAGCCGCTCGCCCCCCAGCCGCGCGTGGCTTTCTCCAATCATTTCGACTCGGAGTCCAGGCGCGCCCCGGGTTCCCCGGGGCGCGACGAGCGTGGGGCGGCATCGAGGCGCGCCCCGGGTTCCCCGGGGCGCGACGAGCGTTGGGGGGTATCGAGGCGCGCCCGGGGTTTCCCGGGGCGCGACGAGCGTGGGGGGGTGTGGGGGGCCATATCGGGGCCCCCCACGAGGTCGACGAAATAGAGGAGGTCGAGCCAGCCGGGCGAGTGCCCGAGCTTCGTCAGCATGACGGCGGCCTCGCTCCGGTGCTGGGTGGCGTGGTTCACCTGGTGGATCATCTGCTGCCAGAGCGGGTAGGCCCAGCGCTCGCCCTGCATGTTCGTGTACTCGACGACGCGGGCGAGGTCGGCCTCGGTCAGCGTCGCCACGAACGCCTGCGTGTCGCGCTCGATGGTCTGCCAGCGCGCGCGGATGGTTGCGAGGTCGGGGAAGTCGGCGGCGGCAAAGGACGCGCGCGGCGAGCGGCCGTGCCAGCGCTCGAGGTACAGCCACTCGGCGCCCATGGTGTGCACGAGGGTGTCGCGGACCGAGTCGAAGCTGGCGCCGCCGCCCTCGAGGAGCTGCTCGCACGTCAGCCGCGCGCTCGCGTCGAGGATGCGGCCGTTCGCCCAGTCGTTGTAGCGGTATAGCGACCGGATCAGCTCGACGATCACCGGCCGCGCCCGCTCAGTCGAAGATCCGCTCGTAGCGCCCGTAGTCGTGCGCGGCATCCATGAACCACTTCACGATCTCGGGGTCTGATTTGGGAGGGATCTCGCACGACGTCGAAAGAATAAACGCCGAGTGACGAGCCGCGGTGTCGATGCATCGCTTCACGTCGGCATACATGGCTTCCTTCGACGTCTTTTCGAATCTGGTGGCGTCGACGTTGCCGATGGCCACCGCCCGGCCCTTGGCCACCTGCACGAAGCGCTCGAGCTGGTCGACGTAGAGCTTCGGGTCGCCCTGCTGGTCGAGGTCGAACGAGATGGTGCTGAAACCGACCTGCAGCAGGTCCTCGAAGATCGGATAGGTCGTCCCACAGATGTGGGTCGTCACGCCGACCTTCTGGGCCTTGAAGTACTCCACCAGCTCCTTGTGGTACGGCGCGATGAACTCGCGATAGTTGTCGGGCGAGACCAGGCTGATCGAGGCCGTCGGCTCGGAGAACGACAACCCGATGCCGGTCTTCACGATCGCGTCGCCCCAGATCTTGGAGAAGTCCGTGGTGATCCGCATGAGGTCGTGGATGAACTGCGGAGCCTCGAAGGTGTCGAGCAGCATCGTCTCCGGATTGCGGATCAGCATGGCGATCGTCCACGGCCCCACCGCCACCGCGCCGATGGCCGTCGGCGGCTTGGCCTTCACGAGCGCCTCGCACTGCTCGAGAAAGCCGGGCAGCCGCGCCGTCTTGTACGGGTCCGGCATCTTCAGCGTGGCCAGGCGTGACTTGTCGTCGGTGAGGACGTGCTCGTCGATCGACGGCACGACGTAATCGGAGTACTTCACGCGGCAGCCGAAGGCCTCCGCTTCCTTCGCCAGGTCGTTGTAGGCGAGCACGACGTCCGGCTGGTAGCGCTCGTAGTAGTTCAGCATGGCCGTGATGGCCTTCGGCACGTTCGTGCAGTACTCCTCGATCGAGAGCCCGTCGAGGGTGCCCGCGAACGACGCGACGATCGGGTAGACGGGCACCCGGTCGGCAAAGGACCGCTTGTAGGCGGCCACGACACGATCCCGATTGCTGTACGCCGTCTTGCCTTTTTCCGTATCCCACACCCGATTCGCTTCCATGTACCTCGGCGGCATCTTCGCCTCGTACTCCATGAACTGGGTGATCGGATAGCGGATGCCGCCGGCGTGAGTGCCGCGCAGTCCCTCGATGATCTCCTCCATCTGCGACCACGGAATCGTGAACGCCATCTCGTGGTCCTGCGTCTGGCCGAAGATGCGGTCGCCCGAGCAGGGGAGGATCACCTGCGGCCGGTCCGTGCGCATGGTGGTGACGATGATGTCGGCGCACACGACGCGGCCCCCGAACGCGGAGGCCAGCTTGCCGCCGCGCTTCCAGAGGGCGGCCTGCGTCAGCCGCATCACCTGGGCGGGATTGGCGTAGACGCAGACGAGATCGGGCTCGAAGGTGGCCCGGTCCAGCGGCGCCACCAGCAACGCTCCGTACTCGCCCTCCTTGAACCGGTCGATGGCCGTCTCCGAGCGCTGGCCCGCCTCCTTCGTCTCCGTGTACATGCCCTCGCAGAGGGTGCCCGAGTTGTGCAGGTGCGTCGGCTTCTCGAAGCCCAGGGCGGCGATGCCCAGAGAGCAGATCGAGTCCTCACGCGTGAGGACGAGCGTCCAGCCGTAGCGCCGGGCCATGTCGATGACCTGGCAGTTCATGGAGAGCTTCTTGAAGTCCCGGGCGGGTCGCCGCGCGCGGTCGGGGATCGGCTCGTCGGGCCGCAGCATCCGGATCGCGACGGGAAAGGTCTGCGGCCGGATGTAGGTCTGGAGCTCGCGGTCCGCCGTTTTGACGTCGATCATGCACCCTCCAGGACTGCAACGGTTTGCTCTGACTCGTGATGGCCCTGCGTCGGCGCCGCGCGCCGACGGCCTGCGCCGAGCCTACTACGGGCCCTCACACGCTCGCAACGCCATGCCCGGTCCTTCCCACCCACAGCGGTATGACATTTGCGACGCGCTGCCTCATGCGGCGTGTGCTCGGATTCCTGGCGGGCGTTCTGGTGGGCCAGTGGCTGGTCTTTCGGGGGGGCGCTTTCGCCGGCCGATCTGCACATTCGCGCCGCCACCGCCTGGGAGCATCACGACTATCCCGAGGCGCTCCGGCTCTGGAGCCAGGCGGTGAGCCTGCAGCCGGGCAACGCGGAGCCGCATTACCTGCGCGGGCGGGCGCTGGCCGCGCTCGGCCTGCGCGCCTCCGCCGCGGACGCCTTCCAGGTCACCCTGCTGCTCGAGCCCCAGTCCACGATCGCCCGCGAGGCCATGGACGGCCTGGCCGGGTTGCAGCCGACATCGGCCGGTGACGGCGAAGTCCTGGTGCCGCTGGAGTCGGGGCTCGGCGTCTGGATCGTGCCCGCCCTCGTCAACGGCCACCGCGGGCGCTTCCTGCTCGACACGGGCTCGAGCGTGATCGTGGTCGGCCCCACGCTGGTGGGCGACGCCGTGCTGCGCGAGGTGCCCGTCGTCCTGCACGACCCGGGCCCCGGAGTCGACGAGATCCTCGGCAACACGTTCCTCAGCCAATACCTGGTCACCGTCGACGCCGATCGCCGGCAACTGGGTCTCCGCGCCCTCGACAGTTATGGAGCGACCACCTTGTATTCGTCGATGAGGTGATTGCGCAGGATCTTGCCGTCCGGGCTGCGGAGCATCCGTGGAACCTCCACGATGGCGACCGGGAGCCGGGAGCCATCGATCGGGGATCTGCAGAACGCCATGAGCACCTGCTGGGTCACCGGGCGCCGCAGGACGACGAGCGCCACCGGGTCGTGACTCCACGAAGTGCAGCACGCGCGAGACGATCGTGAACGGCCTTCGGCTGTTGTGCAGATCACGATTGCATATGGGGGACGGCGGCTTGGAGTAAAATACCGCCCACTCGGCGGGCCGTCGCCCGCCGCGCATCAGACGCAGGGAGGCGGTAGATGGGCAACGCTCCGACGGCGAGTCACTCGCTCACGGTCAGGCTCGAGATCCAGAACCAGCCCGGCATGCTCGGCAAGGTCACCTCCGCCATCGGCAAGGCCGGCGGCGACATCGGCGCGATCGACCTGGTGGAGGTCCGCA
>Ga0209237_1001546_pt1 | contig 13584 bp, 10 predicted proteins | sample GraSoi013_1_40cm_2_FD_185820 | JGI IMG/M metagenome (GOLD analysis project Ga0209237, IMG submission 185820) | Grasslands soil microbial communities from the Angelo Coastal Reserve, California, USA - Sample 10_02_2013_1_40cm (SPAdes) (version 2) | ecosystem: Environmental > Terrestrial > Soil >... | reverse complement strand
CGCTCGCCGGGGAGCAGGGGCTCGGGTGCGTCGTCACGAACAACGTCCACTACGCGCGCCCGGAGGGGCGGCGGCTCCACGACGTCCTGCGCTGCATCGATCTCGGGCTCACGCTCGACGAGGCCGGGAAGGCGCTCAAGCCGAACGGCGAGTACTGGCTGAAGGACGAGGTCTCGCTCCGCCAGCGCCTGGACCGCTTCGATGAGGCGTTCCGGAACGCGCGCGTCATCGCGGACGCGTGCGCCGACGATCTCCTCGGCCTGGGACCGGGGGTTCGAGGGGGCGACACTCCCTCGACGTTCGTGGGGAAGGACCGCCTCCCGGGCTTCCCGGTCCCCGAGGGCCACACGGCGTTCTCCTTCCTCTATGCCCTCTGCCAGGAGGGCGCGCGCGAGCGCTACCCGCGCATCACGCCGGCCGTCTCGCGGCAGCTCGCGCACGAGCTCGACGTGATCGACCGTACGGGGCTTGCGGAGTTCTTCCTCATCAACTGGGACGTCGTCCGCTTCTGCAAGGAGCGCCGGATCCCAGCGCAGGGCAGGGGCTCGGCGGCGGACTCGATCGTCGCGTACGTCCTCGACATCACGAAGGTCGACCCGATCAAGCACGACCTCCTCTTCGAGCGCTTCCTCACCGAGGACTCGCGGACCATGCCCGACATCGACCTCGACATCGCGACGAACGACCGCGAGGAGGTCATCCAGTACGTCTACGCGAAGTACGGCGAGCGCTACGCGGCGATGGTCTGCAACGTAGTGACGTACCGGGCGCGCTCCGCCTCGCGCGAGGTCGCCAAGGCGCTCGGCTTCCGCGCGGAGACGATCGACCGGATGGCGAAGTCGATCGACCAGTACCACGTCGATCCGACCATCTACCCGAGCGCGGCCATGCATCCGGCCTACCGGCATCCCGGACGGGAGGCGGAGCACGGCTGGGAGGGACCGCGCGCGCTTCCGGACACGCTCGAAGGGCTTCTCGAGATCTTCGACGCGAAGGAGCGGGAGCGCTTTCCGCTCTTCCGCGAGCTGACGCTCGCCATCGCGGACTTCCCGCGCCATCTCTCGATCCACAACGGCGGCATGCTCATCACCGCGCAGCCGCTCGTGGACACCGTGCCGATCGAGCGCGCCACGATGCCCGGGCGCAACGTCGCGCAGTTCGACAAGCGTGACGTGGAGGACCTCGGACTCGTGAAGATGGACCTCCTCGGCCTGCGGACGCTGTCGCTCGTGAAGGACGCGGTCGCGGACATCGAGGCGCGGCACGGCGAGCGCCTTGACCTCGGCACGATCCCGATGGACGACCCGGCGGTCTACGACCTCATCTGCGAGGTCGACACGATCGGCCTGTTCCAGGTGGAGAGCCGCGCGCAGGCCCAGGCACTTCCACGCGTGCGGCCACGCTGCTTCGCGGACATCGTGGTCGAGGTCGCGATCATCCGCCCCGGTCCACTGCAGGGGAACGCGGTGAATCCATACATCCGCCGGCGTCAGGGCAAGGAGCCGGTGCGATACGCGCATCCCCTCCTCGAGCCGGTGCTGAAGGAGACGCTCGGAGTCATCCTCTTCCAGGAGCAGATCCTCCGCGTCGCGATGACCGTCGCGGGGTTCTCCCCGGCAGCGGCCGACCTGTTGCGGCGCGCGATGAGCCGCGCGCGCTCGAGCGCGGACATGGAGCGGCTGCGCGGTCCGTTCGTCGACGGCGCGCGCCGCAAGGGCGTCGACGAGAAGACCGCGAACGAGATCTTCCACCAGATCGCGGGGTTCGCGGAGTTCGGGTTCTGCAAGAGCCACGCGGCCGCGTTCGCGCTCACCGCGTACCACACCGCGCACCTCAAGCTCTACTACCCCGCCGAGTTCTATGTCGCGCTCTTCAACAACCAGCCGATGGGCTTCTACTCGCCCGCCGTCATCGCCGGCGACGCCAAGCGCCATGGCGTCGCCATCCTGCCGGTCGACGTGAACGCCTCTTCTGCGAAAGCGATCGCCGAGGTGTGCGACGGCGCCGGCACCGACGGGGCTGACGAGGCGCGAGGGGTGTCTCGCGGCGGAGCGGGACTCTCCCCCAGCGAGCCGGCCGTCAGGGGCTCCGAGCCATCCGATAGGACGGGGAGAAGGGACCCGCGAGCACGCGAGATACCCCGAGAAGCCTCGTCAGCCTCGGTGGCCTCGTCGGCGCATCCGGTCGACACATCTCGGACGATCGCCGATCATCGCAAATGTCGGTCACACGACGTCCGGCTTGGCTTCGAGAGCGTGAAGGGACTCGGCGATGCGGAGGCGAAGGCGATCGTCGAGGAGCGCGGGCGCGGCGGACCGTTCAAGGGTTTCGACGATTTCGCAGCACGCGCCGGCCTCAAGGAGGAGGCGCTGCGGAACCTCGCGCTCGTCGGCGCGTTCGATCGCTTCGGCGAGCCGCGCCGCGCGCTCCTCTGGCGCGCGCGCGATGCGCATCGGACCTCGCCCTCATACGCCAGGCGCGCGCTCGCGCTCCCCACGACCGAGGCGCCGGCGCTGCCCGCGCTCGGCGAGCAAGAGCGGACCGCGCTCGATTACCGCATCACCGGCATCCCGACCGGCCCGCAGGTGATGCACTTCTATCGCGACGACCTTCAAAGGCGCGGGGTCCTTCGCGCCTGCGATCTGGCAGACCATCGTCACGGCGAGCTCGTCCACATCGCCGGGGCCGTGGTGGTGAAACAGCACCCCGAGACCGCGAAAGGCCACGTGTTCCTCTCGCTCGAGGACGAGACAGGGATGGCGAACGTGATCATCCGTCCGGCGACGTACCAGCGGTACAAGCGCGTCCTGGACAGCGAATCGGCGATCGTCGTCGCGGGCGCGCTGCAGACGGTGGACGGCGTCATCTCCGTCCTGGCCAAACGGCTCGACGGGCTCCGCCTCTTCGTGAAGATCGCCGCCCGCGAGTGGCAATAATGTGCCGGTCGACAGGTCCCGGTCATCCGAGAATGCCGCCGATGTCGTAAGGGCCGACAAAGGGTCGGATGACATGCGGCTCATCGAGCGGATCGCCGCGGGAGACGCCGAGGCGCTCGGCGAGCTCTACGACCGGTACGGTCGCGTCGCCTTTGGCGTCCTGTTCCGCATGGTCGCAAGTCCCGAGGCCGCGGAAGAGGTCACCCAGGATGCATTCCACTCCGTCTGGCGCCAGGCGCGAAGCTATCGCGCGGAGCGCGGATCGGTGCGCACGTGGCTGCTCGCGATCTGTCGCAACGCCGCCATCGACTGGCGCCGGACGAAGGGCAAGCGACTGGAGCGCGAGACGATGATCGACGCCGCATTCGATCTCACCGCCGAGGGACGTGTGGACGAGCGCGTGTTGTCGCGCCTGCGCGCCGAGCGCGTGCGCGAGGCGATCGCGGGCCTGCCCGCGGAGCAGCGCGACGTGCTCGGCCTCGCCTTCTGGGGCGGCTACTCGCAGCGCGAGATCGCCGCCCGGACCGGCACGCCGCTCGGCACCGTGAAGAGCCGGGTGCGGCTCGCGATGGCGAAGCTCCGCGAGCGCCTCGCGGAGCTTGACGAGGACGGGGGGACGCGGGGGCGGAGCTCCCGCGACACATGAGCGACGAGACGGTCCGCATGGAGCGGCATCCGACCGACGACCTCCCGGCGTTCGCGCTCGGCGCGCTCGATGCCGCGGAAGCGCGCGAGGTGGAGACGCATGTCGCGCGATGCGACACGTGCGCGCGCGAGGTCGCGGCGCATCGCGAGGCGCTCTTCGACGTCGCCGCGCTCGCGGCGACGCGCGAGCCGCCGGCGGGGCTGCGGACGAAGATCGTGTCGCGCGAGCGCGGCGCGCGCGTTGTGAGGACGGCGACGTGGACCACCGCGCTTCGGTCGCTCCTGAGCCGCCCCGTGCCGCTCGCGGTGCCGCTCGCGCTGGTCGCCCTTCTCGTCATTGCCTTCGCGGTGGTGGGCCAGACGCGACGCGATGCGGACGCCTACGCGCGCGCTCTCGCCGGCGTCGCCGAGGGCCGCGTCGTGGCGCTCGCGGCGACGCCCGATGCGCCGGACGCGCGCGGCGCGCTCGTCATCCCACCGCAGGGTTCGCCGTACCTCGTCCTGCGGCTTCCCGCTCCGCCCTCCGGAAAGACGTGGGAAGCCTGGGTGCTACGCGGCCAGGCCGCGATCCCGGCGGGCACCGCGGATGCCAACGGGGTGTTCACCGTGCTCTTGACCGCACCGTTCGCGCCCGGAGATGGCGCCGCGGTTTCGCTCGAGAACGCACCTGGCGTGGACAAACCGACAAAGGTCGTGCTCGCGGTGCAAAAGACTTAACAGACCACGCGGGAGCGGAGTCACCTGATCCTGCTCTGACCGCGGTCCGATACCAAGGCCCGCTTGTTCCGACGGTAGGAGCGGCCGACACTCCCGGCGACCGGATCGCGAAGCAGCGTGGGCCCGAAACAGCCTGCCTGCTCCGCCGGTCGGGTTGGACGCAGGAGAGGGGAAACGTGGAGAGCGCGACGGAGCGTCGAGCTCAGGATCTGCTCGACTCCATTTTTAGGGTCGCCATGGAGCTCGTTCGTGGAGAGCGGGCCTCGCTGGTCTTGCGCGAGGGCGGCTCGAGCGAGTTCGTGATCGCGCGCGCGCGCGGTCTGGCGGACGAGGTCATGCGCGAGGTACGGATCCGCCCTGGCGAGGGCGTCGTTGGACACGTCGTCGCGTCGCGCCGGCCCTTGCTCGTCCGCGCCGCTGCCGATGGCCCGATGCGGGCGGCGGCCGACAGCCGCTACCGCTCCGAGTCGTTCATCAGCGTGCCCATCGTCATCGACGACGAGCCGCGCGGCGTCCTGAACGTCACCGAGCGCGAGGACGGGCAGCCCTTCGAGATGCAAGACCTCGCGACGCTCGAGCTGCTCGCGTCGCACATCGGCGCGGTCCTCGTGCAGCAGGAGCACGGCGAGGCCCTGCAGCGCCTCGCGGAGACCGACCCGCTCACGTGGCTCTTCAACCGGCGTCACTTCGATCGCCGGCTCGAGGCGGAGGCGAACCGGGCCCTGCGCGCGGAGCATCTGCTCGCGCTCCTCATGATCGACGTGGACCGGTTCAAGCAATACAACGACCGGTACGGACATCGTGTCGGCGACCTCGTCCTCAAGGCCGTCGCGTCAGCGATCAAGCAGGCCGTCCGGCTGTACGACGTGCCGACGCGCTACGGCGGCGACGAGTTCGCCGTGATCCTGCCCGACGCCGACACCGAAGCCGCATCACGCGTCGCGCGCCGGATCCTCGAAAAGGCCGAGAGCGTCCCGCTGCCGGCGGAGCTCATCGCCGCGGGCGAGCGTCTCGGCCTGTCGATCGGCGTCGCCACGTTCCCGCGCCCGGCGGGTGACGCCGCGACGCTGGTCGAGACCGCGGACACGGCGATGTACCGCGCGAAGCAGTCGGGTGGCGGGATCCGCGTGTGGGAGCACAGCTTCGCGGATGGGCCCAACGGTGCGATGCGCTCGCGGGCGATCGCGCTTCCGCCCGCGCCCTACCTCGCCGAGCCGGCTCGCCTCGCCACGCGCGAGCTGCAGACGTTGATCCCGCGGACGCTCGCGTCCGAGTGGAACGTGCTCGTCGTCGGCCGCGAGGGCCAGGTGCTCACGGTCGCACTCCCGCAGCCGAACCCCTCCGCGGTCGACGCGATCTCGAAGGCGACGGGCTTCGCCGTCTATCCCGTGTTCTCGAACTCGGTCGATCTCGAGGCCACGCGCCGCCGTCTCAGCGAGGTCGCCGACTAGTTAGACGCGCGGCGTCCCCGAGCCGGGGCAGGACCCGCTCGCGGGTCTGGCGCGCCTAGGTGGCGCGGGGCCGAGCCTCCTCGCGCTGCACGCCGCCGTCGGCGCCGCGGAAGAGGTAGCCGACGCCGGGGACGGTCTGGATCACGTCGCGCGGCTTCCCATCGGCGCCGAGCTTTCGTCGCAGCCGGCTCACGTTGAGCTTCACGAGGTCGCCGCCGACGTCGGCGTCGTATCCCCAGACGCCTTCCAGGATCTCTTCCTGCGTGAGCACGCGTCCGGGGTTGGCCATGAAATGCCGCAGCAGCTTGAACTCGGTCGGGGAGAGGTGCACGGGCACGTCGGCCGCACGCACCTGGTGCGTCGCCTCGTCGAGGATAAGGTCGCCGGTCTTGTAGATGGACGGGGCCGGCCGGCCGCGCGTGCGCACCGAACGGCGGAGGATCGCCTTCACGCGCGCGACGAGCTCTTTCGGGCGGAACGGCTTCGTGATGTAGTCGTCGGCGCCGAGCTGGAGCCCCCGCAGGACGTCGCTCTCGTCCTGGCGCGCTGAGAGCATGAGCACGGCGACGTGCTCGTCGACGTGACGGATCCGTTCGAGGACGACGAAGCCGGCGAGCTTGGGCAGGTTGATGTCGAGGATCACGAGGTCGGGGTGGTCGCGGTTCACCGCCTCGACGGCGGCCTCGCCGTCGTACGCGCGCACGACGTCGTACCCCTCCCGGCGAAGCGCGTATTCGAGAAGCTCCACGAGGTCGCGGTCGTCGTCGACGACCAAGAGCTTCAAGAGATATCAGCCTCCTCAGCGAGCTGCCGCGCCTTTGGGAGTGTGAAGTGTACCGAAGTGCCGCGGTCCGGTGCGCTCTCGATCGAGATGTCCCCGCCCTGCGCGTGGATGATGGCCCGACAGATCGACAGCCCGAGGCCCAGGCCGCCCGCCTGCTCGCGGACGTTCCGGGAGCGGAAGAACCGCTGGAACAGGCGTGCCTGCTCGTCCGCCGGGATGCCTGGCCCCTTGTCCGCGACGGTGACCCGGACGAACCCGCCTGCCGTGACCGTTCGGATCGTGACCGGCGTGCCCTCAGGCGCGTATTTGCTGGCGTTCGTGATGAGGTTCGCGAAGACCTGGGTCGTCCGGCGCGGGTCGGCGAGCACGTGGTCGGCGCCCGCGTCGAGCTCGATCTGGAGCCTCTGGGCCTTCGCGTCGAGCATCGGCTGCACGAGGGCGAGCATGTCCGAAAGCGTCTGGCGAAGGCTCGTTGGCAGAACGCGGACCTGGAACGTCCCGGCCTCGATACTCCCGGCGTCCAGCAGGTTCTCGACCAGGTGCTCCAGGCGGAGCGCGCTCCGGCGGAGCGTGCCCGCAAGGGTCTGGAGCTCCTCGCGCGACATCGTGAGCGCGTCCTCGAAGACCAGATCGAGGGACGCCGAGAGGGCCGCGATCGGCGTGCGGAGCTCGTGCGCGACTTCCATGAGGAACTCCTCCTTGAGCCGGAGGAGCTCCGCCTGCGCGGTCACGTCGCGCACCGTGTGGAGCTTGCGGCCCCCGAGGAGGGGCGTCGTCACGATCTCGAGGACGCCCATGCGCTCTTCTCGCGGGAACCATGCGCGGCGCACGACGTGGTCGGTCTCCTGCACCGTCGTGGCGCCGCTCACGAGGAGGAGGTCCTCGAAGATGCCGTCGAGGAGCGCGTCCTCGCCGAGGATGCGGAAGGCGGCGGGGTTCGCGCTCGTGATCCTCCCGGCGGCGTCGGTGAGGAGGATGCCATCGGTGAGCGCGACGAACGCCTCCTCGAACGCGACCTGGTCGAAGACCGCGGTGTCGCTCGCGCGGCGACCGGGGGTGCGGCGCCGCTCCGCCTCCGAGGCGGTCTCATCCGCGTCCGGCTGCTTCATGACACCGGGATCCGGAGGCGGACGCGCGTCCCCTGACCCGGGCTCGAGTCGAAGGAGAGCTGAGCGCCGATGAGGCGCGCCGACTCGCGCATCTGCAGGAGACCGAGGCTGCCGCGGTCCGCGTAGGTCGCGAGCGTCGACGCGACGTCGAAGCCGCGGCCGTCGTCCTCGACGAGCGCGACGACCGCGCCGGCGTCTTCGTAGACGTCGAGCGAGACGTGCGGCGCGCGGCCGGTCTTGATCGCGTTGTTTGCCGCCTCGCGGATGACGGTGAAGGCGCCCGCCTCGACCTCCGGCGCGAGCCGGCGCTTCGCGTCGATCCGGCGCGCGACGACGCTCGAGCCATTCGTCCCGTTGATGCGGTCGGCGAGCGCGCGCACGGCCGGGCCGAGCCCGCCCTCCTCGAGCGCGAGCGGGCGGAGGGCGAAGAGGATGTCGCGCAGGCCCTTCTGCGAATCGACGAGCCGGCCTCGGAGCTGCTCGAGGTCGGCGAGCGCCGCGCCGAGATCCTGCCGTGCGCGCCGCTGCGCGAGCTCGATGCCGAGCGCCGCGTTCGCCAGCGTCTGCGCCACGCCGTCGTGGAGGTCGCGCGCGAGGCGGTGACGCTCCTCTTCGGCGACCTTCACCACGCGGAGCCGCTCGACGGCCAGGTCGCCGGAGAGCTGGACGTACTCCAGCGCGATATCCGCCTCGGTCGCCAGCGCCTGCGCGTACCGCTCGTCCTCGGCGCGAAACGGCCCGTCGTGATGGTTCACCGCCTGGAGCACGCCGATACGGCGGCGGTCCCGTGATTCGATCGGCACGACCAGGATCGATCGCGTGCGATAGCCCGTCCGAGCGTCGACGCTCGGGTCGAACCGCGGATCGTCGTACGGATCGTCGATCCGCAGCACGTGGCCCGTCCGGGCGACCTCGGCCGCGAGACTGCGACCGTCGAGGGGGAGACGTATCTCGCGTACGGGCTCGACGCCTTCGGGGACCTCGCCCTCCGTGAGCACGCGGGACCAGATCTCGTTCCGTCCCTGGTCGACGACGTAGAGCGTCGCGCGGTCCGCGTCGAGCATCGCCTTCGCGGTGGCGGCGATGCGTTCGAGTACACGGTCGATGTTCGCTTCGAGGGCGACGTCCCGCTGGAGCTCGAGAAGCGTTTCGAGCTGTTGTGCCTCGCTCGGCGGCATCTCGCGCGGATTATGACTCTCGCTCAAGCGCCGTCGGGTCGAGGTCCGCCGCGATCCCGCGCACCGTGTCGAGCGTGTCGATCTCGGCCACGGGCTTGTCCGGCCGTAGCCGAACGATGCGCGGGAAGCGAAGGGCGTAGCCCGACTCGTGACGGTCGCTCCGCTGGATCTGGTCGAAGGCGACCTCGATGACCGTCTCGGGAACGACGAGGCGCACGCGTCCGTAGTCGCGCACGGTCGTCGCGAGGAAGTGCCGGGTCATCTCCGCGATCTCCTTGTCGGTGAGTCCCGAGTAGGCCTTCCCGACGTTGAGGAGCCGCTCGCCGTCGCGCACCGCGAACGTGTAGTCGGAGAGGACCTCGCGCCTCTTGCCGTGTCCCCACTCGACCGCGGTCACGACCACGTCGAGGCTTCGCAGTGCGCGCTTGACCTTCAGCCACTCCATGCCTCGCCGGCCCGGCCGGTAGGGCGAGCGCGGGTCCTTCACCATGAGCCCCTCGTTCCCGCGGGCCCTCGCCGCCTCGAACTCACGATCGAGCCGGGCGACGAGCTCCTCGCCGCTCTCGGCGAGCCGCAGCTGCCGCGCGAAGAGGAGCGGCCCCGTGAGTGGGAGCGCCCGCAGGATGGTTTGTCGCTCGTCGAGCGGCAGCTCGAGGAGCGCGCGGCCGTCGCGCTCGAGGACGTCGAACACGATGAGGGTCGCGGGCAGCGCGCTGCGAAGCTCCTCGCTCACGTTCTTCCGGCCGAGCCGGCGCTGGAAGCGGGTGAACGGGATCGCGCGGTCGTCCTTGATCGCCAGCACCTCGGCGTCGAGCACGAAGCTCCCCTCGATGGCGCGGAGCGGCTCGAGGAGCTCAGGGAACCGGTCGGTGACGCGGTCGAAAGTCCGCGAGTAGAGCTCGACCCGGTCCCCGGCCTTGTGCACCTGCGCACGCACGCCGTCGTACTTGTCCTCGACGACGTACGGCGGTGGAAACCGCTCGCCGATCTCCGCGAGGTCGAGCACCGGGGTCGCGAGCATCATGCCGATCGGCAGGAAGTGCGCGAGCGTCGGCTCCGCCAGCGTGTCGTGTCGCGCGCGTAGCGCGGTCTCGCCGATGTCGCCCGTGAGCATGTGCGCGCGGCCGACGGCCTCCCGATCGCGGCCGAAGGCGCGCGCGATCGCGTCCTCGAGGAGCCCTTCGCGCAGGCCGATCCGCGTTTCGCCCGAGACGATCTTCACCAGATAGCGCGCCTCATCGGCCGTCGCGCGCGCGAGGAGATCGCGCAGGACCTCGCGCTTGGGCGCGACGCCCCGCGCGGCGGCGATCGCGTCGAATGCCTTCGCCACGTCTTCGAGCTGCAGCGGCGGACCCGACGGCGCGCTCGCGTCGATGAGCTCCGCGGCCACGTCGCCGAGGTCGGCATGCCGCTGGTACGACGCCACCATGTCGTTTGCGCCCTTGCGCGAGCGCTCGAGGAGGACGTCCGACAGCGCCGCCCAGCCCACCGAGAGCACGCGCTCGTCCCGGCGGGGAAAGGGCGCGCCCGCGAAGAGCCGAGCCGCCGCGATGAGCTCGGGGTCGGACAAGCCGCCAAGGTAGCGAGCGAGAGCGGCGTGCTTCTCGAGCTTCTTGGGCGTCCCGCGCACGGCATCGGCCGTGCTTACCCAGTCCGCAAAGGAGGTCATATGGGTCTGCTCGAGCTCCTCATCGTCGTTCTCCTCATTCTCTGGCTCCTCGGGTACTTCGGGCGCGGACGGCTCTACTCGCGCGGCCCGGCCGTCGCGACGACCGACGGGACCTGGTGGGCGGGCGGCAGCTGGGTCCACCTGCTGCTCGTCATCGTCCTGATCCTCGTGGTGCTGAGGCTGCTCGGGATCTGAGGGTCGAAGCGGGCTCGGGCCCCCTTCGAAACCCCCCGGTAGGCTTCAGCGCGTGCAGGAGCGGGCGCGCTACCTCTCGGTGCCGTACGGGCACGGCGATCTCGACTTCATCGTCCAGCCGCACTTCGACCTCGACACCGTCGAGTCGGGGACGGTCGCGCCTGTGGCGGACCTCGCGGCCGAGACGCGGCGGGTGCTGGGCGCGCCGCTCGGCTCTCCCGCGCTCCGCGAGCTCGCCGCGGACGCGCGCCGCCGCGTCAGGGGACGCGCCCGTGCGGTCATCGCGGTCACCGACCTCACTCGCGGCTCGCCCGACGACGTCCTCGTCCCGCCGCTGCTGGCGGAGCTGAACGCGGGCGGGATCGCCGACACCGAGATCACCGTCATCGTCGCTGTCGGGCTCCATCGCGCGACGACCGAGGAGGAGAAGCGCTCCAAGCTCGGCTCCGTCGTGGACCGCGTCGCGGTGATCGATTCCGACGGCAACGATCCGGCGAAGTGGGCGGATCTCGGGCCGATCCCACCGTACGACGTGCCGGGCTTCACGCAGAAGCTCGTGAAGGACGCCGACCTCGTCGTCGCGACGGGCATCGTCGAGCCGCATCATTACGCGGGGTACTCGGGCGGCCGGAAGACGGTCGCGATCGGTTGCTGCGGCGAGCCCGTGATCACGGCGACCCACGGCATGCGCTTCCTCGAAGACCCGGGCGTCCGCCTCGGGAAGATCGAGGGCAATCCGTTCCACGAGACCGTGCGCGAGATCGCGCGCCGCGCGGGGCTGCGCTTCTGCCTCAACGTGGTCACCGACGACCGCGAACGCGTCGTCGCCGTCGCCGCGGGTGACCCCGACGCCGTGCTTGCCGACCTCGTCGCGAAGGCGGCGGCGCTCTACACGCGGCCGATCGCGAAGCAGTACGACATCGCGATCGCCGGCGTCGGGTACCCCAAGGACGTGAACCTCTACCAGGCGTCGCGCGCCGCGACGTATCTGCGCTTCGCGCCGACGCCGGTCGTGCGCGAGGGCGGCGCGATCATCATCCCGGCGCAGCTTCCCGAGGGCGCCGGCGAGGGCCCAGGTGAGCAGCGCTTCCTCGCGGCGCTCGAGCGTGCGGCATCACCGGCGGCGGTGGTTGAGGAGGCACGGCGCCACTTCGCTGGGGGCGAGCAGCGCGCGGTCATGGTCGCGCTCACGCTCCAGCACTGCGCGGTCATCGTCGCCGCATCCGAGGCGCCGGAGGTGGTGCGGCTCGCGAAGCTTCGCGCCGCGGTCGACGTCGAGGAGGCCCTCGACATCGCGTACGAGCACATCGGCCGGCCGGCGAGGGCATCGGTCTTGCTCGTCCCACGCGCGTTGCACACGCTTCCCGTCGTCGAGTCCGGCGTCAGCGCCTAGCACGTGGGCTGTTGTCTCGTGGGGTGTGCACGTGTCCTCTTCTTCGCGCTCTGGCGCGCCCTCGCGGCCGCGGTGCTCGCGCTGCTGCTCGCACGCATCGACGCGTACGTCGAGGGCGCGAGCTGGGGCGAGAGCGCGGCCGGCAAGGCGTGGCGCGCGTACCGCACGCGCGGCAAGAAGAGCGTCCGTCGCGGGACGCCGCCCGACGCCGGCTCCGCGATCGATACGAGCGGCCGGCCTAGACCGTAGCGCGGATCACATTCCCCGCGGGCGCCGTCGCCATAGGTAGCGCGGCGTTCGGATCGTCCATGGCGACAAGGTGCTCTTTTGAGAAGCTCGGCCGCAACTACCCCTGCCCATGCGGCAGCGGAAGACGGTTTCAAGCGTTGCTGCCTGCGGATGGGGCGCTTCGACGACACGCGGCGCGATGAGTACGCGCGCGAGTAGTCACCTAAACTGCCGCGCGTGATCCCCGCACGCGTCGACACATTCCGCATCCCGACGCGCATCACCTTCGGTCGCGGCGTCGCGCTCACCGTCGCCACGCCGCTGCAGCAGGTGGGGGCGTTTCGCGTCCTCATCGTCACCGACAAAGGCGTTCGCGGCGCCGGCCTCGTCATGCCGATCGAGGAGCGCCTGCGCGAGGCGCACATCGAGTACGAGATCTACGACGAGGTCGTTCCCGATCCGGGCGTGGGCGAGGTGCAGCGAGCGTACGAGCGCGCACGCGACTACGGCGCGCAGGCGCTCGTCGCGGTCGGCGGTGGCTCGTCGATCGACACGGCGAAGATGGCGGCGACCCTGCTGACCAACGGCGGGACGGTCCTGGATTACGTCGGGATCGACAAAGTCCCCAAGAACGCCGCCCCGGTGGTCGCGATCCCCACCACCGCCGGGACCGGCGCGGAGATCACGATCAACAGCGTCATCGCCGACCCGGTCCAGCACCGCAAGCTCGTCATCATCAGCCCCAACGCGACCGCGCTCTTCGCGCTCGAGGATCCGGACATGACGCGGACGTGCCCTCCGTTCATCACCGCGATCACGGGCCTCGACACGCTCGTCCACGCGATCGAGTCGTTCGTGGGCAAGAACGCCTACCGGATGACGGAGGTGCTGTGCCTCGAAGCGATCCGCGACGTCGGCTGGGCACTCGTACGCGCCGTGAAGGATGGGTCCGACCTCGAGGCGCGGGAGCGGATGATGCGGGCAGTCGTCTCGGCGTCCCTTGCCTTCAGCAACACGCGGCTCGGCAACGTGCACGCGATGGCGCTTCCGCTGGGCGGCTGGTGCCACGTCGCGCATGGCACGGCGGTCGCGGTCCTGCTCCCGCACGTCATGGACTTCAATCGCCTGGCCGCCGAGGAGAAGTTCGCCCTCGTCGGCGAGGCGCTCGGCACGCGGAAGGACGCTACGCTCGCGGTGCGGCGCGTCTTCGACCTCAACGAGGCGGTCGGGGTGGGCTCGCATCTGCGGAAGTACGGTGTCACCGAGGACGCCATCCCGA
>Ga0209237_1001545_pt1 | contig 13588 bp, 9 predicted proteins | sample GraSoi013_1_40cm_2_FD_185820 | JGI IMG/M metagenome (GOLD analysis project Ga0209237, IMG submission 185820) | Grasslands soil microbial communities from the Angelo Coastal Reserve, California, USA - Sample 10_02_2013_1_40cm (SPAdes) (version 2) | ecosystem: Environmental > Terrestrial > Soil >... | reverse complement strand
AACCAAGACAGCCTCGCGCTTTATCTGATGAGCGGGCTCCCTCAGCAGGATCGTGGAGACAAGGAGGGCCGCGGCTATCGCCCCGCCGGTGGCCGCGAAGGCGTATCCCAATTGTGAGGCGAAGTAGGTGTGCAGGCCCCCGCCAACGAGCACTCCGGCGGCGTAACCCCCAATGTTCGAGAAATCGAAGAGTCCCATCCCCTTTCCGCGGTTCCCCAGGTTCGTCGCGTCTGTTATCATCGTGAGGGAAGAAACCGTGACACCCGCCGCACCGATCCCCATAAGGGCGTGAACGGTTGCGACGAAGTAGAGGTTTCTCGTGATCCCGATCGCTCCCATGAGAATCGCGACATACGCGAGCGCGAATACAAAGACGCGCTTCCTGCCCCGCGTGTCGCAGAGTCTCCCCACCGGGATTGCAGAGAACGCCTCGAGGACGGGATAGAGCGCCAGTGCGACTGCGAGTTCGATGTCCGAGACGCCGAGAAGATAGGCCGGAAAGAGAATTATGATGACCCCGAACCCAATCCTCGTCAGAGTCATCGAGAGGTAGAGGACGGCGAGGTCCCTCTCCGGCGACCTTTCTTTTTTCATCGGGGTGCGCCCCATCTCGACCCTAATTATCTATTAGGAATCACGAATCCCTCTCGAGTTACGCAATCATTAAATGATTCACATCTCGGCGCAGAGGTCTAAGAGAGTGCCATGATGTTTGCCTCAGGTCCAGGGGGAGGACTCGCAGGAGCTCAAGAGGGAAGTCGGCATCTTCGGCTCCTTCTCTATGGGCTACGCCGACGTCGGAGCTGACATCTATGTCGTGCTCGGAGTCATCGCTCTCTTCGCGGGGGTCGTCTCCCCACTCGCCTTCGCCATAGCCGCAACGACCTACGTCTGCACCGGCCTCTGTTATGCGGAGCTCGCCACCGCCTACCCGGTCGCGGGTGGAGGACAGTACTACTCGCTAAAGGCCTTCGGAAGGATCCACGGCTTTGTGGCGGGCTGGGGCCTCATGTTGGACTACACAATCGACATCGCTCTCTTCGCCCTTGCGACTGTTGGCTACCTCGGTACCCTCACCTTCTTCTTGTTCCGGAGCGGAGTCCTCCTGACCTCGCCATTCTACGGGTTGACGGCGATTGTGCTCATACTGCTGCTACTCGCCCTTAACGTAGTGGGAATCAAGTATTCCTCGAGGTTCAACGAGGCCGTCATCGCGGTCGATCTTATCACCGTCGGTCTCTTTCTGGTCTTCGGGCTCCCGTCGATAATCTCCTCGGGTGCAATCTTGAGATGGGTCCCGAATGTCGTCAGCTCGTTCCAGACCGGGAACTTTGGTCAGCCCGGTTTCTACTCCTTCGTCTATGCCGTCTCACTCGCCACCGCTTCGTACATCGGAATCGAATCGATCTCGCAGGCCGCCGAGGAGACGAAGCGAACAGCCGAGGTCATCCCCAAGGCGACGAAGGCCGCGATTTCCTCGGTAGTTGTGGTTGCCATCGCACTCTCGCTCCTCTCGGTCACCATAACACCCTGGCAGGCGGTGGCGAACAACAGCCAGGCTCCGGCCGTTACGCTGGCGAGCAACCTGCCGATAATAGGCGGTGTATTCGCTGTCTGGGTCGCGCTGATGGGGACGCTCGTCTGTTACGTCTCCACGAACACGGGGGTGATTGGTGTTTCCAGAGTGATGTACTCCATGGGAAGGCTCGGCCTTATGCCGAGGGGATTCAGTAAGGTCAGCTCTCGCTACAGGACCCCCTACGTCACAATAACGATTTTCACGGTAATCGCCTCTCTCCTTCTGGCGGTGTACATAGCTCTGCCCGGGGCTGACCTCCTCGACCTGATCACCTCGATTTACAACTTCGGGGCGCTCGTGGCATACATGTACGTCAACGCTGCAGCAATCGTGCTCCGCGTGAAAGAACCCGGGAGAACAGGATGGAAGATGCCGCTCAACCTGACGGTCAGGATTGGGGACAAACCCTACCAGGTCTCAGTCATCCCCGTCGTGGGCCTAGTCTCCAGCTTTGTGGTATGGGTCCTGATAGTTGGTCTGCACCCGACCGGAAGGGTGATAGGAACCGTCTGGTTCGCAATCGGGATAGCTGCCTACCTTATCTATCAGAGGTACCGAGGAGGCTCCAAGGATGGCTGAAAGGGGGGAGAGCGTAGAATGGTCCTGGAGCGACGCCCCCATCGTCCTCCCCGTCGCTTTCCAGTCGCGTGAGTGGAATGCAATCTACATCGCCTTCTACCTCGCCGAATACTCTGGTTCGAAGGTCATCGTAACCCACGTGCTCGAGGGTGAAGAGGAGGAACACGCCTTCGCCGAACAGTTGAGACGGGAGATCGAGGCCTTGGCGAAGGAGCTCTCGGTCAGATACGAATACTCGAACGTTGAGCCGCAGTCCAAACCACCGAGCGTGGAGGAGATCGCGAGGTCGATCGTGAACACGGCCGACGCCAACAACGCCCAGGCAATCGTGATGTCGGCCCACAGGGAGGGCCTCTTCAGAGAACTCTTTGGGCGGGTATCTGACCACGTGGCACGCCTCTCGGCGACGAGGGTAGTCCTCGTGGAGACGCCCCAGAGTGGGATGAAGATTCCCCGCAACCCAAAGAGGATATTCATCCCGGTGCTGAAGGAACAGCATCCAGACCCCTTCGTGATCGCTGCGGCTCTCACCTCTTCAGCCGCTGTTCCCGACGCGGAGATTATTGTCGGGAAGATAATTGAACTCCCGCCGACGCTCCCGCTCGACGCCATCGATCTCTCGCAGCCGCTGAAGAGGGAGGAGAGGGAGTTCTCCTACTTCACGAGTCTAGCGATAAAGGCGCTCGGGCGTTTCTTTAACCCAAAGATTGTCTCGGTTAGGGAGGTGGGTGATGATGTCGGGAGGTACATCGGAGAGCAGGCCATCGACGTGACGGTGATGTTCAGCAAGAGGGAGACGGGATTTCACGGCTTCCTCACGAAGGACGAGTATGAGATCGTCAGCAAGTCCCCCTGTATCGTGCTCGTGACCCTTTCAGGAATTGAGGTGGCGGGGAGGCCTTCTAGTGCTTCGCCGCTCTCCTCTTCTTCTCCTCAAACTCCCTGAGTTTCTTCTCCTTCAGGCGCTGCTTCGTCCTTTCGAATTCTCCCAGCGGCGCCTCTGACTCGACGTAGCCGTGCGCTATTTCGATCGCCCTTCTTATGATTCCCTCGAGACTCTCGTCCCTCCCCTTCAGTCTGACGGAGAGATTCCTCCTATCGAGGACCTGGCATTGCACTCCCTCGTGCTTCTTCAGCTCCTCGACCGCGGTTTCGAGCGCGTACTCGTTTCCGAAGAGTCCCCTTATCTCCCAATCTCTCGTCATTCTTCCTTCCTCCCTTCCTCCCCCCTCCTTCTTTCCTTGCGACCCAAGAGCCTCGCTGCTAAAATGATAACGCAGACTTCAGCTCTTCCGTGTCAGTAATCGGCTTCTTACAAGTGTAGTTCTGGCAGATATAGGCGGTCGCCTTTCCCCCAAGGGCTTTCTTTCCCTCGGCCAAGGGCGAGACCTTCTCAACCTCCCCCCCGTCGTTCGAGAGGACCATCAGAACCTTGTTGGGGATGAACCTCCTATGGATTTCCCTAACCAGCGAATGGACCCGCTCTCTCCCGCCCCCAGCCACGACGATCTCACGGGGGCTTCCGAGGAGGAAGTCGAGAGCCACCAGCATGTATGTGTGAGACGAGGGCTCACCTTCGATGTCATCCCGGAATACCCGAAGAGTTCTCTCCGCCTCCTCCCTTGCGTCATCGCGACCGGTGAACTCCCCGATCCTGAGGAAATTCAACGCCGCCACAGAATTCCCCGATGGAGTCGGGCCGTCGTAACCCTCCTTTATCTCGGCCGGCAGCTCGCCCCTTTCTTGCTGCATGAAGAATCCGCCCCGCTCCTCATCCCCGAATAACTTCGTCATCTCTCCATTGATCTGTACCGCGGTCTTCAGCCACCCGGCCTCAAAGTCAGTTTCGTAGAGGTCGAGGAGCCCCTGCGTCAGGAACGAGTAGTCTTCGAGCGTGCCGTCAATGGCGCTCTCTCCGTCTCTGTACCTTCGCAGAAGCCTTTCTCCCTTGTGCATCGTCCCCGTGATGAAGGTCGCGCACCGCTCCGCGGCCCTTAGATACCGCTCCTCGCCAAGAACCTGAAAGCCGTAGGAAAGGGCGGAGATCGCAAGCCCGTTCCACGAAGTCAGGATCTTGTCGTCCGTCTGTGGTCGCGTCCTCTTGAGCCTCTCCTCGTACAACTTCTTCTTCGAATGTGCGAGTGACCTCTCGAGTTCAGCCTCAGGAATCCCGAGTCTTCTCGCGGCACTCTCGAGGCTGGTGGTGAGATGCAGAATTGACCGCTTCCCCTCGAAGTTCCCGTTGCTTGTAACCCCGAAGCATTCTCTAAATGTCTCGCCTTCCCTCTCTCCGAGCACGGAGTCGATCTCCTCGACGGTCCATGTGTAGTAGACGCCCTCACCCTCTGGCGTATCAGCGTCCTGAGCAGAGTAGAAGCCCCCTCCACCGTCTGCCATCTCCGTCAACAGCCAGTCGAGGACCCCCCGGGCGACGTTTGCGAATCTTGGGTCGGCCGTCAGCTGGTGCGCCTCGAGGTAGGCCCTCGCGATGAGGGCATTGTCGTACAGCATCTTCTCGAAGTGCGGAACAAGCCAGACCCTGTCCGTCGAATACCTGTGAAACCCCCCTCCGAGATGGTCGTGAATGCCTCCCGCGGCCATCGATTCGAGCGTCTTGACCACCGAGCGCAGGGCGAGCTCCTTCTTCGACCTAAGGTAATACCTGAGGAGGAAGTTCAGGTGGGTGGGGAGGGGGAATTTCGGGGCCCCCCCAAAGCCCCCGAACTCCGGGTCAAAGGCCGAAACTACCGAGGCATAGGCCGCATCGAGAAGGCTGGCGGAGAGCTCCCCCTTCTCGTACTTCGCGTAACTCTCCTTGAGGGCCTCGGTCAGCCGACCGGCGTTGTCCTGCACCTCGCTTCTCCTCTCCTTCCAGAGCTTCGCGACGAAGTCCAGTAGCTGGGTGAAGCTCGGGAGGCCATACCTCGTCTCGGGAGGGAAGTAGGTTCCCCCGTAAAACGGTCTGAGGTCCGGAGTCAAGAATACGTTGAGCGGCCAGCCTCCTCGCCCGGTCAGCGCCTGCACCGCCTTCATGTAGAACTCATCGACCTCGGGCCTCTCTTCCCTATCGACCTTGATAGGAATGAAGTTCTTGTTGAGGATCGCCGCCACCTTCTCGTCCTCGTACGATTCTCTTTCCATCACGTTGCACCAGTGGCAGGAAGAGTAGCCGATGCTCAGGAAGATTGGTTTGTTATCGTTCTTGGCCCTCGAGAGCGCCTCCCTTCCCCACGGGTACCAGTCCACCGGGTTGTAGGCGTGCTTCAGAAGGTAGGGGCTCTTCTCCTTGATTAGCCGATTCGGCTTTCTCACCTGAGCTTCACTCAATCCGAGGCCCGAAACGGTTCATCCTAATTGAACCTTTTCCAGAGTCAACTCGGACAATCTGCGGTTCTCGGATTTACCATTAAATACGGCGAATCTTCGCGGCGCAGGACTGAGGAAGGGTCGACAGACACCCGAATTAAAGACTAATACCCGGAGAACCGAGAATGGAGTACAAGTGGACTGTCCTAACGGTGACTACAGTCGGAGTCCTGATGGCGGGGATCGACGGAAGAATCGTCGTCATTGGGCTCCCCCAGGTCGCAGCCGCCCTCGGCGCAGACGCTGAACAGGCAATCTGGTTCACCCAGTCGTACGTGCTGGGCAGCACCATCGCTCTTCTGTTCATCGGGAGAGTAACCGACATCTTTGGACGAGTGAAGGTCTACACCCTCGGCTTCACCGTATTCACGATCGGCTCCGCTCTGACGAGTCTCTCGCAGGTGCCCGACCATGTGGTCGTCTTCAGAATGGTTCAGGGACTCGGCTCTGCTGTCCTATTCACAAACAGTGCCGCCCTGATAACGGACGCGACCCCAGTCAACGAGCTGGGCCTCTCCCTGGGAATAAACCAGGTCGCCTACAGGCTAGGCTCGATGCTCGGGCTGACTTTCAGCGGGCTGGTCCTCACCTACTTGGATTGGCGCGCACTCTTCTACGTCAACGTCCCGATCGGCATCTTCGGAACCTTCTGGGCTCACAGAAGGCTGAAGGAGATAGCGACCCTCGAGAGGGGAGCGCCAATGGACTGGGAGGGGCTCGCTACGTTTACCACATCGGTCAGCTCCTTTCTCCTTGCGCTTACATTCGCCGCATACGGCAGCGCAGAATACTCAGTCGTCGGGAGCCTGATCGCAGTAAGCTTCATCGCCCTCGTTGCCTTCCTTCTCCGCGAGAGGAGGACCAAGTCCCCGCTGCTCGACCTCAGTCTGCTCAGGATCAGGGAGTTCACGGGAGGCGTCGTGGCTCAGCTGCTGAACGCGGTCTCTTGGGGCGCCGTCCTTCTCCTTCTCAGCATCTACCTCCAGCTAATCCGCGGACTCACCCCCTTTCAAGCTGGCCTGGCGCTCCTACCCTTCGACCTCTCCTTCTTGACGGTGGGTCCGATAAGCGGCCGACTCTCAGATAGGTTCGGACATGTCCCCTTCACGACGACGGGCCTCTCTCTGATGAGCCTCTCTCTCTATCTCCTCTCCCTGACGAACGCCTTCACGCCCTACCTCCAGATAGCTGTCGACTTGATCATCTTCGGGGCGGGAATCGGGCTCTTCAGCTCTCCCAACATAAGCTCGATCATGGGGTCGGTGCCACCACAGCGGAGAGGAATCGCCTCAGGCTTTAGGGCGACCTTCTTTTTCATCGGGTTCACGCTCAGCTTCAACTTGGCGATCCTGGTCATGACCCTTAGCGTACCCTACTCCGTAATCACGGCTGTGATCACCTCTTTCAACTCGCCGGCGATAAGCGAGCCAGACAAGGTCCTCTTCACAACCGCCCTCTCGAGAGCCTACCAGTGGTTTGCCGTCCTCAACACCACCGCGATAGTCCCCTCCCTTCTGCGAGGAAAGCGAGGTGCGGCAGTAACCTCAAAGGGGGTCGTCGTCGCTCCCATCGAATGAACTGAGTGCCCCCATGACAGAACCCTCGTCTTCCGTGCTTCCTTTTTCGCCTCGCCGAAGTGATTTGCGGAATCTCTCCCTCCGGCACGCTCATTGGCAAGACGCGAAGGCGTAACCGTTTTAACCTGCGCATTTTTCGGCCGGAATCGAGAAAGAAAAAAGATGGAGACAGAGCTTCAGGTCTACTTGAACGGAGAGTATGTACCGAAGTCAAAGGCGACCGTATCTGTCTTTGATCATGGTGTCCTCTACGGTGACGGTGTCTTCGAGGGAATCAGGGCCTACAGCGGGTCCGTCTTCCAGCTTGACCCTCACGTCGACCGTCTCTTCGCCTCCGCGAATTACATCCAGCTGAAGATTCCGCTCGACAAGGACAAGATTACGAGGGTCATCCTTGAGACACTTAGGAGGAACAAGCTCAAGGACGCCTACATCAGGGTTGTCGTCACAAGAGGAATCGGAGACCTGGGAGTAAATCCGGAGTCATGCCGCGAGCCCACCATCTTCGTGATCGCGGAGCCTGTATCGGGTGCGCTTGGCCCCAAAGAACCGAAAGTCGTGCGAGTGATCATCTCTTCCGTCAGGCGCGATAGCGTCGACGCGACGACGCATGAGGTGAAGTCACTCAACTATCTAAACAGCATATTGGCGAGGCTCGAAGCAGCGAACGCGGGGGCAGACGACGCCATAATGCTCGACTCTCGTGGCTTTGTCTCGGAAGGAACCGTAACAAACGTCTTCGCAGTCATCGATGGGGTCGTCTACACGCCCCGAACCTCCTCCGCGATCCTGCACGGGATAACACGTGCCAGAATAATCAGGCTATGCAGAGAGTTGGGGCTCAAGGTCGTCGAACGAGAAATCACCCCCTTTGAGCTTGTCTCTGCGAATGAGGTCTTCATGGTGGGCACCAAATCTGAGATTCTCGCCGTGGGGAGCGTGAACGGCAGGCTCATAAAGACGGGAAGGGCCGGAACGACGACGAAGCTCCTCCTTCAAGAGTTTACTAAGCTAGTGACGAGGAAGGAGGAAGGGACTCCTATCTACGCCGAAGAGTCGCTCGAAGTGTAGTGACACCGACGAGACGAATCGAAAGTTTCGTGCGTCACCTTTTTCCTTTCTTCGTGGGGTTCCTCCGACTCGGGTTCGCGTCGAGGAGGGCCGTGACCTGATCTGGCGAGCGGACCCTTATTCTGGTGGGCTCCGAGAAGACTCGGTTACCTGGAGGCCCTGTTCCATGTCGGCTGCACCTCGGAGAGCGGAATCTTTTGCCACCCACGGCTCTTGATATTGAGCATCACCGCGCCGTGAAAGTGCCTCTGGCCTACGTCCTTGCAGTTAATCTCCACCGGCAACCTACCTGTGCTCTCGAGCTCTGTGACTCGTCGGAGGTCGAGGGCAACCTCTCCGTCCCGCCTAAGCTTGAGCGGACCGTACCCGTGCGCCTTCTGTGTCGTCCGAAGCGACACTAGGAAGTCCCTCGAGCTGCCTCCAGAGTTGACCAGCGAAAGAGAGTAAAGGTGCCTGCCTATGCCCAAGAAGCCGCCTTCGTCCGATTTTATCCGTGCCTTGATCTCGGGCTTCCGCCACTTGTTCGTCTCCGTGACCTTCGCCAAGACAGAACTTAGCAACCTGGACGCGGCGTCTTGGACGACTGCCGAGAAGATTCGCGGGTCCAGCTGCTCGAGGGCGTGGGTCGTCGCGTTCCCGCGCCAGTCAAGCGTCACAAGAGTCCCCTCTTGGCCAAGATAGGCTGCGCTGACATCCTTCAAGATTCCTCCCCACCGCCTCACCTCCAGACGGATCTGCTGCCCCAGCCAGTCGTGGATGACCCTAATCGCTTGGATGAGTTCGCGCCGCTGCTTCGACTCGACCTCGGCAAGGTCGATGAGTTCACCCAACTCCGCTCCCATTATTTCGTACCGTTGCACGATTGCGAGTAGCCCTTTATGAGTCGCGGCCTCTGCCGGCATGGTGATTGAAGGGTCGAAAAGAATTAACTGCTTTATGGATTAGAGATTCATTTGGCCACCGACCGTCGAGTCTCCGCTGGATGGACCGACCTCTTGACGGTATGCGAGGTCCCCGGCACGCTCCCAAAGCCGTGTCGGAACGTCGGCACAATCCATATATATCTGGGCAGGAGGCTTAGATGAAGGCTCTGGATTGTATAGGGCATTTTGTCTACGGTTAGTGTTAGTGTTCAATCGGGGTGGCTGCGCCTAAGTGCCAGCAAAGAGCACGAAGTCGAAGGGGGCTCCGAAGACTCCCAAGGCGCCACGAAAGAAGGCGAAGGAGGAGGATGTCCCCTCCTTCAAGGTAACCACCCATTTTCTGATTCCGAAGCACGAGTTACTCACTCACGAGAAGGCCGGCGAGATCCTGAAGGAGTTCAACGCGAACCCCAGTCAGTTCCCATACCTCCAGGCGACCGACCCCGTCTCGAAGGAGATTGGGGCCAAACCGGGCGACTTTGTCAGGATAACCCGAAGCAGCGAGACCGCCGGGCAAAGCGTGTACTACAGGTACGTGGTGGAGGGATAGAATGAGCAGGCAGATTGTCCAAGTCCGCAAGTACGACTCCTGGGTAGTCCTCAGTGACCTCCTCCAGCGCGAGGGCGTCGCCAGGCAGCATCTCAACAGCTACAACGAGTTCGTCGCGAAGGGAATGCAGAACATCATCGATGAGATCGGCGAGATCGAAGTTGAGACGGTCAGCACCCCGTACAAGGTGAAGCTCGGGAAGCTCTCGATAGGGATGCCGCGAGTCGTAGAGATCGACGGCTCGGTGAGCAACGTCCTCCCGATGGAGGCGAGGCTCAGGAACCTCACTTACTCTTCTCCCATACTTCTTGAGATGACGATCGAGGAGGAGGGTCTCCCGAGAGATACGACCCGCCAGCACATCGGTGACCTCCCCGTGATGGTGAAGTCGGACCTCTGCCAGCTCTCGACGAAGACTAAGGAGCAGCTCATCGACTCCGGGGAGGACCCGAATGACCCCGGCGGATATTTCATCATCAACGGCTCCGAACGGGTGATCGTGGGTCTCGAGGACCTCTCTCCAAACAAGATTCTCGTCGACGCGGAGAAGGTCGCCGCCGTCACAACCTACAAATCGAGGGTCTACTCCTCGGTCGTCGGCTACAGGTCCAAGCTCGAAGTCACCCTGAAGCAGGACGCCGCACTCAACGTCAAGGTCCCGAGTTCACCTGTCGACCTTCCTTTCGTAATCGTCATGCGGGCCCTGGGCGTCAAGTCGGACAAGGAGATCGCGAACGCCGTCTCCCAGAAGGCCGAGATCCAGGACCTCCTCGAGGTCTCCTTCGACAAGGCGAGCGAGGCTCCGACAGAGAAGGACGCCCTCGTCTACATCGGCAACAGGGTGGCCCACGGGATGCTCGAGGAGTTCAGGATCAAGAGGGCGCAGTCGATGCTCGACTGGGGTCTCCTCCCCCACCTCGGCAAGACGGATGACAAGAGGTTCGACAAGGCAATGTTCCTCGGGGAGGCGGTCTGCAAGCTGCTGGAGCTCAGACTGGGCTGGATCGAGCCTGACGACAAAGACCACTACGGAAACAAAGTGATAAAGTTCGCGGGGCAGATGCTCGCAGACCTCTTCAGGACAGCCTTCCGAAACCTCGTCAGGGACATGAAGTATCAGCTCGAACGCACGGGGCAAAAGAGGGGAGGTAACGTTGTCGGTGCTGCGATTAGGACGGGCATCATTACGGACAAGCTGAACAACGCAATCGCTACAGGAAACTGGGGGCGCGGGAAGGTTGGGGTGACCCAGCTTCTAGACAGGACGAACTACCTGAGCACCCTGAGCCACCTGAGAAGGGTGCAGTCTCCGCTCAGCAGGAGTCAGCCCAACTTCGAGGCGAGAGACCTTCACGCGACTCACTTTGGGAGGATATGCCCCTCCGAGACGCCCGAGGGCGTTAACTGCGGACTGGTGAAGAACCTCGCACTCTCCGCGATAATCTCAGTGGGTGTCTCTTCGGCAGAGGTGGAGGAGCGGCTCTGGGAGCTGGGGGCGAAGCAGGTGAAGGACACCGACGAAAAGCTTGCGACGGACGGCTGCAGACTCTTCATGGACGGCCGTTTTCTTGGTTACGTCGACGACGGGGAGAGGCTCGCGAAGGCCTTCAGGAAGCTGAGGAGGGAGGGGCAGATAAATCCCTCCGCCAGCATCCTCTACCTCTCCCCCCTCAATGAACTGGGCTACCCGAGGCTCTACATCAGCCTCAGCTCGGGTAGGGTGATGAGACCTCTCATCGTCGTCGAGAACGGGAAGCCCCTGCTCACACCCGAGTTCATCGAGAAGGTCTCGCTGGGGCAACAGTCCTGGAGAGACCTAGTCGAGCTCGGCGTCGTCGAGCTGATCGACGCGAACGAGGAGGAGAACTGCTTAGTGGCGATGAACTCAGACGACGTCAGCACGAAACACACTCATCTCGAGCTCTTCCCCGCGGCGATGTTCGGAATCGCAGCCTCGATAATCCCGTACCCGGAGCACAACCAGTCTCCTAGGAACACCTACGAGTCGGCGATGGCGAAGCAGTCGCTCGGCTTCTCCTCCCCGACCTACCCCATCTCCCCGCACGTTAGACAGCACCTGCTTGTCAGTCCTCAGGCCCCGGTCGTCAGGACCAAGACGCTCGACCTCCTCAAGATAGACGAGAGGCCCCTGGGGCAGAATTGCGTCGTCGCCGTCCTCTCATTCGAGGGGTACAACATCGAGGACGCGATAATCATGAACAAGTCCTCGATCGAGCGCGGTCTCGCGAGGTCGTTCTTCTACAGGCTGTACGAGGGGGAGGCCAAACAGTACCTGGGAGGGATGAGGGACACCTTCGAGGTTCCGTCCCCTGAGTCGAACATCAGGGGGTACAGAGGGGAGAAGTTCTACAGGCTGCTCGAGGGCGACGGCGTCGTCTCTCACGAGTCCCAGGTCCAGGGAGGGGACGTCGTGATAGGGAGGACAAGCCCCCCGAGGTTCATGGAAGAGTACAAGGAGTTCGAGATCAAGGGCCCCTACAGGCGAGACACCTCGGTAGCGGTCAGACCCTCCGAGGCCGGCGTCGTCGACTCCGTCTTCATGACCGAGAACGTCGAGGGTGGGAGGATGTTCAAGGTGAGAGTTAGGGACATGCGAATCCCCGAGATTGGGGACAAGTTCGCTTCGAGGCACGGGCAGAAGGGGGTGATCGGCCTCGTCGTCCCCCAGGAGGATATGCCCTACACCGAGGAGGGCATCGTCCCGGACGTCATTATCAACCCGCACGCCTTCCCCTCGAGGATGACCGTGGGGCAGTTCATCGAGTCGATCGCAGGGAAGGCCGGCGCCCTCAGGGGGACAGCCGTCGACGGCTCGGCCTTCGCGGGGGAGAACATCGACCAGCTCGAGAGGACGCTCAACGAAAGGGGATTCGAGCCGACCGGGCGAGAGATCATGTACGACGGTAAGACAGGGAAGAAGTTCGAGGCCGACGTCTTCGTCGGGGTCGTCTACTACCAGAAGCTCCACCACATGGTTGCCGATAAGATTCACGCGAGGGCGAGGGGGCAGGTCCAGATGCTCACCAAGCAGCCGACGGAGGGGAGGGCGAGGGGAGGGGGTCTCAGGTTCGGAGAGATGGAGAGGGACTGCCTCATCGCCTACGGCGCTTCGATGGTCCTCAAAGACAGGCTTCTCGACGAGGCGGACAAGACCGAGATATACGTCTGTGAGAAGTGCGGTCTAATCGCCTACTATGACGCGAAGCAGCGCAAGTACACTTGCAAGATAGACGGAGACCAGGCGAAGATTTCAACTGTCGTCGTGGCTTACGCCTTCAAGCTACTCCTCCAGGAGATGGTCAGCCTCAACATCGCGCCGAGACTTCAGTTGAAGGACAAGGTGTGAAGAGATGGCGATGGAGCAGGCTCTCAAGACGATAGGGGGGATCAACTTCGCTCTCTTCTCCCCGAACGAGATAAGGAAGTACTCGGTCGCAGAGATAACTCAGCCGGAGACCTACGACGAGGATGGGATGCCGGTCCAGGGCGGCCTCATGGACAACAGGCTGGGGACGCTCGAGCCGGGCCAGAAGTGCGGGACCTGCGGGAACACCGCGGGGAGGTGCCCCGGCCACTTCGGGCACGTCGAGCTGGCCGAGCCTGTCCTTCACATCGCCTTCGTCGACGAAATCAACAGGTTGCTGCAGACAACGTGCAGGACGTGCGGGAGGATACTCCTCACCCAGCCCGAGCTCGACGCGTACAGGCAGAGGCTCTCCACCAAGACTGATTTCACCCCCAACCTCGCCGAGACCCTCGCGAAGGAGATAATGACGAAGGGGAAGAAGATCAAGCTCTGCCCTCACTGCGGGAAGCAGCAGTACCAGATCGAGTTCACCAAGCCTACGATCTTCCACGAGATAACCGAGGAGGGAGGCGCCACGAGGCTCCTCCCGGTCGCGATAAGGGAGAGGCTGGAGAG
>Ga0209237_1001543_pt1 | contig 13595 bp, 14 predicted proteins | sample GraSoi013_1_40cm_2_FD_185820 | JGI IMG/M metagenome (GOLD analysis project Ga0209237, IMG submission 185820) | Grasslands soil microbial communities from the Angelo Coastal Reserve, California, USA - Sample 10_02_2013_1_40cm (SPAdes) (version 2) | ecosystem: Environmental > Terrestrial > Soil >... | reverse complement strand
CGAGACCCTTCGCTGCTCTCAGGGTGACACGGGTGTGCGCTAACAGCACGGGCCCGCGGGAATCTCGATGCCGTCCTCGCCAGACGGCACCTCGCTGGTCCTATAGGGTTGCTTCCGGATCACATACCCATACCACTTGGCCAGCGAGTCCGTCAGGATCACGACCGCCAGCGTCGCCACGATGCCGATCAGGGCGGCATCCAGATAGAACACGACCGCCTCCTCAGCTGGGGCCGAACCAGCATTGGTAAGGAACAGGACAAACAGCTCATAGGATCCGCTCAGCGTGATGACGCCGACGAAGATCATTGGCACGGCCGTGACCCAGAGATACTGTGCCTTGCCCATCTTAATCAGCACCGTCGTGCCCACGCACAGGGCCAGCATGCCCAACAGTTGGTTGGCGGCTCCGAACATCGGCCAGATCGTGGACACGCTGCCGGTGGCCAACAAATAGCCCCAACCTCCCACGACGAGCAGGCTCGCCCCGATGCCGCCCGGCATCCAGTTGATGGTCCGCAGCGGCGCGTAGACCGTGCCCCCCAGCTCTTGCACCAGGTAACGGGCGACGCGCGTGCCGGCATCAATCGTGGTCAGAATGAAGAGGGCCTCGAAGAGGAGCGCGAACTGATACCAGTAGGCCATCAGGCCGGTCATGCCTGGCAAGGCCGAGAAGATCGAGGCCATGCCAACCGCCAGGGACACCGCCCCGCCAGGGCGCCCCATGATGTCCTGCTCCACGAGACGGGAGAGTTCCTGGATGTGCGCCACCGGGTAGCCGAGCGCTCCCAAGGCCTCCGCCGAGAGTTTCGTATTGATCGCGAAGTAGTCACCGGGGGCCAGAATGGACGCGGCGATCAGCGCGATCACCCCCACGAAGCTCTCCATCAACATGGCGCCATACCCGATCAGCGCGTGCGACTCCCGGTCGATCATCTTGGGCGTCGTGCCGGACGACACCAGCGAGTGGAACCCCGAGATCGCCCCGCAGGCGATCGTGATGAAGACGAAGGGGAAGATCGGCCCGGGGATGATCGGCCCCCCGCCGGCGATGAAGCCGGTCACGCGGGGCAGCTCGATCGTCGGCGCCATCACGATCACCCCAACGCCCAGCAGCACGACCACGCTGACTTTCATGAAACTGGAGAGATAGTCGCGCGGGACCAGCAGCATCCAGACCGGCAGGACCGACGCGAAAAATCCATACGCCGCCAGCAGCCAGACCAACGTGAAGCGCTCGAGATCGAACCACTCCGCCAGCGAGGACTGAGCGACGGCACGTCCCGCGATGACGGCCGCCACCAACAAGACCACGCCGATCGCCGACACTTCGCCCACACGCCCCGGCCGCCAGCGTTGGAGATAGAAGCCCATAAAAAACCCGATCGGCACGGTCATGGCCAGCGTGAAGGCACCCCAGGGATTGCGGTAGAGCGCATTGACGACCGCGAGGCCGAGCCCGGCCAGCGCCACCACGACGACGAAGAGCACAGCGATCGCCGTCGCCAGGCCTGTCACCGCCCCGATTTCGTCCCGGGCGATCTGCGGCAGCGACCGGCCGTTGCGGCGCATCGATGCGACGAGAATGACGAAGTCCTGGACCGCGCCGGCCAGGACCGCACCGACGACCAGCCAGAGAAATCCCGGCAGAAACCCGAACTGCGCGGCCAGGACCGGCCCCAGGAGCGGCCCGGCGCCGGCAATAGCGGCAAAATGATGGCCGAACAGCACCCATCGGTTGGTGGGATGAAAGTTCGCTCCGTCGTTGAGCCGGTGCGCCGGCGTGCTCCGCCGATTGTCCAGCTCGAGGACCCGCCTCGCAAGGAACCGGCCATAGAACCGGTACGCCAGCACGTAGAAACAGGCCGCGGCGACCACGAGCCAGAGCCCGTTGACCTTCTCGTCGGGATTGACGATGCCGGTGACGACCCCGAAGCCGACCGCGCAGAGTACGGCCAAGCCCGCCCAGACGATGGGAAGCAGCACGGTCATTCCTTCACGCCGGCGGGCGGTCGCACGGTTCCGCGGGAGCCGTAACCCGGCCTTCCATCGCCAGCACCCAGAGACCGAACGCGACCCAGACGATCTCCCGGAGGCGGCGCACGAGCGCGAAGGTCACGCCGGCCTGTTCGGTCAACCCGAAGGCCACGAACACGAGCACGGTCCCCGCTTCCTGGCCGCCGACGCTGCCTGGGATGAACGCCGTCCCGCCCTTGGCGAACACGGCCAGCGCCTCGATGGCGATCGCCGTGCGCCAGTCCACCGGAAGCCCGAGAAAATACAGGATCAGGTACACTTCCACGGCGCCCGCCAGCCACCCCGTGAAGTACGACGCGAAGGAGAAGAGGAAGCCGCGCCGGTCGCGGACATAGAAGTCCCGGATCGCGCTATCCAGGGCCTCCAGTCTGCCCTCCCGCGCTTTCAACCAGGCAATCCTGATTCCCACCCGGTCGAGCACCCGGAGGAGGCTCATGAACAGCCCGAACCGCTGCACCGCGAGAAACAATCCGACGCCGAACCCCAGCAAACCGAGTCCGAGCAGGCTCGGCACCAGCAAGTTGTTGGAGCGGCTCAACAGCACCGCGCCCAGTCCGATCCCCAGCATGATGAAGACGACTTGCGCCAACGTCATCGTCGTCTTGGCCGTGACGACTGACGCCATGCCATCCACCAGCGGGACGCCGTGCCGGCTGAGCAGATACGCCTTCATCGGCTCGCCCCCCAGGTACATGCCTGGGGTCGTATAGTTCACGGTTTCGCCGGCCATGCGGGTCATGAACAGGCGATCGAACCTGATCTTCTCCGCATGACGGCCCAGCGTGTAACGCCAGCCGAGGGCGTCCAGCACGTACACGGCAATCGAAGGCAACAGGACCCAGACGACATTCCAGCCCAGTTTCTCAATTTCCGCGGCCAGAACGGCCGGGCCGATGTGGAGCACGAGCCCGCAAAGCATGGCCACGCCCAACAGCAGGAGGACGAGCGTGAGGCGCGTCATTGTCTCAGGCGCGCGCGGACGTGTTCGGGGATCTGAGCTGCCAGGCCAGCACGGGCCAGAAGATGTTCGAGCCGATCGCGGCGAGGGGGAGGAACCAGTCCACGTGCCCGACGAGGGCAAACGCTAGGATGAGCACCGAAAAGTCGCGGCTGACGAGGCTGTTGAGGAGCGACTCGACATAGCGCCGCCGTTCGGGATCGAGTCCTTTTCGCATCCGGGTCGCTTGTTGGACCACCACGAACGCCGCGACGTTGCCGAGCATCGCGAACCCTCCCAAGAGCAGGGCCACGGGTCCCCAATTGTCCTCGTAGGACGCCCAGGCGATGCCGGCATAGAGCGCGATATGGACGACGTTATCGAGAACGACATCCAATTGCTCGCCGAAGGCCGACTCCATGAACTTGAGCCGCGCGACTTCGCCGTCACAGCAGTCCAGGATCGTGGAGAGTTGGAACAGAAGCGCGCCGATGACGCCTGCGGCGTACCCTCCGACGCCGAAGGCCACAGAGGCGAGGACCCCGACTGCCGTGGCCAGGACGGTCACGCCATTGGGCGTCAACGGCGTGCGCAGCAGCCACCGGGTGATCCACCTCGAACACCGGCGATTGAAATGCCGGTCCACGAAGCCTTCAAGGCCCCCCTTGAGCGAGCGGATCAACGTCTGCTCCGCCTCGGCCGGGCCGGACCTCCCTTCGGCGCAGACGTCCTGGTACCAGTCCGATCCCAACGGCAGCACTCGCACCTGCCCTTGGCGAATTGCTCGCTCGAGCGCCGCGTGCACGGGGTATGGGCTGTCCTGGGGGCCAGCCCACCCGGAGGCGGTAAAGCCTTCCGGAATTACCACGAGATCAACATCGAGGGTCGTCGTCGCGGGAGTCTCCAGCGTGGTCGCCACGCCGACGGATTCGCCTTTCGACAAGACCACGGCTGAGAGAGTGCGCACGTCACCCCCTCCCATCCCTCCCCCCGGGGCACCCGTTGCTCCCTGGTTGCAACGGGTCAATGGGAGGGCTAGGGTGGGGGGGCCGTCCTTATGCTTCGGCTTGCAATCCCGCACCACGACGAGCGGCTCGCCGTTCCCCGCTTCCTGCCGCCCGCGCGCCACCAGGCTCGCCGGAAAGACGGCCCCCGTCCCAACCACCAAGTACGACGCGCCGAAGAGGCCAGGGAAAATCTCCCACGCACGGGGATCGCCAGGGGAAAACTCTAGCACCGGAAGCCACCGTACTGCCGCCCGGATGCGCCCGTCTGCGTGCAACTGACGTCGCAGGTCCTCCGTCTCGTCCCCCGCCAGCACAATGAACCGGGAGATGCCGCCGCGTTGCAGGGTCAGAATGGTCCGTTGAAACAGGGACAGGCCGCCCACCACCGTCAGGGGGCTCGCGGGCGAGGGCGTGCCCGGCCGGTTGAAGAGTCGCGTGGTGGTCAGGATCAGGGCGCTGTCAATGGAAGCGCGGTCCATAAGAGCTCAGAGCTCGATGTACAGTTCGTCGTTCTGCCGGATGAGCGGATAGACAGTGGCATTGCCCGGGCGCCCGTGGCTGTCGCCCGTGGCCAGGTCAAACCTCCAGCCGTGCATCGGACAGCGAATGAAGCACCCGCTCCCTTCCGCAGTTTTTTCGAGTGTCCCCCGGATCAGCGGCCCCTGGCGGTGGGGACACGCATTGTTCAGAGCGTAGAATCGCCCCTCCTGACGGAACAGCGCGACGCTGATGCCGTTCACCTGGATGAGCTTGCGCGCGCCGTCCGGGATCTCGGCGACCTTTGCCAGAAAAATCACGCGGCATACCCCCAGAGCTTGACGATGGCGGTCGTGACCGGCTGGCTGTACGCCCTGTACTTGAGCAGGGTGTCGAGCCCATCGCAGGTGCGCTCGAGGTTTGTCTCCATCCCCGGAAAATCCGGCCATCCCTGTTCGCACTTGTGCTTGAGAATCCACTCGAGCCCGCGCTCAATCGCGCGGTCGCACTGCGCCCGCATGCCCAGGACGCTGCAGACCAGCATGATGGACCGCGTGCAGTCCATGGTGTGGTCCACGTTCTCGCCGTCCCAGGACCCATCAGCAGCCTGCACCGAGAGCAGCTTCATCACGCCCTTCCGGCAGCACTCCCGCACGTTGAACTCATCGCCGAGGAGCAGATCCGCCACAATGGAATCTTGGATCAGGTGCGCCGTGATCTCCACCCCCGTGGGATGGAACTCGGGATCGTACCAGCCGCCGTCAGCCGCCTGCCGGTCCAACATGAACTTCATCCCCTTGCGCCAGGATGCCCTGACCTTGGCCAGGGTTGGCTCATCCACGAGATGCTTGCCGACGGCCAGCAGCACGTCAAAGAAGCTGATCGGGTGGCTCACGGCATCCAGGTCCGCCCAGGACGGATCGGACCATTTCCCGTCCTCCTTCTGGGTCTCCAGGAAATAGCGGGTGCATTTCTTGACGGCCTCGGCGATCCGCGGATGCTTCAAGGAGAGGTTCCCGCGGATCAGCATCAGGGCGCAGAATGCCGTCACCCACGCGGCGCTCTCCTTATTGGAGGCCATCTTGCCCCACCCTCCGTCCGCGTGCTGGCAGTCCACCAGCGCGAGGTACTCGGACAGGTGCTGTGGGGTGGTCTTCATGTGGAGCAGCACGCGGAGCGCGTGCGCCACCAGTTCCAGGTCCTGATCGCCCTTCGTCAGGCTCCAGTGCGGGTGCTCGGACATGAAGTAGTCGTATTCGCGGTCAATGATCGGTTGAATCTGGTCCATGCGGATGCTCATAGCGTCTCCTGTAGTCTCGGTAACACTTCCCGCTTGGCGCGCACGATGTCCTCCGGGAAGTCAATTTCGATCCACGGCTGCCCGCCGATCTTTTCGCAGCCCACCGGAACCGCGCGGAAGAAGGCCTCCCAGGTATCCTCATACTCCATGTCCAGCTCGCCCTTTTGCACAAAGGGCTCCATCGCCGCCAGCATGGCTCGGGCATCCTCCCGGTTGATTTTGATGAACCCCACCCCCTCGCCGATCAGGTCCGGTGGCTCGTTCGGAATCTTCTTCGTCAGCGCCACCACCCGGCCGCCCCGGATGATCGCCATCCGCTCTTCTGAATCCTGACGCGCCATCTCGTCAACCAACAGGACGTTCGGATGGGGGGACGTGACCAGCCGCCTCACGAACGAGGCCGGGCACAGCACATCGGAGTCCATGATCAGCAGGTCGTCGTCGAAGCTCCCGCGAGCCAGCCACAGCGAATAGAGGCTGCCCCGGTGGTACTGATCGTTGACCACATACCGAATCGCCAGGCCGCGATAGCTCTCCCCGACCGCGTCCCGGATCAGTTCCTGCCGATGCCCCACGACGAGGACCGCGCTCTTCACCCCGACTGCAAGCAAAGCATCGAGATACCGGACCAGCAGGGAACGACCGCCGAACTCGAGGAGGCACTTGGGGCGGTTCCCCGTCGCCGCTCCGATGCGTTTGCCGACGCCCGCTGCCAGAATGATGGCTTTCATAAATCATCTCGTTCTTTAAGCTTTCGTCTTCGCCTCTTCTCCAGTGTCCTTCTCTTTGGATTCCCTGCTGGCCGCTTTCGCCTCGAGTTCCTCCAGAGCTTTCGCCTTGGCCAGGTGGGCCGCCTCTTCTTCCACCTTCTTCGCCGCCTCGGCTTCGGCCTTCTCCCGCTCTTCCTTCTCCTTCCGGTCACCGGTCAGGCGCTCCATCTCCTTCACCCGCTCTTCGCCGCGCTTCTGCGCCTCCGGCAAGGCTTCTTCGAAGGCGTCCAGGAAGCCGGTGATGTTGGCCTCGGTCAAAGCCCCCATGTTGGCCACGCGGAAAATGCTCTCCGCCAACTGAGCCTGGCCGGCGTACACCACGTACCCCCGCTCGCGCAGCAGGTCGTGCAGGTGATCGTAGAAGACGCCCTCCGGCAGGTTGAAGGCAGACAGGGTGCTCGACCAGAGGGGCTCGCGCAGGTAGAACTTCATCCGAATGGCCCGCATGCGGTTTCGGATGAGCCGCGCCAGCTTGCGATATCGCGCGATGCGGTTCGCCACCCCTTCCTCCAGCAGCTCGTTCAGCGCCTCGTCGAAGGCATAGTAGAGTTGCACTGCCGGGGTGAAGGGGATGGAGCCTTCCTCCTGCTGCTTGTAATAGGTGGTCAGGTGAAGGTACACCGACCGCTGTTCATAGGTCACCATCTGCTCCATGAGGTCCCGCCGAACGAGGACGAAACCGACCCCGGGAAAGCCCTGGATGCACTTGCCCGAGGAGCCGGCCATCAACCCCACGTTGCAGGAATTAAAATCGATCTCTTCCCCGCCCAGGCTGCTGACGCCGTCCACCAACAGGAAGCGACCGGCTTTCTTGGCGATCGCCCCGATCTCCTTGACGGGGTTGAGCATGCCGGTGGACGTCTCGTGATGGACGACCGCTACGACCTGGATCGCCTTGTTCTGCCGGAGCGCGACCTCAACCGGTTCGTTTTCGACGCGCTGGTCCCACTCGAACGAGATATCCATGTTCTGCATCTTGTGCGCGTTGGCGATCGCGGAGATCCGCTGCGAGTACACGCCGTTCTTGATCAGGAGGATGCGGCGCCCCGGCGGCAGACAAGAGGTGACGGCCGCCTCCACGGCCGCCGTGCCAGACCCGGTCAAGAGGATGGGCACGAAATTCCCCCCGGGGGCGAACGCCCGGATGAGCTTGTCCCGGATGCCCTCGATCAAGTCGTTGAATTCTGACTCACGATGGCAGATGTCCGGTTTCAGCAACGCCTGCCGCACGCGCTCGGACACGTTGACAGGACCGGGGTTCAATAAGATCATGACGCGTGGCCTCCCATGGCGGCCTTCCGAAATCGCTCGGTCATGGCCGCCGGCTCGATCCTCACCCGACCCACATCCTCCGCCAGCTCCGAGACTTTCACGAGCAGAAAACTCGGGCCGTCTTCCTTCAACATCGCCTTCGCCTCGTACACCGCATCGTCCAGCTCACGCACCCGCTCCACGTTCTTGTAGCCGGTGGCTTTGGCCACCTGCTCCAGTCGCACGGTTTGCGATAGCGTCGGCTGGTTGCCGGTACTGCCGTACACTTCGTTGTCGAACACGATGTGCACGAAATTCCTCGGCTTCAACGCGCCCACCGTCGCCAGCGTGCCCATCGCCATCAACACGTTGCCGTCGCCGTCCAACACCACCACCTTGCGCCTCGGTTGCGCCAGGGCGACGCCCAGTCCGATCGCCGGCGCCAAGCCCATGGACCCGATCATATAGAAATTCTCGGGCCGGTCGCGCAGCGCGTAGACCTCCCGCGAGGGGAATCCGTTGCAGACGACGACAAGCTCGTCGGTGAGCAACTCGAGCACCGCTCCGAGCGCGCGGCTGCGGCTGGTGAGGACCCCTTCTTCGGGCCTCATGAAAAGACTCCCTTGGTGACCAGCAGGGCGACCGGGATGCGTTGCGACATGAAGACCTGCCCGGCCCAGCCCACATCCTCGCGCACAGTTTCCGCGCGCAAGGTGCGGTGCGGGATGCGTACCAGATCGAGCAACTTCGTCATGACCTGCCCCATCACCAGATGCTCGGGAGCATCCTTCCCGTCGTGGCCGCGCCAGGAGACCAGGAGCAGACACGGCTGCAAATAGATCAGGTTCAGCGAGATCAACGCGTTCAAAGACGTTCCCAGCCCGGAGTTCTGCATCAGCACCGCCGGTATCTTGCCACCCATGTAGGCCCCCGCCGCCAGACCCACCGCCTCATCCTCGCGGACCGCCGGGATATAAATCCGCCGCTCGATCAGAGTGGCGATGACCCCACCCAACGTCGAATCCGGAACCCCGGTGAAGAAGTCGAATCCCACGTCCTGGAGCAGACTCACAAAGTCTTTGGCGGGAATCGCCATGAGGCACGCATTATAACGGAGCAAGACCGGCTTCTCAAGGCGCGATCCGGGCTAACTTGACACCCCGCTGACCTGACGATATTCTCGATTGACGCAGGCGAAAGGTGGTGGCATGTCCAAGGAGATGGAAATCCGCGTCCGGCCGATTTTCTCCACCCCACTCCTGGTCTTTACCGTCCCGGACCACGAGCGTATCAATAAGGAGCTGCGCCGGGCGACTCTCGAGCGCGAGGCCTCCCATCCCGCCGAGGCGGACCACGAGGTCGTCGGCTGGTCCTCGCCCCACGACATGTCCATGTTCGAGTGGGCCGGTCCCGCCCTCAAAGACCTGATGACACCGATCATCGAAGTCGCCACGCAGGCGACGGAATTTTCCGAACGGGCGCCGGACCTTGCCGGCAAGCATCCCCGCTGGCAGGTCGTCGAGACTTGGGCGAACGTGCAGCGCAAGGGAGGCAGCAATTCGGTGCACCCGCACCCCGGCACCTTCTGGTCGGGCGTGTACTACGCGGATGTCGGAGACATCGCCCCGGACGGCAAGAGCGGCGGCGACCTCCTGCTGTTTGATCCGCGCGGATGCCTGGCCACGATGCTGGCCCCCTACCTGCGCTACGCCGTACCCGAACTGCACGACGCCGGCAAGAGCATCGCATTCACGCCCACCGCCGGGCAATGCGTGTTGTTCCCCGGCTGGCTCTCGCACGCCGTCGGCGTGTACAACGGATCCGTGCCGCGCATCAGCGTGGCCTTCAACCTGGACCCTATCATCGAAGAATTCAAAGACTGGCGCTTCAACGCTCCGCCCAAGAAGTGAGTGGACAAGGGAAGACATGATAAAGACAATCGTGCTGATCGCAGTGCTCGGAGTCATCGCCGCCATGTACGCCGCGCCCAGTTTCTATCTCAGGAAGGGCGTCGGACACAGCACTCAGTATGACGTGACACAGTATCTCGGCTCGCCGTTTAAGGCGTCCGACAATCCCGAAGGTAGCTCTGTATGGACGTATCAAACCGAGAAGATACCCAAGGTGTGCGTAGAATACGTCCTCACTTTCAATCCCAAACCCATCAGCGAGAACCCGTCGCAACCTGTTCTGACCAATAAGAAGATCTTGAGCAAGTGGGACTGGCGCTGGTGCTAACCGGAGAAGAAGGGTTAGGCGGTCGAGCGGGTCCTGTCATCGAGTTGCCCTGACGTGCTCGCGCTCCGCCAAGGGCAAGCAAGTCGCGCTGCGCTCCGCCAGGGTCCCACTCGATGCCACCCGCATGAGAATCACTAGTGTTTGGGGGAGATATCGATGACGTCGCCGTCGGGAAATCGCTTGTGGCGGGTGATGACGACGACCTGGCCCCGGTCGCTGAGAAAGGCGTTCACCACCCAGCTCACGACGCTCACGAGCATCGCCCCGAACACCGCCGGCCAGAACCCGTTCACCTCGAATCCCTTGACTAGCCAGGACGTTAGCCACAGGCAGAAAGCGTTCAGGAAGAAGAGGAAGAGTCCCAGCGTCACCAGCGTGAACGGCAAGGTCAGGAAGATGAGCACCGGCCGGACTACGGCATTGATGATCGCCAGCACGAGGCCCGCCGCCAACAAGGCCAGACCGCCGCTGACCTCGATCCCCGGCAGGATATAGGCAGCGGCGAGGATCGCCAGCGCATTCGCGAACACCCGGATCAGAAAGCCCACACTGCACCTCTGGAGTTCTGCCTGGCAGATCTAAAAAGCGCTAATCTGCTAGACGCTGCATTCCTTGGAAGATTGCCCCCACCGTTCGCCGATCTTCTCCCTCAATGTACTCGTGAGCAACAAGGATAAGGGCTCGGATCAACACCCTGTCTCCATTCTTAATCGACTGATTCCCATAGAGTCGAGCTCCCACCTGGATGGAACCGGTTTCATCGTCAAGAGTAAATGTGACTGCGCTGCGCCTGGTTGCAGGAAGAAAGGGAGCAATCACCTGCGCATCTCGAACTTTACCCTTCAGAAGAACAGAATGGAGAGTGTAAGACTCGGCATCACGAAGGATTGTGCCGATTGCAATGGACTCATCGGCGTGCACGGGCAAGGCGCCGGCGACCAGGACCAGCCCTGGCACGATGATGGCTCGAAGAACGCGTGAACCCATACCCAAAGACTAAGACCATGTTGGGAGGAGTGTCAATCAGAAAGGGAGGCGAAAAGCCGTCAGCGGCTACGAAATGACGCCCAGTTCGCGTCCTACTTTCTCGAAGGCCGTCACCGCCTGGGTGAGCTGCTCGCGAGTGTGCGCCGCCGAGACCTGCACCCGGATGCGCGCTTCTCCCTTGGGCACGACGGGATAGCTGAACCCGATCACATACACGCCTTCCTCCAGCAAACGGTCCGCCATCCGCACGGCCAGCGCCGCGTCGCCGAGCATGACCGGCATGATCGGGTGCATGCCTGGCCTGACCTTGAATCCAAGTTTCTCCAGGGCCTGTCTCAGGAACCGCGCGTTCTCCTCCAGGCGTCTCCGCAGCTCGTCGCCCTGCCGAATCAGTTCCAGCGCCTTCAAGCCCGCCGCGCAGATCATCGGCGGGACGGCGTTCGAGAACAGGTACGGACGTGAGCGCTGGCGCAGCAATTCGATCAACTCGCGCCGGCCCGCCGTGAAGCCGCCGGTCCCGCCTCCCACCGCCTTGCCCAGCGTGCTCGTGATCAGGTCCACCTTGTCAGCCACGCCGAACAGTTCCGGCGTCCCCCGCCCGGTGGGGCCGATGAAGCCGGTCGCGTGGCTGTCGTCCACCATCACGAGGGCGCCGTACCGCTCGGCCAGCTCGACGATCGCATCGAGCCGGGCGAAGTCCCCGTCCATCGAAAAGACCCCATCGGTGGCGATCAGGCGGATGCGCCGCCCCGCCGTCTCCCGCAGGCCCTTTTCCAGATCGGCCATTTCGCCGTGCGCGTACCGGTACCGCTGGGCCTTGCACAGGCGGATGCCGTCGATCACGCTCGCGTGGTTCAGCGCGTCGCTGAGCACGGCGTCGTTCTCGCCGAGGAGCGTCTCAAAGAGGCCAGTGTTCGCGTCGAAACAGGAACTGTAGAGAATGGTATCGCCGGCGCCGAGGAACGACGTGATGGCTCGTTCGAGATCCTTGTGGAGGTCCTGCGTGCCGCAGATGAATCGCACCGAGGCCATGCCGTACCCTCGCATGCGGACCGCATGCGCCGCCGCCTCTACGATCGCCGGATGGTCGGCCAGGCCCAGGTAATTATTGGCGCAAAGGTTGATGACCGTCCCCTGCGCGACGCGGATGCTGCCCCCCTGCGGGCCCAGCAGGACGCGCTCGGTCTTATACAACCCCGCCGCCCGGATCTCCGCGAGCTGCTGCTCGATAAGCGATTTGATCTTGTCGTACGACATCTATGGCCTAAGGACCACTTTGCCACACTGGCCTTTCGCTACCAGGTCGAACCCTTCGGCGAATTTGTCCAGGGGCAGGATGTGAGTGACGACCGGCTTGATGTTGAGGCCCGCCTTGAAGAGCCCAGAAAGACGGTACCAGGTCTGGAACAGGCGCCGCCCCGTCACGCCGTAAACCCGGATGCCCTTGAAGATGATCTCGTTCGTCATGTCGAAGCTGACTTGCGCCTCCGGGATGCCGAACAGCGTGACGCGACCGCCGTTCTTGACGTACAGGAAGCACTTGTGGATCGCGGCGGGGTTTCCGGACATCTCCAGCGCCACGTCCACCCCCTCGCCGCCCGTCACGCGAGTGATGAGGTCGGTGTCGTTCCTGGTGGGATTGACCGTGTAGTCCGCGCCCAATTGCTTGGCGAGGCCGAGCCGGTAGTCACTCACGTCCGAGGCGATGATCACGCCGGCGCCTGCGGTGCGGGCCACCGCCGTCGCGAAGAGCCCCGTCGGGCCGCAGCCGGTGATCAGCACGGATTGCCCGGTGAGGTCCTCCACCAACGCCGCGTGGACGGCATTGCCCAGCGGCTCTTGCAGGCAGGCGAATTCCGGCGGGATCTCCCGCGAGGTTTTCCACAGGACGCACTCGGGAAGCCTCACGTACTCGGCGTACGAGCCGTCTTCGTCGATACCCAGGATCCGGTAGTTCTTGCACACGTGCGCGTTGCCCGTCCGGCACTGGAAGCACACGGCGCACGTGATGTGCGACTCGGCCGCGACGTAATCCCCGACGGCGACCGTCGCCACGCCGGAGCCGGCCTCGACGACCTCGCCGCACAGCTCGTGGCCAATGATGCGCGGCGGGTGGATGCGTCCCTGGGCCCACTCGTCCCAGCGGTAGATGTGGTTATCGGTACCGCAGAGGGACGTGGCCAGGACCCGCACGACCACTTGCCCCGGTCCGGCAGACGGCTTGGGGACGTCCAGTAGTTCCAACCCCGGGGCAGCCTTCGTCTTGACCAACGCGCGCACGCGACCTCCCTACCTGTCTCCTACTATGGCCTCCGGCGCAGTTTCAGTCGAACCGCGTCCTTTTGCTCGGCTTTCGTCGGGTCGATTCGACCCGCGCCCGCTGCTTCCTCTTTTCCCGGAATGTTCGTAACTCCTCCTCCATCGCGTTGAATGTCGCCCGGATGGCCTCTTCGAACGTCTCTTCGGTTTTCGAGGCGGTGAAGGTTCCGCCCCGCACGTTGCACACCAGCCGCGCCATGGCGATCCTGGGCCCCTTGTTATGGTGCCGGTTCCTTTCCAGGATCACCCTGGCGTGGAGGATGTCGTTGTGC
>Ga0209237_1001542_pt1 | contig 13605 bp, 9 predicted proteins | sample GraSoi013_1_40cm_2_FD_185820 | JGI IMG/M metagenome (GOLD analysis project Ga0209237, IMG submission 185820) | Grasslands soil microbial communities from the Angelo Coastal Reserve, California, USA - Sample 10_02_2013_1_40cm (SPAdes) (version 2) | ecosystem: Environmental > Terrestrial > Soil >... | reverse complement strand
GCGTCGTTGAACGACTTCAGGGAACCCGCGGCCGATCGGACGTTCGCTCGAATCGCGATGTGCATGCCGATGAACCCAGACAAGGCCGAGAAACTCGCACCGAGGCCGAAGGCAAAGGCCGTCTTCAGACCCGCCTGCCATCCTCCTTGCAACCCGAGGGCGACCGCGAAGACGATCGCCAACCCCCCGGCAATTGGGGCGATGGTCCTGTACTGCCGACGAAGGAACGCTCGCGCGCCCAGTTGAATCGCGCTCGCAATCTCCCGCATCCGGTCGTTGCCGGTGTCCCGTCGCAGGACGTCCCGGGCGAGGATGGCCGCGCCGCCCAGGCCAGCAAGGATCGCGATCGGGATCACATAACTAAGGTCGAACTGCGCCATGCGATGCACCCGCGAGGCGGGACTTGCGGCGCAAGCTCCTCATGCTATATAGGCTTTGATGGGTGCGGCTTGGACCCGGCGCGTGAGTCAGGCGGGCGACGTCAGGCCCCGTACTTCTCCGCGCGGTTCGATGCATTCAGGAGGAGGTTCATGACGTCCTGGCCGCAGATTCGTCCGAGTGCCCCGTGCGCCATGCTGCGCTCGTCGAAGTTCAGCACGTCGTCGACGCGAACCCCCTCGCCGAAAATCGTGAGCGGGACGGGATCCCCGGAGTGCTCTTTCAATGCAACGGGCGTCGAATGGTCCGCCGTGATTGCGATCACGATTTCGCCGGGAAGCCGTGCCTTGATTCCTCCCATCATCGCGTCGAGGCGCTCGATGACGCGAATCTTCTCGGAGGCGTTCCCGTCGTGACCGCACAAGTCGGGGGCCTTCACATGGAGCACGACGAGGTCGTATTTGCGCAGCGCTCCGAGGGCCGCGTCGGCTTTCGCGGTCATGTTCGTGTCGAGGCCGCCCGTCGCGCCCGGCACTTCGAGGACGTCCATCCCGACGGTTCGGAACATCCCGCGGATCAGCGCGACGCCCGCGATGCCCACGGCCTTCAGGTGGAGGCGCTCCGTGATGGGCACGAGCTCAGGATATACGCCGGCCCCGCGGAGGACAACCGTGTTCGCGGGGGGTTCCCCCTTCGCCACGCGTGCGCGATTGACCGGATGGTCCTTCAGGACCTTGTACGCCTGCTTGGTGAACGCGTTCACCGCCTTCGCGGTCGCCTTCGCCGCGGGCTCCCGCGCTTCCGACTCGAGGATCGTCTCCCCGGCCTCATGGGGATCCGTGTCGGTGACCTCGGGGGAGAGGCCGCGACCCCGTAGGACCACAGCGACCCGGTGGTCGGTCCCCGCGCGGACGATTGTCTTGATCCTCCCGAGTTTCAAGCCGTCGAGCGCTTTCGCCAGATCTTCCGTGCCCTCGCGGATTCGTCCCGCGCGGCGGTCGGTCAGCCGGAGATCCTCGTCTGCGGAGGCGAAGTTCCCGCGAAACGCGATGTCACCGGGCTCCAGTTCGATTCCCACGCCCGCCGCCTCGAAGGGACCACGGCCCGTGTAGACCTCTTTCGGATCATACCCGAAGAGCGCGAGATGGCTCGTGTCGCTCCCCGCGACGACCCCCGGTGCAATCGGGTCGACGAGCCCATTCACCCCGTTCGACGCGAACCAGTCCAGGTTGGGCTTCGGTGTGGCCTCGAGCGGCGTCTTGTGCCCCAGCTCATTGAGCGGTCGGTCGCCGAGGCCGTCGAAAATCATCAGAAGAATCTTCCGTGAATCCATCCTGGCCGCGCAAGGACCCGTGCCTAAATATGTCTTTGCTGGTCCCTCGTCGCACGAAGAGCGGAGCGCGCTTGGCCCGGGCCGAACCACGACGGTACGTCGACCTTACGACCGAGAATCCGCTTTCATCACGGTGACGGGCATTCCCGGCGTCGCGTCGAGCTGGGCCGCCGCGCTCGCTTCCCGCCGCGAAATCTCGAGGAACCCGCTGGACGACAACGTGGCGAGCAGCTCCCCCGGGGGAACCAACCCGTACGTCCGCAGGAGGGGGATCGTCATTTCGTAGCCGCCCACCGTCACCGTGAGCCGATCCCCGAACGACCAGGTCTTTTCGACGACGGAACGTGGGATGTTCGTCACGACGTTCCCGAATCGATCGTATGTGATCACGACGGCCTCGAAGGCTCCTTGTCGTTTCTCCGCCTTCCCGAAGTCCAAATCCACGAAGTCCTTGATCGTGGGGCCCACGTCTTTTACTTTCGCGCCGGACAATAGGTGGGCCGCCGCCGGCCCGAAGAGGTCACGGCCATGGAATGTGTCCGAGAGTTCGGGACGACCGAGCTTGCGGTTCGTGATTTCTCGGACCTCCTTGATCCCGAGGCGCCGAGCGGCCGGGATCAGGAGGCCGTTGTCGGGACCGATGAGGAACGCGCCTTCGGCCACACACAGGATTGCGCGGCGCTTCGTGCCAACGCCCGGATCCACCACGCCGACGTGCGCGGCGAACGGATAGTAGGGAACCGCGGAGTAAAGGACGTAGGCTCCATGGCGGACGTCGTGGGGCCGGATGTTGTGATCGATGTCGACGATCGTCGCCTCTGGGTCAACGGAGAGAATCGAACCCTTCATCGCGCCGACGTATTCGCCGGGCCCGAAGTCCGTCGTCAGCGTGATGATGCCGCTCACTCGTTACTCGCCTCCCGGATCCTCTTCAGGTTTTCCTTGATTCGAGCAAGTTCCTTCTGACGACGCTCAACTTCCGCGTGCGTTCTCGCCGCGCGGCCTTCCCGGTCCTTGAGCTTTGCCTCGCGTGCCTTCGTTTCGGCTCGGTCACTGAGAATCGCCCGGCGCTCCGCCGCGATCCGTTCTTTCTCGGAAGCCAGTTTCGTGGCCGTGTCCTCGAGGCTCTTCTGCTCCGCCGCGATTGATTCTTTCTGACGCTTTGCGTCCGTCTCAATCCCCTTCGCGCGCTTGGTTAGGTCCGATTCGGCCGCATGGAGTTCGTCCTGCCGCTTCTTGACCCGGCCCTCGTTCTCGCGGAGAGTCGCTTCCCGCTCTTCGAGTTCTGCCTGGCGGTTTTCGATCGCAGCCTCCCGCCGCTGGTTTTCCCCCTTTGACTGTGCCTCGCGATTCGCAAGCGACTTTGCCCGCTGCTCGAGCTTCGCCTTCCCTTGCGCCGTCTTTGCCTCCGCTCTTTCGAGGGCGACCTTGCGCGATTCGATGTCTTGCAGGTCCGAGAGGAAGGTGGATTCCTGTTCCTCAAGCGTGGATTTGAGATGGGCGACGGAGTCCGACTCGTTCGTCATCGACTTTTCTCTTGTGCCCACATCGCGTTCGCGGCGTTCGAGTTCGGTCCGCTTCGCGCGGTACTCCTGTTCGAGGGCCGTCGTCCGAGCCCGGAGGTCGCGTTCTCCGACATCGGTCACGTCTGACCGCTCGCCGAGGTCCGCCTCCTTGGTTTCGGTGGCCTTCTCTCGCTTGTTGAGTGCGGCTTCGCGTTGTTTCGCGGCGGCGTCTCGCTTCGCGACATCTCGCTCGAGCGCTTCGACGGCCCGAAGCCGCTCGGCGGCAGCCCGCTCGGAACGAAGCACCTTCTGTGTCTGGTCCTTCAGTCGCGCGCGCAGAGCCGTGAAATTTTCCTCCAACTGCGCGATCTTTCGTTGCTTCCGCTCAAGCTCTTTGCCTTGGGTCGCGAGCTCCCGTTGGCGCCGTCGAAGATCCACTTGGCGCTCCCGGGCTTCGCGCTCCGCGGCGCCGATCTGCCGATCTTTCGTGGCCAGATCCTTTGTGAGGCTCTGCATCCGTTTCGTCGCCCGCGTGAGTTCCTCGCGTCGGCCGTCGAGGCTCGCGTCCTCGACTTGGAGGGCTTCCGCGTGCTTCTCCAGTTGTTTGACTTCCGTTGCGGCTTTTTCCTCGCGGGCCTCCAACTCGTTGGACCGATTCGATAGCGATGTCTCCCGGACCTTGAGGGACGATTCGCGTTCAGAAAGGGAACCGTCGCGGTCTCGGAGCTTGTCCTCCCACTCCCGCAGCGCCTGGTCGCGAGCCGTCAGGCCCCGCTCCCGATCCTCCGCATCCCGGATTCGAGATTCGAACCCCTGTCGGGCCTCCGAGATTTTTTCCATCTCGGTTTGGAGGTTCGCGTAGAGATCGTTCATCTGCTTCCGTTCGCGATCGAGGGACGACTCGCGGGTGTCCAGGCTTGCGTCTCTCTCTTGAGACGAGGCTTCTCGTGCCCTGAATTCTCGTTCGGAATCGGCAATCCGAGCCTCGCGTTCCGAGAACCCGCGACGTTGCCCGTCGAGCTCCGCTCGAGCCTTTTCCAATTCGATCGCGAGGAGCCGTTTCTGGGACTCGACCTCCACGTCCTGCGAGGTTCGTCGTTCTTCGAGGCGGGCCATGATCATCGTGCTCGCCTCCTTGACCGCTTGGAGTTCCGTGCGGAGTGACTCGAGCGCTCGCTCGCGTTTCGCGCTCCGCTGGTACTCCTGTTCGAGTTCCCACTTGCGGCGGTAGAGCTCCTCTTCGTGGCCGATCAGCTCGTGTTCTTGGTCTCGGCGCGCCTCAAGGCTCTTCCGATACGCCTCCTGGTCTGCGGCCTCGAGCGCGGCCGCGCGAGCGAGGACCTCGTCCGTATCCCCGATCCCGTTGACGGTGGCATCGGGATTGCTTCGCTGAAGGTGGTCGATGCTGATCGAGGAATGGCCATAGTCGTACGTGCGGATCTCGAGTTGCGCTTGGGCGGTGGCCGCGTCTTTCAAGATCTCCTGAAGCGCGGCTTGGCCCGAGACGTCGACCTGGGAGCGGTGCTCGGCGAGGACGCCGTCGCCGCCGCGCAGGACCAGGACCCCCTGCGAGGGGGTGTCGCCGCGGAACACAGAGGTCTTTAACAGGCCGTTGAACTTCATCGCTCGGAGTTCAGCCAGAATCGCCCGAATCGCCTCGGGTCCTCCGTCTGCGATCCGTTCCACTCGACCGGGAGGGACCTCCATCGCGCGGCTCAGGTTATTATCAGACTAAAGAACCTTGCTCTGAGATTCGCGGCCTTGAAACCTGACGCAGATTCGCGAGGTGGCGTAGCGCACGTTCGCAGGTGCCGGCTCGCCCACGCCAGAGGCCGGCGTCGCGGCAGAGCCGTTGGCTTGGCTTCACGATAAGGCCGGCCCCAAGTGATAATCGGACCGGCACGGTTATTCCTTGTAGGTGGCATAGAAACGAATTCGCGGACCTTCGCCGCTCAGATGGGCGGTGGTGGCGTACCTGCGACAAACACGACGCGCCGGGAGAATCCTCCCGGCGCCGAGAGGCGAGCGCTTGGCGATGTCGGCTCACAGGAGGCTCCTAATCGGGTCCGCTCTCTTCCTCGTCGTGCTCATCGGCGTGGCCTTGACCGTGTCCGCCTCCCTCTACCACCTCTACGATGGGGTTTCCGACCCCCCGCCGACCTTCCCGTCGACGGGGAAAGCGGTGGCCATCAGCAGCGCTCAGTGGGCCGCTCAATCATTTCGGGCGAGCGCCTCCTACCTCCTGACGCGCGTTTCGCTATGGGCACAGTACTCCGACAACGCCTCTGAGGCTTCGAGGGTCGAAGTCCGTAGCGATGCCGGAGGGTTGCCGAACATGGTCACGTTTCCTCTCGGGTCCGACACTCAGTTCGGCTCGGGCGCCTATCGCTGGGTGAACTTCACCCTGAGCCTCCCGGTGCAGCTCGTCGCGGGCCAGGCCTATTGGGTGGTCATGCGCAACGCGTCCGGGGTCTCGAGCATCGGATGGAACTGGTGGAACACCCGCGCCGATACATACCTAGATCCGGGGCAGGGCTTCGCATCCGCGAACCAGGGCGGTACCTGGAGTGGCGGCGGCATCGGTGACTTCGCACTGAGGACCTTCGGCTATGAAGAGACGACGGTGAGCCTATCCCTCGCGGCCGACTCGACGGAAGTTGCGAGCGGGACCCCGGTTCGCCTTACGATCTGGTTCAACAATACCGGCACCGAGATCGCCCAGCAGGTCTGGATCAACATCACGTTTCCGTCGAGCGTCGCATTCGAATCCGACAACGCGAGCTCGATTGGCGGCCTGAGGACACCGGGCACGACGGATTGGGCGTTCTGGAACGTGGCGCGCGGATCGCATTTCTACCGCGCGACCGCATCGATCAACGCCGGCACGGTAGCCGGCGCGTTTCTGATGGTCGGGGTGTCCCTGGACTACGCAGACTTCCTGGGACTCCAGCGACCCGGTTCCACGGCGAGTCTCAGCATCATTGTCACCGCGGGCGCCCCGCCGGGCCCAGCCGGGCTCGACTTGTCCGGCTGGCTCGCGGTTGCGGGTGTGCTTGCGGCAATTGCCGTCGCTTTTGTGATTTGGCGCGGAGGGCGGATCGAAGAGATCTTCCTAGTTCATTGGAGTGGCGTCCTCATCGTGCATCTCTCGAAGACAATCAAAACTGCCACGGATCGAGATATTTTGGCGGCCATGCTCACCACGATACAACAATTCGCCCGGGAGGCTTTCGTCGAGTGGCGCGGTCGGGACATCCGCCGAATCGACCTCGGGAACCAAAAAGTCTTCCTCAGTCGCGGTTCGTACACCTACCTCGCCGCCGTGGTACGGGGCCGGAAACCCGGTGGTCTAGCTTCGCGGATGGCGAGGTCGGTGGTGGAGTTCGAAGGGACTTTCGAACAGAAACTGGAGGAGTGGGACGGTGCCCTGGAAACGCTGGTCGGCGCGGAGGAGATGTTGTCCGAGGCGATGCTTCAGAGTGGATTCGTTCGGTTCGCAAGATGGGTCATTCGGGGGCTCCGGCCCCGCGACGATCGTGAACCGGCGTCGTTTTCTTTGATCCTGCAGGACCGGCGCCGGGCGAGATTGAGCAAGCAGGCAGGCTTGAGGAAGTTGGCCGTCCGACTGAAGCAACGCCCGGAGTTGAGCAATTTGGACGATAACTATCGATCAATGGTGGCGACGGCGCTCGAGGAGGTCTCGGAGGGTCGCTTCACGATCTGCGGTTTCGCCAATATCTACTTAGCCACGGGCAATACCGACTCGTCGGGCCCGAAGAATGAGGCGTGGTGGGGCGCCGTCCTTCAGTTGACCCGGGACGTCTTGCATCTCTGGAAATGGGATCCGGAAAGCCAGGCATGGGTCTCCGAGCGCTACGCGCCCTCCCGGTCACGGCGGTCGGAAGCCGACTCTCGGGCCCCCGAGGCGTCCAACGCACCCCGCCCCCGTGGGGTTGTCCTCTCCTCGCGCGTCCGAACACTAGACAAGCCGCCCCCCACGGAAGACGGCTGAGGGACTCGGACTTGCCCTCGCCGGGACCGATTGGAGGACGAGTCCGAGAGTCCTCCGCGTAAGACGCCGCCACCACTGACATTCAAGAATTCGGCGGACGAACCGCTTTCTAGTTGGAACGATTTCCCTGCCGGGCGTTCATGATGACAAGAGGTCAGCCGATATCCGTTGTGACGACCCCTATGAGTGCTGAAACGCTCGACCGACACGGTCCCCACCGCCGAGGTCGTCGGTCAAGCCGCCGTCCGAGTTGCTGGTGGTGGGCCACTCGCGGATAGACCGAGACAAACGAAAAAGGAGGGGCCTCGGTTCTCGGCCGAGGTCGCATTCCCGCGGTCAGGATCCGAACGGCCCGCCCGACATGAGGCGGGTGTCCATGTAGACGGACGGGTCCAACCCGAACAGGGCCGGGGAGTTCTGATTCCCGTTCAGAGCCCCGTTGTCCCGTTGGATCGCGACGAACCAGGGAGCGCGAAGCGTCGTCGCCCCGCAGGCGGCCACGACATCCCCAAAGAAGAAGCCGGTCCCGATCGCCTGTCCTCCGTTGAACGTCGCCGTCACGCTGCCGGATCCCCCCGCCGGCAGGCTTAGGCTCGACGCACTCAGCGTGAAGAACCCCGCGACGGTCGCATCGTTGATGGTCTGGCTCAGGGTGCACGTCACGGCGGACCCGAGGTTCTCAAAGGTCACCTCAACCGCCGATGATAACGGCTTCCCTCCGGTAAATCCGCCGAAACTCACGGATGCGGGGGAGGCCAAAATGCTCGCAGCGACGGACTTCTGCACGTTGATCCGTCCACTGCCCCTCGCAATCGGCCCCAAGCCGCCGGTCCCCGTCACGGTCCGATCGGCGTAGTTGACTAGCGAGGACTTCACCTCGTCGGGCGACCATGTCGGGTGCGCGGCCAGGAGCAAGGCGACGGAGCCCGCCGTGTGCGGAGTCGCCATTGACGTGCCTTGGAAGAAAGCGAATTGACCGCCGAGGACGCTCGAGAGGACATTCACGCCGGGTGCCGTGACATCAGGTTTGAGCCGGAAGTCGTACGGCGTTGGTCCGCGGCTCGAGAAGGCAGCGAGGATGTCCGCGTTCGTCGTCACGAAGTCAAAGAACGCGCTGCCATCCACTTTCACGGATCCCGGAGCGTGGGCTTTGAGCGTCGCGCCATCCGCCTGTGAGACGAGGACCGCGGGGATGGTCGGGTGGTTCACGCCGTCCTGCGCCATCGGGAATGGATCGGTCGGCCGGTTGTTCGCGATGATGACCCCGACCGCTCCTCGGTTCTGGGCGTTCTGGATCTTCGTGCCGAACGTGCAGGTCCCCCGGTCAATTAACGCAATCTTCCCCGTGAGATCCTCCGAGATTGCCGTGCATCCGGTTGCCGGCGTCGTCGTCGACGTCGCCGCGGTAATCGCGGGGTCGAAGTTCGCGAACTCGCCGATCGCAGCCCCGATTGTCGTCGTTCCGAACGTGACCTTGATTCCCTCGAAGTGCGGGTCCGAAGCCGCAGCGGCCGTGATCGCATTCGCGGCGTTTCCCGGCGATTCGACGGTCAAGATTCCCGGCCCGGCATTCCCGGCCGCGATCACGGCGACCGTGCCCGCTTCGACCGCGGCATTGATCGCCTCGGAGAGCGTGTCGTGGGGGCCCTGGACCCTCCCGCCGAGGCTGAGGTTGATCACGTCCATGCCGTCCTCTACCGCCTTCTCGACAGCGGCTATGATGTCGTGGCTGAAGGCGCCTCCTCCGTGGTGGATGAATGCGGCGCCGTATCCCGGAAACACGTTGTAGTCATGGAGGGACACGCCCGGCGCGACGCCGCTCATCGGCGCCGCGAGTTCCATCGGCTGGCCGCCCACGCTGACCGTCCCCGTCGTATAGCACCCTCCGATCGTCCCGGACACGTGGGTCCCGTGCTCGAAGAACAGCGTCCGCGAGGGGTCGAATTGACCGGCTCCGCTGAAGAACACGTCGTGGGCAATGCTTCCCGCCTCTCGACAGGAGGCGATGAACGGATGCGAATCGTCGATGCCGGTGTCGATCACGCCGACCTTCACGTTGGCGAGCGCGCCGAGCTTGCCCGTGGTCGGATCAATTCCCAATGAGGGCCATACCGCGTTCGCCTTGATCAGGGGAATCGAGACATCCATTGAGGGATAGTAGATCCAGTCCGGCGTCACGTCCTTGACGCCCGGAGCGTTCGCAAGGGCGTTGAGCGAGTTCCCGTTCGTCTGGATTGCGACGCCGTTGAAGGCCAGGCTGTATTCTCGCACGACTTGCGCCCAGGGCGCGTTCGATTTGAGCCACGATTGGAAGCTCGCATGGCGGATGTTCAGGTAGGAGGCGTACAACGCAATGTTGGCGGACGCCAAATCGAGCTTGTGGCCGTGAAGCGGTTGCGTCGCCGGGTATCCAAGGATGCCGCCCGCGTAGGCGGCCACGGGGCTGTCCGTGAACTCGACGATCGCGTACGCGTCGGCGGAGGGCGTATTCCCGTTGCCGTTTCCCGGAGTCGCGCTGGCGACCCCGGCGAGCAACGCCCCCAAGACGAACATCATTCCAATGGCAACGGTCCTGACAACAATTCGATGGTTCGACATGATTCGTGCCTCCTCCGAGTGGCGAGGTCCGCACGACCTCGCCAGCGTGCGAAAGAGTGACGTGAGGCAAAAAGGTTGCGCCGAATGCTCGGTCGTTCCTCTTCCCGATAACAACGGGCTATGGTTCCGTCGTCTCGTCTTCGATCACGCGGTGGACCTCCACGACAACGCCCGGTGCACCGTAGTCCTTCGAGGCGCGGAGACGGACAACTTGGCTATCGTCCGCGAAGATGACGTAAGTCAGTGCGTCGAGAACAGCCCGCGTAAGTTTGTCGATGTCCGGCCTCTTGTCGGGCCATACCCGCCTGCGTTTCGGCGCTGACTTGGGCTTCGGGATTCCGAACTCAAGCTCGACGCCCACGGGCCCCGCCCATGGCTCCGCAGGCGCAAATCGTTGCGCGACGTCGGCCACGAGACGTCGCCACGTCGGCAGTCCCTTTGCGGTTGTCGTGATGAACGGCTTGCCTTTCACGAGCCAGGCTCGTGAGGATCCCTGAGGAATCGGCAGGCCGCGGACCTGGAATCGGATGACCGCATCAGTTTGTATGCCGCCGGCCTCCGGGAGGACGGCGCGCTCGGGCTCAGTGGCTGGACCGACGGGAGCGGTCCGGGCACGATTTCGGGATTGTCGGGTTGCCACGGTCCCACCCTCACCTTCCCCGCACGGAAGGCGTCTGACGTCGGGCCGACAACGGCGCCTGCGGTATTAACATTCTTCGGAGGCTCTCGCGCAAGATTGGGACAGTCGGATATTTACGCTCTCTCTCTCGGCGCCGCGAATCTCGCTGAAACTACTTGATCGCGACCTTCGCCCTCTCGATGTTGTCGACGACCAGGGCGATCTCCGTCCGACCGTTCTTCGACCCGAGGATGTAGATCGAGTGCACATTGATCCCGGCGCGGGCGAGGCGTCTCGCGACCTTTGCCAGCTCTCCGGGGCGGTCGATCAGTTCGAGGTTCAATATGTCGCTCAGCTCGTACTTCAGGCCGGAGTTCGACAGGGCCTTCTCCGTCGTCTGCACGTCCGAGGTCACAACCCGGAGGTACGTCGACTCGTGCTTCGACTCGCTCGTGATCGCCCGAATGTTGACGGCCGCACTCGCGAGGGCCTCCGTGACGCGCGCCAGCTCGCCCGGTTTGTCTGCCACAAACACCTTGAATTCCTTCATCTCACGGCCCCCGTCCGTCGCGGGCGGGGAATCGGCGAGGCCGCTACAAAAGGCTTCCCCAAGCGAGTCTGTCACGGGACGAGCCGGGCGCGGTCGTGCGGGAACAGGATTGCTTCCCGGATGTTCGGCAAGTCGAGGAGCTTCTGGATGAACCGGTCGAGGCCGAACCCCCAGCCGCCGTGCGGCGGCATGCCGTACCGGAATGCCTTCAGATAGAACTCGAAGTTCTCCGGATTCAGTCCCTTTTCCTTGATTTTCGCAACGAGATGATCGTAGCGGTGTTCTCGCTGGCCACCGGACGCCATTTCGTCCCCCTTGTACTCGAGATCAAATGAGTGCGAATATTCCGGTTCCTCGGCCTTCGGCATCACGTAGAACGGCTTGATTCCGCTCGGATATTCCGTGATGAAATACAGCTCATGGCCGTCCTTCGCCATCGCTTGCCCGAGAATTTTCTCCGATTCCGTGTCGAGGTCGTCTCCGTCCCGAAGCCGCCTCCCGTGGCCCCGCAAGATTTCCAGCCCTTCCGCGTAGGGCATCCGCTTTAGCGGGAGCCTCGGCCGTTTCGGCTCGACGTGCAGGAGTTCGATGTCCGCCTTCGCTTCGGTCCGGACGCGCTCGATCGCCGAATCAATCGCCCCCTCGAGGAACGGGAAGAAGTCCTCCATCCGTTCGATCCATGCGACCTCGGCGTCGAACGACGTGAACTCCGTCACGTGGCGCACCGTGTCGGAGGGCTCGGCACGGAACGCGGGGGCCAGCTCGTACACTCGGTCGAGGCCCGTCGACATCAGCATCTGTTTGTAGAGTTGCGGGCTCTGGCTCAAGAACGCCTTCCGCCCGAAGTAATTCGTCTCGAACAGGGTCGCGCCCCCCTCCGCTCCCGCGCCCGCCAGTTTCGGCGTATGGACCTCAACGAATCCCTGACGGTCTAAAAACGAACGAAACGCCGCGGCGACGACGGAGCGCACGTGGAAAATCGCCCGGCGCTCCGGCTTCCGAAGGTCCAGCACCCGGTTGTCGAACCGCGTGTCTACCTCGGCACCGACCTTGTCCACGATCGGAAGAGGGAGCGGCGCGGCCGCGGGGCTGAGGACGTCGAGCGACGTCGCAACAAGCTCCCACCCGTTTCGCACCTGCGGGTTCGGCTGGACGGTCCCGCGCACGGCCACGACGCTTTCGCGGACGAGCTTCGAGGCGCGGTTGAAGAGAACTTCATCCGCCTTTTTCTTGGCTGTGGCCTGGAACGTGCCACCCCGCTGGCGGAGGATGAGGAAGGCGATCCCGCCGAGGTTTCGCACGTCCTCGACCCAACCCGCGAGGGCGACTTCTTTCCCGTGGTCTGGAGCCCCGATCGTGGTGAACGCGCGGAAGACCGCCATTCCGAGCGGAGAAGGAGGAACCGCGATAAAGAATGCTCGGACGGCAGACCACCGCTCCCGGCGCGGCGAGGAAGCACACGATTTATCCCGACGACGCGATTGGAGGCGAGTTCGGAATAGAGGGTGACGCGACGCTGCCGGCCGACCTCGTGCGCTGGATCTCCGGCACGTTCTTCGTCCTGTTCGTCGCCTCGACCGTTCTGTTCTTTCCCCGACCGGACCGGACGGCGACCCGGGTGGTTCGCGCATCGCATCCGCTGTCGCTCGTCACAGGACCGCTCTGGGCGGCGATCCTGGTCGTCGTCTTCCTTGTCCTGCTCGTCGAAGCGATCGTGCCCGACTGGGTCTACGGAGGGGCGCTGACCGTCCGCGTTCCCTTTGGATTCGCCATCCAGGGATTCGGCATCGTCCTGTGGCTCGCGGGTGGCGGGCTTGCCCTGTGGTCGGAGAGAAACCTCGGACGTTTCACCCGGCCGGAAATCGAGGTGCTCGCGGACCATCGGCTCATCACGGAGGGGCCGTACCGCTGGATCCGACATCCTCTCTACACCGCGTTCCTCCTGATGAGCGCGGGCGTGGCATTGCTGCTCCTCTATGCGCTGCTGATCGTCCTCTTCTTCGTGGCATGCGGAATCGCTCAGCGCCGGGCGGTCCTCGAAGAGGAGTTGCTTGGGTCGGAGATGGGCTTCGGCGGTGTGTACCGGAGCTACATGGAGCGAACGGGTCGGTTTCTCCCGCGACGTGGGGCCCACCCAGGCGATGCCTCTGAGAAGCGTGGCGGGGCACCCTAACGGTTAACGGACCACGCTGACCTTCTTGTCTGCCGACGGGACCATCTGCATGTGCGGATAGGCGAATGCGACGCGCGTCTCCCCCGAGAACTTCTCGAGGATCCGCTTCACGAGTCGGGTCCGGTATGCGCCCTTCGCGAACACGGGACAGAAGTAGACCAGGGTGAGGTCCACGGAGGACGCCCCCAGGCCCCAGCCGACCTTCGGCTCTTCGGCGATGTAATCAGCGAGGTCGGCGAACTCATATTTCGATCGAAGGTGCGCTCGGTTTTCCCGCATCATCGGGGCCACGATGTCCTCTGCCGCTTCGAGGAGCAGTTTCTCCGCGAGACGGTGGTCGCTCTCGTACGTCACGCTCACCGTGATTTGGTCCCAAATGAATAGGGTGTCCTTCGTGGCGTTGAACACGTTCCCCTTCAGGATCTGGCTGTTCGGGA
>Ga0209237_1001539_pt1 | contig 13621 bp, 14 predicted proteins | sample GraSoi013_1_40cm_2_FD_185820 | JGI IMG/M metagenome (GOLD analysis project Ga0209237, IMG submission 185820) | Grasslands soil microbial communities from the Angelo Coastal Reserve, California, USA - Sample 10_02_2013_1_40cm (SPAdes) (version 2) | ecosystem: Environmental > Terrestrial > Soil >... | reverse complement strand
CAGCGTGGTGGCTGGGACCGCGATGGTCCTGGCCGGCTTCGTTACTCATCCTTTTTCCTTCGCCGTCAGCGCCATCTCCGCCATGGTCTGGTTGACTCGGACCGCCCTGACTCTGCGGGCGGAGGCGGGTCCGGCGCTCTTCCGATGGGGCACTGCGAAGTCGCGGGCTAATGGCCGGGCCCAACGGCGCGTCGCGTAACGAACACCGTCATCATCGAAACCGCAGGCGCAGTCGCACGAGAGTACGCGCACAGAGGAAATAACGAAGGAGGGATCACAGATGGTGGAGGACCTGCGTCGGTTAGGTGGCGAGGCAGGAGTGATCGCTGGGCTGGCACTCGGCTGGCTGCTGCTGGGGATTTTGGTCGTCTGGCCTTCGGCCGGCCTCAGCTTCGCAGCTGAGTTCAACCCAAACAAGATCCTGCCATTCGTCCACAGGCATGAGGCCATGTTCTGGGCCGTGAACATCCTGGGCGGGCTGCTCGCCGCGGTCATGAGTATCATCCTGTACCTTGCCGTCGGCGATCGGTTCACGAATGACGCCCCGGCCAGCGCGAGAATTGGCGCTCTGTTCGGCGTCTTCGGCTCATTCGGGTTCGGGGCCGCGGCCCTGCTGCGGCAGTTTGGGATGGGACCGCTGAGCAGGCTGTACAGCTCGAATTCCGTCGGGGCGGTCCATGCCTTCCGGGGGATGAGCGGTGTGTTGAGCGCCGCCGTGCACGTTGGTGAGATCTTCACCGGGATCGCTGCGCTGGCCTTTGCCGGCGCGATGATGAGTGAGAAGAACTACCGGAGCCCCGGATTGGTGGGGCTCATCGCAGGCGCCGTCCTCATCCTGGCAACATTCGTCCCTGCCGCCTTCCTGGATGGAGTCGGCCTTGCGGGCGCGGCCGTCTGGTTCGCATGGACCGCGTGGGTCATGCGCGTGGAGTCGGGTCCGGCGTTCATCAAGTGGGCAGCCGGCTCGCGAGAAGGCTCTCGTTCGGCGCGCCGCGCCGCCTGAGCATTCTCGAAGTTACAACGACCGAGGGACCGAACAGCCCGGGGACCAGACCCCGGGCTGTTCCATTAGTGTACGATCGCCCGGAGCACCCACAGCATTTCATCGGGGGCTGACCTCTTTGAAGAGCCCAAACCGGCTATCGCTGAATGATCCAGGTGGGTCAGTCAGTGCAGCACCGCCCGCAGGGTCCACAGCATCGCCATCCCCACGGCGATTGTGAGCAGGGCACTCCTCGTCTTCCACGCGACGAGCGCGGCGACCGATCCGGCGATGAACTGGATGTTTGTGACCGAGAGATTCACCGCGCCTTCCGGCCGTATGATCGCGGGGGCGGCAAGCGCTGTCAGCACAGCCGGCGCCACGAACCTGAGCGCGCGCCGGATGGTCGGGGGGACGTCCCCGCGTCCATAGAGGGGGATGATCGAAAGGCGAACCGCATAGGTCACCAGACCCATCCCGAGAATGATCCACCAGTCCCGCATCATCGCACCGCCAGCAGCGCCAGTGCGCCAAAGCCCGCGATAATCGCACCCGACACGCGATTCACCCATCGCAGCCCCGCAGTCGACAGGGCCCGGCTGAACGCTCCCGCCACGCCGCTGAGGATGCGCCACCACAGCGCGGAGCAGCTGAACACCCCCGCCACCAGCGCGAGGGCGCTCGCGTACCCCGCACGCGCGGTGATCCCCAGCCCGGCGAAGATCGCGGCAAACGAGAGAATCGTCATCGGATTTGTGAGCGTCAACAGGAGCGTGGACCCATATGATCCCAGCACCCCGCGCCTGCCGGCCGGCGGGGATCCCGCAACGGGTATGGCCCGCCGTGTGCGGATGCCGAGGGAACACAGGAACAATCCTCCGGCGAGCCGCAGCCACGACTGCCCGCCCGTGAGCACGGCCGAGATTGCGGTGAGCCCAAATGCGGCGACAGAGCCGTAAACGGCATCGGCGGTTGCCGGCCCCAGCCCCGACACAAACCCGATGGCGCGACCCTCAGCGAGTGTACGCCGGATGCACAGGACGCCGATGGGTCCGACAGGCGCGGCCATTGAAAATCCAAGGATCAGGCCGCGCAGGAAGAACGTCATGGCCGCGGAGCTGCCGGGGGATGACGCTCGGTCAGGATCCCAATACCGATACCCGTTACCGCCGCCAGGACGAGCCCAAGCCGCAGTGCAAGACTGTGCGCCAGGACGGCGACCACCCCCGCCGCGATCGCCGCGGCTGCGGTGGCCCGGTCCGTCACCGCAGGGCGGACCAGCGCTACGAACGTCAGCGGCAACGCGAACTCAAGATTCCATGACTCCGGGATCCTCGCCCCCACATAGATGCCCAACGCCGTGCTGACCTGCCACGTCGTCCACAACGTCACCCCTGCGCCCAGAAAAAACCAGTGCCGCTGATCGGACGGCAGGCTGTCATCCCGCGTTCCCGCGTTTCCTCGCTGCGCCCCGAGCGGGCGCAGCGAGTGTGGAGGGTTCCCCGTTTCCGTCTGTTGGTAGTGCGTGATCGCCATCGCGTAGGCTTCATCCGTCAGCAGATACGCCAGCAGCAGCTTCCACCGCAAACGCAGCCGGCTGAGGTACGGCGCCACGGACGCACTATACAGCATGTGGCGCAGGTTCACGACGAGCGTGGTCACGATGATGAGCGCCCCGGGCGCGCCTGCGGCGAACAGCTGCGTCCCGACGAACTGCGCCGAGCCGGCCAGCACGATGGATGACATCGCCAGCGCCGCCATGGGCGGAATCCCCGCCTGCACCGCGAGGGCGCCGTAAATAAGGCCGAAGGGCAGCACGCCGAGGAGCAGCGGCACCTCCGCCCTGGCTCCCGCAAGGAATTCACGGTGGGCGGTCATCGCCGTCGTCAACGACGGAGGCTCACGGTTCCTGCGGCTGTTTCCGTTCCACTGCGGCGTGTCCTGACCCTGAGCCGAGCGCGGTGGTTCGGGCCTGACGAAGATTGACAACCGCGATTCCCCCGACCACCAGCCCTGAGCCGGCCAGCAGCCGCCAGTCGGCGTGTTCGTGCAGGAAGATGATCCCAAGGAGCAGGCCGATCACGGGAAAGACGTATGCGACCAGCGAGGCCCGCGTGGGCCCCCACACATTGATGAGGTAGAAGTACAACAGGTACGCGGTGCACGACCCGAGCAGACCTAGCCAGATCAGCGCAAACCAGGTGATCGGCAAAGCCGGCAGCCGCACCGGCCGCTCCCCCACGAGGGCGGTGAGCCAGGTAAAGAGATCGGCGAAGAGGACGACCATTGTGGCCTGCAGGAGCGGGGGATGACCGCGCAGGTGGCGGCGCGAGAACGTCGCTGCCACTGCGTAACTGACCGAGGCCGCCAGGACGGCCACCTGGCCCCAGACGCTGCGCGTGACCACGCGGACGCCCAGGTCACGACTCATCAACACGACCACGCCGGAGAAACCCACCAGCAGTCCGGCCAGGCGTGTCGATGTGATCCGTTCGTCGGAGAGCCAGAAATGCGCGATGACGATGGTGAACAGGGGCACGGTGGCGTTCAGGATGGCCGCCAGGCCGGAGTCGATCCGCGTTTCGCCCCACGAGATCAGGACGAACGGAATCGCCGTGTTGAAGGCACCCATGAACAAGTATGCGGGCAGGTGCTCGGCCGTCCGCGGAAATGGCTGGCGTTGGAGCCGCATCACCAGCAGGAGCCCGAGCAGGCCGAAGAGGAGCCGGATGGCCGCCAGCGTCGCGGGACCAATCTCGCCGACGGCGATCTTGATCCACAGAAACGACGATCCCCAAATGGTCCCAAGGAGCCAGAAGGCGCCCCACTCCTTCAGCCGCATGCCGTTCCCTTTCTCCAACGCGCGGGAGTATCGCACACAGTATGCCTTAGCAGCGGGCGGGAGAGAAGTGCCAGATGTCACACCGGCGGGCGGGACAAAAAAATGGGGACCGTCCTTTTCCGGACACCCAGGACAGTCCCAAAACTACCAGGCAAGTTTTTACCCAGGCTCAGGCTCGTTTAACCATCCCCACCAAAGACCGCGGCATTTTAGGGGCCGTCCGCCCGACGTGAGGAATACCGCAGGGTAGGGGGGCGTTTGGGGGGGGCGAGACAGTGGAGGTGAGGTTGTGCGACTTCAGCACCTGCTTTCTGAGATCAACACCGATCAACGCCCTGGCCCTGCGGCGCATCCGGAGGTGGAGGCGCTGGATGCGTACTCCCAGGCCGTCATCAAGGCGGTGGAGACCGTTGGCGCGGCCGTTGTCAGTGTGGGGATGGCCCGGCGGGCGCCGGAGCCGTGGCGGCGCCGCGGGGTGCCGGAGATGCGTGGCGCGGGCAGCGGGGTCATCATTACTCCCGATGGCTACATCCTGACTAACAGCCACGTCGTGAGCACGGCCGACCGGATCGAGATCCGGCTGCAGGACGGCCGCGAGCTGCAGGCGGCTCCGGTCGGGGAGGATCCGCACAGCGATCTGGCCGTGGTCCGGGTGCAGGAGACTGGACTACCCAGCGCAGGGCTCGGAGATTCGTCTGCGCTGCGGGTCGGTCAGCTCGTGATCGCCATCGGCAATCCTCTGGGATTCCAGGCGACCGTGACCACGGGCGTGGTCAGCGCAGTCGGCCGCACGCTGCGTGCGCAGACCGGACGGCTCATCGAGAACATCATCCAGACCGACGCCGCACTGAATCCGGGGAACTCTGGTGGTCCGCTGGTGGATTTCCGCGGGCAGGTGGTCGGCGTCAACACGGCAGTAATCATGGGATCGCAGGGGATCTGTTTTGCCATCCCCTCCAATACGGCGCAGTGGGTGGCCGGCCAGCTCATCCGCGAAGGGCGCGTACGCCGCGCATATCTCGGCGTCTCGGGCCAGACCATCCGGGCGGAGCGCCGCGAAGTCATCGAGTATGCGCTGCCCGCGCAGACGGCGGTGCGGGTGATGGAAGTCCAGCCGGGCACGGCGGCGGCGCATGTAGGGATCCAGCCTGGAGACCTGATCGTCAAGGTCGGTGACGTGACGGTAGTGTCGGTCGACGACCTGCAGCGAGCGCTGGGACGTCACCCGATCGGCGAGCCGCTGATGCTGGAGCTCGTCCGCGCCGGCCGCCGCCTCACGCTGCTCACGCATCCCACAGAACTGCCGGACGGCCAGTAGCCCCACCCGGCCTATCGCACGTACGCGGCCGTCACGCCGCCGTCGACCGTCAGGGCGGCGCCGGTGGTGCGGCTGGCGCATGGTCCGGCGAGGAAACTGATGGCCTCGGCGACGTGCTCGGGAAGGACGTTCACCTTCAGCACGGTGCGCTGCCGGTAGTACTCATCGAGTTCTTCGGGTCTGATGCCGTACGCCGCTGCGCGGGCCTGCCGCCAGCCCGCATCCCAGATGCCGCTGTCTTGCAACACGGCATCGGGCAGCACCGAGTTGACGCGCACTCCGATTGGCCCGCCTTCTTCAGCCAGGGACCGCGCCAGGTGCAACTCGGCCGCTTTCGCGGTATTGTAGGCAGCGGCGTTGCGGCTGGCCACCACGCTGTTCTTGCTGGTGACGAAGATGAGGCTGCCGCCCATGCGCTGGTCTTTCCACAGGCGGAATGCCTCGCGGCTGATCAAGAAATACCCAGTGGCCAGCACGTCCATCGTGCGGGTCCAGTCTCGGAGCGTCGTGTCATCGATTGGTGCGCTGAGGGCGATGCCGGCGTTGCTCACCACTACATCGACACCCCCATAGGCCAGCACGACCGTGCGGAAAGCCTCGGCCACGGCGGCCTCGTCGGTGACGTCGCAATGCACGGCGATGCCGCGGCCGGTCCCATGGCGCTCGGTGAGTTCGCCGGCTACAGTCTGCGCGCCCGTGTCGTTGATGTCGAAGATGGCGACATGTGCGCCGTCGCGCGCCAGCCGCCTGGCCGTTGCGCGGCCGATCCCGCTGGCGCCGCCGGTGACTACCGCCACCCGGCCGGCGAGCTCGCCGGGCGCCGGCCGCAGGGTGAGCTTGTACAGTTCCAGTGGCCAGTACTCGATGTCATAGGTCTCCTGAGGGCTCAGGCTCGTGAACTCCCCGACCCGCTGGCTGCCTTCCATTACCGCGATGGCGCGATGATAGAGCTGGCGGCTCACATCGGCCCCGTGGGCATCGTCGCCGGCGGTGATCATGCCAAGACCCGGGATCAGGATGACGCGTGGATACGGATCACGCATCTGATCGCCTGATTTCCGGTGCTCTTCAAAGTACCTGGCGTACGCGGTCGCGTACGCGTCGACGGCGGCCGGAAGGCGTACCAGCAGGAGGTCGATCCCCTCACCGGGTGTCCAGGTGACGAATAGCGGCACGCGCTTCGTGTGCACCAGGTGATCCGGACACGCGGCGCCGACCTGCGAGAGCGCTGCCGCGCCCTCGCTTCCGGCAAATGCCACCGCGGGTCCGCTTTCGTCGACCTGCAGCACCGCAGGCCGCTGCCTGCTGACCGTCCCGCGTAGCACCGGCAGGAGGCGGGCCAGAGTTTCGCGGCGCGTCTGCGGCGGGAGTGAATACCTTCTGTCCCCGCCGCTGGCCGGCGATGAACTCCTCCGCGTCCGCAATCGCGCGGATCGTGCGCTCGTAACACTCCCGGCTGCTCTGCCCCCACGTGATCAGGCCGTGCTTGCCCATCACCACAAGTTCGGCCTGCGGGGCGGTCCGCACGCCGCGACTGACCCATTGGCTGAGGGTAAACCCCGGCCGCGTGTAGTCGACCCACACCGCGCGGTGGTCCCACAGCCGCCGGCAGAGCGCCTGGCCATCGCTGGCGCAGGCCAGGCTGATCACGGCGTCGGGATGGGTGTGATCGACGTGTCTGGCCGGCAGAAACGCATGCAGGAGCGTTTCGATCGATTGACGCGGACGGTTGGGGAACGCCGCGCAGCGCGTGAGGTACTCGACCATCTCCTCATCGGTCATCGCGTCGCGGGCAGTCAGCGGCAAGATCTCCGCCAGCCGCAAGGCCGCAAATCCGGTCTCGGGGATCGCAGCCATGTCAGTCCCGGAGCCTTTGACCCAGAGCAGTTCGACGGCACGCCCGAGATGATCGGTGTCCATCAGCTTGGCGCTGGTGTTGCCGCCAAAGATGTTCACCACGCTGCGGTCTCGGGCCAGGAGGGTGGAGCGGTAGACGAGGCCCTCGAGCGCAGGCTGGCGCGCCGCCGCCGCCTCGTTCCACAGGTTACCGGGCATGCCGCACGCTACTCCCTTGCACCCGCCTATGCCGGTGGCGTGGTGCGTACGAGATTTCGCACCGCCGAGGCGGAGTCCAGATCCAGGGCCTTCGCAACGAGGCGCTGCGCGCCGGCCCCTGACCATCGCCGGATGATCGCTTTTACCGCGGGGATTGCCGCCGGCGCCATGCTGAGTTCGTCCAGGTCCAACCCCAGCAGCAGGGGGACCGCGTCGGGGTCACCCGCCAGCTCTCCGCAGACTCCGACCCAGCGGCCCGCCCGGTGCGCGGCCTGGACGACTGATCCGATCTGACGCAGCACCGCCGGGTGGCACGCGTCACCCAGGTGCGCGACGCGCTCGTTGGTGCGATCGGCGGCCATGGTGTACTGGGTCAGGTCGTTCGTGCCAATGGAAAAGAAATCCGTCTCGCGCGCGAACTGGTCGGCCAGGACCGCCGCCGCCGGCACCTCTACCATCATGCCGACCTGCAGGCGCGCGGCGACCGCATGGCCTGCCGACGTGACCTCGCGCCTGGCTCGCTCCAGCTCAGCTTTGGCCGCGCGCAGTTCGTCGATCGACGCGATCATGGGGAACATGATCCGGAGATCGTGCCCCGGGCTCGCCCGCAGCAGGGCGCGCAGCTGCACCGCAAACAGCTCCGGCCGCTGCAGGCTGATCCGGATGGCCCGCCAGCCCAAGAACGGATTTGCCTCTTTGGGCAGGTCGAGATAGGGCACCGGTTTGTCGCCCCCGATGTCCATCGTGCGCGCGATGACCGGCCGGGATGCCATCGCCCGCAGGATGGCCTCGTAGGCGGCGAGATGATCGTCTTCGGTGGGTGCGGTGCGGCGATTGAGATACAGGAACTCGGTGCGCAGCAGCCCGATCCCCTCGGCGCCGTGCTCGAGCGCGACCGCAGCTTCCTCAACCGCCCCGATGTTCGCCACCACTTCCACCCGGCGATGGTCACGCGTGGTCGCGGGGTCGCCCGCCGCGCCGCGTTCGATCGCAGCCTGCCGCTCCGCCGCCGCGCGACGCTGCGAAAACTCACGGGTGGTCCGTTCGTCGGGGTCGATGACGACTTCGCCACGAGTGCCGTCGGCCAGCACCGCCGCGCCGTCTCGAAGCTCCAGCACCGCCGTCCCCAGACCCACCACGGCCGGTTTACCCCACGCTTTCGCCAGGATCGCGGTGTGTGAGGTCGGACCGCCCTCGGCCGTGCAAAAGGCCAGCACTCGCGCCACCGGGAGGGAAGCGATCTGCGACGGCGCCAGGTCGCGGGCCACGACGACGGACGGCTCATCCAGCCGTAGCCCCGCCGCCCGGCGGTCCAGCAGGTGGTCGAGGACTCTCCCGCCGACGTCGCGCACGTCGGCGGCCCGCGCCCGCAGCGTGGGATCGGGAAGCTGTTCCAGTTGCGAGGCGAAGAATTCGATGGCGTCCGCCCATGCGGCTTCAGCATTCACACCGCTATCGATCGCATTCTGAGCTTTTTGTAGCAGTGCCGCGTCGTCAATGAACATCTCGTGCGCATCGAAGATCGCCGCTTCAGCCTGCCCGGCTTCGGCGGCCACCTTGGCGCGCAGCACGCGAATCTCGTTGCGCGCGGCCGTTCGGGCGGCGGTCAGACGGGCGGCCTCTGGAGCAGGCTGCCGGCCGGTGCGCCGCGGAATGGTCACCGCCTGCTCGCGCCATACCGCGGCCGGGCCCGCGGCCAGTCCGGGCGCAGCGGCGATGCCGGTGAGGGTGCGGGAGCGGATCTCCCGAGACGAAGACATCAGCGACCATCGATATGACGGCGCCGGCAGCAGACCGCCACCGGCGCCGCGGGACACTGCCGTGCGTTCTTACTTCTTGGCCGCCCTGCCGGCTGCCTTTCCGGGCACCCAGCCCTTTTCCACGTAATTCTTCTGGAACCAGCTGGCGAAGACGATGAGAACGATCGCTGCGAGCACCACGCCGATCGCGCCCGCCGCTCCTTTGACCTGGGCAATATTCCCGACCACGATGCCGTACCAGCCGAAGTCGGCATCTCCAAACGTGGTGTTGGCGAAGCCCAACGCTCCCAGCACCTTGAGCAGGAAGGCAGGCAGGAACGTGATCAGGATCCCGTTCACGAATCCGCCCCAGGCTGCGCCCCAGCGGCCCCCCGTGGCATTGCCGAAGACGCCGGCTGTACCGCCGGTGAAGAAGTGGGGGACCATCCCAGGCAGGATCAGCGCCAGCACCCAGGCCTTACCCAGCCCCCAGGCGATAAGCAGGAGGCTGATCAGTCCGCCCAGCACGCTGGTGAGAAAACCGATCAGCACCGCGTTGGGTGCATAGGGGAACGACACCGGACAGTCCAGCGCCGGCAATGCGCCGGGGACGACACGCTCAGCGATGCCCGCAAACGCCGGGACGATTTCACCGATGATAGTGCGCACGCCCAGCAGAATGATCGCCACGCCAACGCCAAAGTTCAGGGCGTTGAACAGCTGTGCCATCAGGTAGCTCGCCCACGTGGTCCCCGCACTCAGGCCGAGGGCCTTGACGGCACCGGCGAGCTCGACGTCGCTGCGCCCCGCGTACCAGATGGCGAAGATCAGGTAGACAATGAGCATGGCCACCGCGGTCCCCACCATCGGTTCGCGCAGGAAGCGCAGACCCGTCGGAAACTCGATTTCCTCGCTGCTCTTCCCTTTCTTGCCGGCGACGCGCGTGACGATCTGCCCCGCGAGGCCACCGGCGATGTAGCCGAGAGACCCGAAGTGGCCCATCGCCACCTTCTCGCCGCCGGTCACGGCTTTCATCCAGGGGTGCGCAAAGGCCGGCATGATGACCATGACCGTGCCCAACAGAAACGCCCCCACGATGACGGCTCCGGCACCGGCCATCCCGACCGTGACGAGGATCACCGCCAGCATCGTCGCCATGTAGAAGATGTGGTGGCCGGTGAGGAAGACATAGTGCAGGTTCGTCACCCGTGCGATGACCAGGCTGGCCAGGAAGCCCACGAACATCAGCCAAGCCGTGAGCGAGCCGTACCTGGACTGTGCGAGGGCCACGATGGCCTCATTCGTCGGCACCACGCCCCGGGCGCCGGTCGCGCCGAGTAGTAACGTCCCCAGCGGCGCGAGTGCGTTGATCACGGTGACGGCGCCGGCGACGAGAATCAGGAACCCCATCGTCGCTTTGACGGTCCCGCCGATCACCTGGCTCCAGGGACGCCGTAGCGCGATGAGGCCGACGGCTGTCATGAGACCGACGAGGTAGAAGGGTTTGCTGAAGATCTCGTCGACAAGGAATTTGACGATTGCGAGCAAGACATCCATTCTGCGTTCTCCCTCCCCCCTTGGCCCACCCCAGAACTCCGCTTGTGCGACGTCTGGGGATGTCGGGCCTGACTCACTTCATCCGTGTCGGTTTCACCTCCCAGGACGGGTGTGACCGCGGAGGTCTTACGTCTGTACCAGCGCGGCCCGGAGTTTCTCCACCATCTCTTTGAGATCCACGAAGTTTGAGATGGTCACAACCCGCGGCTTGACCTTGCCCAACTGTTCGGCCAGTTCGTTGGAGGTGATGATGAGGTCGGCGGTCTGGGCCATAGCCCGCGCCGATCCGATGTCGGCCACCTCCAGGTCCGCGTCGACGATGCCCAGCTGCCGCAACGCCTTTTCGGCCTGCATGCGCAGCAGCAGCCCACTGCCCAGTCCCATCCCGCAGACAGCCAGGATCTTCACTGGTGCCCCCGGCCGACTTGGTCATTGCGAGACGCGTGGCGCCGAAGCAATCTCATTTACGTCCCCCGCAGGCATCTGCAGCCTGGGTTCGCTCATACTCAGTGATGGCCGCCAGCACGTCCCGCGGCGTCTTGGCACGGAGCAGCGTGTCGCGGCGCGAGCGATCTTCGAGCAGCCCGGCCAGCGTGGCCAACGCCTGCACGTGCGCGGAACTGTCTGGCGCCGCGAGACCCACCACCAGCGCCACGGGATCGTTGTCTTTGTGACCGAACCGGACCGGCTGCGCGAGTGTGACCCACGACAGCCCCGGTCGCAACACCGCGTCTGACGGCCGCCCGTGCGCGAGCGCGATGCCTGGGGCGATCACGATGTAGGGGCCCAGCTGCTCCACGGTGACGATCATCTGATCCGTATACGCCGGTGTGGTGATGCCGCCGGCCACGAGGGCATCGCCGGACGCCCGCACGGCGTCGCGCCAATCTGTGGCAGGGACATTGAGCCGGATCGCGGCGATGGGGAGAAGTGCCGAGAGCCGAGGCCGGGCTTGTTCAGTGGATGCCGACGTGAGGGTCACCTCGCGGATCCAGGGTGCGTCGTCAGCGCGCGCATCCACGTGCAGGTAACTTGCTACCATGCCCGATTCGTAACGGCCGCCGATAATCCTTCCATCTCGTCATCGCCAGCGGAGCGACGCGATCTTCATGAGATTGCGTCGGGCCTCCGGCCCTCGCCCTGACACGCGGGAACTAGAGTTTTCCCGCGAAATCGCTCGCAATCAGCCGCTGCAGTTCTGCCGCCGCCTGCTCTTCGTCGGGTCCGTCGATCATGATCTCGATCTCGTGATGTTGCTCCACGCCCAGCGTCAACACGCTGAGGATGCTCTTGGCGTCCGCCCATGGACTGTTGCGGGTGGCGTTACGCACCCGGATCTGTGACGCGAACCGGCCGGCCTCGCTGGCGAACACCGCCGCCGGCCGGGCGTGCAGCCCGACCGCATTCATCACCTTCACGCGCAGTTGCTTCATCTTGGCTGCTTGATTCCCGGAAACGGTTCCCCTCTCGATGGCACGGCTCAATCCGCCTCAGGGCACGCCAATCCCGATGAGCGGATCTCCTTTTTTGACCGCCAGGGCGGTCACCAGGAACAGCACCGGCCCGCCGGCGGGCGCGCGCAGCCCCTGCACGGGGTCGCCGAAGATGTCGCGCAGTTCCCCAATGGTCTGGCCGGTGGCAACCACGTCGCCGGCGGCCACGACAGGATGATACGTGGCGGTCACATCCGCATACATCCACTCAAAGCCAGACAGCCGCTTTGACCTGGCCCCCGTCGCCGGCCGTCCTTCGAGCATGCCGAGGTGCATCAACACATTGCGTAGTCCGGTCAGATGCCGCTTCACCGAGTCCTGGTCGTAAATGCCCTGCTGGCCGACCTCGGCGATAATGGCCGGGACGCCGAGCCTCGCGGCGGCATTGTACGACGTGCCGCGCAGCACTTCCGCCGGGGCACCCAGCACGTAATCTAGCCCGTAGGCGTCGGCCAGCGCCAGCGCCTGACTATCGAGGTCCGCCCGGCCCGTCTGCTGGTAGATGGCAAACGGCACCAGGCCTTCGATGAGGTCCCCGCCGTGCAGGTCAACATACGCGTCGGTCCCGGTGATCAACTCTGTGGTCAGGAAGTGCGTGACCCGTTGCGCGGCCGAGCCGGCGGGATCACCCGGGAAGGTGCGGTTGATGTTCTTCCCGTCGACCGGATTCGTGTACATGCTGCGCTCGTAGAACCCCGGACTATTCACCGGCGACACCACGATAAGCGTTCCGCGCAGCGTCGCCGGATCCACCTCGCGCGCCAGGCGCGTCGCGCTGGCGATACCCGGATACTCCGCCGCATGGATCCCTCCGGTCACCGCCAGTGTTGGTCCCGGCTGCCGGCCGCGGATGACAAAGGCCGGCATCTCCCACGGCGGCTCAACGCCCGGGACGCGCACCCAACCGTGCGTGCGCTGGCCCGGCTCAGCTGCGAGCGCTCCAAACTGTGTCCGGCTCATCGCGAGTCATCTCCCTTCCCCGTGTCATTGCGAGGCGCTGAGGGCGCCGAAGCAATCTCCTGAGGCTGGTACGTGTCTTCAGGATAGGCGCGCCGATTGACGGCATCGAGGTCCTCCAGGTTCTGCCACGACATCGCCCGCCTGCCGTCCTCGAGGTCGTGCACGAGCGCGACCAGCCGCGCGTTGAGCGGGGCAGGGAGACCGCGGGCCGAGGCGGTCTCGACGACGGCTCCAACCTGCTGATCCACCTCAGTCCTGCGTTTGCGCACGGCCAGGTCCCGCCACACGCCGCTTTTCTGCTTCAGCGACTTCCGGTTGAAGGCGACCAGCTGGTCCAGGCTGCGTACGATGCCCTCCCAGTCTCTTGGCTGCCGGAACGCGTACACTGCCGGCTCGTAACCATCAAAACCCTCGCAGCGCACGTGTTCCGCCTCGGCGACGCGGATCACCTCGGCGGCCAGGTTGGCCAGCATCGGCCGGCCGGGCGCGTACGCCAGGACGTCGGCGATCGAGGCGTCGACCAGGGCGGTGGCAAAGAGCATCGCCCCGTAGCCGAGTTTCCCCCAGAGGAACCCCCAGATGTTGCCGGTGGCCTGGGTAGTGGGCAGCACGCAGGTGCGGAAGATTTCCTCCAGGCGCTGTACCCGCGCGGAGATCGTCCCATTCAGCTCGCCC
>Ga0209237_1001537_pt1 | contig 13631 bp, 14 predicted proteins | sample GraSoi013_1_40cm_2_FD_185820 | JGI IMG/M metagenome (GOLD analysis project Ga0209237, IMG submission 185820) | Grasslands soil microbial communities from the Angelo Coastal Reserve, California, USA - Sample 10_02_2013_1_40cm (SPAdes) (version 2) | ecosystem: Environmental > Terrestrial > Soil >... | reverse complement strand
GCGTCGGCGCTCGGCGTCGGCGACCGGGCGCTGGCGCACCTGCGGAGCGTGTACGGGAGCCGGGCCGGCCTGCTGATCGAGGCCGTCGCGACCGACCCGTCGCTCCGCGAGCCGCTCTGTCCCCACGATCCGGGGATCGCGGCCGAGCTCGTCCACGCGGTCCGCCACGAGTGGGCCCGCACCATCGGGGACGCGCTGCTCCGCCGGACGGCGCTCGGGCTCCGCGCGTGTCAGGGCCTGGACTGCCTGGACGACATCGCCTCGCGCATGGGCGCGCTCCTCGGCTGGGATGCCGCGCGCCGCACGGCGGAGGTCGCCGCCTACCGCCGCGAGATCGAGCCGATGCGCCGCTTCGGCGCGGAGTGAGAGCGATCCTCGCGCTCGACCAAGGCACGACGGGCTCGAGCGCGCTGATTTTCGACGAAACGGGCGCGGTCCGCGCGAGCGCAGATCGCGAGATCGCGCAGCACTACCCCGCCCCGGGACACGTCGAGCACGACGCGGACGAGATCTTCGCCACGACCGTGGCGGTCGGACGTGAGGCGCTCGCGGTGGCCGGCGTCGATGCGCGCGACGTCGCCGCGATCGGCATCACGAACCAGCGCGAGACGACCGTCGTCTGGGAGCGCGCGTCGGGCCGCCCGATCCACCCGGCGGTCGTCTGGCAGAGCCGGGCGAGCGCGGCCATCTGCGAGCAGCTCCGTGCGCGCGGCCTCGAGACGCTCGTGCGCGAGCGCACCGGGCTCGTCATCGACGCGTACTTCTCGGCGACGAAGATCCGCTGGATCCTCGACCAGGTTCCCGGCGCGCAGGCCCGCGCCGAACGCGGCGAGCTGCTCTGCGGAACGATCGACTCGTGGCTGGTGTGGCGGCTCAGCGGCGGACGCCGACACGTTACGGACGTCTCGAACGCGTCGCGGACGCTCGTCTTCGACATCCACCGCGGAGCCTGGGACGACGACCTGCTGCGCGCGCTCGATCTCCCGCGCTCGTTGCTCGCGTCGCCGGTGCGCTCGAGCGGCGTCGCGGCCACGGCCGAGGCGTCGCATTTCGGCGCGGCCATCCCGATCGCCGGGATCGTCGGCGACCAGCAGGCGGCGCTCTTCGGCCAGACCTGCTTTCGTGCGGGCGAGGCGAAGAACACCTACGGCACCGGCTGTTTCCTCCTCGCGAACACCGGGGAGCGTGCGGCGCCCGCGCGCGGTGGCCTGCTCACGACGGTCGCCTGGGACATCGGCGACGGCCTCCGCTACGCGCTCGAGGGCAGCGCCTTCATCACCGGGGCGGCGGTGCAGTGGCTTCGCGATGGGCTCGGCATCATCGCCGAGGCCGGAGAGACCGAAGCGCTCGCGAAGAGCCTGCGGGGCAACGATGGTGTGTACCTGGTGCCCGCGTTCACCGGCCTCGGCGCCCCGCACTGGGACATGTACGCGCGCGGCCTGCTCATCGGGATCGAGCGGGGCACGTCGCGCGCGCATGTCGCGCGGGCGACGCTCGAGGCCGTCGCGTATCAGACGCGCGACCTCGTCGAGGCGATGCGTGAAGCCGGTCAGCGCATCGACGTGCTGCGCGCGGACGGCGGCGGGACCGTGAACGCGTTCCTCATGCAGTTCCAGGCGGACGTGCTCGGCCTTCCCGTCGAGGTGGCGGCGGTGCGCGAGACCACTGCGCTCGGCGCCGCCTACCTCGCCGGGCTCGGCGTCGGGCTCTGGCGGTCGCGGGACGAGCTGCGTTCGCGCCGCGCCGTCGCCGCGCGCTACGAGCCCCGGATGTCCGTCGACGAGCGCGAGCACCTGTACCGCGACTGGCAGCGTGCGGTCGAGCGCGCGCGGGGCTGGGCCGGCGGCTAACCCCTGGGGACGCGTTCGGGGTAGTCGGACATGATCCCGTCGACGCTCCACGACGCGAAGGTCGCGATCTCGCGCGGGTCGTTGACGGTCCACGCGTTCACGCGCAGGCCCGCGGCGTGCGCATCGCGCACGAGCTCGGGCGTGACGTAGGCGCGATTCGGGTGGAGCGCCCAGAGGCCGAGCGCCTTCGCGCCCGCCAGGAGGGCGGTCCGCTCGGGCGAGTCCGAGAAGATGAACGCGCGCCGCACCGGCGGAGCCGCGTCACGCGCCGCCTCGAGCGCGGGCCACCAGAAGCTCGAGACGTACGCGTCGCCATCCGCGCCTCGGGCGAGCTCGGCGGCGACGCGAGCCCCGGTCTCGCGCGCCCGCGCTTCGCTCGCTTCGCTTTTTAGCTCGACGTTGACGCCCATGCGGCCGCGGCAGAACTCGAGCACCTCGCCGAGCGTGAGCGAGGCGTCCTTGGCCGGCGGATCGTGGGAGATGATGAGGCGGCCGTCGGCGGCGAGCCACACGTCCGTCTCCACCTCGTCACAGCCGAGCGCCAGCGCCTTCTCGAATGACGCGATCGTGTTCTCCGGCGCGTGACCGGACGCGCCACGGTGCCCGATCCGGCGCACCGCCTTAGACGAAGAGCGGTGCCATGTCGCGACGTCGTACGAGATCGTCCATCTCCGCGTCGCTCGGGCGCGTTCCGCCGCGGTCGGCGGCGTCGAGGACCTTCGCCAGCAGGTCGATGTCGCTCGGCGTGTTGAGGAAGAGCCCGGGGCGCGAGAGCACGAACCGCACGGCGAGGTCGATGTCGCGTTGGTCGGTGAGCGGCTCGTACCAGGTCGTCGGGCGCGGCGGTCGCTCGCCGGGCCACGGCCCCAGCGTGATGCCTTTGATCGTCTGCAGCGCGACGCCGCGGGCCTCGCAGACCGCGATGAGCGCCTCGGCGTCGGCCGCGTACGCCCCGTCGCGCAGCTGTGTCGCGTTGTAGGGGAAGAGCACGGAGTCGAACGGGAAACGCTCCAGGCTCTCGCGATGCCGACGTGGCGCGAGCAGACCGTGACCGGTGACGCCGATGAAGCGCGCGAACCCGGCGTCGCGCGCCTCGACCGCGGCGCGCAGCGCGCCATCGCCGCCGAACGCGACCGCCCACTCGGCCGCATCGACGAGGTTGTGGAGCTGGATGAGGTCCACGTGATCGACGCCCAGCCGCCGTACCGACAGCCGGATCTCGTCGCGCGCCTCGGCGTAGGTGCGCTTTCCGGTCTTCGTGGCGATGAAGAAACGGTCCCGGCCCTCGCTCGCGAGCCACGGCGCGATCCGCAGCTCGGAGTCGCCGTAGCTCGCCGCCGTGTCGAGGTGGTCGAGGTCGTACCGCAGGACGAGCTCCAGGGCGCGATCGGCCTCGGCCCCGGTGGCGCGCGAGAGCGCCGCGGCGCCGAAGAGCGTGCGGCGGCTCTGGTGCCCCGTCCGTCCGAACGGCGCCCGAGCGATCACGGGCGAACGATAGTCAACTGGCGCCGGAGCGCCTTCCGCCGTCATGATGCTGCGCATGAAGCGTCGGATCGCCGTCGCGGCGGTCGCCCTCGTCGTCCTCGCGGTGGCCGGCGTCGCATCGGCCGCCAACACCGTCGCGACGAAGCAGCAGCTCCGCGGGCATCTCCCCGACCTCGGCGAGGCGCCGTCGATGCGCGTCTTCACCACGGCGGCCGCATACGACGGTTACCGCACGAGCAGCGGTCAGGCCGACGTCTTCCCGGCGTCCGACCGTCTCTTCATGAGCTTCGACAAAGAGATCCTCGCGCTGTACGCGCGCGGCAACGACACCGGCGGGCGCTGCCTGCGCAGCGGGCCGACGGCCGCGCTCGCGGGGGATGCCGTCACGCTGGACCTCCAGTGGGAGGCCGGCACGTGTGGCGCGCCGGCGACCGCGCACTACCCCTTCGCCCTGGTGTCGCTCTCGCGCGCGCTCGATGACGGCGGCGCCTGGATCCAGGCAGGTCGCACGGTGTGCGCCGCGCCGCCGGGCGTCACCCCCGTGGCCTGCGGGTCCGTGAGCGGTACGGCGTCGCCCCCGCCGACGGCAGCGACGCCCGCCGCCACTGGATCTGCGGCGCCGAGCCCGGCGGGCGCACCCGCTACGGCGGCGGCGACGCGAACGCCGACGCCGACCGTCGCCGCGGCCTCCCCCTCGCCGTCCCCGGTGCCGACGCGGACGGTGTCGTCGAGCACATCGGCCGTCGCAGTTGCGAGCACGGTCCCGGTCGGCCCGGTCGCCGGCGGCGGACCGGATCTCTTCCTCGTCGGCGCGGTCCTCGTGCTCGGCTTCGGTCTCGGCGCGATCTTCGTCCTCGCGACACGCCGCCCCCGCCGCTAGCGCCCCGAGCGCGCCGCCGCCACGGGCGCCGGCAGCACGTACGCCCAGTAGCCGAGGTCCTTCATGAGCGCGCGCGCGTCGGGGGGCGCGACGCCGTCGGTGAGGACGACGAGGACGCGCTCGCCCCAGGCGGTCCACGCGATCCCGGCGTCGTGGAACGTTCCCGCGGAATTGCCGGTCTTGTGGGCGAAGAGCGCGTCCTTCGGCATGCCGAGCGAAAGGCGGTCGTTGATCCCCTGTCGCAGCAGGAGCCAGGTCATCGCGTCACTGGCCTCCGGCGCGACGACCTCGCGGCGCGCGAGGAGCGTGAGGAACCGCCCGATGTCGCGCGCGGACGTCGAGTTCCCGGTCGCTTCGCCCGAACGCACGACGCTATCCCGGAGGCCGAGGCTCGCGATGGTCGCGTTCACCTCGTCCGTGCCGAGAAGCTCGACGAGCGCCGCCGTCGCCTCGTTGTCGCTCCAGTCGATCATCGCTTCGAGGGCCTCGCGCACCGCCACCGGCTCGAGGACGTAATCGACCTGGCCGGCGGTCAGGCGCGGCCGGCTGACCGGCACGATCGCCTCGAGGAGCTGCGGATCGTCGAGCGCGCGACGGTAGAGCGCGGCCATGATGAAGAGCTTGAAAAGCGACGCGGCCTCGACGCGCTCGTCGGCGCGCCGCTCGTACACGTACCCGCTGTCGACATCGACGACCACGACGCTGACCATGCCGGGCACGCCTGCCGCCGCCTGATCGAGCGCGGAGGCGAGGTCGGGCTGGGGATCTCCGGACACCGGAGGCACGAAGGACGATGACAGCGTCAGAACGAGGGCGAGCGCGTACGCGGCGGGGCGGGGCATCGCGCAGTGATACCGCGCGGCGGGGCGGCGCGCCAGGGCTGTTTGGCTAAGTTCTTGTTAAAGGAGCGACAGTTGAGGATCCTCGTCACCGGAGCGGGCCTGGTCGGCGCCCACGCGGCGGCGCTCCTCGCCAGCCGCGATCACACCGTGACGCTGTGCGACGTCGCGCCGAACGAGCCGTACGTGCGCGGCGTGGTGGGCGGCGGTATGACGCGCGTGAGCCTGGAGACCGGGGACGTGACCGACCTCTCGGCATTCGCGCCGCACGTCGAGGGCCACGACGCGGTGGTGCACACGGCCGGGCTCATCGGCCCGCGGGCGCAGGAGCGGCCGTTCGTCGGCTTCATCGTGAACGTCGTCGGCACGGTGAACGTGGCCGAGGCGTCGCGGCTGGCCGGCGCGTCGCGTCTCGTCTACGCGTCGACGCACGGGGTGTACGACTTCGCGAGCGCGACCGCTCCAATGACAGAGGACGCGCCGACCGTGGCGCGCGGCGTCTACCCGGCGACGAAGCTGGCGGCCGAGCACATGCTCGAGGCGTACAGCGACGCGCACGGTCTCGCCGTCGTCGCGCTCCGCTTCGCCAATCTCTTCGGGCGTGGGACGTACGTCGGCGGCTCGCGTGGCGGCGCCGCCTTCGACGAGCTCGTCAGGGCGCCGCTGCGGAAAGAGGTCGCCCGCATCCTCCCCGCGGTCGCCGGTCGGGGCGAATGGCTCTACGCCAAGGACGCCGCACGCGCGATCGTCGCCGCGGTCGAGCGCATGGAGCTCGGCCGTTTCACCGTCGTGAACGTCGGCAGCGGCCGGCTCAGCGGACCGGACGACATCGTCGCCGCGATCCGCGCCGTCGTGCCCGGCGCGGAGTTCGCGCGCGCGGGCGAGCCTGGGCGAGAGCGCCGGCAGCCCTTCGATCTGACGGCAGCAAAGCATCTGCTTGGTTGGGAGCCGTCATACACGCTCGCGGCCGCCGTCGCCGACTACGTCGCCGACATCCGCGCCGGTCAGGCAAGCCCGTAACGGCGGTTTGGAATCGACGTAATATCACGCGATGCCCGAGAGCCCTCCTCGGGTCCTCGTCGTCGAGGACGACGACGCGACCCGCGTGATGCTGACCGAGTTCCTCAGCGAAGAGGGCTTCGCCGTCTCGTCTGCGCTCGACGGGGCGCACGCGCTGCGGGCGGCCGCGGCCGGTATGCCGGACCTGATCGTCCTCGACATCGGCCTGCCCATCCTCGACGGCACCGGCTTCGCGCGACAGTGGCGCGAGCGGCCGGGCGCGGACGCGATCCCCATCGTCGCGGTGAGCGGGCTCCCGTACGGCGAGCAGATGGCCCGGGAGATCGGCGCGATCGCCTTCTACCGCAAGCCGCTCGACCTGCCGGCGTTCGCCCAGGTCCTGCGGGAGATCGCGGGGCCTCGCGTGGTGCGGACCGAGCCGACCGAGGAGATCGCGCTCCAGGTCGAGCCGAGCGGCGAGAGCGCCTAGCTCTTACAGCGCGCCGATCCCCAGCAGCAGACCGTCCTTCTTGATCGCGGGGCTCGTCACGGAGAAGAGCACGACGCCGTCGGTCGGCGCGGTGACGGTCGCGAGCGGCTCGCCGACGAGATCGGTGAGGTCGCCGACGACGTCGCCCGTCCGCACCTCCTGGGCGACCACGACGCGGCAATGGAAGATGCCCTCGACCGGCGAACGCAGCCACTCGAAGCTCTTCACGGCGCGCGGCGGCGCGACCCGCTCCGGTTCGCCCGCGAGCGAGCCGACCGCCCGAAGGATGTTCGTCACGCCACGGACGTGACGGGCGACGTCCTCTTCGATGAGGAGCCCGCGCCCGCCGGATTCCGCGAGGATCGCGGCGACGCCCTGTTGCGCCGCGACGGCGTACATCATGCCGGGACGCTCGCCGGTCGCTCCGCTCTTCACGACCCACTTCGCGCCATAGGCGTTCGCCATCGCCCGCATCCGCTCGTCGCGCGTCGCGTCGCCCGACTCGCGGTAGCCCACGAACGGCGTGAGGTCCTCGATGAGATCGCCGGCGTGGAGATCGATCGCGTGCTCGAAACGGACGACGATCTCGGTGAGCAGGTGGTGGGCGAAGCGCTGTCCCCAGGTCCCTTTCGCGTCACCCGGGAAGAGGCGGTTCAGGTTGTCGTTGTCCTCCGGGTTCACGTAGATGGACCGCTCGTAGAAGCCTGGCCGATTGAGGAGCGGGATGATGACGATGGTCCCCCGCACCTCGCGCGGGTCGAGCGACCGGCCGAGCCGGATCGCGGCTTCGATGCCGGTGTACTCGGCCGCGTGGATCCCCGCGGTCACGAGAAACGTCGGCCCGCGTGCGGCGCCCGCGAAAGCGACGTACGGCCATTCGTAGCGCGCGAGACCCGCGTCGCCGGCGAACGTGAACCGCCCCGTCGCGCGCTCGCCGGCGGCCGGGATCGGGATGGGTCCGATCACGGGCGGTAGTCTGCCCCGAATGGCGGTCGGCAGCGTTCCGGCGTATTCCCCGGTCGACGGCTGGGAGCGGCTGCCACCCGGCTTCGCGCATCGCGACGTGGCCGCCGTCGCCGTCGATGCCGGCGGTCGCGTGTACCTCTTCTGCCGCGGCGACCATCCCGTCTTGGTCTACGAGCGCGACGGCCGCTTCGTCCGCTCGTGGGGCGAAGGCGTCTTCACGATGCGCGCGCACGGCATCACCGTCGCGCCCGACGGGGCGATCTGGTGCACCGACGACGGCGACCACACCGTGCGAAAGTTCACGTCGGACGGCGAGCTCCTGCTCACGCTCGGGACGAGCGGCCGCCCATCCGACACGGGCTACGACGGCAAGAGCGTCGGCTCGGTCGCGCGGGGCGGTCCGCCCTTCAACCGGCCGACGAACCTCGCGGTCGCGGCGAACGGCGACCTGTACGTCTCCGACGGCTACGGGAACGCGCGGGTCCACCGCTTCTCGCCGCGCGGCGAGCTCCTCGCGTCCTGGGGCGAGCCCGGGACCGGCCCGGGCCAGTTCATGCTCCCGCACGGCATCGCCGTGCACCGGGACGGCCGCGTGTTCGTCTGCGACCGCGAGAACGACCGCATCCAGGTGTTCAGCCCCGACGGCGAGTTCCTCGCGGAGTGGACCGACGTGCAGCGGCCCACGCAGCTCGCCTTCGACGCGGAGGGCCGGGCGTTCGTCGCCGAGCTCTGCTGGCGGGCGGGGCTCCGGTCATTCCGGCGCGGCCCTGTCGAGCGTCACCTCCCGAGCCGCATCGCGGTCTGCGACGAGCGCGGCACGGTCATCGCGCGCCTCGGCGACGACGGTCCGCGGGATGAGACCTGGGGCGCCGCCGATCCCTGCCGTCCGGGAAACTTCTGCGCGCCGCACGGTCTCGCGCTCGACGCGAACGACGACCTCTACGTCGCGGAGGTCACCTGGACGATCGGCGTGAGCCACGATCTCGTCCCGCCGGACTGCCACACGTTCCAAAAGCTCAGGCTGGTCGGGAGGCCACCGTCGTCTTCGTGAGATGAAGGCGGCCGTCATGCACGAGTTCGGTCCGCCCGAGGTCCTCCGCTACGAGGACGTGCCGGATCCGGTCGTCGGCCGGGGCGAGGTCCTCCTGCGGGTGCGTTCGGTCTCGGTGAACCGCACGCACTGCCTGCGGGTCCGGAGCGGCGAGTACTTCCCGGGCCTTCCGTTGCCGCACGTCCTGGGCGTCGATCCCGCGGGGACCGTCGAGGCGGTAGGGGATGGTGTGCACGTCTGGAAGCGCGGCGACCGCGTCGTGGTCCATCACGCGATCGCCTGCGGGGCGTGCGAGGCGTGCCGCGCCGGCGAGGGCGAGTATTGCGATCGGCAGCGGCAGATCGGCATCCATCGCTGGGGCGGCTACGCCGAGTACGTGAGCGTGCCGGCGCAGAACGTTCATCCGGTGCCGGAGGGCCTTACGTTCCCGGAGGCGACGGTCGTGGTCCGTCACGCGCCGCTCGCTTTCGCGCTCGCGCGGCGCGCCGAGCTCCGCGCGGGCGAGTGGGCGCTGGTGATGGGCGCGGCGGGCGCGCTCGGCGGGTTCGTGGTGCAGGTCGCGAAGCTCGTCGGCGCGCACGTCATCGCCGCCGCGAGCTCCGACGAACGCGCGGCTGCCGCGCGCGAGTGCGGCGCGGACATCGCGGTGAACTATCGTGCCGAGGACCTCCTCGAGGCGGTCCTGCGCGTCACCGAGGGGCGCGGCGTCGACGTCGTGTTCGAGAACGTCGGCGACCGCGCGCTCTGGCCGAAGTCGTTCGGCAGCCTGGGCTTCCGCGGACGTCTCGTCACCGCGGGCGCGCACGCCGGCGGTAGGGTCGAGCTCGACCTCGGCCGGCTCTACCACCGCTTGCAGCGCATCATCGCGAGCCCGCGGTCGAGCCTCGCCGACATCGAGCGGACGCTCGCCGAATCGCGCGCCGGTCGTATCCGCTCCGTACGGATCGACCGCGTGCTGCCGCTCGCCGAAGCCGCGGTCGGCCATCGGCTGCTGCAGGAGCGGCAGGTCATCGGAAAGGTCGTGCTCGAGCCGCCCGCGGCCTAGGGGTCAGGCCGGGACGCCGACGCTCTCGCGTACCTCGGTCTCGATGCGCTTCCACACGCGGTCGACGAGCGCGCCGAACGCCGGAGTGCGCTTCACGTCCAGCCGGCGCGGCCGCGGCAGGTCCACGGCAAGGACGTCGCCGACCTGGCCAGGCCGGCGCGTGAGGACGACGACCCGGTCGGAGAGGTAGATCGCCTCGTCGATCTGGTGCGTGATGAAGAGGACCGTCTTCCGCCTCGCGTTCCAGATGCGGAGGAGCTCGGCCTGCATGATCTCGCGGGTCTGTGCGTCGAGGCTCGCGAACGGTTCGTCCATGAGGAGCACCTCGGGGTCGACGGCGAGAGCGCGCGCGAGGTTGGTGCGCTGGCGCATCCCGCCCGAGAGCTCGTGCGGATACGCACGCTCGAATCCGCCCAGGCCGACGAACCGCAGGAGCTCACCGGCCGCGCGGCGTGCCTCCTCGCCGAGACGCCCCTGGACCTCGAGGCCGAAGAGCACGTTGTCGAGCACCGTCCGCCAGGGGAAGAGCGCGTCGAGCTGGAACACGAGCGCGCGATCGAGACTCGGGCCGGCAATGGGCCGGCCGTCGAGGAGCACCTCGCCGCGCGACGGCGCGAGGAGCCCGTCGACGAGCCGCAGGAGGGTCGTCTTGCCGCATCCCGAGGCCCCGACGACGGAGACGAACTCGCCCGCGTGGACGTCGAAGGTCACGCCGCGGAGCGCCTCGACGACGTCCCCCGAACGCGTCTCGAACCACTTCGACACGCCGCGGAGCTCGAGCTTCGCCGTCACCGCTCGACCTCGACGAACCGCCACGGAGCGAGACGGCGCTCGAGCGCCTTCAGCGCCTCGCTGCTCACGACGCCGGCAAGCGCGAGGATGAGCACGCCCGCGAAGAGGGCGGCCATGTCGAACGTCTGCGCGGAGTAGAGGATGAGGTAGCCGAGCCCCGCCTTCGCCCCGAAGAGCTCGGCGACGACGACGCCCACGAGGCCGCGCGCGAGCCCGAGGCGCAGTCCGGTCACGATGACCGGGAGCGCCGAAGGGAGCATCACCTTGGCGAAGATCTGCATCGGTCGGGCTCCGAACGACCGCGCCGCCTCGATGAGGTGCCGGTCGGTGCCCTCGATGCCGGTGAGCGTGTTGAGGAGGATCGGGAAGATCGAGACGAGCAGGATGACAGCGACCTTCGACTCGATGCCGAGCTTGAACCAGAGGATGAACAGCGGAGCGAGCGCGACGGTCGGGGTCGCGTAGAGGAACGCGACCCACGGATCGAGATAATCCCGGAGCGCGCGGCGTACCGCCATGGCCGCGCCAAGCGCGATGCCGGCCAGCGCTGCGGCCCCGAAGCCGAGCGCGAACTCGAGGAAGCTCGTGCGGACGTGGAGCTGGAGCTCGCCACGGGCCCAGAGGTCCCCCGCTGATGCGAACACGCTCGAGAGGGGCACGAAGAACAGCCGGTTCGTGATGACGAAGCGCCCGATGAGCTCCCACAGGGCAAAGACGACGACGATCGATCCGAGCGCGCGGATGCGGCTCTGGTGCCGCTCGAAGAATCCGCGCCGCCTCGCCCTCGGCGGCGCCGCCCCGACGCCGAGCTCGACCTCGACGCTCCGGACGGTCACCGGACTTGGGGCTCCACCTACTCCCGCATGACGGGCGGCGGCCCCTGCTTCCAGAGGTCGATCGTGTCCCGACCCGGCCAGACCCGGGGGGTCCACGTGCTGTCGTCGTAGATGCGTATGAGATCGGTCGTGTACTCGATGATGTTCTGCTCGGGATCCCAGAAGTACGAGAAGAGGTTGTTCCCCGCGCCGTGCCGCCCCGGACCCCAGAGGCGCGGCACGCCCTTGTCGCCGAGGTAGAAGACGCCTTTCGCGATGTCCATGAAGTCGTTCACCTCGAACGCGACGTGGTCGAGGCCGGCCTTCGTCCGAGCGACGAACGCGAGCTGATGGTGGACCTCATTGCAGCGGAGGAACACCATGTGGTGGCCGTTCCAGTCGCTTTCCTTGAAGCCGAAGACGTCCTTGTAGAACGCGTACGCGCGGTCGACGTCGGTGGTCCGGATGACGACGTGGCTGAGATTGAGCGGCTTCACGTTGCGGTCGCCGTAGTCCTCGCTCACCTTGTCGTCGCCCCAGTAGAGCTCGACGGCGTTTCCGTCCGGATCGCGCAGACGCAGGTTGCGCTTCGCCCCGGGGCGGTCCGCCGGCCCCGGCACCTTCTCGATACGGACGCCCGCGTTCGCCAGCTCGGTCGCGGCGCGCTCGAGGTCGTCCGCGCTCCCGACCTCGAGGCCGAGCTCTTGGAGACCGGTCTCCTCGGCTCGGCCGAGCGTGACCGCGTTGTGCTCGGGGGCGGCCGTTCGCAGGTAGACCTTGCCATCAGTCTCCTCGGTGATCCCAAGGCCCCAGTGATCGACGTAGAACGCGGTCTGCTTGTCGAGGTCCTTCGCGCCGAGCGCGATGCGCCCGACCTTGCGCACCTTGATCATCGCGGTCGGCTCAGAGCTTTCCCGCCGCTTCGAGGTACGAGAGGTCCACGACGTCCTCGAAGCGGACCGGGCGCTTCAGCTGAGCACCCTCGTTCATGATGCCGATCACGGCGTCGACGCCCACACGGTCGACCTGCGCCTGCTTCGCGTAGACCTTCCCGCGCATCGCGCCTGTGATGTAGAGGTCGTAGGTCTTCGTCGAGGCGTCGGCGCTCGTCTTGGTGATCTCGACGAGGTCACGGATGGCGGCGTCGCGGTTGGCGGGATTCTCCAGCCACTCGAGCGCGTCCTGGTCCGCCCGGATGAGCGCCGCGAGCGTGTCGCGGTTCGCGCTGGCCCAGTCGCGGCGGACCGCGAGGATCGTGAACATGTACTTCGGGATGGCCTCGGTGCTGCTGCCCAGCCGCCGCAGGCCCTTCGCCTCGCCCTCGAAGCTCTGCGGCGCGGAGAGCAGCGTTGCGTCGGCGGCACCCGAGATGACGGCCGCGAGGCGCGCCGACGATGACCCGACGTTCACCGGGTCGTAGCCGTCGGCGGACACCCCGTAGTACACGAGGGTCCGCTTGAGGATCGTGTTGTACTCGGACCCGGGATCCGCGGTCGCGATCTTCTTGCCGGCGAGCGACTTCGCCGAGGTGATGTCCGCCCGCGCGTAGAGCTCGTAGTCGGGGTCGGCCTGCGACCCCGCCACGATGATGACGTCGGCGCCGTTCGCGTAGGCGTTGATGACCGTACCGGTGATCTGGATCGTCCCCTCCGCCGCACCGGCGACGAGCGCCTGGAGCGCCGGCGGTCCGCCCGAGTGGAGCGTGAACTCCACATGCAGCCCGCGCCTGGCGTTGAAGCCCTCGCGCTCGGCGATCTGGAGTGTCGCGCTCGTCGCGCTCAGCGAGGGCAGGGCGATGGTGAGGTTGCGGATCTGCTTCGCCGTCGCCGCCGCGGTCCCGGCGGCCGGCGTCGTCGGCACAGCGGGCCCGCAAGCGCTCACGACGACGAGGGCGACGAGCGTTGGAAGAACGAGCCTGCGCACCGCCATCACTCCCCAGCTGTCCGCCGCGCGCGAGTGTCCATCAAAGGCCGCATCCCCTCAAGCGGCAGGCGCTCGGTCGAACACGCGCCACGCGTCGCGCGGCAGATGGAGCCGCACCGGCTGACCGACCGAGCTGGTCGGGGCGCGCCGGACCTTCGCGACGAGCGTGAGCCCGCCGGCCTCGACCTGGAGCGCCGTCGTCTCGCCCAGGAACGTCCGCGCGCGCAGCACGCCGTCGATGCTGTCGGCGACCGCGCCGTCCGGTTCCGCCGTGATGTGCTCGGGACGCATGCCAAGCGTCACGGCCGTCCCCGGGGCCGCGCGTGCCGCGCACGCCACCCTTCCGAGTGGCGTGTCGACCGCGCCGTCCGCGCGCACGGTGCCGGGGACGAAGTTCATGTCGCCGACGAACGCCGCGACGAACGTGTCGACGGGCGCCTCGTACACCTCGAGCGGCGTGCCCTGCTGCAGGATCCGGCCCGCGCGCATCACGCAG
>Ga0209237_1001534_pt1 | contig 13656 bp, 14 predicted proteins | sample GraSoi013_1_40cm_2_FD_185820 | JGI IMG/M metagenome (GOLD analysis project Ga0209237, IMG submission 185820) | Grasslands soil microbial communities from the Angelo Coastal Reserve, California, USA - Sample 10_02_2013_1_40cm (SPAdes) (version 2) | ecosystem: Environmental > Terrestrial > Soil >... | reverse complement strand
CCGTCTTTATAGATCTGTCGATCCTTTTCTATGACTAGAGCTTTGATTTTGTTATAGGTCTGGCTTGAAGAATTTATTTACGATTCCCATGTTGTGCTTGCCTGGACCAATTCTATATGCGATAAATCCGTTCCTAGTCTCAAAATTGTGAAAAGACGCAGGATAATTTTTTGCCAAGCCTCCATCATCTGGAGTTAATTGATTGTAAGGAAAATACGTTACAGATTTCAGATCAGTCGAGTCGTCATGGATGCCATAGGCAAGATTTGATATTTCAACTTCATATCTTATTTGATAAGGAATATTTCCTACTCTATTGTGCCATTCAAGACCTGTAAAATGCTTGTATATGGAAAAATCAAACAAGTTTTCATCCACATCAAAGAAGAAGGAATCGATTTGGCCCGAAATTTCATCCATAAGGCGATATACAACTCTATGTTTTGATGGCTCCATTACAATTTGGCGCAGATACGAATGCCCCACTATCGGTTTTATTTTGAATTCGTATCTATTTATGCCCTCAAATATTGCATGGAATTTGCCGTCATCGTTAAACGAACAAATGAGATTGAGTTCAACAGGAATATGCTGTTTGTTGAAAAGCTCAAGAAGATAAAGCATCCATGATTTGTCTGGAATCTTGTTTCCTAAATCCGATACGACCTTAATTACATCTGAGATTGCTACAGACTGCGGTCTCTCTGATCTGACTCCTTCCTGATGCACTAGACAATAATATCCTGACCAAAAATGCAATCTAGAATCAATTTGTAAAGCACCGTGCTTTAGAGATTGCTAATAAATTGTAGTGGTCCTAGTCCTAGAATATTCTGCTAGTTTTATTTACGACCTAAGAAGAAGTTTTGTTCTGCTTGCCAAAAGTGATAATTTCCAAATTTGGGAGAGCAATGATAAATCTAGCATCGTGGTTATAATTATGGGGAAAAGTGTGTTGGTTAAATATAATATAAAACGTGAAAATGTCTCTAGCAAAGTCCTTGTACTACTTTCTTTGCCATCTAGAAAACCATGCACACAAATGATACCAGAGGGAAACATATGACATACCAAGATTCCACTTCTTCATCGCCCATAGAAAACGTAAAATGTTTGAAGTCTCCAGATGGAAAACATAAATGGATTCCGGCGAACAGGTGCTCAGACAAATGCTCCCTATGTGGTGAAATAATTCCACGTTACGCGCATTAGAAAAGCCTGGTTTTACACCTATATTGCATCATTGGAATCAAAATAGATACCATAAGATACTCAGAATAAGATTTGAAATTTCATTGTTTAGTATCGGATGACAAAATTTGCAATATATTAAATGGAACTTTTCGCAAATCGATTTCTTTTGTTGCTGATACATAGATTGTATCATTTCCTGCAGGAAAGGTCAGCAATACCACTTTTTCTCTATGTGAGACTGTGAAATTGACAGGTCCAAGATGTATGTCGTGCTCACGCCGCAGCCTTGCCATCAAGGCAATCTCCATGAGAACCATTTCAGACTCTTTTTGATCTACAAGCGGTTTTACACCCTGTTTTGGGCCTCCTTCAATTAACTTTCCTTTGTCATTTACTACCCCGACAAATCTTATGGTCGGGTCTACATCCATAATCTTTTTGCAAACATATTCCAAATTCTCTATTTTGCTTGCCACACAGTATTATCAAAACATGGTGTATTAATCATATTCACGGAGAATGCCAAAACGGAACTAGTTCCATTGCTCAAATTCCATCCTGCCTATATCTCCAAGTATCATAATGAAGTACGTGATGTAAGCTCGTTTGAAGTAGAACCTTGCTGCAAGAAAATCTTGCTAATCCTCGCAGTGCCATCCCCAGCAAGTTCATCCCTTTTGACATGCAAGGTTATACAGTTTCAGATGAGCCTATTCATCTTTATTTTTTTCAATATGAAATCATATTTTGTCCTATCTGCGATTTTTCACTATCACGGCATCAATATTGTTAACATTTTTGTTGCAAAAACGTCTTGAATTGATATATAATTTTTCTGCCAAGGGTTAGCATGAAAATAAGTGACAGTCTTTCAATGAATGACTCGGCACTAGTGTACAAATGTGTAGAGCATACCGTTTACATAATGCAGTTTATGGAAGGCAAAGAGAATTTGTTTGCACTAGGCAAAGTATTTCTCTGCTGTCTATTTCTAGGTGCACCATAGTATGACACAGGTAGAAAAGACTAGCAAGCTAAAAGAGATCAAAGAAACTCTATCTGGTGCAGTAGAGATAATTAGTCAGATAAGAGCCCCCGGAGTCCAGGAATCCTTTGGCAAAGTTATTGGAACTGCCATGATTGCAAAAGAAATCATAGAGGCCCTTAAAACCCCCGAGATGGTCAAAAACATTGAAAATTTTTGCCTAATTTCAGAAAACATCAACGAATCTGCCACAAAGCTACAGAATGTTCTAAATCAGATAGAAGAGACCGGAGCCATAAACGAAGCCAAAGGATTAATTAAATCAGCCAAAAGTACGATGGATTTGTTTGGCAATAACATCCAAGATCTTGGAGAAATGGGCTCTGCCATTAAAGGAGTCTTCAAATCTATTAGAACAGCACAGGAGATAATACACGCTATGAGATTTAACAACAAATCTTCTACATCAGAAGAAATAGTTGTGTCGTGCAGTATGCAATTAATGTATCTAAAAATTGGCTGGCAGTATCTTGCAACTTTGCCTAATGGAAAAGTTGTTGTCAGAAAAGGGAGGGTCTAAAGCTTTGCGGCAAACCATGCATTTGAGTGAGCTATTATACTTTTTGGCTACATTTATTGCATACTGCACCATATGATGTTCGCCTGTATCGCTTGCTACAGATAGCGCCGCATCTAATACACCGTTGTACTTTCTTGTTTTCTTCGGTCTCAAAAAAGACGCTCAATGCGTATAATAAAAAATATTTGCTATTTTAGAAGTTGTATGTCTTGGCTTGTTAACTTGCTTGACGCACTTAACTGGAGTCTAATCTAACTCAAATTTTGGAACCTCATCTTCTTCTAGATTGATTTTATTGATTTTTGGTTTTGTTATTTTTGATGAATTTACTTGCCTTCACTTGCCCTCTGTTGTGGGCTTTCGTTTGCTTCAGAATTTGTTTCATTGGGCTTTGTTATGGCATTTATTGCCTCGTTGATTTTTTCAGATGCGGTTTCTTGCCTCTGTTCATTTCCTTCTATGGCAGATTGTCTTAGGTGAATTGTAATTGCCAACGCAGAAATCACAATAGCAACTGCAATGCCAGAAATAATTGCTACCTTTGCTGGTTTTTTCAACGATCAATGAACCTGCATATAGTATAAATTATTTTTTCCACTTTTGCTTTAGGTTCTGTCAGTTGATAGCTAATTCTAATTCTCGTTTTCAGATGGTTTTCGGGGTTCTTTGACAGGTTCTTCAAAATCAAGTGCAATGTGTTTTAGGGCAGACTTTAGACCTTTCAGAATGTTTTTACCCAAAAATTCTTCTTTTGCCACTAAAACTATTACGTGTTCATCACATAAAAATATTATGTAATTTCTAGACCTCTACTGACTTTCTGCTTGCGTTTTGAATCAGTGTAATCCATTATTGTCTTATACAGATTCACAACATGTTTACCTAGAGGCTATTCGTTTTCTTGAAATTATCACGCTTTGGATTGAGTACAATACAATAAACGCAATTTGGCACAACTCAATTGGAAGTGCAGAGCCGCCAATGATTCCAAGACTCCCTTGAGGTCCCCTTGGTACCTCTCTTGAAAAATTTCCTTCAGATATTCCTTCTCGTGTAAAATTACCAGGCGGCATATTACCCTGCGGTATTCCACCTTGCATGTTTCCCTCCGGCAAAAGATGCAGTCTACTTGTAAAGTATAATATCGTAAACACTGCAGTTCCTGCAATTCCAATTATCTGCCACACCTTACCCCATCGTTTTATGACTGGCACTGCCCAAAAGACTTGCAATACTCCGCCAACTAGGAAAAGTATTCTCTGTCCCACATCATGTGAAAGTGATCGCGGTGCCATAGTTATGTGCAATATTCCTGCAATCACTGTAGTACATGCAGCTGCAAAAGAAAGCAACAGGATCATCCCGTCTTTTCCTATAGCTTTGCTCATCTCTTGCACCCGATAGTGGCAGTCATAATTTATTATCTAAGAACCTTTAGGTAACAGTGTGTCACAATACTTTATTACTTGAAGTTAGATGATGACTTTCGATTACAGTTCTGGCAAGATTTTTAGAGTATCTCATATGGTTCTAGTGGCTTTTTCGTAGTTTCATTGTGCCGCAGCCATTCAAGCGTCTTTGAAAACGAGTCAGCAAGTTCTGTTGTGGTAAGAACAGGGACCCCAAGTTCTACCGCTTTTCTCCTAATTTGGTATTCATCATACAACATTCCTACGTATTTTTCAAGTGTTGATGTACTTGGCACATTAATGATAAAGTTGATTTTTCGATCATATAGAAGGTCTGCGATGTTTGGCTTTCTTTGTGGCTCACTGATTTTGTATACCACATCAACGTTTCCTATTCTTTTATCTGAGAGAAATTCTGCGGTGTGCTCTGTTGCAAGAAGCTTGTATCCTAAACTCTTGAGAAGCAAGGCAGTCTGGAGGAGTTTTTCTTTGTTTTCTGAGCCACCGGCAGTTATCAGGCCAGTGCCTTCTTTTGGAAGCGAATACCCCACAGATATCAATCCTTTAGATAACGCATCATAGAAGCTGTCTCCAAAGCACGCAGCCTCACCTGTAGACTGCATCTCAACACCTAGTATGATATCGGCACCTTCTAACTGCATAAACGAAAACTGGGGTACCTTGATTCCATAGGAGTGTATCTTTCGCCACCTGTCCTTTGGAACTTTTGGCAGTTCTTTTCCTAAAACAGCACCTGCTGCAAGATTAATTAGATTCATCTTGACAAATTTTGAGACAAAAGGCATAGAACGCGACGCTCGTATGTTAAGCTCAATTACATAGACCATGTCAGAGTTTATCAAAAACTGCAGATTAAACGGCCCTTTTATCTTAAATGCAGTGGCAATTTTATTTGTATAATCAAGTATGGTCTCTGTAACTTTGTTGCTAAGACTCCAGGGTGGGATACACATCATGGAATCACCTGAGTGAATTCCAGCACCTTCGATGTGTTCTACTATTGCTCCGATGATAACATGCTTGCCATCAGACACTCCGTCTACTTCAGCCTCTAGTGAATTTAGCATAAATTTTGTAATAACAACTGGATAGTCAGGTGAGACCAACGCTGCCTGTTCCAAATATTTTTTGAGCTGTTGTTCTGACCAAACTACTTTCATTGCAGCACCACTTAATACATAAGATGGCCTGACAAGTACTGGATATCCCACTTTGGCTGCAAATTTTTTGGCGTCAGACAGACTAGAAAATGCCTGCCAAGGTGGTTGCAATATTCGTAATTCATCTAGTACCTTGCTAAATGATGATCGGTTTTCTGCCCGGTCAATATCCTCATATGATGTTCCAATTATCTTGATGCCATTTTTTGCAAGCTTTGGGGTAAGATTGTTTGCAGTCTGGCCTCCTACTGCTGTTACTATACCAGTTAATTTTTCAAATTCTGCAATATCAAGTATCCTCTCAAGGGTTAGCTCTTCAAAGTACAGTCTATCACATATATCATAGTCTGTAGATACCGTCTCAGGGTTGCAGTTTATTACAGAGACTTCTTTTACTCCGTTTGCTTTAAGACCCCACACCATATTTACAGTTCCCCAGTCAAACTCTACGCTGCTTCCTATGCGGTAGGGTCCTGCACCTAGCACAGCTATCTTTTCATTTTGTGAAGATATCTCAAAGTCATTTACGTTTCCGCCATATGTCAAGTACAGATAGTTAGTCTTTGCAGGCCACTCTGCTGCTAAAGTATCTACTTGCTTTACAACTGGTACAATTCCTGCGTCTTTTCTTATCTTGCGGATTTCAAGATCGTCTTTTGATACAAGCCTTCCGATTTGCTTGTCTGAGAATCCAAGCTTCTTTGCTTCACGTAATGCTTTTGTGTCAAGTTTTGATTCTGTGAGCTTTTTTTCTGCTTCTACTATGTTTCGAATTTTTTCTATAAACCATGGGTCTATTGATGACAACTTGTAGATGTGCTCAATTGAAATTCCCTGCCTTAGAGCAGCAGCCACATGATACAGTATCAAATCATCTGGGTTTTGCAGTTTGTTTTCCAATTCCTCGACATCATAGGTTTTGTCAGATATCCTGTTTGCTACAAGGCCATCGTTTCCGATTTCAAGCATCCTAATTGACTTTTGCAAAGATTCTTCAAAGCACAGTCCTATTGCCATGACCTCGCCCACTGATTTCATTGTAGGGCCCAAGCTGCGATTTGCAAGCTCAAACTTACCAAAGTCCCACCTTGGATGCTTGCATACTATATAGTCAAGTGATGGCTCAAAGCACGCAGTCGTGGTTTTAGTTATTCGGTTTACAAGCTCAGGTAACATGTATCCCATTGCAATTTTTGCTGCCATGTATGCTATTGGATATCCAGTGGCTTTGCTTGCAAGCGCAGAAGATCGTGAGAGTCTTGGGTTCATCTCAATTGCAACATACTTGTCAGAATCAGGATCTAGTGCAAACTGGATATTACATTCACCAACAATTCCAACATGCTTTGCTGCACGCAATGCTGCCGACCTTAACATCTGATATTCATAGTTGTCAAGTGTCTGAGACGGGGCAACTACAATGTTATCACCAGTGTGTACACGCATGGAAAGGACGTTTTCCATGTTGCATATGATTACGTTATTTCCGTGGTAGTCTGCCATTACCTCATATTCTATTTGCTTCCAGTGACCTACGTATTCTTCAATTAGAACTTGCCCCACAAGGCTTGCAGTAAGACCTCGTGCAACAATTTCGTGAAGCTCGATTTCATTGTGAGCTACTCCGCCACCTTTTCCGCCCAGGGTATATGCGACACGTACGATTACAGGGTATCCTAGCTCGTTTGCAATGTTTTTTGCTTCCTCAAAATTGTAAACTGTCTTGCTTTTTAAAACAGGAACTCCGCACTCTATCATGGCATCTTTGAATCGTTGCCTGTCTTCAGTTGCCTCAATTCCTTTAATCTGGGTTCCTAGTACTCGAACTCCATATTTTTTGAGTATACCAAGTTCTTCTAGTTTGACACCACAGTTAAGTGCAGTCTGCCCACCAAAGCCCAGCATCAGCCCGTCTGGCCTTTCTGATTCTATAATAGACTCGACATACTCTGGGTTTACCGGAATGGAATAGACCTTGTCTGCAAATCTTGTATCAGTCTGGATTGTTGCAATGTTTGGGTTTACAAGTATGCTTTTGATTCCTTCTTCTTTTATGGCTTTGAGGCATTGAGAACCGGAGTAGTCAAATTGACGGTCACTTGGTGACTCTCGCCTGCTTCTCCGATTTTAATTGCCCCACTGCCTAAAACTAGAATCTTCTTTAGTGACTCATCTTTTGGCATTTTCCTCCCCTACGAGTTTCTTGAGCTCTTCAAAAACAAACATACAATCAAAAGGTCCAGGTGATGCTTCGGGATGAAACTGTACAGCTATAATTTTCTTTTCTTTGTGTTTTATTCCCTCAACTGTTTTATCATCTGTGTTTGTAAACCATAGTTTGAAATCAGTTTTCTTTAACGAATCAGGGTCTATACAGTATCCGTGATTCTGACTTGTGACATAGACTTGGTTGTTGTCTAAATCAATGCAGGATTTGTTCTGTCCACGGTGACCATACTTGAGCTTGTAAGTGTTTGCGCCTCCTGCAAGTCCCAAGATTTGTGCACCAAGGCATATTCCAAGAGTTGGAACATTTTTCTCAATGAGTGTCTTTGCCGTTTTCATGGTGTCAGCGCATTTTACTGGGTCTCCTGGTCCGTTAGATAACACAACTCCTTTCGGATTGTAGGCAAGAATTTTTTCAGCTGAATAATTCCAAGGAACGCGTATTACTTTGTACCCTAGTTTTCGGACATTTCTCAATATTGCATTTTTTACACCAGTGTCTACAACTACGATAGAATCAATACCTGTTCCGTAAATTTGTGGCTCTTTTGTGGAAACTGCGCCCATGAATTCTTCATCGTTATACTTTTTGGCTGATTCAAGTTTCTTTTTTAAATCTTGTTCGTCGATTTCCTTGTCAGATACAGCAAGCGCTGCCATCATCACGCCTTTTGTTCGAAGTTTTACAGTCAGGGCACGTGTGTCAATTCCTGAAATTCCTGGAATCTTTTCGTTATAGAGCCACTCGTCAAGTGTCATTACCATATTCCAATGGCTTGCCATCATGGAAAGCTCATGTATAACAAGACCCCGTGGCTGAATTTTGTCTGATTCAAAGAATTTTCTAATCCCGTCTGTGTCTTTAATTGACGGGTCAGGTACTCCATAATTTCCTACCAATGGATACGTTAGTGCAAGAATCTGCCCGCTGTATGATGGGTCAGTCAATGCTTCGGTGTAACCAACCATTCCTGTGTTAAAGACTGCTTCACCAAATACTGTAGTTGTGTAACCAAAACCCATTCCGTCAAAAACAGCCCCATCTTCCAAAATAAGCTTACCAAACTTGTTTACATGTTTGGCCTTTTTTGTTGGAATTTTTGAGACCCTCACCAAGTGCAGGGTATTAGGAATTTAAGTTTTATGATACTGCAATCTTGCGCTCTTATCTGTGTTAGATTTTATGAATTTAGTTCAAAAACTACAGAGCTCGGAATTGCTCGCTCCACTTGTAGTAGGCACGAATCATTTCCATGCTGACACTTGGTTTACGTCGTGTTATGATTTCCTTAAAGTCAGGCATGGTAATCTGTCTTGGCTGTGATTGTGCCTCACCTAGTACCGAATCTCCAAAGTTTGGTGAGTGAAACAAGTCATTTACCACCATCAATTGAGCTGACTGGCAGATATCTTTGATATCGCTTGCACTGTATCCGTCTGCGAGTTTTGCCAGTTCAGCTGATTTTACTTTGTCATCTTTGTTAAGCGGTGAAGTATAGAGATCAAACAAGTTTACTCTTGCTTCAAGAGTTGGAAGTGATACATAGATTCTCTTTGTAAATCTTCTAAGAAACGGCCAGTCAAGAGTCCACGGTTTGTTTGTTGCACCAATGACATAGAGTTTGAGATCTTTTCCTTTTCCGTTGATTCCATCCATTTCAGTCAAGAACTGGTTTTTCACACGAATCTCTCCGCCGACTTCGCTGCTGCGGTTTCCAAGGAGTGAATCTACCTCATCGATAAACAATATTACAGGAAGCCCTTCTTTTTCAGCCATTCCTCTTGCTAATGAAAATAATTTTGAAACGTTTTTTTCTGCTTCACCCAACCACTTGCTCATCATTGAAGCAGCGTCTACGTTGATAAAGTAGCCAGCAATTTCGCTTGCAGTAGCTGCTGCAAGTATTGTCTTTCCACAACCAGGCGGACCATAAAGCAACATACCTCTTGGCCATCCAAGTGGGAAAAGATCTGGTCTTTTTGCAGGATATACAATTGATTCTCTAAGCGCACTTTTGGCATCATCAAGTCCTATGACTTCGGCCCAGCTCACATTTGGTTTTTCCTTCATTACTAGTGAATCAAACTCGTTTCTAGTCAGAGCCTGTTTTTGCTCTTCAGGGCTTGCCTTGGCATCTACCACTGGCTCAATATCGACATTGTTCATCTGGAGTGCTTTGATACGATTTTGGTATGCCGCCATGCGTTCTTGGTATACTCTGTTTAGCTTGCTTTCAGGATATAGGTTAATTAGCTTGTTCAGAGATTCAATTGCCCTCTGATAGTTTGAAATTGCCATTCCGCGTGCCCCCTGAGAATCAAGCTTTATTGCCTCTGCGGCAAACCTACTTGCGCTATTTTCCAATTCTTGCGGGGCTAGACTCATAATCTCACAACTAGATCTCAACTGGGGTTCTTTCAAGGTAATCACTAGTGTGAATTCGTCTAGCAGGATTAGTTAAATTAATTGGACTTGGCTCGACCTTGGATGTCTCTTGTATAGATTCAGTCTTGGAAGACGCGGGTCTTGCAAGTGGAATTTTAAAATCATCGAGTTTTGTTTGAATGTCTTTCCCAAGTGTTAGGTTACAGGTCACCTCATGATGAAGTGTTTGAATTTGTTGCAGGGCCACCTCTGCAGATATGACCAAGTCTTCAAGCTCGTCTTTTAGAGTATTTACAGAGTTTGCAGCATGCATTATTATGCCAATAAAGTCTTCCAAGAATATCTTCAGATCACGCTTGTCTTGATATTTTGTTAAAAGATACTCTGCAGCAAGAATGACTTGTCTCAAATCTTTTAATTCTTCAACTGAAAGTGTTTCAACGAAATTATCATCTTTGTCTTTTCCCGTTTGAGTAATTTTTTGCTCTACTTTTTCTGATAGCTTGCGAATTTTTGCAAGATAATTAGATATCTCTTCTGCAGACTCGTTCTTAAAATTTAACACGAGGTGGCCTTACGAGAAATCTAAATTAGGGAACTGCTTGCATATTTTAGAGTCGGCAATCAACTTCGCTTCATCTAAGAGTCTTTGTGACATCGCATTTGCCTGGCCAAAGTCCAAATTCGAGCTTGCAAGATGTGCTGCATCTATTATAATTCCTCCAATAAGAAGAGACAGTTCTCCTAATTGAAAATCCAGAACTGGTACAAGCGTTAACAGTCTTGATCTAATCGTTCGCACTATTGATATTGCAGGTGATAGAACTGTAGTGACATTGCCCAACCCTACGACAGAATCTAAGCTTCGCCTCACTTGCCGCATGGATTCTATTGAATATGAGATTTCAAGCTCATGTCTTATTTGATTCCCAAGTGTCTCTATGGATTCTTTACCTCCATCTACCTTTCCATATAGCTCCAAGTTGCCCTCGTTGAGTTCTTGTTTTCTTTGTATTAGTATATCCAAAATAGAATCCACAGTCTCAGTAGCATAGTCTATCCTAGGTTTGATCGTATAGGCACGGACTAGCTGATTCTTAGTTTCATTTTCGATTATCCATTTTGATTGAATTACCATTTTCAATAACAAGATTAGGTTTTCGTTTATCAAACCCTTGTTACAACAAGTTCTGTCACCGTAGTAACCGTGGCTGGGGATACAGCTTAGTATTTTTTCAAGCCTTTGTTCAATGAATTTAGCTATTCAGTTTACCTTCTAACCATATGATCTCGTTCATGGTAAAAGGTCAGGATCTTGCAGTAAGTCTAGAGGAGTTTGGGTTAAGCAAATACGAGGCACAGGCCTATGTAACCCTCATTACAAAGGGAACTATTTCTGCAAGTGAGCTTGCCTATTATTCCAATTTACCGCGAACAAAAGTTTATCCTATTTTGCTCAAGCTTGAAAAAAAGAAGATTGCAATCATATCAAAAAGCAAACCCATAATGTGTACTGCAATAGCTCCAGAAGATGCTTTTGACGAAATAATACATGATCAGATAAATCATGTAAACGCAATGAATAACCTAATTACAAAATTAAAACGACTAAGCGAGGATAGTAAAAAGGCAAGAGGTTCGGAAGAAAAAAGATATTTCCATTTGGCCCCAAATTATGTCTTCAAACAATTTCAATCCATGATAGGCGGTTCCAAGACCTCGATTCATGCAATAGTGGATTCGTGGGGACTAAATCTTTTATCCCAATGCAAGGATACACTGATTCACCAGCTTAGAAAAAATATTGACATAAAAATAGTACTGCCTGCCAATCTAGTGGGAACTGAGACATTTCGTGAACTTCCTGTAGGTGTCAAGCTAAAGACTTCAGATATTTCCCAAAACGTGATAATATTTGACGATTCAGAAATTCTTATGATAAACAGCAATAACGGCAAAGGTGCAATATTTCTATCCACAGACGTGCTTGGAACAAACCAAGTCAAAACCTTTGATCAAGTATGGAAAGGAGCAATCAAGATAGGCAATTTAGTAGATATGACAAAAAGTGATGCGCAAGAGACCCTCAAGGCAATTCAGCTAATTTCAGAAAATGGCCTTGGATTTGTGCTCAACTCCATATTGAATTCAAAGAATAAAGGAATTGATTTATTGACGTTTCTAGAAAAAAATGGTCTTGACCTAAAATCAAAGACACTTGCTGAGATAATATCCCTAGTTGACTCTACTCTTGATATGACATGCTCAGGCCATCTTCATTATGATGCAAATGGAAATCATTTTGTAATAGAGTCCAAAGTAAATAGCGGGCACTCTATCCCTTGGGCTTTGCTACTTGAGGGATACCTAAACAGGAACGGAATTAAAACCAAGATGATTTACAACGACCACCAACACACTGGTGAGAAAATACACATCAAGGTAGATTCTAAAATTAATATCAATTAATTTTCTATTTGTAACTAACCAAGGGAAAATACTTATATGTATTTAAAATACTAGTCGGATAATGAATAGAGCCGTTCTTAAGATATCAAGTGTTGCAATAATGTCTGTTCTTGTATTGACATTTGTGGCATCAGGCGCACCGGCTTATGCAGTTTATGGACATGGCTCATCTTACGGTCCTCAATTTGGAATTACAACAAACTATGTGTACAAAGATGGTCTTACGGTAAATGGAAACCCAATTGATATTTCAAAGTATACGCAGACAATTAAAACTCAGAAAATCTACGTAAACGATCCTTCCGATATTACTCTAAAGATATATGACAATGCTGGACCTCAAGCAACTCAGCACGCCACACTATATCTGAACATAAGAGGCGATTACCCATCTGTCTATGATAGTAACACATGGATAGACTATGACAAGACCACTGGTGTTTCAATACACGACCCAAACCACATATTCAAAAGCGTAACTGCTAGCGTCTCATATGATAACACGTACATGTATGTTACCTTCCACATAGTTTCTCAATCCCCAATGAAGACATCACATATGATTATCAGAGCGTGGGATTTCAGATTGGCACACACAGAAGTCATTGTCCAGAATGCAATCAAAATTACGTACCTGCCGTTTCAATTCTCTAGAGCAGACTAGACACGGACTAATTTCTCTATTAATATCAATGCACCATACAACTTCCTTTGATTGTAACTTTATAATATCATAGAATTTATCACATTTGAGAATGCAAATTCCAAGTGAGTTTAACCCAAAACAGATTGAACGGGAAGTTAAAAGTCAGTTGTCATCTGTTGATTTGGAGAAATTAATTTTCAATTCTCCAAACAAAACAAAAAAGATTGCTTTCATAGAAGGCCCTCCAACAATGAATGGTACCCCACACGCAGGCCATCTGCGTGGAAGGGTAATCAAGGATTTATGGTACAGGTACATGACATTACGTGGTCACAAGGTAATATTTAACGCAGGCTGGGACACACAAGGACTTCCAGTTGAGCTACAGGCAGAAAAAGAACTTGGAGTGTCAGGAAACAAGTTGCAAGTCATAGAATCAGTAGGAATTGAAAAAATAGTTTCAGAGTGCAAAAAAATAGTTCATCAGTTTCACGAAATATGGGTTGAAGCTGACAATCTTTTAGGAATGTCGTTTAATCAAAAAAATGCTTATTGGACCTACAAAGATGAATACATTGAA
>Ga0209237_1001528_pt1 | contig 13694 bp, 14 predicted proteins | sample GraSoi013_1_40cm_2_FD_185820 | JGI IMG/M metagenome (GOLD analysis project Ga0209237, IMG submission 185820) | Grasslands soil microbial communities from the Angelo Coastal Reserve, California, USA - Sample 10_02_2013_1_40cm (SPAdes) (version 2) | ecosystem: Environmental > Terrestrial > Soil >... | reverse complement strand
GGGCTACACACTTATCGGGCTAGGAATCCTGCTCAAGTGGCTTCCAGTCATCTATCTTCCATATTACGTGTTCAGCGAGCGAGGCACACGAAAACTTGGCGGGGTAATTTCTCTCGCGCTCGTGCTAGGACTGACCGCGCTTATGTTTCAGGTCGCGGGGTGGGATTACGTCGGCGTCACTGCGATGACGGTGTCCGAGAGCCACGGTGGGGGGTACGGCATGACATATAGTATCCTCCTGCAGGATCGTGCCCTAGTTCCGATCTTGTCTCGACTACCTGAGCTATATCTGGCGATGGGTTACTCCTGGGTGCCTGGAGTCGCCCTGGCGGGCCTGATTGCATCCCGGCGTTTTCCTGGCAAGAGCGCCGAGACGACCGTTCAAGCGACCCTGCTTGTAACAACTGTCTTCTTCCTTACTCGTTGGGGTGTGAACGAGCAGTACCTCACATACTTGCTTCCCCTCTTCTACATCGACGTAGCCCTTTGGCATCCAGAACGGAAATCGTTGTTTCGGTTCACCTGGGTCCTCGCCTTTGCGTATCTTCTCGCGAACAACGACCTGCTCCTTCGTTTTCTCGGACCCGTATCTTCACAGGCCGTCGACATCGCATTCGTAGCGGATAACGCGGGGATCTTGTCGCCGATTCGAACGGCGGCTTTGTACGCAGCCGCCATCCTCTTTACGGTCCATCTCGTCCAACTTGTCTCACAGTTCCTCGACCCCTCCAGGAACACCACCCCGTGGTTGCTCCGGCTAACGTCACTTCGTCGCGCTCGCGCTCCGAACAAACCTGACGTCGACAAGGTCGGCGATTCGTAGGGGGCCAGTCCGACGCGAGTCATCCAGCTGACACAACGTTTTCCTCCGGCCATCGGTGGGGTTGAACAGCACGTATATCATCTGGCCGAAGGGCTCGTCCAAGCGGGCGTGGATGTCCAAGTCCTCACAACCGACCTGATGCGCGACACCCCCTTCACACGGTTCGCCACGGATCCACCGCGGTGCGACTTTCCCGTCGCCCGGGTTCGCGCTTGGAAGCTCCTCGACGCGCCTCACGGACTCGGAATCGTCGCGCCCGCGATGGTCCGCCGGATGATGGCGAGCGGCGCCGACGTGGTGCATGCCCATGGGTACGGGTACTTCCCGACGTTCGCCGCGAGCTTCGGGACGGCGCTCGACGGAGCCGCATTGGTCGTGACGCCACACTCGGATGCCGGGCGGCCCACCTGGGCCAAGCGGCTCTTTGATGGCCTCGTTCCGAGCCTCACGCTGAAACGGGCTCATCGCGTGATTGCCGTGTCGCAACACGAGGCCTGGCACCTGCGGCGACTCGGCGTACCTGCCGACAAGATCCGCCTAGTGCCGAACGGCGTCGATCTCTCCGAGTTCGCGGGATTGGCCGAAGCTCGGCGACCCGGGGAGTCCGTCACGGGTCTCTTCGTTGGTCGGATCGACCTTGATCAGAAAGGCTTGGTGACGCTTGTTCGGTCGATCGCCCTCCTTCCCCGCGCGCTACCCATCCAGATCCGGCTTGTCGGCGAGGATTGGGGCGGGACCGCTCTCCTGAAAGAGATGGCAGAGCGACTCGGAATTACCGATCGCGTCGTTTTCGTCGGCAAACTCGAACGTGGCGCACTGATCAGTGAGTACGCAAGAGCCGACTTCCTCGTCTTGCCATCGCTCTTCGAGCCGTTCGGGATTGTGCTCCTCGAGGCGATGGCGGCGGGCCTCCCCGTGATCGCATCGAACGTCGGCGGGATTCCGGAAGTGGTCGCAGACGAGTATTCAGGCTTGCTCGTGGAACCCGGGAACTCGGGATCGCTCGCGGACGCGATCCTGCGGCTCTGCCAAGAAGAAAGACGCCGCCGGCAGATGGGACGTGACGGCGAGGTCCGTGCAAGCCGGTATGCGTGGGAATCGGTCACCCCGCAGATTCGCGCCGTCTACCAGCAGGCGCTCGAGGAACGGCGTTTGTAGATGGCCGGAACCCGCCAGAACCGCATTGTGTCACTGGGCCTGTTGATTGCTCTCCTTATCGGTGGCTTAGTGGCCACGAATTCCCTGCGACCGACCGTAACTTCGGAGACTGAAGTCACAGGGACGACACCGATTCGCCACGTGGTCGTGATCATGAAGGAGAATCACGCGTTCGACAACTACTTCGGAACCTTTCCCGGCGTTGACGGCATTCCATCAGCCGTTTCGCTGCCCGACGGCCGGGGAGGGTTCGCGAGTCCTCATTGGATTAACACGACCTGGACGCCGGACCTGCCCCACAGCCGAGCGGCGATGATCGAGGCGTACCACAACGGTTCCAATGACCTCTTTGCGGTGGTCGCGGAATCTCAGGCGCGTGGTCTGGGGAATGTCTCCCTAGGGTATTACGATCGTCGGCAACTCGGGTATTACTGGTCCCTCGCGAAGAATTACACGATCGCAGATCGCTACTTTCACTCGATGCTCGGACCGACGATCCCAAACCGCCTTTTCTCCTTCGCCGGCACGAATGATGGCCTCGGGTCGAACGCGATATGGCTTGCAACCATTTCCGCGCCGACCATTTTCGGCCAGCTCCAGTCGCGCGGGATTTCCTGGCGATACTACTACAGCCCCGGTCCGCTCGTCGCACCTCTGCCGATGTATTTCCCCGAGCTTGCCTCGCACCCCGATATGAAAGCGCGCGTCGTCCCGATGGACGACTTCTCCAAGGACCTGTCATCTGGGAATTTGGCTCAAGTCGTATTCGTCGATCCCTCGGAGGACTTCTTGATTAGCGAACATCCTCCTGAGGACGTCGGAGTCGGTGAGGCTTTCACCAGGGCCATGATGGATGCAATCATGTCAAGTTCTTCGTGGAGCTCGACCGCCATCTTCCTAACCTGGGACGAATCCGGGGGGTTCTATGATCACGTTCCGCCTCCGCAGGTGGATTCTTGGGGGTATGGATTTCGCGTCCCCATGATCGTCGTTTCGCCGTATGCAAGGCGTGGCTGGGTTGACCACGCGGTCATGGATCACACATCTGTCATGCGCTTTATTGCCGACAACTGGAGGTTGCCGTATCTTACGTCACGAGAAGCCATGGCGGGCAACATCTCCTCCGCATTTGCCTTTCCTTCTGCCGCTCTCAAGGCAGCCCGTGTTTTGGAAGAATTCGCGCCGGGAACGTCCGTGGCCGGAGTTCTAGTTCTTTCAATCTTTTCCCCTGTGTTTGGTCAAGTCCAGCTCATTCCGGACGTCACTCGCGTTCCCTCAAGCCTTCGATTGTCTCTCGAACCAGTTCGACGGAGGTGCGCGCGGTAATGCCCAGGACGGTCTCTGTTGTCATTCCCACGCATGAGCGTCCCAGACAATTGTTCGCGCTGCTGTCGAGCCTGCGCGAGGCACGGATTCCCGAGCTTGAAAAGATCGTGGTGGTCGATGACTCTCGGGTTCAAAAACCGCTCCAGGAAGACTTTCCTGGTTTGCCGCTCGATGTAGTTTCCTTGCCTCAGCGCGTCTTCATTTCGCGGGCCAAGAACCTCGGGTGGCATCGATCGGATTCAGATTTCGTATACTTCATCGACGACGACAATGTGGTCACGAAGGACACGATTCGCCTCCCGTTAGAGATCATTGATGCACGCTCAGATATCGGCGCAATCGTCCCTGCGGTCCTCTACTTCAGGCGTCCGGAAATCGTGTGGGTCTACTCAACTCCGTGGGCTCCTGGGCGATGGGGTCACTCGCTTCTGGGCAGGAACTTGCCTCGCGATCCCTCTCTTGAGGGGCAGCTTTGCGATACCGACGCGATGCCGAATGCGGCCTTGGTTCGCCGGCGGGCGCTCGAGGACATCGGCGGGTTCAACGAGGCGCTAATCGTCAACAGTTCTGCGGACGCTGCGCTTCGGCTGAAAAATGCCGGATGGGGTGTGTACGCTCACACCGGTTCGTTCACTTACCATGACGTCGAACCCCCCGGCAGAGTCGGGTATTGGGCACAACACGGGATCGCGGATCCGACAAGAGTGTACTACGAACTTCGCGATTGGTTCTCTTTCATGCACTCCCTTCATCGAGATGAGGGGTTCTTCAGGATCCGGGCAACGCTGCACGCATTCGGGTTCATGCTTCCGAACGCCCTTTCGTACGTGCTTGTCGGCGGATCACGAGGACGCAACCTGCTAAAAGAGATGTTGCGGGGCTACGTGAGTTCCCTCAGGACTTCGTCACACGGCTAGTCGAAACCCCGCCTGTATGCACGGCGCGTTAGGAAGCTGGGCGGTCGCAGCCGCGCCAGATTTCGTACGCGACTTGTGACGTCGGACTAGAAGGACAACGATGACACACATTATGGAGCCGGCAACGACTAAGAGGGAGACATCTAACCAGAACGGCATGAGAAACCCGACGGGTAAGTTCACTGTTCTGACCATCTGGTTCCCGCGGCTATCCCCGACCACGAACACGACTCGGTAGATGCCGGGGGTGCCGAATGTGTGAACCGTTGACGATCCGCTCCCCGTCTGGCCATCGCCGAAGTCCCAACTGAATCGCACATAGGACCCCGAACCTCCTTGACTCTCGCTGTGAAACTCAACCGGCTCACCCGTCACCGGTTCTGGAGACGAAACAAAGATGCTCCCTTGGATGGGCGGCGGATATCGGAAAAACCACGTATCGGCCCGGATTTCGTACCGACCACCTCCGCCGAGCAGAACAAGCAGATCATGCCGGGGATCGTAGTCGCCGACCGCAGCCATTCGGGGAGTCGGCCCGTCCATGGTCGTGATGTTTCTCCACACAAGGTTCGTTGTATTGAAGGCCCAAGTGTCGCCAAGGACCGACCGGTTCCCATAGCCGCCGGTCAAGAGAAGCTCGCCGTGCGCCGAATCCGCCGCGAACACGGCATATGTACGGGGCACCGGCAAGACGTCTGGAAAAATCTGCGTCCAAACGTTGTCGATCCAGGAGTAACGCCACATATCGCCAAGGTGATGGAAGTTCGCGAGGAGGTCGGAATGGTCGTTGCCCGAAAAGAGGAAGAACCTTCCGTGTTGAGCGTCGTAGACCATCCGACCGTCCGCTCGCGCCGATGGCATTCGAGAACTCGATCGAGGAATCCAACTATCGTTCGTGTACGAGTAGTACCACATGTCCCCGAGGTAATTGGTCCCATTGAACCCGCCGAACAGAACCGTCACTCCGTTGGCCACGTCGTAGGCCGCGGCGACATCGGATCGAGGCGAAGGGCTCGACAAAGGATCGCGTCTCACCCAAGTGCTATTTGTTGTGAAGAAGGCCCATGTGTCAGCTAGTCTGTGGTAGACTCCGTCTGGAGTCTCGTTCCATCCTCCAAACAACACGAAAGCGTCCGCGGCTGTGTCGTACACGAGCATCGCATCCGCGCGGGCCATCGGGGAGACTTCCGGATGGAGCTGCGCCCATATCCCGGTCGCGGGATCGAAGGCCCAGGTTCCATTTGTCGGTTCGCCGTCAGAACCTCCGAAGAGAACGAAAACGCCGTAGCGGGAATCGTAGGCCATCATAGCGCCAGCCAAAGCAGGCGGCGTTGGGAATCGGGTCACGTTCGTCCATCCCATGGGAACGTCCGACGCGAGCAAGCCAGTTGATGGACCGGGCTGCGATGAGCCGACCTCGAAGAGTGCCCCCGAAAGGAGGGCGAAGACGATCAACTCGAGCAGGAGTCGCCGCAGCGCGCCCGGCATCGCCCTTCCCCACAGGTTTAGAGTCCGCCTTTCCCGTAGAGTTCGTCGATCAGGTCTCGCGTTCTGAGGATGTCATACCCGGCTCGCGCGACGATCCTGTCGCGCGTGACTATTTTTCGGACGCCCACCAGAGGCCGAGACAGAAAAACGAGATACGAAAACCTCTTCGTGGTCAGGGAAATCAACACCCCGTTTCGCTCGGCCAAGACCCTAATCGTATGATTTTCTTCAATGACTTTGTTCGCGCGCGCGGTTTCAGCCTCGGTCACGCGAACACCTCCCGATACTCCTCGCGGAGCTCGTTGTATAGGAGCGACTCAGTCGCGTACCGGTCAGGTTGAATCAGTGTGTTGAAGCATTCCCTGTCCCGGCCCGACTTCCGAAGTCGGACGTTCCGGACCATCCCCGCGAGTAAGAGATATGGCCCCAGGACCAGGAACGCGACGGCGTTTGCGATCGTGCCCACAAAATGAGTCTTCTCCCGCGGCTCGTCATCCGTCGGTCCCGCCTCGACTAGTCGAGCCGCGAATAGCCGAGGGAACATGGATTCAATCCAGGGAGCCGACGCCAAGAGATGACCGTACAGTTGGCTCCCGCGAAGGACGACGAGATTCAAAACCTCTCGTGCGAGCAGCGGCTCCCGAGACTCCCGAAAAGTTCGCTCGCAGTCGGATCGCTCGACAATTCGGTTGAAACAGTACATGGGAGCGTTCGAAGATCGAAGTCGCTCAAGCCGGGCGATAACCATCGCCAAGAGAAGCGAAATCCAGACCCGTCGTCGTTTCGCCACCAAAAAGAAGTCGATGTCGTCTTCTGGTTTGCTCCCGGCGTAAGCGGTCGACCCAGAAATGCCTGCGAGGTCGATCCATGGACACAGGCGACTCAACGTCCGGAGAAATTCGTCCGCTTGCACGATGCGCGCGCGGGCGAGCCGTCGTTGAGAGTTGCGGGCTTCAACTAAGTCTTCCCTGCCGCGGACGGTGATTTCACCTTTGGTTTCCGTGAGGAGCCTGGAGAGACGCTCGTCCGCATTCAGAAAATGTTTCAGAACGGTGTCAGTCGGGAATCGATTTTCAGGCATTAGCGACCTGAGCTCATTCAGTGAAATGGTGCTCTCGTTTGCTGCGGCGGTCTCGACCAAGAACCGAATTCGTTTCCGGATTTCTTGCGGGATTGCTTGCGAGGATTCCAACATGAACCTGGCCGGCGTTGGAGGTTCTTGCCCGGGTGGACGCGTCGCGAGCGTGTGAGTTTCACCTCGGTTGCGGATCTACCCCGCGGGTCTGCGTGGTCGACTTTCTGAATTCGGCCCTTTCCCCAATATTTCGGACAGGAGCAGAAGCCGTTGGACGCGCCGGTGGACAGGGGGATATCGACTGAATAAGCCAGTGCCCGGTCCAAAGATGCTGAGACCCCAGGCGGAGGCAGCCGGCGGGTCGCGATGCACCAGTTTCAGCAGCGCGGATGCAAGGGTCGCAGGCTTGCCTGTGATTCGTCCGCTCGCCTCGTCCGCAAGGTATTCCCGCTCGCGATGCACCGCGGGATCGAAGAACTTGCTGAACGGGTCGAAGAACAGGATTCGGGAGAGGACTCGCGAGAAGACTTTGAATTCGGCGTCATGATGTTTGAGGTGCATGAGCTCATGCACTACGACAGGTTCGATCTCGTCCCGCTCAAGAAGCGCGAGCAGCCCGGTCGAAACCAGGATGGTTTGATCCCGACCTCCCACCGCCATGGCCAGTGCATCGTGTGATTCCACAATGCGAACAGTCACTCGAGGCACACCCTCGAACTTTCCGATGAGGTCCACGTATGGCTGCAGCCATGACTCGTCCGGTCCTGGGCGTCGGGGGGCGAACTTCCTGATGACCGCGGCGTTCCCATAGCGCCAGACTAGGAGAGAAACGATGGAGGTGGTCGCCAGGCCCGCGAAGACCGCACCGAAGACCGCGAGCGAAACTCCGTTTCGGGCGTAGGCGACCATCCGTGCCTGGGAGGCGCAGAGTACCAACGATGTAGCCACGAAGGCCCAGAAGAAAATCGAGAGCGCGTATAGTCCTGTGAGCAGACTGACGCGCAGTTTCGGATTTCGGGCGTTCGTCACGAACACGTACAAGAGTGTCCCGATGGAAGCGATGGAGACAGCGAGGACGGTCAGCGGAAGGGGAGAAAGCCAGTACGCGGAGAGGGCTTCTCCAATCACATGAAGAAGATCAGCCATCCCGTTTCTCCTTCAATCGCCGCCTCTCGACTTGAGTCTTCAGGGAGGCCAATTGATCCTCCTGAAGGGAAGTTGGGTTCTCAAGGATGTACGACACTGCCGCTCCGCCGAATGTATCGACCACTCGATCGACCATCGAAGCCATGGCCTTGCGGTACGCTCGCCCTTCTTTGACCCGATAGAAGACTTTCTTCTCGCTCAGCTTCCTCATCGCGACAAGGTCCTTGTCCACGAGCCGATACAACGTCGTCGTTACCGAGGTGTATGCGACGTTCCGCCGTTTCCGGACCTCTCGATGGATCGAGCCCGTCGACGCTTCGCCGAGAGACCGCACCGCCTGGAGGAGCCGATACAGGGTCGTTGTGACACTCGTGTACGCGACATCGCGGGACTTGCGCACCTCCTCGTAGATGGCGCCCGATGTCGCTCTTCCCAGATTCCGCACCGCTCGTAGGACCGCAACTTCTAACTCGCCGAGCTCCACGGATAACTATAGTGATAGTAATACCTTAAACTTTGTGCTGATTCCGTGGCGACAGAAAGTCGCGTGGACTCAGAAACCGGCTAGTCGGGTTCGTGTTCGCTCGTTAGCCCTGCGTGGCTTCCTATCTCGCCGGAACCTTCCACGCTGCTTTCCAATCGAGAAAGAACTGCGAGAACATCGGGTTCTTGTAGCTAGGACGAGCCCGATACAAAAGATAGGCGCATAGGATTGAGGGATGGACGACGGATGACCTCGGCAGATCGTGGAGCCGCATGCCGATCCTGAACCAGTCACGATAGCTGACGTACGCCTCGCGCCACCGTTGAAAGAAGGGTAGTTCCCGCTTGAGGTGTGCATCGACGACCGATACCGAAGGATCGACAACATGAAGTCCTCGTTCGAAAGCCCGTTCGGCAAGGTCATTATCCTCGTGTCGGTCGAGGTCCCTCCAACCGCCTAGACTCTCCGCGACCTGCCTCGGAAGAACCATCATCCCATAAACCGAGAGCACCCTGCCTTCGAACGCACGGTGGTAGGTCTCTAGGACTTCCAGCAGGTTTCGTTTGTAGACGACGTCCATGTCTATGTTGGCGAGAATGTAGGGGGCGTGAGACATCTCGAAGGCCCTTTGACGACCCATTCCACGAGTGGAACGTTCGACCTTCAACGCCTGGATCTTGCCTGCCGCGAGGAGCTGTTTGAGGTACGGAAGCGAATCATCTGTGCTCTCGTTATCCGTCACAACGATTTCGACGAGATTGGATGGCATCTGACCAAGGACGCTGCTCATGGCTTCGCGGATGGTGCGTCCTGAATTGTAATTCGTGACGCAAATCGCGTACCGTGGAACACGTGCTTGCATCGCAACAGAGAGCGCAGCAGCGCCTTAATAGAATTCATTGACACCTGGCGGGCCTCGATCGCGACTGAACTGTGCTTCGGTCGCTCGCGCGAGGGGCGCCGACGAAACCTTTCAATCTACCAGCGCTGTTCCCAAATCGGCTGGGGCGACGAAGGCGGGGGAGTTTCTACGAGAGAGCGAGCTGACAGAATTCTGCGGAAAATTCTACCGCGCCTGGTGCCGAACCCCGTTCATGCGTACTATGCCGAGCCGTCCCTCGTTTTCTCCTCCGAGGACGATCGAGCTCAGCCGTCGGAAACCCTCATCTCACTTGCACTGGAGGCGGCGCGAGTTTCGAAGGGGATTGCACTTGACGACCTGGACGCGCGTTGGTCCAAGACCGGGCCACCGAACAAGCGGCATCCGTACTTGCGGCCGTCATGTTGGCCTGGCGAGCACTATCGTTTATTGGCAGGATTGACCGTGGCGGTCCAGCCACAGCTGGTTGTCGAAATCGGAACCGGGGGAGGCCTTTCGGCTCTTGCCATCAAGAAGGTCCTTCCCATCGGGTCACGAATCGCGACGTTCGATGTCGTGGGATGGCAAGCCGGGCGTTCGTTCAACGTACTGACCGGATCCGATTTCGAGGACGGTTCCCTGGTCCAGTATTTGGCGGACCTTAGCAAGCAGGAAGAATTCTACGAGCACCTGTCAATTCTTCAGAGAGCAAGTATGATCTTCGTGGACGGCCCCAAGGACGGAATTTTCGAGCAGAGGCTTCTCGACAACATGCGATCTGCTTCGTTTGACACGAAGCCGATGATTCTCATCCTAGACGACATCCGTCTGTGGAACATGCTGGGGATATGGAGGAAGGTGTCGTTCCCGAAATTGGACCTGACTTCGTTCGGGCACTGGTCCGGCACAGGTCTCATAGAATGGGGATGACGCGGTGGCAGTGCAGTGGCGGTCGGCGGAGTTACCGTTCCGATGCTTCCGAAGAAAGGTGAGGCTCCGAGGAAAGGTCACGGATGGGCGGAATGCCCCACTCGGCTGATTGCAGAAGTCACGCGAGCGCGGTCGCCTGCGTCGCGAGCTCGGAGAAGCGCTTCCCCAAGATGTCGAGGGACGCGAGCAAGGCCGACTTCGTCGTCATGGATCCGTCCGTCTCGAACTCCATCACCATCCGCGTCGGATCGTTCGCCGCTTTCACGGAGTCGACCTTGAACTGCTCCCGGAACTTCGCGCACGTCACGCAGTCCGCGGGAAGGTCCAGCGTCTCTTCCTCCTCCGTCGACGTGGACTGCATGTGGCTCTCGCAGTACGGGACGTTCGGGTCGAGCGCGTCGATCGTCTTCGTGCCGGCCTTCAAGATCGGGTAGTACCGGTAGCCGACCCCGTGGGTCGACTGCCACTTCGCGTGCTCTTTCCCGGTGCCGAGGACCGCCGTCGCGTAGATCAGCATGGCCTGGCCGTCCCCGAGCTTGACGATCGGGATCTTTGCGTCCTTCGGACGCAGCTTCGTGTCGCCGATCGGCTCGAGGTCCGCCGACGTCACGACCCCGGGGCCCCTCTTGTTGACGGAATAGATGATCGTGCAATTCGGGCAGCCTTCGCCGTGGCACGTCGGGCAATCTTCCCGGCGGTTGTACAGCGCGAGGTCCGTCGGGATCGGGACGAGGCCGAGGCGGTGGGCGATCATCTCGTCGAACAGCGGCCCGACGCTCTCGTACTCCTTGCCGTCGTCCGCGCGGATCGGTCCGAGGTGGAACTCGACGTCCTCGATCGCCATCTTCGGGACGTCCGCGACGAGCACCCGTCGGAGGGCGTTCGCGTACGAGGGCTCCGTCTCCTCGAGGAGGAGTCGCATCGCGTCATCCGACTTCGACAGGACACTGATTTTCATCTAGACCCTCCGACCCCGCCGGCCCCCTTTCGCCTTCGTGCCGTCGTGGGGCACTGGCGTGACTTCCTCGATCCGTCCGATTCGCAGGCCGGCCCGAGACAGGGCGCGGATCGCGGCCTGCGCACCAGGTCCGGGGGACTTCGACTTGTTGCCGCCCGGTGCACGCACCCGGACGTGGATCGAGTCGATCCCCTTCTCCTTCGCCGCATCGGCGACGCGCTCCGCCGCCTTCATCGCGGCGTACGGCGACGCCTCGTCTTTCGCGGCTTTGACGACCATGCCGCCCGTCGCCTTCGTGATCGTCTCGGAGCCCGTGATGTCGGTCAGCGTGATGATGATGTTGTTGTACGACGCGAAGATGTGGGCGACGCCCCAGCGCGGCATGATCAGGCCCCCTTCGGCGCGTCGTTCGGCGTCGGGGCACCGGGTTCGTCCGGAAGCTCGGGGCCTTCATCCTCCCCGCCTTCCGCGGCGGGCGGTGCGGGCGGCTGTCCCGTCTGCCGGACCGGATGCAAGTCACTCGAGATCGCGGAGCGCTCGTCGTACGTGATGACGTTCTCCTCCGTCCGGCTCACGAGGAGGCCGGGGATCGTCACGCGCCGTCCGCCGACGGCCACGTGGCCGTGGACGATGAACTGCCGCGCCTGGCGCGGCGTGAAGGCGAGGCCCTTGAGGAACGTGAGCGTCTGGAGCCTTCGAGAGAGGATCGCTTCCACGTCGAGCGCGAGGACGTCGTCCAGGGTCGTGCCGTCGAGCGGCAGGAGCCCGAGGCGTCCGAGCCGCCGGAGGAGCTGCTCCCGTTCTTTCTCCGCTTGCTTGTCCTTCTGCCGGACGCGCGCCTGCAGTTCCCGCGCCCGCTGGCGGAATCGCCGCAGGACGTACTGGGAGCGCCAGAGCTCTTTCTTGTTCTTCAGCCCGTACTTCTTCAGGAGCTCGTTCTCCGCCTTGATGCGCTCCGCCTCCCACGGGTGGGAAGGCCGCTCAAACTTCGCACGCGAGAACTTCGGGTCGCCCAACGACTCACACCTTTGCCGGTTCCTTCTTCTCTTCCTTCTTTTCTTCTTTCTTCTCCGCCTTCTTGCCGCCGGCTTCCTCCGCCTTCTTCGCTTTCGCGGCTTCGAGGGCGGCCTTCTTCGTCACGCCGACCGTCAGGCCGGTCCGCCCGTTGGACCGTGTGCGCTGCCCGCGGACCTTCTGGCCCGTCTCGTGGCGCACGCCCTTGTATGATCGGATCATCTTCATCAGGTTGATGTCGTCCCGGAGCCGCACCTCGACGTCGGGACCGAACGCGTGGAGGTCGAGTCCCGACTCCCAGTCTTTCGGCCGGTTCACCATCCAGTGCGGGAACGCCTCGCCGAGGTTGCCCAGGGTCGCCTCGATCTTGTCCGTATCCTGCTCCGACAGGTTGCCGAGGCGATCCGTCCGCGAGACGCCGGCGAGGTCGACGACGGCCTCGGAGACGCGGATCCCGACGCCGGAGATCGCGGTGAGCGCGTACGCGACGGACCGGGTGCCGTCGAGGTCCGTGTTCGCCATGCGGACGATGTACCGGAAGTCCTCCTTGACGCCCTCGAGCTTCTTCGGCGCGCGGGGCGCTTTCGGCTCCTCTTTCGGCTCTTCCTTCTTCCTCGAGGGCCGCTGTCCCTTCTCGGGCTTCGCTGGGGCCGGCGGGGCTTCAGCGTCAGGGCTTGGCTTCTCCTCAGGCATTGATGAAATCCCCGGATGGGATGGGTGTCCAAACTTTACGACGTATTTAAGGGTTAAGGAGCGCGGCCCTGAGTTGCGGGGATCCCGTCACCCGATCCCGGGTTTCGCTTCCGCGAGAAGAACACGAAAACGTCAGCGACTTTACGGCGAACTCAGGGTCTTCCGCAGCGCGACCCCCTCTTCTTCGTACCCCGCGGAGCGATAGAAGGCGAGGCCGTCCGCGTTCGTCTTCCAAGTGAGGACGACGAGTTCCGAGGCCCCGCGGTCCCGGGCGATCCCCTCGAGATGTCTCACGAGCTTCGACGCCAGGCCGGTCCGCCGGAACTCCGATGCAACGAAGAGCTCCGTGAGCTCCGCATGCGGCGCGAGATCGAGGGAGGGCGTCACCCGCACGCTTCCGAATCCGGCCAGCCGATTCCTTACTTCCGCGACCACGATGCTCTCGTGACTCTCCGCCTGTCGAAGTCGGCGTCGGATCGCGGCCTCAGTGACCGCCTCGCCGAAGTACGTTCCGTAGAACGCCTCGAAAAGTGGGACCAACCGAGACGCATCCTCGGTTCGTACCGGGCGCAGACGGGTGCGCGCCACGTTTGGGTTCGAACGCACCCACTCATTTCTCCTGCTTTGCCGACCGTAAGACTTTGAAGCCGCTTCCTCGACGCATGATCGCTGCCGTGCCGAAGGCCGCCGTCATGCGCCTTTGGATCGAGTCCGCTCCTTGCCGGGTGCGGGCGACCAGCCACAAGCTCCCGCCGTCGAGAAGGTGGCTCGGGGCGTCCGAGATAATCCGGTCCACAACGTCTCGCCCTGCGCGGATCGGCGG
>Ga0209237_1001526_pt1 | contig 13699 bp, 9 predicted proteins | sample GraSoi013_1_40cm_2_FD_185820 | JGI IMG/M metagenome (GOLD analysis project Ga0209237, IMG submission 185820) | Grasslands soil microbial communities from the Angelo Coastal Reserve, California, USA - Sample 10_02_2013_1_40cm (SPAdes) (version 2) | ecosystem: Environmental > Terrestrial > Soil >... | reverse complement strand
CCCCCGCCCGCATCTGCGCCGTGACGTTCACCAACAAGGCAGCAGAGGAGATCGGCGTGCGGCTCAAGCGCACGCTGGGGGAGCGCGCGGAGGAGGTCACGAGGGGGACGCTACACGCCCTCTGCCTGGCCATCCTCCGCGAGCATGCCGACGCCGCCGGACTCCACCGCGGCTTTGGGGTGGCCGACGAGGAGTACCAGCGGATCGTGCTCGGCCGCCTCGGCGTCCACGCCAAGCGCCGGGGCGGACTGCTCACCCTGTTCACCCGGCGGCGGCTGCAGGACTACCGCCTGACGGCCGGGGACGAGTCGGTGTACCGGGAGTACGCGGCCTATCTGGCGCGCCGCAACATGCTCGACTTCGACGACCTCATCGCGCGGACTGCGACGCTGTTCCGCGAGCGCGGGGACGTCGCCGACGCCGTCGCCGCGCGGTGGGACTACCTGCTCGTGGACGAGTTCCAGGATTTGAACCCGGCACAGTACGAGATCCTGAAGCGGCTCGCGGCGCCCCATCGCAACTTCTTCGCGGTCGGGGATGACGAGCAGTCGATCTTCTCCTGGACCGGCGCCGATCCTCGAGTGCTCGGCCGGTTCCGCGAGGACTTCGGGATCGCGCAGCCCGTCGTGCTCGACCGCAATTGCCGCTGCTCGCACCAGATCTTCGAGACCGCGCGCCGTGTCCTCGCCGAGAATCCGCACCTGTTCGACAAGCGACTCGTGGCCGAGCGGGCGTCCGAGCACGAGGTACGTGCCTACGCCTTCCCGGACGAGGACGCCGAAGCCGCGTGGCTGCTCGACGACCTCCAGGCCGACCAGGCGACCACCGGGCTCAGGTGGGGGGATTACGCCATCGTCTATCGCAAGCACCGCGTGGGCGAGCATCTCGAAAGTCGGTTGTTGCGAGCCGGGATCCCCTGTCGGCTCGCCCGGGGGCACTCCATCACGGAAGACGACGTGGTGGGCTACGTGATCGCCGCGCTGCGGGTCATGCGGGATCCGGGGGACCCGGTCGCTCTGGAGGGACTCGCACGGGTCGTCTTTTCGGAGCACCTGCTCCAAGAAGTACAGGCGGCGGCGGTGGGGGGGGGCGACGCCGGCGACTTCCTCGGTATCGTGCGCAACCTCGCGCGCGCTCGCCCCGCGAGCGACCCCGATACGAAGAAGCTCTGGCGCTTCGTCTATCAGGTAGAGAACCTCGGCGCGCTCGCGCGCGCGCATCACTCGCTCCCGGCGCTCGTGGAGGAGCTCCTCTCCCAGACCATCGGCCCCTACCGGAACGCTCTGGAGGAGCGACACGACGAGGTCACCGACCCCGCCGACCTGCCCGAGGCCGTGCGGCTGGTGGAGTGCTTGGAACGGGCGATCGCCGCCGAGCAGTCGATCCTGATCGAACCGCAGCGCGGCCTCGAGATCGCCCTGCGCGGCATGCTCGCCGCCGCCGGCATGCGGCACGTGCCGTCGCCGCGCGGACACGAGGCCGGCGAGGGCGACCTGGTGCTCCGCGCCGCGGATGGCGGTGGCGTCGGGCTCGCGCTCGCCCTGTTCAAGGCGCTCCAGCTGCTCCACGCCCGCGAGCTCGGGTCCGCGCTCCCGCGCTACGTCACCTTCGATCTCGAGACGACGGACAACGACGCCGCCACGTGCGACATCGTCGAGATCGGGGCCGCCAAAGTCGTCGACGGGGAGATCGTGGACCGCTTCCACGCGCTGGTGCGGCCCGCTCGACCGATCTCGGCCGGCGCGACAAGGGTGCACGGCTACACGGACGCCGACGTCCGGGACGCCCGGCCGTTCGGCGAGGTCTGGCCCGCCTTTCGCGAGTTCGTCGGCGATGCCATCCTCGTCGCCCACAACGGCCAGCGGTTCGACGTCCCGGTGCTGCGACGCCTCGCCGCCGAGCGGGACGGAGTCGAGCGCCTCGTCTTCTTCGACACGCTGCCGTTGGCCCGGTCGTTGGCGCGCGGCAGCGCCAAGCTGGTCGACCTCGCCACCCGTTTCGGCATCGACCCCGGGCGCTCGCACCACGCGCTCGACGACGCGCTGACGTTGGCGCGCGTGTTCCGCGAGCTGGAGCGGCAACGCATCACCCGCGCGCGGAAGGCGGTCCTGGTGAACCTGCTCGACTACCTCGGCCTCGCGCTCGCGCTCGCACCCGACGACCCGTCGAGCGACGAGCGTCGGATACTGTTCGGTCTGGCCCGGTACTACGCCCTCGGGCGCTACAGCGACTGCCTCGAGTTCTACGCCACGGAGCGGGAACGCACCGGGGCCGACGCGCCGTCCGTCGAAGCCGTCATCGAGCGGCTGGGCGGGAAGGCGCTCATGGCGCACCTGCGGGCGGAGCCCGAGCGGGCGCATCGCTACCCCGCGGCCCTCGCCCGCCTGCGGGCCCTGATGGACGGAGACGCCGCCCTCACGCTACAGGACGGCATCGCGCGCCTGCTGGAGCGCGTCGCCCTCTCCACCTCCGCGGGCGTCGAGGTCGACCCCCAGCGCGTGAACCTGCTCACGCTGCACTCGACCAAGGGGCTCGAGTTCTCACGTGTCTACGTCGTGGGCGTCGAAGATTTCCAGTTGCCCGGTTACTACGCGGCGATCGAGAACCGGGTGGATGAGATCCAGGAAGCACGCCGCCTCTTGTACGTCGGGATGACGCGGGCGCGCGACCGGCTCGTGCTCACCCGGGTCGATCGGCGGTTCGGGCAGGATGCCGGTGGCAGCGCGTTCCTGGATGAGATGGGGTTGTCGGTCGCGCTCGCCCCCGAAAGATGACTCAGAAGGGCTGTTACGGTTCTGGCAGGGCGGCTCCGTCAGCGCTTCAGCGTGACCACGATCGCCGCATATCCTTCGGTGGGCCCGAAGCGGCTCGCCGCCTCGTTCTGGCTGAGCCAGCGCATCTCGAGTACGGTCTCCGCCGGAATCGTCTTTAGGTAGTCGGCCCCGCCCATACTGCGCTCGTTCAGATACACGCGAACCGAAGTGCTCTGGAGCGGCTCGGTCCGCGTCCCGGGGATCCGCGCGAGCTCTTGTTTCTCAAACCAGCGCGGGCGGAGCATCTCGACCGCTTCGTACGCCGTGGAGAGGTTCGGTTTCGCCCGCTCGATCTCTTCGGCGGTGATCAGGTTCCTCTGGCCGCGTTGCGCGTGCAGCGGGGCGGCAGGCGTGAACGCCGCCACCGACAGCACGAACACTCCGACTGCTACCGTACGCATGTGCCCTCCTCGCGATGGTCGCGCGCCGGCGACCGCCGGCTCGCGCGCCTACCGGTACCCGGCGGCCTGAAGCGAGAAAAGCTCGGCATAGAGCCCTCCTCTCGCAAGCAGCTCCTCGTGCGTACCCTGATCAACCAGCTCGCCCCCTTGCAGCACGAGGATGCGATCCGCCATCCGGACGGTCGAGAAGCGGTGCGAGATGAGCACCGCCATCCGGCCGCGCGTCAGCTCCGCGAACCGCAGGAACACTTCGTACTCGGCGCGCGCGTCAAGCGACGCGGTCGGCTCGTCGAGGATCAGGACCTGGGCGTCGCGCATGTAGGCCCGGCCCAGCGCCACCTTCTGCCACTCGCCCCCCGACAGCTCCACGCCGCCGTCGAAGCGGCGGCCGAGCATCTGGTCGTAGCCCTTCCCGAGCCGGGAGGCGACCGAGTCGGCGAGGCTGCGGCGCGCGGCCTCGCGGATCCGCGCCTCATCGCCCAGCTGCTCCACCTGGCTCACCCCGATGTTCTCCTTGAGGATGAAGTCGTAGCGCACGAAGTCCTGGAAGATGACCCCGATGTTCTTGCGCAGACTGTCGAGCTCGTACTCCCGCAAGTCGACCCCGTCGAGCAGGATGCGTCCCTCGTCCGGGTCGTACAGGCGGGCCAGCAGCTTCACGAGCGTCGTCTTGCCCGCGCCGTTCTCACCCACGAGGGCGATCCGCTCGCCCGGCTGGAACGTGAAGGTCAGGTGCCGCACCGCCCACCGGTCCGAGCCCGGGTAGCGGAATCCCACGTCCTGGAACTCGAATCCCCGCAGGATCGGCACCGGCACGACCCGCGCCCCGGGCCGGGACGTAACCCGCGGCTGCACGTCGAAGAAGGTGAACAGGTCCGACAGATACAGGCTCTGCTCGAACACTTGCGACAGCGACAAGAGGACGCGCTGGATCAGGTCGCGGCTCTGGCGGAACGAGCCCGCCAGGAACGTGAGCGCGCCGATCGTGAAGCGCCCCAGCACCGTGAGATAGATCGTGACCGCGTAGGCGCCGTAGTAGCCGAGCGTGCCGATGGTGACGAACAGCGTCGAGACGATGTTGCGCTTGATCGCGAGCCGTTTGTTCTCCTCGTAGAAGTCGTCCGACAGCTTGGCGTAGCGGCCCACGAGGAAGTCCGACAGGTTGAACAGCTTGACCTCCTTCGCCATCTCGTCCGACGCGCCCGCGTATCGCAGGTAGTCGAGCAGCCGCCGCTCGGGAGTCCAGCTGAACAGCAGCGAATAGCCCAGCGCCGCGAAGTGCGTCTCGCCGAGGAACGAGGGCAGCACCGCGACGACCAGCAGTAGCAGCAGCCACGGGAGCTGGACGAGCAGCACGCCCGCCAGCGACGCCAGCGTCACGAGATCCTGCGCCGTGGAGAGCAACAGGGCGATCAGTCCGATCCGGCCCACCGTCTGGCGGCGGGCGCGCTCCAGATGGTCGTAGATCTCGGCATCCTCGTACTGCGCCAGGTCCAGCGTGGCGGCATGCTGCATCAGCCGCACGCTGATGCGGTTCGAGAACAGGTCGCCGAGCAGGCTCTCGAGCAGCGACGACAGCCGGGCCAGCCCTTCTCCCGCCACGGCGATGCCCAGCTCGAGCCCCACGAGCCCGCCCAGGTACCACCAGTCCACCGGAGTCCCCCCGCCCGAGCGAACCCGCATCGCGGCGATCACCCCGTCGATGATCAGCTTGCCGATCCACAGGACCGCGAGGGGCACGAACGAGCGGATGGCCCGCAGCACGAGAATCGCCACGGTGTACCCGCGATGGGTCTCGTACACGAGCTTGAGGAGTGGGGGGACGTACTTGAGCGCCTGGAGCCGCTCCCCCCACGTGGGAGGCTTTCCGTCGGGCCCGGAGAGCAAGCTCCTGGGCTTCGGCATGATGCCGTGCGGGATGAAGCGGGGCGGGGGATTCGTCACAACCTTAACTTGTCCACGGGGCCGTGCGTCAATATAACCGCATGAAAAACCTGGTCGTTCCGCCGCTCGTGACGGCGCTGCTGCTCGCGGCGAGCGTGGGAGCGGGGCAACAGCCCCCCGTCCTCACCCCGCGCGATTCCGCGTTCCACGCGCTGAACCGCCTCGCCTACGGGCCGCGCCCCGGCGAAGTGGCGCGCGTGGCGCGGGAAGGCGTGATGCGGTGGATCGACCGGCAGCTCGCGCCCGACCAGATCGCCGACGGCGACCGCGCCGCGCGGGAGCGCGAGTTCCGGGTCCTTCACTACGACCGCGGCGACCTGGCCCAGCTGTACCTCGACGCCCAGCGGGAGCGGCGTGAGCGCAAGGCCGACACCACGGCCGATCAGACGCCCGGCCCGGTGGAGCAACAAGGCCGCCGGCTCGCCGGCCAGCTTGCCGAGCTCGCGGTCGTGCGCGCCACCATCTCCGAGCGCCAGCTGTACGAGGTGATGGTCGACTTCTGGACCAACCATTTCAACGTGTTTCTCGGCAAGGGCGCCGACCGGTTCCTGCTGCCCGATTACGTCGAGCACGTGATCCGCCCGCACGCGTTGGGCAGGTTCGAGGATCTCTTGATCGCCACGGCCGAGAGCCCGGCGATGCTGTTCTATCTCGATAATTGGGAGAGCGTCGCGTTGGGGCTCAACGAGAACTACGCCCGCGAGCTGCTCGAGCTGCACACCCTCGGCGTGGACGGCGGCTACACGCAGCAAGACGTGATCAACGTGGCGCGCATCTTCACCGGCTGGAGTATCAAGCGGCCCCGGCAGGGCGGCGACTTCGAGTTCCACGAGTGGGCGCATGATGAAGGGGAGAAGCAGGTGTTGGGTGTCAGGTTTCAGGCTGGCCACGGCATGGACGAGGGGATTCGCCTGCTCAAGCTGCTCGCCAATCAGCCAGCAACCATGCACCACGTGAGCCACCAGCTGTGCGAGCGGTTCGTGAGCGACGACCCGCCGGACGGCTGCGTGGACGACGCGGTCGCCGCCTGGAAGCGCTCCGACGGCGACCTCCGCCAGGTGCTGCGGGCGATCTTCACGTCGCCCGACTTCTGGGCGGCCCGCACGCTGGGCGGCAAGGTCAAGACGCCGCTCGAGTTCGTGGTGAGCGCCGCGCGCGTCGTCGGCGCCGATCCCGACACCAACCCCCGCCTCGCGCAGCTGGTGGCGCGGCTGGGCGAGCCGCTATACCTCCACGTGGCGCCGGACGGGTACCCGGAGAAGCAGGACGCCTGGGCGAACAGCGGGGCCCTGCTCGACCGCATGAACGCGGCGGTCGCGCTCGCCGCCGGCAACGTCCCCGGCCTGGTCGTGAATCTCGACTCGATCGTTTCACCGACCGCCGACGCTGACCGGCTGGTCGCCGCCCTCGACGAACGGATTCTCGGCGGCACCCTGTCGCCGAACACGCGCAAGGTGCTGCGCGAGCAGCTCGCGGACGTGGGCAATCCGTTGCAGGCGCGGGCCCTGGCCGTCGGATTGGCGATCGGCGGGCCGGAGTTTCAGAGGCAGTAGTTAGGCGGATAGGCGGATAGGCGGTTAGTGAGGAGCGTGAGGACGATGACAATCTCGAGACGCGTGTTCGTGAAGTCGGGAGGTCTGGCGCTGGTGAGCTTCGGGCTCGATCCACTTTTTCTGGCCCGAGCCGCGTTCGCAACGAACCGCCCATCCGGCTATCCGCCTAACCGCCCGATTCTCGTCTGCCTCTTCCAACGCGGCGCCGTGGACGGGCTCAACATGATCGTGCCGCACGGCGACGCCCTGTATTACCGGGAACGGCCGCGGATAGCGGTGCCGGCAACGGACGTCATCGACCTCGACGGCTACTTCGGGCTCCATCCCCGGCTCGCGCCGCTGAAGCCGTGGTGGGACGCGAAGAGCCTGGCCGCGATCCACGCCATCGGCTCGCCCGACGCCTCGCGCAGCCACTTCGACGCGCAGGACTACATGGAGGCGGGCACCCCCGGCGTGAAGGCCACGCCCGACGGCTGGCTCAACCGCTACTGCCAGCACGATCGCCAGCACGCCGACACGCCGTTCCGGGCCGTCGCCTTCGGGCCGCAGTTGCCGCGCATCCTGGCCGGCAGCGCGCCCAGCCTCGCGATCGACGACCTGCAGGCTTTCGGCCTGCGCGCGCCCCGCCTCCAGCCCGCCGCGCGCGACCGGCTCACGCGCGCGTTCGAAGAGCTGTACGCCGGCTCGGCGACCGGCCTGCTCTCGAGCTCGTCGCAGGAGGCGTTTCATGCCGTGCAGATGTTGAAGCAGCTCGATCTCGCCGAGTACCGGCCCGCCAACGACGCCGCCTACCCGCGCGGCCGGTTCGGGAAGGCGATGCTCGAGATCGCCCAGCTCATCAAGGCCGACGTCGGAGTGCAGCTGGCGTTCGCGGACGTGACGGGGTGGGACACGCACGTGAACCAGGGGGCGAGCGAGGGACAGCTGGCGACGCGCCTCGGCGAGTTCGGGCAGGCGCTCGCGGCGTTCGCTCAGGACCTGGGCGAGAAGCTGCGCGACGTGGTGGTGCTCACGATGTCCGAATTCGGCCGCACCGTACGGGAGAACGGCAATTCCGGCACCGACCACGGGCACGCGACGGCGATGCTCGTCCTGGGCGGCCCGGTGAACGGCGGCACGGTGCTGGGGAGGTGGCCGGGCCTCGACCCGGCGCAGCGCTTCGAGGGACGGGACGTCCAAGTCACGACGGATTTCCGCGATCTGTTCGCCGAGATTCTGGCGCGCCACCTGGGCGCGCGCGATCTCTCGGCCGTCTTCCCGGGATTCACACCCGATCCGGGGCGGTTCCCCGGCGCGATCCGCGGGTAAGCTATTTCACCTTCGCGGCGCGCTCGAGGGTGGCGAGCAGGGGCTCCAATTCCCACGCTTCGTCGTGGCGGACGCCGTTCACAAAGAACGTCGGCGTGCCGTTCACGCCGCTCGCGACGCCGCTCCGGAAGTCCTCGCGCACGCGCGGCTCGTAGACCCGCCCGGCCAGCTCCTTGCGGACACGCTCGGCGTCGAGGCCCAGATCGCCGGCGTATTCGACCAGGTTGTCATCGTCCAGAGCGAATTGCCGCTCGAACAGGCGGTCGTGCATCTCCCAGAATTTCGCCTGCGCGCCGGCGGCTTCCGCCGCCTCAGCGGCGTGCTGCGCGTGCGGGTGACTCTCGCGCAGCGGGAAGTTCCGGAACACGAAGCGCAGGCGGCGACCCAGCCGTTTCTGAATCTCCTTCACGATCGGGTAGGCACGGCCGCAGTACGGGCACTCGTAGTCGCCGTACTCGACGAGGGTGACGGCGGCGCCAGCCGGGCCGCGAGCGTGATCCCGCTCGCCGACCGGGAGCGTGAGCTGGGGGGCGGCCTGCGTGTCACGCCGGCTCACGCTGGCGTCCGCTCGCCCGCGAGCGACTGGAGGGCGCGCAGGATGCCGTCCGCGCCGGGATTGACGCCGATGGGGGAGACGTAGCTCCAGCGGATCACGCCGTCCCCGTCGATGACGAACAGCGCCCGCTCCGTCCAGCCGTCGCCCTGCCGGTACACGCCGTAACGGCGCGCCACCGCGCCCTTCGGCTCGAAGTCCGCAAGCAGGGGGAAGTGGAGCTTGCGGTCGCGAGCGAACGCCGTGTGGCACCACACGCCGTCCACTGAGACTCCGAGCAGCGTCGCCCCGTAGCGCTGAAACTCGGGCAGGACCTCGTTGTACAGCGCCATCTGGTCCCCGCATACCGGGCTCCAGTCCGCCGGATAGAACGCCAGGATCACCGGCCGGCCGCGGAAATCGCGCAGCGACACGGTCTGGTCGGGGGTGCTGGGGAGCGTGAAGTCGGGCGCCGGCGTCCCGGCGTCAAGGGCAGCCATGGGTGTTCCTTTCAAGAAGTGCGAGTCGCCGACTCGTCGGGGACGATCGCCAGCTCGAGCTTGTCGGCCTTGCGTAGCACCACGACGGTCGTGGGCGCGCCGATCCGCTCTGTGACGAGCAGCCGATGCAGGTCGTCGATGCCTGCCACGGGCTTCCCGTCGAAAGCTACTATGACGTCGCCGGAGGTCAGCCCGGCGCGCTGCGCGGGGCTGTTCGGCTCCACGCCGGTGACGAGCACGCCGCTCGTGGCGTCGAGGCCGTGGGCCCGCTGGGCGAGCCGCAACAGCGGCACGTTCTGGCCCGCCACGCCGATGCGCCCGCGGCGGATCTTGCCGTGTCGGATGAGCTGGCCGGTCACCACCTTCGCCGTATTGATCCCTACCGCAAAGCAGATCCCCTGCGCCGTAAGGATGACGGCGGTGTTGACGCCGATCACGCGTCCGCGCGAGTCCACGAGCGGCCCGCCCGAGTTACCGGGGTTGAGCGCCGCGTCGGTTTGAATCACGTCGTCGATCAGCCGGCCCGTCACCGAGCGGAACGAGCGGCCGAGCGCGCTCACGACGCCCGCCGTCACCGTGCTCTCGAAGCCGAGCGGGTTGCCGATCGCGATCACGAGCTGCCCCACGCGCAGCGTCCCCGAATCCCCGAGCTCTGCGGCCGCGGGGGTGCCGGGCTCCACCCGGAGCACCGCGAGGTCGGTTTCGGGATCGTCGCCGACCAGCTGCGCGCCCACGCGCCGCCCGTCGGCGAACGCGGCCTCGATCCGCGTGGCGTCGTGCACCACGTGGCTGTTCGTGAGGATGAAGCCGTCGGGCGTGAACACGAACCCCGAGCCGTGCCCGGGCACCTCCCGCGCCGGCCGCCCGCGCCGCTCGACCCGGTGCCGCACGTCGACGCTCACCACGGCGGGGCCGACTCGTTCGGCTGCACCGGTGACGGCCTGCGAATATGCGTCTAGCACATCCATATCATGGCTCACATTCCAAGAACGCTGGCCGGTTCCCTATGCCTTCCCTTGACGCCTCCCCTCGACGCCCTTCCTCGACGCCTTTCGTATATTCTCGCCTATGGAGCTCGCGGGGGCGCTGGCCGTAGTAACCGGGGCGACCCAGGGGATCGGGCGCGCCATCGGCGTCGCGCTGGGCCAGGCGGGAGCCAAGCTCGCGATCTGCGCACGTACGGACGCCGCCGTCCGCGCTACGCTCGGGGACTGGAAGAGGGCCGGCATCGACGCGATCGGGATGCGGTGCGACGTGTCGGACCCGGCGTGCGTCGACGCGTTCGCCGCCTTCGTGACCGGGCAACGCGGCGCCCCGAACATCCTCGTCAACAACGCCGGCATCGGCCGCTTCAAGCCGCTCGAGGAGCTGTCGCTCGAGGAGTGGGACGAGATGATGGGGGTGAACGTGCGGTCGCTCTATCTCGTGACGCGGGCGTTCCTCCGCGGGATGAAGGATGCGGGGGGAGGCACCGTCGTGAACGTGGCGTCGCTCGCGGGCAAGAACGGTGTCGAGGGCGGTACCGCGTACTGTGCCTCGAAGCACGCGGTGCTCGGGTTCTCGAAGGCGCTCATGCTCGAAGTCCGCAAGCACGGCGTGCGGGTGGTGGCCGTCTGTCCCGGGTCGGTCGACACGTCCTTCGGGAACCGGCAGCGCGGCAACCGCGACCGGGTCCTCAAGCCGGAAGACGTCGCCCACGCCGTCGTGGCGGCGCTTACGGTTTCCGACGGGGCGATGATGAGCGAGCTCGATATTCGGCCGACGAATCCCTAAACCGTCGAGGAAGAACGTGGACGAAGGGCGTCGAGGAGAGACGTTGCGGAGTCCGCTGTCATGATAGACCCGATCCGTCGGCTGCTGACGGAAGCCGGTAAGGCCAAGCAGACGCGGGCCTTCTGGCAGGCGGCGACGGACGTCCTGAGCGAATGGACCGGTGCCCGGGTCGAGCTGACGTACAAGGGATTGAACGAGTCCGGCGCGCTGGACGCCGGCGCGGCCCTCCCCGAGAGCGGCGAGCCGTTCCTCGCGGACTTCCACGACGCCGACGGCCGGCACGTGAGCGTGCGGTTGCGCGGGCTGCCCGAGGGATTCCCAGCCGAAGCGCTGCACTCGACCATCGAGATCGCCTCTCATCTCGCGGTGATGGTAGCGCGGCGCAGCGGGCTCGAGCGGGAGCGCCGGCTCGGCACGTTCCTGGTCGAGCTGTCGCGCTGGCTGCTCGCCGCCCCCGACCGCGAGCTGCTGTTGCAGTACACGCTCCAGAGCGTCACGAGCCTGGTGGAGGCCCAGGGCGCCTATGTGGCGCTGCGCCGCCCCGATGGCACCGCGCTCCGGGTCGTCGCGACGGTGGGCCAGTGCGTGGAGCTCGAGGGGTGCGAGATCGCCCTCAACGCCAGCGCCACCGGCCGTGTGGTCCGCACAGGCGAGGCGCTGCTCACCGACAACATCCTCGCCGAGCCGGACGCGCAGCAGTCCCTGTCGCCGTCCGGGACCGCGCGCGCGGCGATGATCGTGCCGCTCAAGACGTCGAGCGGCGTCGCGGGGGCGGTGGGCGTCGTGCGCTACTTCCGGCCCGCCGCGGACGAGCCGCCGCCTTTCGGGCTGGTCGAACTGCAGTACCTCACGGCCGTCGCGGCCCACATCGCGGGCGGCCTCGAGCTCTCCGAGGCGGTGAGCGGCGCGCGCGCCGCGGCGGAGCGGGCGCATGCGATGGTGGACGGGAGCCCGCTCCCGATGGCCCTGGTCGATCTTGAGGGCCGGGTCCAGCAGCTCAACCAGGCGGGGTGCCGCCTCTTCGGGATCCCGTCCGAAGGGCAGGCCCTGGGGCTGCACCTGGAAGCGCTCGGACTCTCGCCCAGCGAGATCTCGCTCCACCTCGTGCTGGCGCGCCCCCGCCACGGAGAGCCGTGGCACGGCCGCGTGCTCGTGTCGCAGCCGTCCGGTGACCGGCGCATCTGCGACTGCACGGTGACGGGGCTGTCGGGCGTGGGGCCGGACAGCCTGTTGGTGGCGCTGTACGACCGTACCGACGAGCTGCGCGCCCAGCGTGAGCTGATCGCCCGCGAGAAGCTCGCCACCGTGGGCGAGATCGCGAGCGGCGTGGCGCACGAGGTCAACAACCCGCTCGCGGCGATCCGCATGGAGGCCGAGCTGCTCGGGCGCGCCAGCAGGGACCCGGAGACGAGCACCACGGCGGCGACGATCACCCGGGAGGTGGACCGCGCCGCGCGCATCGTGCGCAGCCTGTTGCGGCTCGCGCGCCGCGCCGACACGGCGCCTACGCGCGTGCAGATGAACGACCTGGTGCGTGATGTCGCCGAAATCCGCCAGCGGGTGCTGCGCGCCGAGAGCGTGGAGCTCCGCACCGAGCTCGACCAGTCCGCGCCCGCCGTCCTCGGCCTCGGCCAGGAGCTGCAGCAGGTGGTGATCAACCTGGTGACCAACGCGGAATACGTGGTGCGCGGTCGCAAGCCCGCGATCGTGCACCTCACGACGCAGGCGCGCGAAGGCTGGGTGCGGATCGTCGTGGAGGACTCGGGCCCGGGTGTCCCGCGGGAGATCCGGGCCCGCATCTTCGACCCGTTCTTCACGACCAAGGGGCCCGACGAAGGCACCGGCCTCGGCCTCGCGATCTGTCAGCGCGTCGTCACCGAGGTGGGCGGGAAGATCTGGCTGGAGGAGTCCAAGCTGGGAGGAGCGAAGTTCGTCGTGGAGCTGCCGGCGGCCCCCGAGGACATCGAGACGAACGTGATCGGATGACCCGGGCGGTCAGTGCTCCAGGATGCGCTGCCGGTACAGCGCGAGGGTGATCAGGCCGGAGACGCCGAGCCCGACGAGCAGCGCCGTGAGCCGCCAGTCGAGCCCGAAGCGTGCGGCGCCGACCAGCGCGGCCACGAGCCAGGCGATGCTCGCGAGGAAGCCCAAGACGACCACCTCCTTGCGCGCCATCAGGATCCCGAAGACGTAGCCCCAGCTGAAGCCGCACACGGCGAGAAACATGATGCCGTGCGGGATCTTGACCGGGTCGATCAGATTGAGCGCGCCCGCGAAGAAGCAGAACAGCCCCAGCACGGTGTAGCTCGCGAGGTGCAGCGCCAGCGGCAGGGGGACGGTGCCCATGCGATTGAAAGTCATGGGGCAAAAATAGACGCCAAGACGCACAGACGCCAAGGCGCCGAGGGGTGACTTGCAAGCGACGCGAACGTATCTCGAGCTGACGAATCCAGGCCAGTTCCGTCCGGCGTTCGGCGAATTTCCGGGCCTCCGGGTCGAGCGGGTGGAGCGTCCCACGCCCGCGCTGTACCGCCGGTGCTACCGCACGGTCGGTGAGACATACCACTGGCGCGACCGCTGGGACTGGAGCGACGCCGAGATCGGCGCGCACCTCGCGCAGCCGGAGATCACGCTGCACTTGGCCACCCTGCAGGAAGCGCTCGCGGGCTGGTACGAGCTGCGGCGGGTGCCGGAGGACGGCTCGGTGGAGATCGCCTACTTCGGGCTCGCGCCCGACGCCATCGGGCACGGGCTCGGCAAGCACCTGCTCTCCTGCGCGGTGCACGACGCGTGGGCGCTGCGGCCCTCGCGCGTCTGGCTCCACACCTGCACGCTCGATCACCCGCATGCGCTGCCGAACTACCACAGGCGGGGG
>Ga0209237_1001522_pt1 | contig 13710 bp, 15 predicted proteins | sample GraSoi013_1_40cm_2_FD_185820 | JGI IMG/M metagenome (GOLD analysis project Ga0209237, IMG submission 185820) | Grasslands soil microbial communities from the Angelo Coastal Reserve, California, USA - Sample 10_02_2013_1_40cm (SPAdes) (version 2) | ecosystem: Environmental > Terrestrial > Soil >... | reverse complement strand
GGTCAACTAGTATGTGTTCTACTCTTCTGCATAATTGTGATATTCTAGATGAGAGTTGTTCTTGTGATATGACTATTGTCTTTGACTTTGACTTGACATCAGTAAGACTAAGGTCTACATTTGCAAGTCCTGTTTCTGAAGAACTATACCTGTTCTCCAAACTTCTTGCTACTTTCTCGATTTTTTTCAGATGGTTTTTTTTGTTTTGAATGAATCTTTTGAGAAGCTCAAGTGACTCGACAAGCCCATCAACTGAAGTACTAAGGAGAATTATTTTTGTAAGATTAGAGACCTTTGAGTTGATATCAACCACTACTGCGTTTGCATCTACTTCATAGAATTGGCCATCTACTGTGACTGCCTTGTAACCCTTCTTGGATATCTCATAGGCTTTCTCTTTTGAATCGACCAAAACAATATTGCCAAAGATAAAGTTTTTCAATGGTTCCAAGTTCGCTTCACATTTTACAAAGTCTGATAACGGTCCATGAATTCCTTGTTCTTTTTGAACAGAAATTTTGGAATCAGATACTGCATCCATAGGAATTATTCTTATTTTTGGCAATTTCTTTTGTTGCGCAAATTCTGAAATTCCAAGAAGTGTGGCAAAGTCATTTACCACCAGCGCTTTGAGCCAATCAGAACCTGTCGCAAGTATTGGTCGTTCGTATTGTTTATCCCATGAAAGCAATTCATAGACAAGCCCACGGATTCCAAGCCTCTTAGAATCTTCTTTCAGTTTTGCTATAGAATAATCTTCATGCATTACTTCTTTGACTACTTTTATCTTTGCTTCGTATTGAGTTGCAGCTTTGCTTGCTTTCTCAAGTATTATCGAAGTTTCTTCAATGTCTTTTTCGACCTTTGCACGTTTGTCCCCTAGACCAGCTAGTCTTGATTTTAAATCATTGATAACTGTTTCATGCCCTGCCCTGACTTGTCTGAGTTTTTGTTCAAGGCCAATCAAGCGCTCTTTTTCTTGTGCAAATGATGTTATCTTGGAAGAGTTTTGTTCAATTTTGTTTTGTATGTCAGCGCGTTCTTGTTCAAGTTTTGAAATAGACAGTCTAGCGTCATTAAGAGAACTAGATAGATTTCTTACTTTTTCATCGACCTTAAGCTTGTTTGTGGAAATCTGCGATTGCTCCCTTAAGACTTGGTTGATTTCTGAATCTGTAGAAGCTAGTTGTACATTTGTGTTCTTTTTTGATTCATTAACTAGTGCAATAGAATTCTTCAATTCAGATATCTGCGAGTCTAAAATGAAACGCTTTTCATGAAGGCTTGTTAGTTCTGTTTGAATTTCAGGTAGTCTTGATTCTATGTTCGATATCCTTCTTGTGTTTGTAGCTAGCTTACTATTTGCAGCTTCTGATTGGTGCATTGCAGTTGCAAGTTCAGAATCAATTGAGGCTTTGGCTTGATTGTAGGCATTTACCTCTTCCATGAACTTTTGTTTTTCATCTTCGAGTTTCTTTATTTCATCTCTGAGCTGGTTTCGTTGTTCATCTAGTTTCTTAGATTCTGATTGAATTGCGTGTAGGTTTTTCTCCTTTGATAGTTTATTTTCTTCCATATCACGGAGTTTGTTTGAGGCTTGAATGGCGTATAGTCGCTTGAGTTCTCTATCCATATAGTCATATCTTAGCTGATTGTTTCTTTCCTCTTCTAGTTCATCAATTCGTTTCTTTATCTCATCCATTCTTGCAAGGGCTATCTCAAGGCGCCTATCTGCTTCGTCTAGTTGCTTTAATGCCTCTGTCTTTTTCTCGTCAAAATAAACAAGGCCTACGATATCCTCTATAATTCGCCTTCTTTCTTCTGCGTTAAATTCCGCGATCCTAGTGATTGTACCTTGTTGAACTGTGTTTAACTTGTGGATGCCGCAGTTTGCTACCTCAAGAAGATCAAGTATGTGGTTTCTTAGTACCTTTTTTTGATTTAAATAGTAAATATTTTCCCCTACTTCGTCCATCTCTCTTGTAATTGTTACCATGTTCGAGTCCACTGGAATCTTTCTATCAGAATTGTCAAAGTGGCAACTTACTCTTGCTATCTTTGCCCCGTGACGTGCATTATCTACGTCATGTAGCAATGAACGAAGCTTATCAACCCTCATTATTTTGGGGGAGTTTTCCCCTAAAGCAAAGGAGATGGCGTCTAAGATGTTACTTTTCCCAGACCCGTTGGCTCCAGATATCGCGACCAGGCCAGGCTCAAAGTTAACTATGGTGTTTTTATAACCAAATGACTTGAAGCCGAAAATCTCCACCTTTCGTATATGAACCAATAAGTTCGATGTCCTATCTTATGAAATAACAGATTATTGACAAGTTTCCTTGACCATGCTAACAATAATTATAATGCGAAAACAGTTACCTTTCTCTTTTCCCTTCGACAAACTCTGTAAAAGCCTTCTTTGCTTCCGTGTATGGCATTTGTATTGGTGGGTGCTTGAAGCAGTAAGAAGATATGCTAGTCATAGGTCCTGAGAGTTTTCTTTCTAGCGCAATTTTAAGTCCTCTTATGGCATCTATCATAATCCCTGCGCTGTTGTATGCGTCAATTACCTTTAATTTTAAATCAAGTTTGATTGGTATCTTTCCAAAGTATTTGCCCTCTATGTTTATGTAACATATTTTTTCGTTATCTATAAAATCCACATAGTCACTAGGACCTATTCTCATCGGGATATCATAATCTGCCATTGCCTTGACAGCACTAGTCTTGCTAATTCTTTTGTCTTCAAGCCTTTCTTCATCAAGCATGTTATAGAAATCCATGTCTCCTCCTATGTTAAGCTGATATGTTCCATCTACTAGTACTCCCCTGTCTACGAATAGTTTGACTAGAGTCTTGTGAACAACCGTAGCACCAAGTTGGCTCATCACATCATCTCCTGCCAGTGGAATTTTTTTCTCAGTAAAGGTCTGTTGCCATTTAGGTTCTGAAGCTATAAACACCGGCATGGCATTTAGAAATCCAATTCCTGCCTCTAGTGCTTGAGACGCATAGTATCTAACTGCATTGGTACTGCCAACAGGAAGATAGTTTACTAACATTTCTGCCCCAGTATCGCCTAGTATTTTTTTTACATCAACTTCAGGCTCTTTTGAAGGGGTAACTATTCTACCTAGGTGCCTTCCAATACCATCAAGGGTTGGTCCCTTTTGAACAGTTATTCCTGTAGAGGGCACCCCTGCTACTGTTATTGTGTTATTTGGGCGCGCGTAGATAGCTTCTGAGAGGTCCTTTCCTACCTTTGTGTCTGCCACATCAAATGCCGCTACTACCTCAATGTCGTCTGGTTTGTACCCACCCAAGTCATATGCTGTCAACCCAACTGTATCATGCGGATTTTTTGAATAATATCGTGCGCCTTGAATAAGTGCGGAAGCACAATTTCCTATTCCAGCTATTGCAATTTTTATTTTCTTTCCCAAGATCGATAGCTACCAAATATGCCATCATATTAATTACTTGTGATCATTAGCAGAGGATTTTATATCCCAGACTTGATTCGAGTTTTGTGATAAAACCCGGCAGACCAGTCAAAGACATTTCAATTAAAAAAGATGATACAATAGAAAAGATCTTCGATCAGATGTCAAAATCTGGTGGCTTTGAATCAAGAAATCTTGTTGACGGGTTGAATATCCTCACTGCAATGATTGAAGACAAGAATTGTCTAAAGTTTCTGTCTTTTGTTGGCGCTATCATTTCCACTGGACTGAGAGGAGTGATAACTGATATGGTAAAGAACAAGATGTTCGATGTCATCATCACCACTTGTGGAGCACTTGATCATGATATTGCGCGACATTACTCGGAGTACTTGGAGGGATCCTTTACTCTTGATGATATCGAATTAGCAGACAAGAAAATTCACAGACTTGGCAACGTATTGGTACCACTGAAAAGTTATGGTCCGCTGATTGAAGAAAAAATGCAACGATTCCTCCAAAAATCGTACGCGAACGGTAAAAAAGAAATGTCAACACATGAAATCTCAAGCATGATTGGAGAAAATCTTGGAGATGACTCATTTTTGTATTGGGCCAATAAAAACAAGATACCAGTTATTGTTCCTGGAATAATGGATGGTGCCGTTGGCAGCCAAATCTGGATGTTTACACAAAAACACAATGATTTCAAGTTAAATGTTACTGCAGATGGAGACTTGTTGTCAGAACTTATCTTCAAAGCCAAAAAGTCCGGTGCACTAATGATAGGAGGCGGGATATCAAAACATCATACTTTATGGTGGAATCAGTATAGAGAAGGTCTTGATTATGCTGTATACATTACAACTGCACAAGAATTTGATGGCAGCCTAAGCGGTGCACTTGTAAGAGAGGCAATCTCTTGGGGAAAAGTAACACAGAGTGCAAAGCAGACTACCATTCATGCAGAAGCGACAACCATATTGCCTTTTCTTTACTCTGCCTTGCTTGCAAGACTCAAATAGTGTAGACTTTTTTTTGATACAGTTTCTCAAAACCTAATTTAGTATAGAAAGCAAGCAAATTGTCTTTCTCGTATGTCTCTAACATGAGAAATTCTAGTTTCTTTTGGTTTACTTCATGAATTGCAAAATCAATCAAGGATGTGGCAAGGCCCTTGTTTCTCACACCTGGAACCGTGCCAAGGCAATAAAGTCCCATAATGGAATTTTTCTGGTACAAAGCCATGCAAGAACTGGCCGATTCATCTAAAATGTATTCTACTGATGTAAGTGAATTTTTTACTATACCGTCTACTGCTTCAAGCCATTCTTGACAATCATATGCCTGACAGAATGTTCTTGCCCAAAGCATAGAATCTTCATGTGAGATTTTGCGAACGTTAGGTTTTGTTGGTGGCATAGTTTTTTTTGCAAGTACATGTTGTGTATCATAATGAACAAAACTTTTCGTAGAAAGAAGAGATTCAAGGTCTGGATAGTCTAAAGAATAGACAAAAGGACGCATGTTGTATTTACGAAAAAGTGATACTACATCATCTAACATTTTTTTACTTGTACATGTGATGTTTGTTAATTTGTCAAAGAAAATGTCATTTGGTAATTGCTGATTAATAAATAAAATTCCACACTCTAACTGGATGGGTTTGCTCCAAATGCTTGTGAAACCAAGGTCATTTTCTTCAACTTTTTGTATCATAATTCTATTCCAAGTACTCGACATATCCGAACGAATTGATCAGTACTTAGATTATTACCATTTATCATTCCTGTACAGATTTTGTCTAATACTTCAAGCGCCACAGCAGAATTCAAATCATCATTTAACGAGTTAAAGAAATCCTCGACCAAAGTCATTAATTCCTTGTCTGTTTTATCTGATACTTTTGACCTAGCCAGGTAAAGTTTTTCCAATAATGGTTTTACACCTAAAAGGTTGTTTTCAGTAAATTCAATATCATACCGATAAGGAGTAGAAAAAATGTAAAGCCTCAAAAGATTCTGCCCGTATTTATGAACTAGGTCTCTTGCCCACACCACATTACCAAGTGATTTTGACATTTTTTCACCATTAGATAGTACCAGACCTACATGAGCCCAAATTTTTACAGGATTGTCAGTGCTTGTGAGCAGTTTGTATTGAGCAAGATGTGCTTCGTGATGTGGATAGGCAAGCTCTCTTGCGCCTCCGTGTATGTCATAGTTTTTGCCATAGTTTTCAATTGCCACTGCTGTATCTTGCATGTGCCACCACGGGATTCCCTTGCCAAATTTACTAGGCCAAAAAAATCCAAAATCTTCAGAGCAGTTCCACAACATAACGTCCTCCTGGTTTTTCTTGTGTGGCCCAATATCCAACCTATGAAGATTTAGTTGTTCCTTTGACTGCTTTGACATGATACCATAATCTTTCACCTTGGAAACATCGAGATAGATGTTTCCGTTTGCAGAATATGCAATATTTTGTTCTACTAATTTTGAGATCTCTTTTTCCATGCTTGATACATAGTCTGAAACGTGAGCAAGTCTTGTTATGCTATTTATGTTAAGAAGCGCAAGGTCGGTAATGAATTGGGACGAATAAAATCTTGCTATTGTTGAATAATCATCTGATTTTTCTTTTGCCTTGTTAAACACGTTTTGGTTGATGTCAGTCATGTTAACAAGTACGTCTGTAGCATAACCATTATCGTGTAAAAGTCTGCACAACAGATCATATGTCAGAAATATTCTTGCGTGACCTAGATGGGTATAGTCATATAGTGTAGGTCCACAAATGAATATCTTTACAAGGTTTTTTTCAAACGATTTGAATTCTTCTTTTTTTGAAGAAAAAGTATTGAAGAGTTGAAGCATCTTTTGGTTTTATCGTCCGCCTTGAGTGAGAATAGGCGTCAATGTCACAGTGGAACGAATCTTAGGTATTCTCCTAAGCTTAAGTGTAATGATGTTCTCAAGCATAGAGTTCGAATCTGCCTGCAGCTTTACAAAAACATCATAGATTCCATATGTGCCTCTAACTTCTTTTACTTCTGGGATTTTTGCAAGCTCGTTTATGATATCCACCTCAGAGCCCAAATCACAGTTGATAAGAACGTATAATGTTTCCACAAATATTGGTGATTTTTGTTACATAAAATGATATCCATGTTACACCAAAAATCCTTTAAATTATGCCTTTTTAGATGTCGAGTATCTCAAACAATTAGCAATGTTGCATTTTATTCATCTTACCATTGGAATTCATAAGCATCAAAAACTTGTAAATCTGATTTTTGCCAAGTCATTTCTGTTTTGTTATTATTAAAACTAATAAGAGGTGGCTCTTTAGGATGCATCTTGAGACCTAGTTCAGGTTCAACCTGTAAGACTCTGGGTTTTGCTATCACTTCTTCTGGTGCGGTAAATAGATATTTGAATTCCTTACATTTAGAAGAAAATCTGTAGAAAAAAACCCTTTTTGGTTCTTCCCAATCATATTCAAGTTTCAGAGATCTCCCAGTCTGGTTAGGCATTAACGGTGTTTTAGTTTTAACTATGAATTCTTTGCGCCTATCTTCGTTAACATTCATTGCTGATATTTCAAGTTTATTCCCTTTTTCATCCGTTACCTTTACGTTTAAATCACCAAATCTTCGTGCTATATCGCCATCCAAGTAGTAAAATACTTGGTCGACTGGTTCTTGTCTTACATTTATCAGTTCCCAAACCCATGTATGATGTACCATCATGATCCTAGGATCTATCACTTCATTTCTTACTTCAATATTTGTAAAATAAAATGTGCGCATAGGAGACAAATCTGTCTCTGTATCTGGCGGTTTGGATTCGTTCCCAAATCTATTTCCATAGATATTGTAAAGGAAAAGTCTAGGTCCATGTTTTATCCCATAATCTCCTATCGGATGTAACATTTTTGCATATTCTGGCGTTAGCTTACTGATATCATCCGCAATTCTGGAAGTTGCAAGGATATGCATTTTTTCCCCTATATCCATAGCACGCCGAGCGTTGATTATGCCGGGACCCCAAGGACTAAGCTTCTTTTCTAAATCAGCAACGAAATATACAGGACCACTATCTATTCCGATTCTAATGTTTATCTTATCTTTATCAATTACCGATTCATTATAATTCAAAATTGAATCATGAAGCTCTATTGCAAGAAGAATTGGTTTTTCTGGATGGTCTTTGAATCCCATAACCATACCATCTCCGGTTGACAATGTAACCCTTGATTCATTATCACTTTCAGTAAATATCTTAGTTTTTTCTACGAAATTATTTAGCCGTTTAATCTTGTTTGCTTGTTCTAACACAGGTATAGATGGATCAGATGCCCCCACTATGTCAACAAAAAACCAATTGTAGTTAATTGCCAAGGGCGCATTTTTATCATCTATGTTAATACTTGCCAAGGTTCAATATTGATATCAAATTCAAGTATTCAAGTTTACCTCGTCTCTTGCGACTAAATATCCATGATTTAAAAGTACGTACCTAATATCCACCACATGGGCAACGAGATTACAATTAAAGAGATTGCGCACATTGACATAGAAGGTGGTTATGTAATAGATGGTTTTCCTTATGCCGGTCTTGCAAATGCTATAGCAACAGAGTCATTGATAACTACGACACCAGAATTTGAATTGGCAGCTGTTCTTGATTCTGAATTGTTTCCGCCAATTAGCATAGTAAGAGAATCATTACCAAGTTTCCCAACTAGGGTATTTGTTAACAAAAATCTCAAAGTAGCCGTTTTTTCATCGTATCTTACTCCACACGAGTCGCTTCACAGGGAAGTAGCGAAAACCATGCTCAAATGGGCAAATGATCACAAATGTTCACTTATTGTTAGCAGCACGACCATAAAGACCGAGGAGGAAACGCCATTTATCATAGGAGTGGCAAGTACGGAGGACTCCAAAAAGCTACTTGAAAAAGCAGACATTCCACTGCTTAAAAACGGAACTGTGCCTGGGATTCCAGGTATTTTGCTTAATGAAGGAGCAATTTCTAACACAAACGTAATTGTGTTATTGTGTAGAGGTAAAGAAACAGGACCTGATTTTAGAGCAGGTGCAGAGATTTGCATGGCAATGGCTAAGCTTGTTCCCGGTGCTGCATGCGATCTAGGTACATTGTTAAGTGAGGCCGAGAACATTGAACAACACCTAAAAAGAACTGAACAGGAAACTGGTCCGCTACGAGATGCAATTTACGGATGAGTTATCAAGAACAAGAGATTCCAAAAGAAAAATTGGAAAAATACATCCAAGTTCTAGATTCTGACGAGGGAATTAGAATAGATAATAAAACTAGTCTGATTTTCATTAACAAAACTGCTAGGAGATACTGCATAAACACATCAAAAAATGGGCATGATGAATTCATATACAAAAATAACCCAGCCGAAGTAATGAGTTTCCTAGCAGACAAGATAGATTCTGCATCTAAGATTTTCGCGTATTAGGAAAATTAATTTCTGAAATGACATCTTTGCTTGAATTTGCCGCAATGGTTATCACAATTTCTGTATCTGGAGTCATGTCTCCAGGTCCGCTTTTTGCAGCAAATATGGCGTATGGCATAAAAGGGGGATGGAAAACTGGTTTTAAAATAGCATATGGCCATACGATAGTAGAGTTTCCCCTTGTTGTACTACTAGGGGTAGGTGCTATTTCGCTTTCTGTATTACCACAGTTCAGAGAATATGTATCCATACTTGGAGCTCTTAGCCTTTTTTGCTTTGCAGGATTACAGATAAGAAATGCGTTAAAAAAATCCACACCAGAGTACACACAAAGACATGGACCGTTTTTGGCAGGCATTCTTCTTACTGCACTTAATCCATTCTTTCTTGTTTGGTGGTTTACAATAGGATTCAAATTGATTTCAGATGCCTTGCTTCTCTACTCTTTTATTGGCATAGGAGTGATGTTTGGCTTTCACATCTGGATGGATTATGCGTGGCTTGGAACAGTAGGATACTTTTCTGGACAGGGAAAGAAAATATTCTCGGCTCAAAATTACAAGATTTTCATGCTAGCAATAAGTGCGATTCTTATCTACTTTGGGATTGTCTTTCTTACACAGCTATTGCATTAACCGCAGTCAAGCTCTTCCAACTCTGCTTTGCAATCACCATTAAATTCAGATATCTTTCCATTTAGTTCATCGCATAGTTGTGGATCTTTTGTTTCTTCATATTTTTTTATTGATTCTGTAATGTACACTTGTTTTAGCGGACAAACATCAATTAATTTAGCATTGTACAAAACCAGAGTCGCTGCAACTCCAACCAAAACCACTATTATAATTCCCTTTAGAAAGAAACTAGCCATTTTAATTTCTAGAAACATCAACTTCAATTGTTGAGACGTTTCGTTCTTTTCCATCCTTGGATTCCATCCTTTCAGAAAAAATTCTAACACCGCTTACTTTGTAGCCTACAGCATACATTCTTTTTACTATCATCTGGGAAACATCTACTGCTGCGGTTATGCTCTTTCCTCTAGCTTTAATTGTTACAACAGGTTCGTTTGCCAAAAGTGTAAGCGTGGCATTTACATATGTAAGGATTGGTTTTTTTCCGATAAATACAATGTTAGGAGGACGTGCCACACGACATCTCTTGTTGTGTTTTATTTAATGGTTAAGGTTATTTTCTTCTATGTATTTTTGCAGAAGGTTTTCAATATCTTCTGCTTTTGATTGCTTTACTTGGTCTACAATATTTTTTTCTGAGATTTCATAACAATTTAGCATATCACTGTTATCTTTGTAGAAAAGCATTATTTTATCTTGATAAACACAATGGTACAGCTTGTCAATTTCCATCTTTTCTGGTTGTATTTTAATTCCCTCCGCTTCTGTCAAAACTGGATAATCCATGCTGAATTTAACCAAGAAGAGTATTTAGATTATAACATAACAATAGAGTATTAATTCTAAGCAAAAAATAGACCATCAATAACGTAATAAGGATTTTCATCCATCAGATGGATGTGGCAGACAGAGTTGTATTCCATGTAGATTTTGACTATTTTTATGCGCAGTGTGAGGAATTGAGTAATCCAGATCTGAAAACTAAACCCGTAGTAGTGTGTGTCTACTCAGACCGAGGCGGAGATAGTGGTGCTGTAGCTACAGCAAATTACCTTGCAAGAAAATATGGTGTAAAATCTGGAATGCCAATCAAGTTTGCAAAAAAACGATTGGAGCAAGTTCCAGATGCAGCATTTTTGCCTACAAACTTTGACTATTACTCTGAAGTATCTGACAAGGCCATGAACATAATTAGAGAATTTGCAGACATTTTTGAGTACGTAGGACGCGATGAAGCATATCTTGATGTAACAAAGAGAACCGAAGGTAATTTCGAAAAAGCTGCACATTTGGCTCAACAGCTAAAAAATGCAATTCGCAGTTCAACTAGGCTTTCAAGTACCGTAGGAGTGTCCTCAAACAAACTCGTCTCAAAAATTGCCTCTGATTTTAAAAAGCCAGATGGGCTTACTGTTGTAGAACCAGACAAGATCGAGTCGTTTCTTGGGCCATTACCAATAAGAGCTATTTCTGGAATAGGCAAAAAAACGGAAGAAAAATTCTCTGAGATGGGATTAGAAACCATAGCACAACTAAGAAGTGTAGATGTCTTTACACTAAATAGTCACTTTGGAAGAAAGATTGGAACCTACATCTATAATGCAGCGCGTGGAATAGACGATGATCCTGTATCTCCACGACACGACCCAATTCAATACAGCAGAATAATCACACTAAAACAAGATAGCAAGGATTTTGACTTTCTAGCAAATGACCTTGAAAAGCTTTGTGATGACTTGAATGAGACCATAGTCAAAGACAACATACTGTTCAAATCTGTTGGAATACAATTTGTTCAGTCAGACCTTTCAAATAGAACCAAGTCAAAGACTTTGAAAAATTCCACATCAAATATTGAGGAACTCAAAAAGACTGCCATAGAATTATTGAAAGAATCGTTACAAGACCAGAAATTGCCCATCAGAAGATTAGGTGTAAAAATATCAGATTTGTCAGATGTTGCAGGTCAGGCAGACATTACAAAATTCTTTTAAATTGACAACCCTACAGCAGATGCCAATCTTTTGTGCTCATCTGATGTTATCCATTCTACGTGGAGATAATCAAAGATTTCTTGGTCTTTCATTCCTAGCCTTCTTGCCTCTTCAACTGTTATAGCATAAGCTTCAACTTCAGTTGGCCTATCCACATACGAATATGATTTGTCATACAAGTCAAGCCCTTGTCTTTGTTGCTTTACGTGCACGAGTTCATGAACAATATCAAGATAGAGAATTTGTTTATCAGAATTTTTTAGATGTTCTAATCCGATAACAATTGATGCATCCTCATTGTTTACGTGCATATAATGACTATGTACGTCTACAATCACTTTTATTTTTGAGAAAACATCATCAAGTTCTTCTTTTGTTTTAAAAATTTTAAGGAGAATCTCATTATTTTGCAGTCCTGCAAATATTTCTTCGAGGCGATACGTTCCTTCTATAACATCTCTATTGATTTTTATCAAATGCATGTTTTGCTATCTCATTTTTTTTTAAATGTCTTGTTTCGACATATGTTACAACAAGCAAGAAGATGAAAAGCCAGGGTAGAAACATTATTTCACCTGCTATTCCATGGAAGGACTCGAATTCGTTTACATTAGTTGATACCTTGAGGACAAATAATGAAAGTGAGAAAATCCTGATAACGTTTACGCCTATGGTACCTATAACTCCAAGTGCAAAGTATGCAGCTTTTCGGTTTCGTGCAATGTTCATTTTTAACAAAAAGGCCATCATTACAAGCGAGTATATTATAATACTGTGAACACCTGCAGATGGCCAGAACACTTGGAGGGCAAACGGCCCATGATCTCCAATTAGAAACATTATGTTATTGTGTGCACTTGCAACACCAAGATGAAATAAATTGATAAGAGATACATCAAGTTTTACTAGATAAGGAACGACATATTGTAGTGGCCCAAGAGAATCGTATGGGAAAAACGCGTCAAGTGATAAAATTATTGCAGTGCCTCCAGCATAGATTGGCCCTGCCGGTGCTATTCTTATCCATCTTTTTCCAAACAATATAGTCATACTTGCCACGAAAAAGGCAGCTATTACAATGAAGTCCCACATCCAAGTCCATGAATCTACTAACTGAATGTGGTAGTTTGGCGCCATGGAAATTAGATAATCTTTGAGCCCAAATTCACGAGCAGTAAGATATGCTATTACTAATCCTGCAAGTGGAATTATTGGAATCAATCTCTTTTTTGGAATCTCAAGTTTTAGACCAAAGAGTTCTGCTGCGATAAAAGCCATCGCAAAAAGAAATCCGCCTCTGCCCTGATTCCACCCTAGGCTAAATGTGTCTGGAAACGCAACTAAAGCAAACAATATTGGGGACGCGATTATAGCTAGCGCAATTATCGTACTTTTATTCTGCAACAAGTTAGGTGAAAAATGTGGTAAATAAAAACTCTAGCAACTAGAAAAATTCAGACATGGATTTTTGATTTCTTGCCCTTTGAAGTTTACTTCTTGAAAGCCATTCCTTTTTGTCTATACTCAGTCCCTTGCATGCCATATCAAGTCCTTCTTGAAAATTTGACACTATGACAGGTTTCTCTTTTAATGCCATTCTAACCCCTTCTCTGACCTGCCAAACACCTACTGGAACAGCATATTCAGGCCTTATTTCTCGCAGTACCATTGCAGCTGCCTGGGTTTTTCTCTTGTCCAAGTATTCTGATACAGCTAATCGTGAAGCAAAATGTGCACCTGCTGTTTGCGGATAATGATTAAGACCCCGTGCGTCTTCAAAATCTGAGCCAAATCCAACATCGCCACGTTCATCATACCATGCTTCTTGCATCTCAAACATCCAACGACTGGGAAAAATTATTACTGAAAAAAAGTTTCCAAGATGATTATACGTGAAAACTAGAGTTGTATCTAGTAAATCGTATTCAAGAATTTTCTCTACTAGTGATTTTGATATTATATCATCAGTAGCGGTTATGCTCCAACGTGTTGGAACAAGTTTTCTATCTTTGCCAAACATTCCTATACTGAAGCACTTTTGAATTCTTGTAACCTCGATTCCTCTGTTGTATAGTTCGACTACAGCATCTTGTGCCAAGAGGTTTCTGTCATAGAATGCTTTTTGGATTCCTTTATCAGATG
>Ga0209237_1001520_pt1 | contig 13716 bp, 9 predicted proteins | sample GraSoi013_1_40cm_2_FD_185820 | JGI IMG/M metagenome (GOLD analysis project Ga0209237, IMG submission 185820) | Grasslands soil microbial communities from the Angelo Coastal Reserve, California, USA - Sample 10_02_2013_1_40cm (SPAdes) (version 2) | ecosystem: Environmental > Terrestrial > Soil >... | reverse complement strand
TCCGCCGAGGGAACTCACGCCGGGGCGATGGCGGCGATCAGACGTGGCGCGCTCACGTCGCCACCCGCCCCGCCACGTACGGCCTGACCATCTTCGCCGGGTCGACGACGCGATCGAACTCTTCCGTCGTGACGTATCCCAGCTTCAGCGCGGCTTGCCTGAGCGACAAGTCGTTGTCAAGCGCGTAGTGGGCAATCTTCGATGCCTTGTCGTAGCCGATGACCGGCGACAGTGCGGTGACGAGCATCAGCGACCGCTCGACGTACTCGTTGATCTTCTTCACGTTCGGCTTCGTGCCCTCGACCAGGAACTTGCGGAAGTTGGTGCAACCATCCGCGAGGATCGTGATGGACTGGATGACGTTGAAGATCATCAGCGGTTTGTAGACGTTCATCTCGAGATAGCCGCTCGCGCCGCCAAAGCCGACCGCGACGTCGTTCGCCATCACCTGCACGGCGATCATCGTGAGCGCCTCGCACTGGGTTGGATTGACCTTGCCCGGCATGATCGACGAGCCGGGCTCGTTCGCCGGGATCGACAATTCCGCCAATCCCGCGCGAGGACCACATGACATCAGGCGAATGTCATTGGCGATCTTGTACAGCGAGGCCGCCAGCGTGCGAAGCGTCCCGGACAGCTGGACCAGCGCGTCGTGCCCACCCTGCACCGCGAATCTGTTCGGGGCGCTGGTGAACGGCAGGCCCGTGAGCTCGGCGATCTCGGCCGTCGCCGCTTCGGCGAAGTCCGGCGCCGCGTTGATGCCGGTGCCGACCGCCGTCCCACCGAGGGCGAGACGGTACACGCCTTTGAGGGCATCCTCGATGCGTTCGAGATCATCCGCAAGCATACCGGCATACCCCGACCATTCCTGGCCGAGTGTCAGCGGCGTCGCGTCTTGCATGTGCGTCCGGCCAATCTTGACGATGCCATCCCACTCGGCGGCCTTGGTGGCGATCGCGTCGTACAACGCCTTCACCGCCGGAATCAGGCGCTGCCTCACGCTGATCACCGACGCGATGTGCATGGCCGAAGGGAAGGTGTCGTTCGACGATTGCGACATGTTGACATGGTCGTTGGGATGAACCGGACGCTTGCTTCCGAGCGGCGTGTCCGCGAGCTGGCAGCAGCGGTTCGAGATCACCTCGTTCACGTTCATGTTGAACTGCGTGCCGCTGCCCGTCATCCATACGTGCAGCGGAAACATGTCGTGATGCTGGCCGGCGAGGATTTCATCGCACGTCCGAACGATCAGCTCGTACTCCTGATCGTCGAGTCGCTTGCCGGCATGGTTCGCTGCCGCGGCGGCCTTCTTCAAGATGGCATAGGCCGTGATCATCTCGCGGGGCATCAGATCCGTGCCGATGCTGAAATGCTGGAGCGAGCGCTGGGTCTGGGCACCCCAGAGCGTGTCGGCCGGAACGGCGACCTCGCCCAGGCTGTCAACTTCCGTGCGAGTGGTCTTCATCTGTGTCATCACGAAGGATAGGCCGGTGTCCACTGCGTCGCGGCGATGCGCTCACGCAGCTCGGCGTCACTCGTCTTCGGCGCAACGCCGTCGCGCTGTGCCTGCCGACCGACGGCGGTGGCGATGTGAACGGCGACATCCCTCAGCTGCGGCAAGGCGGGCAGCAGCGCCGCCGACGGGTCGGTGAGCGCCGGCGACTTCTCGCCCAGCGCGCGCGCAGCGGCCAGGATCATCGCGTCCGTCACGCGCCGCGCGTGGGAGGCGACGAGGCCGAGTCCGATCGCCGGGAAGATATAGATGTTGTTGCACTGCGTGATGGGAATCTCACGCCCACCGTGAGACACCGGCGCGAACGGCGAGCCCGTCGCCACCAGCGCGCGGCCATCCGTCCAGCGAATGAGATCCTCCGCGGTCGCCTCCGACTTCGAGGTCGGATTGGACAACGGGAAGATGATGGGCCGCTCGACCTTGCGCGCCATCTCGCGCACGATCCCTTCGGTGAACGCGCCGTAGGCCGACGACAGGCCAATGAGAATGGTCGCCTCGACCTTCCGGATGACGTCGGCGAGCGCGATGTCGTTGCTCCCGGACGCCCAGGCGCTCACACGTTCGTGCGGTTGCGCGTACACGCGCTGCTCGGCGCTGAGATCGGTACGGCCCGAGTGCAGGAGGCCGTCCTTGTCGACGAACCAGAAGCGGCGGCGCGCCTCCTCGTGCGATAGTCCCGCGTCCTGCATCGCCGCGCGCAGGAAGTCGGCGACGCCGATGCCCGCGGAGCCGGCCCCGAGCATGACGACCCGCTGCTCCTTCAGCGGCGTCCCGGCCACCTTGACCGCGCCGAGAATCGCGCCGAGGGCGACGGCCGCCGTACTCTGGATGTCGTCGTTGAACGTCAGGAGCTGATCGCGGTAGCGCTCGAGGAGGGGCCGGGCATGCGGGGTCGCGAAGTCCTCCCACTGCAGGCACGCGTCCGGCAGCTCGTGTTTCACCGCCTGGACGAACTGATCGACGAAGTCGTAGTACTCGTCACCGGTGACCCGCTCGTGGCGCCAGCCGAGGTACTCCGGGTCCTTCAGCCGCTCCACGTTGTTCGTCCCGACGTCGAGGACGATCGGCAGCGTCCGCTCGGGGCGGATTCCGCCGACGAGCGTGTAGAGCGAGAGCTTTCCGATCGAAATGCCGAGGCCGCCGGCGCCCTGGTCACCGATGCCCAGAATCCGTTCGCCGTCCGTGACCACGATGACGTCGATCTCGGGATTCGGACGGTTCCGCAACAGCGTTCGAATCGAGGCGCGCAGAGGATACGAGATGAAGAGGCCGCGCGGGCGCCGGTAGATGTGGCTGAACTGCTGACACCCCAGCGCGACGACCGGCGTGTACACCATCGGGGTCATTTCCTCGATGTGCTCGAGGAGCAGCCGGTAGAACAGCACCTCGTTGGTGTCCTGCAGCGCGCGCAGATAGATATGGCGCTCGAGGTCATCCTTCTTCCGCTGATACGCCTCGTAGGCGCGCACGACTTGCTCAGCGAGGCTCTCGACCTGCGGCGGCAGAAGCCCGTGCAAGGCGAGCGTGGTCCGCTCGTCCTCCGTGAACGCGGTGCCCTTGTTCAACCCCGGGCGGTTCAACAGCTCTGTGCCATGCGGTGTATCGCCCTTCATCGCCATGCTCCTGTTCTTTCTCATAGTTCGGGAACCTTCGGCTGCCGGACGCTACGTACCTGCGACCTCTGCGCCCTCGTGCGCCGGGTGACGCGGCGCGCCGTGGACGACCAGGGGCTCGCGGTGCCCATGGAACGCCGCCCGGACCACGTCCCGGTTGAGCCGCGCGATGAACTCCAGCGAGATTCCCTTCGGGCACACGGCCTCACACTCGCCGTGGTTCGAGCAACTGCCGAACGCCTCGCGCCGCATGGCGGCCACCATGTTCAGCGTTCGCTCGTCGCGCTCCGGCTGGCCCTGTGGCAGCACGTTGAGGTGCGTGATTTTCGCCGCGGTGAACAGCATGGCCGCGGCGTTGGGGCACGCGGCCACGCAGGCGCCGCAGCCGATGCACGCGGCGGCGTCGAACGCCGTGTCGGCGGCCTCTTTCCCGACCAGGATCGCGTTGGCGTCGGGGGCGCTGCCCGTCGGCGCCGTGATGTAGCCGCCGGCCTGGATGATGCGGTCGAAGGCCGAGCGATCGACGACGAGGTCTCTGACCACCGGGAACGCGCGGGCACGCCACGGTTCGAGCGTCAGGGCATCGCCGTCCTTGAAGAACCGCATGTGGAGCTGGCACACGGTGGTGTGACGGCGCGGGCCGTGCGGCACCCCGTTGATGAGGAACCCGCACGAGCCGCAGATGCCCTCGCGGCAATCGTGCTCGAACGCGACGGGCTCCTCGCCGTGCTCGACGAGCTGCTCGTTCAGGACGTCGAGCATCTCGAGGAACGACATGTCGGGCGTGACGCCATCGATTTGGTACGTGACGAATCGTCCGCGCGTGGTCGTATCTTTCTGCCGCCAGATTCTCAGTGTGAGTTTCATGGTTACTTGTAGCTCCTCTGCGCGAGGTGGACGTGCTCGAATGCGAGCGGCTCGCGGTGCAGAGCCGGCGCCTGGCCGGGACCCGTGTACTCCCACGCCGCGACATAGCAGAAGGTGGCGTCGTCGCGCTTGGCCTCACCCTCGGCGGTCTCGCTCTCGACGCGGAAGTGGCCGCCGCAGGACTCGGTGCGGTGCCGGGCGTCGGTGCACATCAACTCGGCGAGCTCGAGGAAATCGGCGACCCGGCCCGCCTTCTCGAGTGACTGGTTGAGCTCCTCCTCGGCGCCTAGGACGCGGACGTTCTTCCGGAACTCGTCGCGCAGCTCTGGAATCTTCGCGAGCGCCCGGCGCAGGGTGTCGTCCGACCGGGCCATGCCGCAGTTGTCCCACATCAGCCGCCCGAGCTCCCGGTGGAACGAATCAACCGTCCGCTGACCATTGGCCTGGAGCAGGGCGTGCGTGCGTTGGCGGGTCTCCTCCTCCGCCTCGCGAAAGGCGCGGTGCGAGGTATCGACCTGCGCCAACTCGGCCTTCGCGAGGTAGTCGGGCACCGTCGCGGGCAGGATGAAGTAGCCGTCCGAGAGGCCTTGCATGAGGGCGCTCGCGCCCAGACGATTGGCCCCCTGGTCGGAGAAGTTCGCCTCGCCGCCGACGAAGAGCCCCGGGATCGTCGACATCAGGTGGTAGTCGACCCAGAGTCCGCCCATCGTGTAGTGCGGCGCGGGGTAGATGCGCATCGGCACCTGGTAGGCGTCGTCCCCGGTGATCCGCTCGTAGATCTCGAAGAGGTTTCCGTACTTCTCGCGGACGTTCTCCAGGCCCAGCCGGTCGATCGCGCTGCCGAAATCGAGATAGACGCCGTGCCCGCCCGGCCCGACGCCACGCCCCTCGTCGCAGACCTCCTTGGCGGCGCGTGAAGCGACGTCGCGCGGCACCAGGTTGCCGAAGCTCGGGTAGCGGCGCTCCAGGTAGTAATCGCGCTCGCTCTCCGGGATGTCGTTCGGCTTTCGGGTGTCGCCCTTCTGTTTCGGGACCCAGATGCGGCCGTCGTTGCGAAGCGACTCCGACATGAGCGTGAGCTTCGACTGGTACTCGCCCGCCTGCGGGATGCAGGTGGGATGGATCTGTGTGAAGCACGGGTTGCCGAACAGCGCGCCCCGGCGATGGGCGCGCCAGATGGCGGTGCAATTGGAGGCCTTCGCATTGGTCGAGAGGTAGAACACGTTGCTGTAGCCACCGGTGGCCAGCACCACGACGTCACCCACATGCGAATGGATGGCGCCGGTTTGGAGGTCGCGCGTGACGATGCCGCGCGCCTTGCCGTCGATGACGACCAGGTCGAGCATCTCGCTGCGCGGATGCATCGTCACCGTTCCGGCGGCGATCTGGCGCTCGAGGGCCTGGTACGCGCCGAGCAACAGCTGCTGCCCCGTCTGGCCGCGGGCGTAGAACGTCCGCTCGACCTGGACCCCGCCGAAGGAGCGGGTCTCGAGCAGGCCACCGTAGTCGCGAGCGAACGGCACGCCCTGTGCGACGCACTGGTCGATGATGTTCACGCTCACCTGCGCCAGGCGGTAGGCGTTGGCCTCGCGGGCGCGGAAGTCGCCGCCCTTCACGGTGTCGTAGAAGAGGCGGAAGACGCTATCGCCGTCGTTCCGGTAGTTCTTGGCCGCGTTCATCCCGCCCTGGGCCGCGATGGAATGAGCGCGGCGAGGGGTGTCGTGGAACGAGAAGCACTGCACGCGGTAGCCCTGCTCCCCGAGCGTGGCGGCCGCGGCGGCCCCGGCGAGGCCCGAGCCGACGACCAGGACAGTGTGCTTGCGCCGGTTGGCGGGATTCACCAGCTTCATCTCGAAGCGGCAGCGGTCCCATTTCTGTTCGATCGGTCCCGCAGGGATTCTGGCGTCGAGCACGATCGCCACCGGAGCCTCCTTCAGCGGACCCACCCGGCCAAGACGGCAACGGGGACGGAGATGAAGCCGAAGAACACGACCAGCGCTACCCCGCGCGACAGCGCCTGCAGCGCCGGTGTGACCCGCGCGTTGTTCCACCCCAGAGTCTGGAGCAAGCTCCAGACTCCGTGATCCAGGTGCAGGCACAGGCACGCCATCGCCACGATGTAGAACAACGACACGTACCAGACCGAGAAGCCGGCCACGACGTTGTCGTAGACGGACAGATCGCGGAACTCGCCGGGCTGGAAGCCGACCACGCCGGCCGTCAGGTGCAGCAGGTGATAGACGACGAAGAGGACGAGGATGACCGCGCTCCAGCGCATGGTACGAGCCGCGTAGGTCGTCGCGATGGAATCCTTGGTGTCGTAAGCCTGGGGGCGCGCGGCCCAATTCATCCGGGTGAGCTGGACGGCGGCGGTGATGTGCAGCGCGACGCAGGCGAGGAGGACGATACGAACGACCCACAGCAGCACGCTGTAGGGAAACAGCGGCTCGCCCATCGTGCGGAGGAACGCCGCATAGGCGTTGATGGCCTCGGCGCCGAGGAAGATCTTCAAGTTGCCGAGCATATGCGCGACGACGAAGCCGACCAGCAGGATGCCGGTCACCGCCATCACGACCTTCTTGCCGACCATGGTGCCCCACAACGTGGCGGCCGGATCGCTCGGCCACACGTTGCGAGACCTTTTGACCGGCTCAGACCTCTGCCGATCTGCTACCGGGCCGTCGAGTAACCGAGTCGTCATGTGTTGTCTCCAACCTCTGTCGTCGTCGTCCTCTCGAGGGACAGGCGTGCCGCTGGGCGCTGGCAATGGGGAATTTCAGCAACACAGTGCAAGTGCGTTCCATCGCCGCGACGAATCACCGAGGGCCGCTCCTGGTTGCTCGGCGCGAAGACGATCGCGTCCGGCGTCGAGGAGCGATAGATTCGAAAGGTCCACCGCGTTTCTCCGCTGGCGTTCTCGAGAGAGCAAAGTGCCGGCCAAATGCAAACCATGGATTCTATTGAAGGCGGGGCGCGCGTTCGCAAATTTCTCACGACGCTTCGCGAAAAAGGATTTATGGTGCGCCATCACGGCGATCAGCAGGGCCCTGAGCGACCACCGGTCGTGGCTTCTCATGCCCGCGCCGCCGCCTGAACGAGGCTCCAAGTTCTCGTTTGCTTCGTCGTCTTCAACGTCGGTCGCCGAACAGATCTGCCCGAGACGGCAAGACGGGCTTCCAACCGCCTTCTCATGAAGAGCCGCCCACGATGCAGACGCGACTTGACGTTGACGACGGTAAGGCCGAGGGCCTCAGCGGTTTCCTGCTGTGAAAGCCACTCGACGTCGCGAAGCAGCACGACGGCGCGGTAATCGGCGGGCAGCTCGTCGATGGCGGTGCTCAGCACCATCCGCAGCTCCGTCTGGCGAGCCGGGTCGTCGACGCTCATCGACCAGTCGGCGACCGGCGCGACGTGGCGGCCGTGCGCATCGAACTCCGGAAGCAGCTTGTCCAGCGAGACATCGGCGCCGCGGCCGCGACGCCTCCGGCAACGCTCATAGCCCGCGTTGGCCACGATCCGATAGAGCCACGAACCGAACGCGGAGTCTCCACGAAACGTATCGATCTTCCGGATCACGGACAAGAAGGCGTCCTGCACGGCTTCCTCGGCATCCTGCGCGTTCCCCGTGATCCGCGTGGCGAGGCGGCCGGCGCGGTCACCGTAGGCGGCTACCAGATCCTCGGCGGCCGTTGGATCACCCCGGCGGAGGGCCGCCACGAGGGGGCCATCCCGGTCGATCCGTGTCGTCATGCTCGGGCTGCTCCCATTCATCTCTTCGACCTCTGACCTGAGATGCCGACGGTCGACACGGGACGCCGTTTAGGCGGGCGCGGCGACGATCGCCTGGAGCACGGCCTTGGGGCCGCCCCCACAACCCGAGCCATCGTTCGAGGACGCTCTCTCAATGCAGACCTCTGCGGACGGCATAGAGCAAGGTGAGGGCCAAGCCTAAGCAGCGGTTTCTATTCGAGACCGCGATCCAGTTCGCGAATTTCTCGCGAAGAGTCACGACCCTACCCCGACTTGAAGCGCCGCTTGTCGATGTTCAGAGCCTTGATCTTCGACTCCAGCGTCGACGCCGGCACACCGAGCCGCCCGGCGGCGCCGAAGGGCCCGGCCACGCGGCCCTTGCTGTCCTTGAGCGCCGCCTCGATGGCGTCCTTTTCATGGGCGGCCAGCGTGCCGGTGGAGAGGCTGGCCATCGGCGGCGTCCCCAGGGGCCGACCGGAGAGCCATCGCGCATCGATCGAGAGCGTGTCCGAATCGCATACGATCACCGCCCGCTCGATGACGTTCTGCAGCTCCCGGATGTTGCCCGGCCAGTCGTACGACTGGAGCAGCTGGGCCGTCTCCTTGGTGAGGCCGCAGATTCGCTTGCCGGCGCGTTTAGCGTAGCGATGGATGAAATATTCCACGAGCAGGGGGACGTCGGACCGACGCTCGCGCAAGGCAGGCACGTCCAGCGGGAACACGTTCAGCCGATAGAAGAGATCCGCGCGGAACGTGCCGTCGGCGACGGCGGCATGCAGATCGCGATTCGTCGCGGCAATCACGCGGACGTTCACGCGGATGGGCCCGGTGCCACCGACACGCTCGAACTCGCGCTCCTGAAGCACGCGCAGCAGCATGATCTGGGTCTCGGCGGGCAGCTCGCCGACCTCGTCGAGGAAAATCGTGCCGCCGTCGGCCAGCTCGAAGCGACCCTGGCGCCGTTGCAGGGCTCCGGTGAACGCGCCCTTCTCGTGGCCGAACAGCTCCGACGCGATGAGCGACGCCGGAATCGCGGCACAATTCACCGCGACGAAGGCCCGCGCCGAGCGCGCTGATCGCTTGTGGATGGCCCGGGCGATGAGCTCCTTCCCAGTACCGGTCTCACCGGTGATCAGCACGGTCGAATCTGTCGGCGCCACCTTGGACACGTGCGACAGAACCGTGCGAAGCGGCGGCGAGGTGCCGACGATCTCCTCGAACATCGACGAGCGATCGACCTCTTCGCGCAGCGCGAGGTTCTCGCTTCGGACGCGGTCTTCGGCCCGCTTGCGGTCGTCGATGTCGGTTCCTGTCGCATACCAGCGGATGACATTGCCGTCGTCGTCGCGGAGAGGGCTGTAGCGGGTCAAGAACCAACGATATTGTCCGTCTTTCCGGCGCGCGCGCTGCTCGGCCTCAAATGGTTCGCCTCGTAGGAGCGCTTTCCGGCGTTTCTCGTCGAGCCTCGCCACATCATCCGGGTGGAAACGGCGGACACGAGAATCGTCGGCTCTTACCTCCTCGAGGCTGAGCCCTGTGTAGTCGAGGACGAACGCGTTCGCGCTGAGCGTGCTGCCATCCGGCCCCAGGATGGTGATGGCGTGCGGAATGGCGTCGATGGTTCGCCGGCGCTCTTCGTTTGCGACGGCAAGTTCACGGGTCCGCTGCGCCAGGTTGGCCTGCGCGTGCCGGAGCTCGGTGTAGAGATGCGCGTTCTCCAGGGAGACGGCGGCCTGCGACACCAGCAGCTTGAGCAGCCCGACACGGGGCGGCGTGAAGACATGTGAGGCCACGCGGTTCTCGAAGTAGAGCGCGCCAATCAGCGTCCCCTGTTTGACGAGTGGCAGACACAGCAAGGAGCGGACGCCGTGCTCGATCACGTAGGGGTCGGTGGAGAACGGGTTGGGGACGCCCGCGTCCTCGAGCACGACGACTTCTCGCGTCCGTAGCACGTACCTCAAGACCGTGTCGGGCAGATCCGATGGTCCGGGGAGCGTGTCGAGGCGGCGCACCACGATGGTGTCAGGCTGGGTCGTCGCCTCCGCCTCGATCCGGGTCTCGTCGGCCCGCCTGACGATGAGGAGAGCTCGCTCGGCACCCACGTGCGGGACTGTGTGCCCGACCAGTGTCGCGAGGATTTGGCCGCCCGGGTCTTCCATCCAGGGCGGCTGTTGTCCGCGGCGGTCGATCAATTCGATGGGACGGGCAGCCCAGGAAGCCTCCAGCTCGCCGGCGTCCGAGAGAACTTCCAATTCCGCACCTGATAGTGCAGTCGCCATCGCTCCACCTCTCAAAGGGGAACGTACGATCCATGCCGGCCCGAATCGTGATCGCTCGGTGTTTTTTTGGTAAAGACCTCGTGGACAGAAGGCGAGGAATCACGGGGTCCTGTCCGGGCTGCTATTGCATAGGCTCTAAACCGAGATGAGCGGCGAGCGTCGTGAGTATCAGGACTACGCGAATCAGGTTCGACATGACGATCCCTCCTGCGGGCACCTACTATCCGGGCGCGCGGCGACCGCGCCAATCGGACCATGGGAGTACGCCCGGGCGTCGCGGCGCCGCGCCATACATCCAAGGTCCTACTGACGCGGCGCCGGCGCTCGCTCTAACCTCGCGCGTGGTGGATGCCGAGCACCGCCGGGGCGGGATGGGACGAAGGCACGATGGACCAAGAGCGGATGGTCAAAAGACGGGCAGCGGTCCATCGTGTTGACGATGCCCTCGCTGATCTGCGTGATCGACGACGATCGGTCGGTGCTGCGCGCGCTCCGACGGCTTCTTTGGGCCGAGGCGTTCGCCGTCGAGGTCTTCGGCTCGGCCGAGGAGTTCCTCGCCTCCGAGCACCGGGCCAACGCCAGGTGCCTTGTGCTGGACGTCAACCTGATCGGCCTGAGCGGATTAGAGCTGCAGGAGCAGCTGCTTCTGACCGGAGCCTCGCCGCCGATCGTCTTCATCACGGCCTACGACGACCGGGTCGCCCGCGATCGCGCATGTCGAGCCGGCGCCGTCGACTATCTGCGGAAGCCATTCGACGACAAGGCCCTTCTAGACGCAATCAATCGGGCCATCAGGGGTTCCTGACGTCGCGCATTTCCTCGCCAGGAGGCCGAAGGACCGTGGTATAGAAGCCCTGCATACGACCAAGGTCTTATGGGCGCCCGGGCGGCGGTCCTCTTACTCTCAAAGGCCGGCGATGATGGCAGAAACGACCGGGAACAATAGGGTCCGGGGCTGGAGCCCGGCCGTGACGCTTCTGGCCGTGGCCATCGCCTACTACGTGGGCGCCGAGCTGGGCTTCATCCTGAGATTCCCGCCGACGACGCCCTCCGTTCTCTGGCCACCCAACTCGATCCTGACCGCGACGCTTCTCCTCACACCGGTGCGGCGGTGGTGGCTCTACCTGCTGGCGGCGCTTCCAGCGCATCTCGCCGCCGAGCTGCCCGTGCTGCCCCCGCTCCTCGTGTTCGGCCTCTTTGCGACGAACTGCGCCGAGGCGCTCGTCGCCGCCGCGGGGCTCCGATGGTTAAGCGACGCGCCGACGCGCTTCGACACGCTCCGTCGCATGGTGGTTTTCGTGCTCGTCGGAGCTCTCTTCGCGCCTTTCGTCTCATCGTTTCCGGACGCGGCTCTCGTCGCCGTTATACAGGGGGAACCCTATTCATTCGTCTGGCGCACCCGCTTCTTCTCCAACGTCCTCGCGGCGCTCACGATCGTACCGGCAGTCGTCATGGCCGTACGCAACGGACTGCCGAATCTCCGCGCAGCGGCTCCTCGCCGCTATCTCGAGGCGGGCCTGCTCGCCGGCGGGCTCTTCCTAGCGAGTACGGGTAAGTTCGGAAATCCGTCGGGGTTCGTGCTGGGGCTGGAGTACGTGCTGGGGCTGCCGGCAGGGCTGCGCGCTCCGGTCGTGGTCCTGTTGCCGTTCCTCCTCTGGTCGGCGGTCCGTTTCGGGCCGGGTGGACTCAGCGTCTGCCTCGTCGCGGCGCTACTGGCGATCGTCGCCGGCACGGGCGAGAGCGGGATCTTCATGACGCCTCAGGCGGCGCAGGCCGTACTCTCGCTTCAAATCCTTCTCAGCACTACGACGATCCCGCTGATGTGCCTGGCGGCTGTGATCGAGGAGCGCCGGCAGGCCAGCGAGGCCCTTGCCGCACGGCTCCGGCTGGAGGAAATGCTCTCCCGCCTGTCGGCAGCCTTCGTCCGTCTGCCGAGCACCGAGATGCATCGGGCGCTCGACGAATGGCTGGGACGTCTCGGCGAGCACCTGGGTCTCGATTGCGTCGTGATCGCGGAGTACTCCAGGGCCGCGGCCGATGAGCTCGACATCCGCGCGTGGGCCTCATCGGGACCGGTGAAGCCCCAGGCCGTCGCCTGCCGCGAGGTGCCGTGGGTCGACGATCAGCTTCGCCGGAGGCAGACGATCGCGATCCGTGACGTGGGCGATCTTCCGCCCCACGCCCACGCTGAGCGGCTCATGTTTCGCCTGTACGGGATCAAGTCGTGCATCGTGGTGCCGTTGGAGGCTGGTGAGCGGGTCCTTGGTGGCCTGGCGGTCGGAACGACCGGCGCGGATCGGACGTGGCCCGAGCCGATTGCGGGATGGCTTCGTCTGGTGGCGGAGGTCTTCGCCAGTGCGCTCGAGCGGACGGCGATGGAGGACGCGCTGCGGGCGAGCGAGGGGATGAAGTCGGCCATCCTGTCCTCGCTGAGCAACGGCGTGGCCGTGCTGGATTCGGACGGCACGATCATCGCAGTCAACCAAGGCTGGACAATCGAAGGCGCGACCGTCGGCAGCAATTACGTGGCCGCCTGGCATGAGACGGTACGCGAGGGCGCTTCACACGGCCGGGACGCGGCCGCTGGCATCGCCGCCGTCCTCACGCGCGAGCGCGACTCCTTCGCGTACGAGTACACGGCGCGCGACTCGACGGCGGAGCGCTGGTACTCGATGGTGGTCGTGCCCCTGAATCAACCCGGCGGCGGCGCGGTCATCTCGCACACGGATGTCACCGAGCGGAAACGGGCGGAGGTAAACGCCCAGCGTAGCCGCCAGGAGCTTGCCCATTTCACCCGCGTCTCGACGATGGGCGCGCTGGCCGCGTCGCTGGCTCACGAGCTGAACCAGCCCCTGGCCGCCATCCTGAGCAATGCCCAGGCCGGGCGCCGCTTCCTGGACGCGGCGCGGCCCGACTTGGGCGAAATCCGTAGCATCCTGAGCGACATCGCCGCGGACGACAAGCGCGCGGGCGAGGTCATCAAGCGCCTGCGCGAGCTGTTCCGCAAGGGTACGACTGAAGTCGTGCTTCTTGACCTCAACGTCCTGATCCGTGACGTGGTCAAGCTCCTCGGCAGTGATACGCTCATCCGTCGGGTCAGAATGCACCTCGACATCGCCGCCGAGCCTCTCATCGTGGCTGGAGACCGCATCCAGCTGCAGCAGGTCGTCCTGAACCTTCTGGTCAACGCCATGGACGCTATGGCCGACTGCCCCACGGAGGAACGGGTCGTCTTCGTGCAAACCGAGCTGTGCGATGGCCAGACGGCGCGCGTGGCCGTCCGGGACGCCGGGCCGGGGATCCTCGCCGGCCAGCACGATCTGCTCTTCGAGCCCTTCTACACGACCAAGCCCACAGGCATGGGCATGGGCCTGTCGATTTCGCGCTCGATCATCGAGGCGCACGGCGGCCTCATCTGGGCGACGAACAACCCGGTCTTCGGAGCGACCTTCAGCTTCGCCATGCCGATCGGCAACGGCACGGCGACGTGAGCCCGAACGGCGCCCGGATCATCGTGGTCGATGACGACATCTCTGTGCGCCGTGCGCTGTCCCGGCTCTTGATCTCCGCCGGCTACCAGGTCCAGACCTTCGAATCCGTGCGCGACTTGCTCATGAACGGCGACCTCGGTCGCGCGGCTTGTCTGATCGTCGACGTCCGCATGCCGGGGCCGGGGGCACTTGAGCTTCAGGAG
>Ga0209237_1001518_pt1 | contig 13726 bp, 9 predicted proteins | sample GraSoi013_1_40cm_2_FD_185820 | JGI IMG/M metagenome (GOLD analysis project Ga0209237, IMG submission 185820) | Grasslands soil microbial communities from the Angelo Coastal Reserve, California, USA - Sample 10_02_2013_1_40cm (SPAdes) (version 2) | ecosystem: Environmental > Terrestrial > Soil >... | reverse complement strand
TACCTCATGTCCACGGTATTCTCCGGCATTACCCCGATCGGTGGGTACACCCAGGGCATGGGGGCCAACCCCGTCCAATCGGGCTTCGGCGGTCTCGCCTCGAGCATCGTCAAGGGAGCGAACACTCTGCGGCCCGAGCGGACCAAGGAGTTCGAAACCGGCTTTGACCTGGGGCTGTTCCGCGACAAAGCGGACCTGAACTTCACCTATTACAACGCGAAGACGTACGACGTGATTCTCCTCACGCCGCTGGCGCCGTCGACGGGTTACGAGCGTGAGGCGAGGAACTCCGCGACGTTCCGCAACCGGGGCTACGAACTCTCCCTCAACGTCCGGCCCATCCAGACCTCCGAGCTGGGTTGGGATGTCGGGTTCCAATGGGCCCAGAACCGCAGCCTGGTGCTCGACCTGGGCGGTCCGAAGTTCGTGTACCTCGACCCCAACTTCACCTCGCCCCGGGCCGCGGTCATCGCGGGTCAGGAAGTCGGGGTCTTCTACGACGTGGGCCTCGCCCGTTGCGGGCTCAGCCCAGCCGGGATGGACGCCGTGGTCGCAGGCTACGACCTGGACATTCATGCCGCGAACGATGCAGCCCATCCGTGCGGGGGAGCTCCCAAGGGCGCCTATTTCATCGACACGAACGGGGAGCCCGTCTCCGACAACACGCAGCGCGTGATCGGCAATCCGAATCCGCGCTGGACCGGCAGCGTCCGGAGTTCGTTCCGCTACAGGAAGCTTCAGGTGAGCGGGCTGCTCGACATCAAGCATGGGGGTCAGATCGCCAACGGCACCAAGGCGGCGCTGTATTCCTATGGGACCCACAAGGACACCGAGGTGCGGGCGGATTGCTCGGGCTTCGACGCGCTGGGCAATTCCATCTGCACCGGCAACATGCACGTGATCGGTGCTGCGGATTCCCCGCTTCCGGGCCCGGTGGTGGGTCCCGGCGCCGGCACACCGATTCCGATCGGACAGAACTGGTACGAGGGCGCGGCGGTTGGCTCCGGGATTGGTGGGCTGTTCGGCGGTACCCCGGAGCAGTTCATCGAGGACGGCGGCTTCGTCAAGCTGCGCGAGATCACCGTGGGCTACACCTTCGACGAACCCTGGGTGCAACGGACCCTCGGGTTCAGCTCCGTCGAGGTGCGCGTGTCCGGGCGCAATTTGCACACTTGGACCAACTACACGGGATACGATCCCGAGACGAACCTCGGCGGATCCGTCACGGCCACCCGCGGCAGGGACTACTTCAACATGCCGCAGACCCGGTCGTTCGTGTTCTCCCTGACCCTCAACCACTAGCGCCAAGGAGGCGTGACTCTATGCGCAGAATCATGACGTTCTGTCTCGCGGCGTCCTTGGCGGTGCTCGGGACGAGCGGGTGCAACAACTTCCTGTCGTCGGACAACGTGAAGGCCGACCCGAACAACCCGGTGGCGGCCACGGCCGATCAGCTCTACATCGGGGTGCAGGCGGGACAATTCGCTCAGCAGGAGGGCATCATTGCGCTGATCGGTTGCATGTGGATCCAGCAATGCACCGGCACCAGCAACTTCCTGTCGACGCTCGAGAAGTACAACATCGCGAGTGAAGATGTCCCCAGCGCGGCGTTTTCCGCTATCTACGAGGGCGGTGGCCTGGTGGACATCAAGAAGATCGAGGCCCTCGAGACCACCGCGGGAAATCAGCAATTCCTGGGAGTTGTGCAGGTGTGGGAGGCCCTGACGATGGCTGTCGCGGCCGACATCTACGGTGACGTCCCCTACCGGGAGGCCATCGTCCAGACCACGCCCAAGCTCGACCCCCAGGCCCAGGTCTACAGCGATCTGCAGGCGCTGCTCGACCAGGCCATCACCAACCTCGGGGGAACAGGCCCCGGCCCTGTCGCCAGTCACGATCTGGTGTACGGCGGAAGCATGTCGAAGTGGATCGACGCGGCGCACACCCTGAAAGCGCGCCTCTACATGCACACCGCAGAGATCGCTGCCGGGTTCGATGCCACCGCGCTGAATAACGCGGTTACCCACGCGCTGCTCGGGATCAAAGCCGGGAATGACTTCAAGTCTAAGCATACGAGCCAACCCGGCGAGGATAACCTGTGGTACCAGTTCTACGCCCGCTCGGGGTTCGGCCGCTATGTCGTGGCGGGTCGGGCGCTCGCGGATCTCATGGTCTCGCGGAACGATCCCCGGCTGCCCGAATACTTCGGTGCTTCCACGCCTGGACCGTACGGCGGGCAAGATCCGGCGGGCGGTAGGTCGGCAGGCGGGGTATCCGCCCTGACCGGGACGCGGAATGTTCCGGCGTTTTCTCAGCCGATTATGACCTACATCGAGAACCAGTTGATTCTCGCCGAGGCCTACTTTCGGTTGGATGGGAATGCCACGAGGGCGCAGGTGCCTTTCAGCGCCGCGCGGGCCTCGGTCCCGGGACTGGCGCCCAAGGTGATCACGTCGGTCAACGACATCATGGAAGAGAAGTACATCGCGATGTATCAGAACATCGAAGTCTGGAACGATTACAAGCGGTCGTGCTATCCCGCGATAACACCGTACCCGACCGCCACGTTCGCCAACAAAGTGCCCGGTCGGCTGTACTACGGGACGACAGAGCAGAATGCGAATCCCAACGTACCGGACCGGAATGTCCAGAACGTCAATGGCGGCAATCCCGTCAGTAATCCAGCTTTCACGGGAGGGTTCAGAAACCCCAACGATCCGAACGCCTGCTAGCAGGACTCGGGAGGCAACAGAATGAGCCGGCGTAGGGGGCGAGCGGCGATTGCGCTCGCTCCCTACGTGGGTTGTGATTTCACGACGAGCGGCTTCCTGAAAACGTCCGACCGGAATCGCTGGAGTTATAGGCTATGGACCGGGTTCTTGCAGTGGTGGCCTGCGGATTGCTTGCGGGATGCTATTTCTACGAGCCGTTGCGCACGACCCAGCCTCAGGTGGGGACCCGGGTTGCGGCAGAGCTGACCGGGTACGGCTCCGACACCCTCGCCCGTTATGTCGGCCCCAGTGTCACGAGCGTGCGCGGGTATGTCGTCAGCGCGGAAAACACGAATGTCGTGCTGTCGGTGACGTCAGTGACGGATCGCTACGGACAGGAGCAGTCCTGGCGGGGAGAGCGGGTACGCGTCCCGCGCCTCGCGATCCAGGACTTCCAGCAGAGGAGGTTCTCGCTGGGACGCACCCTGCTCCTCGGCGCTGCGCTCCTGGGAGGCTCGGTCGCCGCGTGGGACATCTTCAAGGGAGGGCTCCGCGGCGGTTCGGTGCCCGGGCCCGGTGGCGGTGGGGTGGTAAAGTAGATGCGCGCGCGCCTCGCTGTCGCGTTCACTCCGCTGCTCGTCGGCTGCCACAGCTTTGTCCCGCTGACTACCGCGACCCCATTGCCCGGCACCTATGTCGCGGCGACGCTGACTGAGGCGGGGAGCGCGCAGGTCAGTGGCCATCTCGGCCCCGACGCCGGCGTCGTCCGCGGCAGGTTACTGGACGACGGGCAGGAGGGAATGACGTTGTCGGTCCAGTCAGTCGGACTGCGTCGCGGGGAGGAGTTGGGGTGGCGCGGGGAGGCGGTGACCCTGCCGCACGCCTCGATCGCCCGAATCGACACGCGTCGTTTCGCGAAGGGCCGGAGCCTGCTGCTCTTGGCGGTCGGGGCCACGGCCTTCGTGGCCTTGACCAGCACCTTCGATCTCAACGTCAGGGGCACCGGTGGGGTAACGTCGCCCATCGGCCCCGGCCCCCCGTCCCGGTAGTGCCGTTCCAACTATTTTCGCCGAAACCTCGACTGACCCCGGGCGCAAGCCCGGGGTGAACGAGGAACGGCCCTAGCAGCGCCCCCCAGCCCCACCACGATCGTCCAGGTATCGCGCGAGTTCGGCCCCTGGTATCTTGCGCGGCGATGCTGCACCTGACCGCGCTGCTGCTCGTGCCGTTCCAACTTGTTGGAACGGCACTCCTTGCCCAAGTCCAAGTGCCGCCGCCGCGGGGCTACGTCAACGACTTCGCCGGCGTGCTCGACGCCGCGTCGGTCGCGCACATGGACGCGGTGATCGCCGAGGTGCGCGACAAGACGCGCGGCGAGATCGCCGTGGTGACCTTCCCCGACATCGACGACCGCCCGGCTGCGGACGTGGCGCTCGAGATCGGCCGGCGCTGGGGCGTCGGGGCGAAAGGGGAGGCGGGCGATCCGGCGAAGAACCTGGGCGTCGTAGTGCTGCTTGTTCCTCAAAAAAATCACCGCCCGGGCACGGGTCAGATCTTCATCGCCACCGGTCGCGGCGCCGAGGGATTCCTCACGGACGCGAGGGTGGGCCGTATTCGAAACGCCATGACGCCCTACCTCGCGCGCGAAGAATATGGGGCAGGGCTGGCGCACGGCGTGGAGCTGATCGCACAGGCGTTCGCTCAGGAGTTCGGGGTGACGCTCGACGCGGCGCCCCCGCCCCCTCGTCCCGTTGCTCCTGAGGTCTGGGTGCCGACCGGCGCCACGCTGTTCTGGATCATTTTCACGTTCGTGCTCATCGTTTCCATCCTGCAACGACGCCGCGGGCAGCGGGGCCGCCTCGGGTGGTGGGTCGGCGGAGGCTGGAGCGGAGGCGGTTGGGGCGGGAGTGGGGGAGGGGGCGGGGGCGGCTTCAGCGGTGGCTTCGGCGGGTTCGGTGGTGGAGGCGGATTCTCAGGCGGCGGCGCGGGAGGGCGGTTCTAGTCGAGGCTCTTGACGAGCCCCACATGGGCCCGTATATGGAGCCGTAACGCCGTCAGCGTTCAGGGATTCCCAATGGCTGTCATCCCTTGGGTGTCACTCTACACGATGAGTCGTTCGTGTGTCCGCGCCACAGTCATGTGGCGCGTTGCGGCGTTGTCCCGTGTCGGGGGAGCGAGACGTCCTCGGCACTGGCGGGGACTCGACATTGCGCGCAGGGACCCGGGATCAGGGGGATTCGTATGAAAAACGATCGTTGTTGGGTTCGTTCCGTCCTTACGAGCGGGCTCGTGCTGTTCGGACTGTTCCCCGTCGTCGCGGGAACGGCGCCCGCACAAGAACGCACACACGTGGCCGGCCAGGTGCAAGACTCCAGCACGCGAAATCCGCTGCCCGGAGTGCGCGTCACGGTCGTGGGTACAACCGTCGGCGTGATGACGGACGCGAGCGGCCGCTACGCGCTGGACGTTCCGGCCGGGCGCGACAGCCTGTCCTTCGCGCGCATCGGCTACCGGCGCGTGGTCCTCGGGGTCGCGCCTGTCGTCAACGTCACCATGCGCGCGCAGGCAGTCGAGCTGCAAGAAGTTGTGACGACAGCGCTCGGCATCGAGCGTGAGCAGCCGACGCTCTCGTACGCGGCGCAGACCGTCTCCGGAGACCGGTTGAGGCAGGTGCCCAGCACGAACATTGTGTCGGCGCTCCAGGGCAACGTGGCCGGCCTTCAGGTCACGAACACGAGCAACCCCTTCGGCTCGGCGCGGGTCGTCGCGCGCGGCGGGGGCTCGATCCTGGGACAGAACCAGCCGTTGTTCGTGGTCGACGGAATCCCGATCGACAATTCGGCGGCCACGAACACCGGCTACGGCCCGGCGTCGCCCAACTCGCCGGCGTCGCTGGGCGGGTACGATGTCGGGAACGGGGCCGCGGACATCGACGTCAACAACATCCAATCGGTGACCGTGCTGAAGGGGCCGAACGCCGCAGCACTGTACGGCTCCCGCGCGTCGAACGGGGCGATCGTCATCGTGACGAAGAATGGTCGCGGCGGGCCGAGCGATGGCTTCGGCGTCACGGCGACCTTCGGCACGACACTCGAGACGCCGCTGCGGCTGCCGGACTACCAGAACCAGTACGGGCAGGGATTCTACGGCGAGTTCGACTTCGTGGACGGGAACTTCGGCGGCAAGAACGACGGCGCGGACGAGAGCTGGGGGCCGAAACTCGACGGCCGGACCACCGGGTGCGTCTACCCCACGGACGCCAAGGGGAACCCCATCATTAGCGGTGGCTACGACACGACCAAGCCGTGCCGGCAGTTCTTCGGCGTGGGGCCGTGGGCCGCGCACCCGAACAACGTGCGCGACTTCTGGAGCACCGGTCTGGTCACCAACGTGAACGTTGCCGTCGCTCGCAGCAGCGAGCGCAACAACGTGCGGCTAGCGGTGGGCCGTACGGGCGAGAGCGGGATGTACCCGAGCAACGACAACACCCGCACGGACGTGGCGATCTCCGGCGCGACGCAGATCTCGGACCGGTGGAGCGCGGAGGCATCGATCGACTACATCAACGACGCGATGCAGAACCAGCCGGCCCAGGCGTACGAGGAGATCGACCCGATGCAGGGGTTCATCTGGTTCGGTCGGCAGGTCGACACGAAGTTGCTGGAGCAGAACCTCTACCGCGACTTGAACGACCCCCTCACGCAGCAAATCCTTAAGGGCAACGACCTGCGCACGGACGCGCCCATCCAGTACAGCTGGAACTACAGCTACCACGCCAATCCATTCTGGGAAGCGAAGGTGAAGACGACCGACTACGCGCGCGACCGCGGGCTCGGCCACGTTTCCGTCACGTACAGGCTCAACGACTGGCTGAGCGCCACCGGTCGCACCGGCCGTGACTGGTACCAGAACCATTTCCGGTCGAACTACCCCGTGAACAACATCTCGCCGTATAACGGGGGCGGCGTCCTGGACGTGGGCGAGACCCACAGCGAAACCAACAGCGACTTCCTCATCACCGCCAACCGGCCGCTGTTCAAGGACCTGACGGTCACGGTGAATGCGGGGGGCAACGCCCGCGTGAACGACTTGAACTCGAGCACCGGCCTTGTCAGCCGGCTGGTGATACCGGGCGTCTACACGCTGCAAAATTCGGATGGCCAGCCGACCGACACGCTCCACCAGGAGAAGAAGAAGGTCAACTCGCTCTATGGCCTGGCCAGCTTCAACTTCAAGAACTGGCTCAACGTGGACGTGACGGGCCGCAACGACTGGTCCTCGACGCTGCCGAAACATCAGAACTCCATCTTCTATCCCTCGGTTGGCGCGGCTTTCATCTTCACGGACGCGCTCGCGATCCGCAGCCGCCTGTTGTCGTACGGCAAGGTGCGCGCGAGCTGGACCCGCGTGGGCAACGACACGGATCCCTATCAGCTCGCGGCCGTGTACGCGGCCGGCCCGACGCCGTGGGGCGGCCAGCCCAGCTACACGGCGCCCAACCGGCTGCCGAACGCCAACCTCAAACCGGAGCAGACGACCGGTGAGGAGATCGGCGCCGACCTCGGGTTGTTCGACAACCGGGTGGCCCTGAACGCGACGCTGTACCAGAAGTCCACCACGAACCAGATCCTTCCCGTCTCCATCTCGGCCACCACGGGCTACACTCAGGCCGTGGTGAACTCGGGCGAGGTGCGCAACCGCGGGATCGAGCTGGCGGCGACGATGACGCCGATCGAGCGGCCCGACTTCCGCTGGAACGTGGTCGCGAACTGGTCGAAGAACTCGAACAAGGTGCTCTCGCTCTACAGCGGCGTGCAGCGCATCGTCGTCGGCAGCTTCTGGAACGTGAACGTGACGGCCGATGTGGGCCAGCCGTACGGCAACCTGGTGGGCACCAAGTGGATGCGGGACCCCCAGGGCCACATCGTCGTGGACTCGGCCAGTGGACTCCCGATCCGCGACTCGAAGCAGGTCGTGCTCGGCAACTACAACCCCGACTGGGTGGGTGGCATCACCAACACGTTCACCTACAAGAACCTGAGCCTGTCCTTCTCGCTCGACGGGCAGCTGGGCGGGAACGTGTACTCGGTGACGAAGTGGTTCGGCCAGTACTCGGGTGTGCTGCAGGCGACCTTGCTGGGACGCGAGCACGAATGGAACGACGGCTTCGTGGTGCCGAATGCCGTCTACCAGAGCGCCACGCCCGGCGTGTTCCAGCCCGACACCGTCCATGTGTTGGCGCAGGACTACTGGCATAACACCTTCTACGCCCAGGAGATGGGCATCGTCGACGCGAGCTACCTGAAGCTCCGCGAGCTGCGCCTGGCCTACAACATGCCGCCGTCGGTCGCGCGGGCCATCGGCTTCTCGCAGGCGACCGTGGCGCTCGTCGGCCGGAACCTGCTGCTCTGGGCGAAGCAGCCCACGATCGACCCGGAGACGGGGTTCGACACCGGCAACCGTCAGGGCGTCGAAAACGGCCAGTTGCCCACCGCGCGCAGCATCGGCTTCACCCTGTCCGTGCGGCCGTAGCCGCTTGGGAAAGGAGACCGGTCATGAGATACCAAATCCTGAGCGTCCTCGCCGCCGCACTGATCGCGAGTACGGCGTGCGCCGATCTGACGTCCGTCAACCGGAACCCGAACGGCCCCACCGATGTGGCGCCGCCCTCCATCCTGTCGAACGCGATCCAGACCGTGGTGGACGGGGTCGACGGTCCCAATAACAACCTGGACACCCGCGGGGGCGGGCTCTGGGTGCAGTACTACGCGGAGATCCAGTACCGGGACGAGGACAAGTACATCGTCCGGCCGGGCGTAGATGGAGAGTGGGGCTTCTACAACGGTCCCCTGGAGGACTTCCAGCGGATGATCGACAAGGGCGTGGCGGCGGGCGTGCCCAACTGGGAGGCCGTGGGCCGCATCATGAAGTCCTACGTCTTCAGCGTCATGACGGACGCGATGGGCGACATTCCGTATTCGGAGGCGCTGAAGGGCGCGGCGGGCCTGACCCCGAAGTACGACACGCAGCAGGCGATCTACACGGCGCTGTTCGCCGATCTGGCGAAGGCCAGCCAGGAGATCGATCCCGCGGGGATCGGCTTCGCGAGCGGGGACATCATGTACGGCGGCAATATGACCGAGTGGCGGAAGTTGGCTAACTCGCTGCGGCTGCGCCTGGCGGTCCACCTGTCGAAGGTGGATGCCGCCACGGCGCAGAGCGAAGCGCAGGCGGCCGTCAGCGCCGGCGTCTTCGCGAGCGATACGGAGAACGCACAGCTCATGTACCTGGCCTCGGCGCCGAACCAGAACCCGATCTACACGAACTTTCATGTCGACAAGCGCGACGACTATGGCATGAGCAAGACGCTCGTCGACTCCATGCGGAGCTGGAACGACCCGCGCCTGCCGATTTATGCACAGCCGAACGACACCGGCGCCTACGAGGGTCTACCCAACGGGCTGAACGACGGTGCCGGTCCGCAACTGAAATACGTCTCACGCTTCGGCGCTTACTGGCGCGAGACACCCGCCGCGCCGCTCGCCCTCCTGACGTATCCCGAGGTGCTGTTCCTCGAGGCCGAGGCGGCGGAGCGCGGCTGGATCAGCGGCAGCGCCGCCACGTTCTACGCCGACGCGATTCGCGCATCGATGGAGCAATACGGCATCGCGACGGCCGACATCGACACGTACCTGGCTCAGCCGCGGGTGGCGTACGTCGGGGGAGCCGCGGGCCTGACGCAGATCGCCTACCAGAAGTGGCTGTCGCTGTTCATGCAGGGCATGGAGGGCTGGACCGAGGTGCGCCGCACCGGCGTTCCAGCGCTGGTGCCGGGGCCGAACGCGGTGCTCCCGAGCATCCCGGAGCGTCTGCCCTACGCGGACAACGAACAAGTGTTGAACAAGGCGAACACCGACGCCGCCGTTGCGGCGCAGGGTTTCAACAGCAGCACCGACCTGACCACGCCGCTCTGGTTCACCGGGCGGCAGCCCTAGCCTCGCAGGACCCGTAGTCGAGAGACGCCCCGGGGAGCGAGTCCCGCTCCCCGGGGCGTTTCGCCTGGTCCCGGCGTCCGCCGCGTCAGTTGCTGCGCGAGCTGTCCGCGCGCTGGACGAAGATGAGGATCAGGCCATGGCTGCTGCTCGGATAGCCGGGCCGCGGCGTGATACCCAGGGGGTACACCTCGATGCGGCGCGCTTCCATGGCCTGCAGCGTGACGAGGGGGCAGGTGTCGACGGTTCGGGTCCCGTCGACGTAGACGTCCGGATTGGAGCTGCCCGCCACGCTGTCCTTGCCGCGCAGCTCCAAGACGGGGCAGCGAGTGTACTGCGACGAACCGGAGACGCGCAGCTGTGGCATCGCCCGTCTGATCACGTCCAGCACGGTTCGACCGGGGTCGGCCGACAACGCTTCGCCCGTGAGGATCACGCTCCCGGCCGTGGTCGGCGGCAACGGCTTCCCGCCGGGCTCGGTAGACCGGTCGAAGGGCCGAGAGGTCGCGCAGCCCAGCATGAGCAGGGGGAGCGCGAGCAGGGGCGGGACAGGACGGGAACGCAGCATGGCGCACCTCCGCGTGAGATCAAGTCCCGAGTCTACAATGGCGCGGTCGACGCCGGAGCGCCAGACCCTTGCCGGGGGGTCACGATCTTGTTGATTCTCCGCTCCAGCATGCACATTCAGTTCGGCACGTCACCCCTTTGATCCCCTCTCCCTTGGGGAGAGGGGAAACTGCAGGCAACCGTCGTTCCCCCTCTCCTGAAGGGAGAGGGGGACAGGGGGTGAGGACGAAGAACGGCATCGGAGCGGGAGAACTCTTTAAGGATGGCCTCACAGCTGACGGTCGACACGCTCGGCGACGCGGTGACCCGCGCACTCGGCCCGCGGCTCGTGGCGCTCTTGCTGTACGGGTCGGCGGCGCGCGGGACGCACGTCCCCAACCGGTCGGATGTGAACACGCTGCTCATCTGCGACGGGGTGGACCAGGCGCTGTTCGACGCCCTGGCGCCGCTGGTGCGCGCCTGGACCAGGGCCGGGCATCCAGCCCCACTCATCCTCACGGAGCGGGAGTGGCGCCAGTCGGCGGACGCCTTCCCGATCGAGTATGAGGACATGCGCGAGGCGCACCGGCTGCTCGCGGGACGCGACCCGTGGCCCGGCATCCAGGTCGACCGCGAGCAGCTGCGCCGCCAGCTCGAGCACGAGCTCATGGGCAAGCTGGTGCGGCTGCGCCAGGCGTACGCGGCGCTGCAGGAGGACCCGAAACGGCTCGCGCGGGTCGTCGCAGGGAGCAGCGGCGGCTTTTTCACCATGTTGCGGGCGGTGCTCCGGTTCGTGGGCCGACCCGTCCCCACTTCGCCCGCCGAGCTCGTACGGAACGCCGCCGCCTTGATCGGGTTCCCGGCCGACGGACTCGCACCGTTGGTGCAGCATGCGGTGGGAGGCCCGATGCCGCGGCTCGCGAAGCGCGATCCGCTGGCGACGGCGTATCTCGCGGCGGTGGCACGGACGGCGGAGTATGTGAACCGTTTGGCGGGACGACTCTTACCGGAGTGATATGTTCGTGATCACAAGGGAGCGTTGGTGGGGTTTCGCTGCAGTCCTGGTGGCGGTACTCGCTGCCGGCTGCGGCTACAACACGATTCAGACCTACGACGAGCAGGTGAACGCAGCCGCCTCGCAGATCAAGGTGCAGCTGCAGCGGCGCGCCGATCTCATTCCCAACTTGGTCGAGACGGTCAAGGGGTATGCCAAGCAAGAGCAGACGGTCTTTACCGAGGTGGCGGAGGCGCGGGCCAAGCTCGCCGGGGCGGTCCAGAGCGGCGACCTGCAGCAGATGGCGCAGGCCAACGCCCAGCTGACGGCGCCGCTCGGCCGCCTGCTCGCCATCGCCGAGAACTACCCGCAGCTCAAGTCCAACGAGAACTTCCGCGCCTTACAGGACCAGCTGGAAGGGACGGAGAACCGGATCGCGGTCGCCCGACAGGATTACAACGAGGCCGTGAACCGCTACAACGCCTACATCCGGCGCTTCCCGCAAGTGCTGACGGCGAAGGTCCTCGGGAAGGGGCCGCGGCCGTACTTCGAATTGGAGACGCCGGGCGCGGCGCAGGCGCCGAAGGTGGATTTCTCCAAATAGGGTGTTGCGGCGACGCAACACTGGCGGTCAAAACCGTTGCCGCGGTGAGCATTCCCGGATTTTCCGGGAGACCGCGCAGTATGTGCAGCGTGCGGCGTTCGCGCCGAGCGCAGTGGCACGCCGCCTGCCCTTCCTCCCGTCTGCCGTCGCACGCGTGTTGGCGCTCATTCGTGCCGTCGGGCGTCAACACGCGTGAGCTTTTACCTCGAACATCACCTAGGTCTTAGTCGGTCCGGTACCGGTGACGGTCGCGGCGATTTCTCAAGGCGACGCTTGTTTTAGGCCTCTTGCGACGTCGCGATTCAGGGGACACAATGGTTCCTACCTGGAACTCGCGTCCCCGTATGTGACGTGTGTTCCGCCTCGCGCCGTTCGTGTCCTGTCTGCCGTTGGGCACGGGTGCGCATTTGCTGATTCGGAAGCCCAGCCATCCTCGCCGCGCGCTGATGCCAGCGAGGGGCTTTTCCCTATGTGCGGTGTGGGACCACCACCTCGAAGGAGGAATCCCTATGCGCATTGCTATTCGCTCTCCACTACGCGCATTCCTCACGCTTGGCGGACTCGCGGGCGCGCTGGCGCTCCTGCCGGAATGGGGGACCGCGCAGAGCTCGGTGACCATCACCGGGCAGGTGACCAACCCGCAGGGTGAGCTGCTCCGGGATGCCAACGTCTCGATCTTCGATCTGAGCATTGGCGTGTGGACCGGACCGGATGGTGCGTATCGACTGGTCGTTCCCGGCGCGCGGGCCGACGGTAGGCTGGTGAAGCTCGGCGCGCGATTGATCGGCTACCGGATGCAATCGTTCGGCGTGACGCTGACCCCGGGGGCGACGCTGGCGCAGGACTTCCAGCTCGTGTCCGATCCGCTCCGGTTGGACGAGATCGTGGTCACCGGTGCGGGCACCGAGCAGCTACGCGAGCGGTTGGGCAGTAACGTGACGAGCGTGGCTGCCGCCGAGGTCCAGCGCGCGAATGAGTCCAACGTCGTCCAGGCGCTCGCGGGCAAGGTGCCCAACGTGTTGACGAACCAGGGGAGTGGAGATGCCGGTGCTTCGACGGCGATTCTCATCCGCGGGCCGAAGTCGTTCGGCACCAGCCCGGCGGGATTCTCCCCGGCGCCGCCCCAGCCGGTGATCATCGTGGACGGTGTTCCGCTCAGTAACGTGACTCACGGCGAGGCCGTACTGTCGGGCGCGCCCTCCCCCAACCGCGCGGCGGACTTGAATACGGAAGACATCGAGTCGATCGAGATCCTGCCGGGCGCGGCCTCCACCTCGATCTACGGCGCCAGCGCCGGCTCGGCAGGCGCGATTCTGATCACGACGAAGCGAGGCCGGCCGGGACAGACCACGTACAGCCTGCGCTCGAGCGTCCAGTTCGACGAACCGGTCGGAACGCTGCCGGTGCAGCGCAAGTATGGGGCCGGCTCGGGCGGCCTCCCGGCCAATTGCACCACGCCACCGATTTCGGTGAACTGCATGATCACCTCGAACTTCTTCTCGTGGGGGCCGGAGCTGGATCCCGCGACGCCGACCTACGATCATGGTGCCGAGATGTTCGAGACGGGCCACTCGATCGAAAACACGCTCACGTTGTCGGGCGGCAGCGAGCGCACGACGTTCTACCTGTCGGCGGGCCAGCTCAATCAAAACGGCTTCATCGTGGGCGACAACGACACCTACCGGCGCTACAGCGCGCGGTTCCGGGGCTCACACACGCTGTTCGAGAACCTGGTCGTCAGCGCAAGCGTGTCGGTCGTGCAGACCAAAACCAGCGGCGAGGACCGCGGCAACTCGATCAACGGGATCGGGATCAGCGCGCTGCGTCAGCCGCCGGACTTCAACGCCCAGCAGTACCTCAGCCCCACCACCGGGCTGCA
>Ga0209237_1001517_pt1 | contig 13731 bp, 11 predicted proteins | sample GraSoi013_1_40cm_2_FD_185820 | JGI IMG/M metagenome (GOLD analysis project Ga0209237, IMG submission 185820) | Grasslands soil microbial communities from the Angelo Coastal Reserve, California, USA - Sample 10_02_2013_1_40cm (SPAdes) (version 2) | ecosystem: Environmental > Terrestrial > Soil >... | reverse complement strand
CGACGAGGAGCCGGGCGATTCTCGCGGTCCTGAACCCCGAGAATGCGGAGGAGGCTACGTCGATGGGAAGCGCAACGAATGTCAGGAGCGCCACGTAGTACCACGGTTGAGTGGGGTACTGCAGCCTCTTGAGGAAGAGGTAGTAGCCCACGATGGCGACGACCAGAGCGACGGAAGAGAAAAGGATCAAATCCCGTTGACCGCGGCCGAGGCGGGTTTCCTCGGCGGTCAGCAGGCATAGCATTCCGCCCCCGAGCACGACAACGAGGAGACCGACCCAGACCCAGACGGCAACCGCGCCGGCCGGGTTCAAGGCTTCGCGGAGTTTCGTCCAGAACCAGTCGAGTCGAATCCCTCGCCACAAATCCGGATGTTGGAACATTGGCCCCCAACTCTTGGATCTCTCGAATACCGAAAAGTAAGGAACCAGCGAGAGCGCCGAGACTCCGCCAACGGCAAGCACAGCCCCGGTTCCTCGCCACCTGCGGTTCGACAGGGTGACCGCGCAACCGCCCATGCAGAGAGAGAAGAGAAGAACGGCGTTGTAATACAGGCTCTGCACGGCACCCAAGGCCGCGAGCATGAACAATCCCACATTCCTCCCCGTGGGCTCCTCGAGCACTCGCCACATCAAGCCGGCAGTCAGCAACATCATGAACGTGCCGAAGCCATACCCTCGCATGGAGTCTCCCCATTGGATGATGCTGGGGCTGAATCCGATCAGCGCGACGGAGAGCAAAGGGGCGGAACCCTTGAATGCTCTCGCGTTGAACCACAGGAGTGCGAGGCAACTCACGCCGATTCCGAACCCCAATAATCGGAACAGGAAGTCGGTGCCACCGAGTACCGACCAGCCTCGGACGATGAGCAGCCAGAGGATCGGAAACGAGTCGAACTCGATGTGGCCCCAAACGTCCGTGAGGCTGGGCAGATTGCTCACATTGACCGTGTTCACTTCGTCGCGCCACAACCCTCCGGCGTGGATCGTAAAGAGGACGTGGAGACTCATCGACAACAGCGTCGCGACGAGGGCGATGGCCCACTCCGGCTTCCGCGACGCGGATTCGCGCCGAACCGGATCCTTCACTTGCGTTTCAGGGCCAGCGCGACGACTTGGCGGGAATAGCCGAGCGCGAGCTTGAGGAAATTCGACTTGCTCTTCCCTGCCGCGCGCTTCGTGAAGTGCGCGGGTACTTCCACGATCGTCACGCTGTCGGCCTGGAGGTAATGGAGCAATCGAAAGTAGTAATCCCCGTACCCAAAAAAGATGTCATCGAAGGGAAGTTTGCGAATGGCGTCCGCGCGGCCTACCCAAAACCCGCCGAGATTGTCCTGGACCTGTGTTCGGATGATCAACCGGATGAACAGGTTATAGACGAAGCTCGCGACATAGTGTCCGGTGTCATCCATCACCCCCCCTGGACAGAACCGCGAGCCGCTTACGAGATCGGCTCCTTGCACCACATGCAACATGAACGGAATCTCGTCGGGGCGATGCGTGAAATCGGTATCCATGACCAGCAGATAGTCTCCCGTCGCCGCCTCCAGTCCGGCGCGAATGGACTTGGCGAGGCCATGGTCGGACTCGCGCAGTATGGCCTTGACACTCGTGTCGTCACGCGCGGCGGACTGGACCGCAGCATAGGTGCCATCCGGGCTGTTGTCGTCCACGACGAGGATCTCGTATGTCCATGGCGCGATGACGTGTGTCTTGATCTCGGACACGAGCCGCAGGATGTTCTTCGCTTCGTTGTAGGTCGGCAGAATGACCGAGAGTCTCATCAGAGCGAGGCGGCCTGAGATTTCACCGCCTTGATGAAAGCGAGACAACCGTCCGGGTGCCGCACCGGCGAGAGCCAAGCGGAGAACAGGCCGCGGAAGGGCCTCAGGAGGACCCGGCGCAGGGATGGAGACAATACCCAGCGGCGGGCGAGTCGTTTGAGAAGCATGGAGGGAAGCGCGAGAGGAGCCAGCGCGTCGTCGACGAGAGCGACGCGCGGAGCCCCATACCGCGCGACCTCGACCACACGGAACCCGGACCCGAGCCGGCCTTCCCGCCATGTCCCGGCGTCATACGCGTGGTAGTGTCTCCAAAACCGGTTGAAGAAACGACGGTATCGATCGGAGATGCCGCGAAGGCCGGCTCGGATGAGCAACTGGTTGATCACGGTCCAGGTTTCGAAGTCGTTGGTGGGAACCGTGAAGTAGAAAACCCCACCCGGAGAGAGGATCCGGAAGACCTCGTTCAGCACAGGGCGCAGATCGGGAATGTGCTCCAGGACACTGTTGGAGAGCACGGTTTGGAACGATCCGTCCGGCTTCGGGATTCGTTCTCCGTAGCAACGAATGAGCTCTCGATAGGCGCCCGTCCGGGCAGCCTCACGGAGCTCGTGGGGATCGGGATCGATCCCGGTATCCAGTCGGTCTCCAAACAGGACGCTGGCGAAGAGTCCGTCGCCACAGCCCAGGTCGAGGACCGGACTCCTGAACTCGTGCTCGGCCAGGATCACGCATTCCAGAGTTCTCTCGATCGCGAGAGCGAGAGGAGCCCTTGCCGTGTACTCCTCGAGGAACGAGGCGCGAAAGGAGAGCGTGCTCATCGCTTCAGCTTCCGCAAGCCCTGGCAGATCGTGTGGACCAGTTCCTCCGTCAAATCTGGAAACGTGGGCAGGCTGATGACGTTTCGCGCCAGGTCCTCGCATACCGGCAGCGCGAGTGAATCATAGATCGGCTGCTGGCTGGCCGCGTAGAAACCGGGCCGGCATTCCACATCCAACTCTCGCATCTGATCGATGACACGGTCCCGGCCCTGTGGAAAAGCGCCGGGGTCGAGTTTCAACGCCAGGGCCCAGAGCACGGGCATCACTCGGGCGTCGAAGTGTTGGAGCGTCACACCGGACTCGCCATCGAGCTCGCGGCGATACATCGCGTGAACCGCGCGGCGGCGGGCGACGATCTCCTGGATGCTCTCCAGCTGGGCGCATCCCATCGCGGCCTGCAGATTGGTCAGACGAAAGTTGTGTCCCGGAGCCTCGTGCCAGTAGTAGCGCCGTTCGCGGAGCATCCCATGACTGCGGAACAGACGCACGCGCTGGTCCAACTCCGGATCGCGCGTCACCACCATGCCGCCTTCGCCTGTCGTGATGGTCTTGGTCGCATGGAAGCTGTATGTACCGATCGTACCGATCGTTCCGGCCTGGCGGCCTTCCCACTCGGACATCATCGATTCGGAGACGTCTTCCACGAGGGGGGTACCCCGCGACCTGGCGACCGCGAGGATCGCGGTCAGATCGCAGACGTTCCCGTACGTGTGGATGGGAACGATCGCTCTCGTGCGCGGGGTGATCGCCGATTCGAGAGCACTTGGGTCCAGACACCATGTGGCGGAGTCGACCTCGACGAACACCGGCCGAGCCCCGCACAGGATCGCGATGTTGGCCGCGGCCTGGTAGGCAAACCCCGGCACGATGACCTCGTCCTGATGTCCGACCCCCAAGGCAAGATAGGCCAGGTGGAGCGCGGCCGTGCCGTTGGAGACCACGGCCGCGAAGGGAACCTGCAGCGTCTCACAGAAGTCCTTTTCCAGTCGGTCCACGAAGGGACCTCCGGAGATCCAGGTCGAGCGCAGAGCCTCCTGAACATAACGCTCTTCCTTCCCGAAGAGCGTCGGCTTGGCCCAAGGAATCATGCTGAAAGCCTTTCGGGGCTCGCGGTCTGTCCGAGCGCCTTCATGTCGGTGACAGCATCCGGAGCCTGCTGGAGGGTCGACACCTCGGCCCGCCACAGCGGCGCCGCGTGGGTGCTGAAGCTTACACCGAGGGCGAGGAGGCGCACAGTGCTCAGCAGGGCCGCCGCGAGCTCGGCCCACCCGAGCACCGCGAGCGGGCGCCTCATGCGATGGTGGTCTGCGTGGACCGCCGGGGCAGCGACGGGGCCAGCCTGCGCTCGCGTTTCTCGCCGACGATCACGCACTGCACGAAGAGATCCCTGATGCCGAAGTAGTATTCGCGCAGGACGAAGCCGGCGGCGTCCAAGAACTCGGCGGCCTCCTCGCGCGAGCCGAGCAGCGACACCTCGTCAGGGTGAAATTTCTGCTCGCGACCAAGCACCCCACGCAGGAGATGTCGGAGCGCGCGCAGGAACAGCACGCTGGAGCCTCGGCGGTGCGGCCAAAAGACGACGAGCTTGCCGCCTGGCCGCAGGACTCGATGGAGCTCACCCAGGATTTGTGGAATCTCGTCCCGTCGGAAATGCTCGAGCACGCCGAGGTTGTAGGCGCCGTCGAACGTCTCGGCCTCGAACGGGAGATCGAAGATGCTCGCCTGCTCGATGCGGTTCGCGAGCCGGTTGTTGCGGGCGTAGAGCGTCAGGGCTCGCTCGGAGATGTCGACGGCGGTGATCCGATAGCGCGCGTGGAGGCCCTGGTCCACCTGACCGCTCCCGCATCCCGCGTGGAGAAGACGGGCGCCGGCGGCGAAGGAGCGCCCCGCGTAGCGACGCAGATTGTGCCTGATCACCCGGCGATAGGCTCTCGCCACGAGGTCGTAGACGGCCCCGAGCGTGGTCCGCTTTTCGCTCCAGTACGCGTCCCAACCCTGCGTCTCGCTCAGGGCCGGGCGTAGCGTGTCGACCCGGCGGGCCCGCACGAACCGATCGCGGTGTCGGGTGTCGTCGGTGAAGAGCTTCAGCAAGAAACGACCGCTCCGGATCCCCTCCCGGAGGGTCAGCTTGGAGTTCCCGTACACCCGCGCCGGCAACACGATCGGAATCTCTCGAATGCAGACGCCGTTACGACACAGGATGAAGAGACTCTCGAAGAAGAACGCGTAGGCGCGCGCCGTGACGAGGTCGAACAGCTCTCGAGGGATTCGCCGCAGATCATAGAGGCGGAGCGCCCCGCTCGCGTCGTACGGCATGCGCAGGAAGGTCCTCGTCAGGAAATGCCCGAACTGCGTCAGGAACAGGCGATGGGGGCTCCAGCCGGGAAGACTGTCCGACTCGAGATAGCGGGAGCCCACGACGACGTCCACGCCCGGAGCGTGGCGCGGCGATGAGCCGGGGATGTCGGCGGGGCTGTGCGAAAAGTCGGCGTCCATCGTGACGAGCTGATCGTAGCCCCGATCGTAGGCGTACGCGATGCCTTCCGAATGCGCGCTGCCGATGCCGAGCTTGCCCTTGCGGTGGATCACCGTGACCCGCGGATGCCGCCGCGCGAGAGCGTCCAGCGTCGCGCCGGTGCCGTCGGGCGAGCCGTCGTCGACGAACAGGATGTCCGCCGCGAGCGGCAGCGCCACGAGCTCCGCGCACAGCCGCTCGACGTTGCGGTTCTCGTTGTAGGTCGGCGCGAAGATCAGGCGGCGCGGAGACATCGGCGAGTCTACGCCGAGACGACGTCGATGGTCGGGAGCGGGAACAGGAGCCGTCCACCCGCCGCCAGGTACGCGGCCTCGCGCTCGACGATGCCGGCGCGGAAGTGCCACGGGAGCACCAGGAAGTAGTCGGGCTTGCGGGCGCGAGCGTCCGCTTCCGAGATGATGGGAATCCACGTTCCCGGCGTGACGCAGCCGAACTTGTCTTCGTTGACCTCGGCGATGGCCGGGAGGAGGTCGCGGTCGATGCCGGCGAACTGGAGGATCACGTTGCCCTTCGTGGAGGCGCCGTAGCCCAGCACGCTGCCTCCGCGCGCCCGGATGCCCTCCAGCCGCGCGCGGAGCTCGCGCTTGTGGGCCAGGACGCGGGCGCGGAATTCCTCGAAGGGCCGCAACGAGCCGAAGCCCGCGCGCCGCTCCTCGTCCAGGAGCCGCTCGATACGATCCCCCTGTCGGGGCGCGAGACGTCGATTCCGGCCGAGCGTCACCGCGAAGCTTCCCCCGTTGACGTCGTTGCACTCGACGTCCAGGATCGCGAGGCCGACCTTGTCGGCCAGCCATTTGATCTGGGCCAAGGCGTAGTACTCGACGTGTTCGTGGCAGATCGTGTCGTAGGCGTTGACTCGCCGGCAGGTAGCTCTGCTCCAGGTGCCAGATGCCGTCGTCGGCCAGCACATCGGCGACCTGGTGAGCGAAATCCAGCGGCCGTTCCAGGTCGTAGAACATCGCGATCGACGTGACGAGCCGCGCCTTCCGGCGGCCGAGCGCGCCCCGGTAGATGTCCGCGGTGAAGAAATCGGCGATCAGGCGGCAGTCGGCTGGATAGCCGCTCTGCCAGCGTGCGGCCGATGGATCGATGCCGAGGAGCGTGAGCTTTCGGCCCGAGAAGAACGAGAGGAGCGTTCCATCGTTGCTCCCGATGTCGACGACCACGTCGTCGGGTCGAAGGTCTACGGCTCGCGTGAGCGCCTGGGCCTTGTCTTCGAGGTGGTCGACCATCCGCCGGTTCAGCGACGAGCGGTACCCGTACTGCGGTCCGTACAGCTCGGTTTTCTCGTAGGAATGAAGGAGCTGCACCAGGCCGCAGGTATCGCACCGCACCAGCGTCAGGGGGCCTTTCGTGAGCGGCGCGTCGGAGCGACGCGGGAACACTCCAGTCAGGAACTGGGTGCCCAGCTCGAGGAGCACGTCGAGCCCCTCACCGCCGCAGATTCGGCATGCCGTCACTTGTCGGTACATGGCTGATTTCTCGCAGCAAGTGCCGTGCCACACATTTCGAATGGTACCGGAAATCGACGCCAGTATACTCGTCTCATCATCGCGATCTACGAGCCTCGATCACAATCCCGATCAGCGAGTGACGATCGCGCCGCCAACCAGCGTCAATTGATGTGTCGAGGACGTGCCCACCTGACACATCGACCGGGCCGCGCACCGTCCGGTGCTCTCACCTGTTTCAGGCCGCTATGAGCGTGAGAGGCGATACGCTGATTGCGGTGAGCCCGTCTGCCGCGAGGGCGTCGCCACACCCCGCCTGGGCCCTCTTCCTGCTGGCCGCGGTCGTGCTCGTTACCGCTGCGGTCCGTCTCAGGCTCCTCGAAGTTCCCCTCGACCGCGACGAAGGCGAGTACGCGTACTTTGGGCAGCTCCTGCTCGAGGGGGTCCCGCCCTATGCCGCCGCCTACAACCTCAAGGCACCCGGAATCTACGGCGTCTATGCTCTGATCCTCGCCGCGTTCGGCCAGACGACCACCGGGATCCGCCTGGGGCTCATCGTCGTCACCTCGGCCACGACGGTGCTCACGTATCTGTTGGCGAGGCGCCTGGTCGGGTTGGCGGCGGGCCTCGTGGCAGCCGCTGTCTACGCCGTGCAGGCGTTGAACCCGAAGGTCCTCGGCCTCGCGGCCTACGCCGAGCATTTCGTTCTCCTCTTCGTCGTCGCCGGCGCGCTCGTCCTTCAGACGCAGGCACGCGATCGTCGGCCTGCGATCGTGCTCGCCGCCGGGCTCCTCTTCGGTGTGGCGTTCCTCATGAAGCAGAGCGCGGCGGCCTTCGTCGTCGGCGGCGCGCTCACCATGCTCCTGTCGAACGACCCCGACGGGACGCCGCGCTGGCCGCGCCGTCTTCGCATGACAGCCCTCTTCGTCGCCGGCGCCGTCATCCCGTTCGCGCTCGCGTGCCTCGCACTGCTGGGGGTGGGTACCCTCGGAACCTTTTGGTTCTGGTCGTTCGTGTACGGCTCGACCTATTCGGCCGGGCTCCACGAGGGTTGGTCCAACCTCGTCGCCAGGCTCGCGGCCGTCGCGCCGTCTTCCTCGGTCACGCTCGCCCTTGGGGCGATCGGCCTCGGCGCCCTCTTTCGGGGCCGCCTTCGCTCACGGGGAGGCGACGTCCTGCTCCTGATGGCGGCGTCGTGTCTCGGAACCATGGTGGGCCTTCATTTCAGGCCGCAATACTGCCTCCTGATGCTCCCCGCGCTCGCGCTGCTGGCCGCGATCGGCTTAGACGCGCTCGGCCGACTCCTGGCGGGGCCGCGAGCGAGCGTCCTTCCGCGCGCGGTGCCGATCGTCCTGGCGGTCGCTGCTCTCGGGCAGCCGCTCTACGCCTCGCGGGACGTGCTCTTCCAGCTGGGGTCCGTCCAGGTCTCACGGACGATTTACGGGCGCAACCCGTTCCCCGAGTCGGTGGAGGTCGCGCGCTACATCCGCGAGCACACCGCGCCGGGCGACCGCGTCGCCGTGCTCGGGTCCGAGCCTCAGATCTACTTTTACTCGGGCCGGCGCTCGGCGACCGGGTATATCTACACCTACCCGCTCATGGAGCTCCAGCCGTACGCCGCGGCGATGCAGCATCAGATGATCCGAGAGATCGAGACCGCCAACCCCCGGTATCTTGTCTTCGTCAAGGCTCCGACGTCATGGCTGGTCAGGCCCGACTCTGACCTGACGATCTTCGGCTGGTTCAACGAGTACCAGCGGAGCTTCACGCGAGTCGGGCTCGTGGACATCGTGTCGGAGACGGAGACGGTGTATCGCTGGGGCGAGGCGATGGTTGGCTACGCGCCGCACTCCAACGCGTGGCTGCTGATCTTCGAGCGGGGGAGGAAGCCATGATCGGCCAGGGCTTGAGCTTCGAACAACACGAGATCGGCGCCACCTACCGCACGCTCAGCCGGACGGTGTCGGAGACCGATATCGTGACCTTCGTCAACCTGTGCGGCTTCACCGAGCCGCTCTTCATGGACATGGAATACGTCGCCCGCGAGTCGCTGTTCAAGCGGCGCGCCGCGCCCGGGGCCCTGACCTTCGCGCTCGCCGAGGGCCTGATCATGCAGACCGGGCTCATCCACGGCACGGGCATGGCCTATCTCGGCAGTGAGCTGCGCGTGACGGCACCGGTGCTCGAAGGCGACACGCTCACCGTGGAGGTAGAGATTGCCGACAAGCGCGAGACCAAGAAGCCCGACCGCGGTATCGTCACCTACCGCCACCGCGTCCTGAACCAGCGCGGCGAGCTGGTGCTGGAGGCGCGCATCCAGCGGATGATCCGACGCGCCGCGCGCTGAAGCAGCCCGGGTGGAGGCGCCGCCCGCGGATTCGATCCGTCCGACCGGGCGCTCGCGTACAATCGAGCCAGGGAGCCCAGGCTTCCAACGGAGGCGACCGGTGAGTGGAAGAATCGTCCAGATCAGCGTCTCGCGCGGCGGCGTCCCGAAGACGGCGGTGGCCGTAGCACGCGTCACCGCCCTGGGACTCGAAGGTGACGCGCACCGCGACGCTGAGCATCACGGGGGTCCGGAGCGGGCCGTGTGCCTCTACGCGATGGAGGCGATCGGTCGTCTTCAAGCCGAGGGGCACCAGATCGTGCCAGGCGCTATCGGCGAGAACGTCACCGTCGAAGGGCTGGACTGGGCGGCCGTCGTCCCGGGGTCTCACCTGCTGCTCGGCGAGACGGTGCTCCTCCAGGTGACGCGCTACACGAGCCCCTGCACGAACATCACGCGAGCCTTCAAGGACGGCGACTACGCCCGCGTGTCCCAGAAGCGCCATCCCGGCTGGAGCCGCGTCTACGCGCGCGTGCTGGCGACGGGCTCGATCCGTCAGGGCGATCCGGTGCGCTTGCTGGACGAGGCCGAAGCCGCCGAGGTGACCGCCGCCGCGTCCAGGTGATCCGCCACGCCGAGGTCGTCATCATCGGTGGCGGCGTCATCGGCGTCTCCATCGCCTTCCACCTGGCCGGCGCGGGCGTGCGCGACGTCCTCCTGGTCGAGCGCAGGTCCCTCGCCTCCGGCGGCACCGGCCGGTCCGTCGGGATCGTCCGCCAGCTTTACCCGACACCGGAGACCAGCCAGATGGTCGTGCGCTCGCTCGCCGTCTTCCAGCGCTTCCACGACGCCGTCGGCGGCGGCGAGTCGGGCTACGTCGGCTGTGGGGTCGTCATCGGCGTCTCCACCGCGATGCGTCCCAAGCTCGAGGAAACGGTCAGGCTCCAGCGGTCGCTCGGCGTCCGCGCCGAGGTGCTCGAGCCCGGCGAGGTCGTCAAGATAGAGCGACGGATCAATCCCGAGAATCTCGGCGCCGTCCTCTACGAGCCCGAGTCGGGCTACGGCGACCCGACCGCGGTCACGACCGGTTACGCCGACGCGGCGCGGCGGCGCGGCGTCCGTATCGAGCAAGGCGTCGAGGTCGTCGCGATCCGCACGGCAGGTGACCGCGTCACCGGTGTGGAGACCGCCGCGGGCGAGCGCATTGACGCCCCGGTCGTCGTCAACGCGGCTGGGCTCTGGTCGACGGCCGTCGCGCGGCTGGCCGGAGTCGCCCTGCCGATCATCGTCGGGCGCCATCCCGTCTTCGTCGTCGAGCGCGACGCAAGCTTCGGGCGGCCGCATCTCGTCTATCTCGATCTCGCAGGCGGCAGCTACGCGCGCCCCGAGACGGGTGGGCTCACCCTGACCGGGTCGCTCACCGACGACGAGACGCGGCATCCGATGGAGCCCGATTTGCTCGGCGGTGACGTGAGCCTCGACGAGGCGGCGGACGTCCTGGCGCGTACCAGCCGCGCGATCCCGCGACTCGCCGACGCCCGCTACCGGCGTGGCTGGGCTGGCGCCTTCGACATCACCCCGGACTGGATGCCGATCCTCGACGAGTCACCCCTCCGCGGTTTCTGGATCGCGACGGGCATGAGCGGCCACGGCTTCAAGCTCTCGCCCGCCGTCGGCGAGATGATGGCGGCGCTGATCACCGGGGCCGCGCCGCACGTGAATCCGGCGCCGTTCGCGCTCGGGCGCTTCAGCGCGAAGAGCTCGAGCGGGACCTTCGTGGCCTCCTACCTCGGCTCATAGAGGCCGAACGAGCAACCATCCGCTGCTGAGAAGCCGAACCGGCCTACCTGGAGATTCCCTTCTCCTTGAAGAATCGCTCGGCGCCCGGGTGAAGGGGGAGCGGCATCCCGACGAGCGCCGTCTGGAGCGTGAGGTACCGGGCCGCCGCGTGAGCGGCGTGGAACTGGGGCAGGTTGTCGAACACGGCCTTGGTGACGCGATACACGAGACTCTCGGGCAGCGCGGAGCGCGCCACGAGCGTGGCCATGACCGCCAGAGTCGCGACCTCGCGCTCCTGGCCTTTATAGGTGTTCGCTGGGAGCTCCCCGATCGTGTAGAACGGATACTTCTTCATGAGCGCTTCGCCGGCGGTGGTGCCCACGCTCACCAGGCCGACCTTGCCGGAGCCGAGCGCGTCGGCGACCACCGGAGCGCCAGCCGCGATCGTGAAGAAGGCGGCGTCCACGAGCCCGGCCTTCAGCTGATCGACCGCCGCGGAAAACGAGACGCGCACCGCCGCGCGGAGGTCTCCTTCGCCCACCCCGTGGACTTCGAGCAGCTGGAGCGCGTTCTGCTCGGTGGCCGAGCCGGGCGTCCCGAGGGCGACGCGCTTGCCCTTGAGATCGCGGACCGACTTCACGCCCGACGCGTGCGTCACGACGACGTGCACCAGCTCGGGATACACCGAGAACACCCCGACCATGTTCTTCACGGGCTTGCCGACGAACGCGCCGGGCGCGATCCCGTTGAACGCGTAATAGGCGATGTCATTCTGGAGCAACGCGAAGTCGGCCTCGCCGGAGCGGATGAGCTGGACGTTCGCGACCGAGCCCCCCGACGACTCGACGGTCGCGCGCAGGTTGAGGACCTTCGCCTCCGAGGTGATCCGCGAGATGGCGCCGGCGATCGGGTAATAGACGCCGTCCACCTCGCCCGCGGCGATGGTGACGACCCGGCGCGGCTGGGCCGCCAGAGTCGTCGACAGCGCGAGCGCGCTCACCAGGCCGGCCACAACGGCAGATACGACGAACCGTTTCATAATGTCCTCCGGGGCCACGACAGCGAGAGGCCCGCCCCTCATCTTACCTGCCCTGTCACGATGGCGGTGTAGACTGAGCGCCGTGACGGCGCGCCTGGGCGTCGATATCGGCGGCACGTTCACCGACCTCGTCGTCATCGACGAGACGACCGGCGTCACGCGCGTGGGCAAGATCCTCACCACGCCGAAAGATCCGGCGCACGCGGTCGAGCAGGGCATCGGGTCGCTCCTGGAGGACTCGGCGATTCCCCCGAGCGCCGTGCGGGCCGTCGTCCACGGCACGACGCTCGCGACCAATGCCCTCATCGAGCGCAAGGGCGCGCGCACGGCCCTTCTGACCACCGAGGGTTTCCGCGACGCGCTCGAGATTCGCCACGAAGGCCGTTACGACATGTACGACCTCTTCATCGATCCGCCGGCGCCGCTCGTGCCGCGGCGGCTTCGCCGCGAAGTCCGCGAGCGGCTCCTGGCCGACGGCTCGGTCCTGCGTGCCCTCGACGAGGACGGAGCGCGCCGGGTCATCGGCGAGCTGGCCGCCGAGGGCGTCGAGGCGATCGCGATCTGTCTCCTGCACGCCTACGTGAACCCCGTGCACGAGCGACGACTGGCGGCGCTGGTCGCCGAGATCGCCCCGCAGATGGCGGTCGCGTGCGCGTCGGAGGTCGTGCCCGAGATCCGCGAGTACGAGCGCACCTCGACGACGACGGCCAACGTGTACGTGGCGCCGCTGATGGCCCGCTATCTCGAAGACCTCGAGCGGCGGCTCGCCGACCGGGAGATTCCCGGCCAGCTCTACATCATGCAGTCCTCCGGCGGCATCGCGCTGCCGCCGCTCGCTCGGCGTCTGCCGATCCGCCTCGTCGAGTCCGGGCCCGCCGCCGGCGCCCTGGCCGCCGCCCAGGCCGCGCGTGAGCGCGGAGAGCCAAAGCTGCTGTCGTTCGACATGGGCGGCACGACCGCCAAGGCGTGCGTCATCGACGACGGCGTGCCGCTCGTCGGGCGCGAGTTCGAGGTGGCGCGTGCCGACCGGTTCAAGAAGGGCTCGGGGCTGCCGATCCGCGTGCCGGTGATCGAGATGATCGAGATCGGCGCCGGCGGCGGCTCGATCGCGCGGGTGGACCGCATGGGGCTTCTCAAGGTCGGCCCCGACAGCGCGGGCGCCGATCCCGGCCCGGCCTGCTACAACCTCGGCGGGCGCCAGCCCACGGTGACCGACGCCGATCTGCTGCTCGGCTATCTCGACGCCGAGTTCTTCCTGGGCGGGCGCATGCGGCTCGATCGCGCGGCCGCTCAGCGCGCGATCGAAGAGCACGTCGCCCGGCCCCTCGGTCTCGACGTCACGCAAGCCGCCTGGGGCATCCATCGCGTGGTCAACGAGAACATGGCGGCCGCCGCGCGCATCCACGGGATCGAGCGGGGAAAAGACCTGCGCTCGTATCCGCTCTTCGCCTTCGGCGGCGCCGGCCCCGTCCACTGCTGGCAGGTCGCCCGCGTTCTGAAGACGCCGCGCATCCTGCTGCCCCTCGGCGCCGGGGCAATGTCCGCCTATGGCCTCCTGGCCGCGCCTCTGGCCTTCGACTTCGTGCGGACGGGCCGCCAGCGGCTCGACCGCGCCGACTGGGCCGCGGTGAACCAGCTCTTCGCCGAGATGGAAGCCGAAGGCCGCGCGCTGCTCACGCGGGCCGGCGTCGCCGCGAGCGACGTCCGGGTGGCCCGTATCGCCGAGATGCGCTACCTCGGCCAGGGGCACGAGGTCGAGGCCGCGGTGCCGCTCGGCAATCTTTCTGCCGAATGCCTCTCGACGATCACGGCGAGCTTCGAGGCGGCGTATCGCGCGCTCTATCACCGCCTGCCGCAGGGCGTGCCGATCGAGGCGCTGAACTGGCGCGTGACCGTCGCCGGGCCCGACCCAAAGACCAGATTGATCGGGCGTGCGGAGCCACGCCGGGTTGTTGTAGCGGGGGCCATGAGACCGGCTTTGAGTGTTGTAGCGGGGGCCG
>Ga0209237_1001513_pt1 | contig 13761 bp, 10 predicted proteins | sample GraSoi013_1_40cm_2_FD_185820 | JGI IMG/M metagenome (GOLD analysis project Ga0209237, IMG submission 185820) | Grasslands soil microbial communities from the Angelo Coastal Reserve, California, USA - Sample 10_02_2013_1_40cm (SPAdes) (version 2) | ecosystem: Environmental > Terrestrial > Soil >... | reverse complement strand
GCGCTGACCTGCTCGAGCGAGGCGCTCCCGAACGGCTCGGCGCCCGTGCGCGGCAGCAGCAGGTCGAGCAGCCGGTCCTCGGCGAGCCGCTCCGCCTTCTCCTGCACCTGCGCCATCAGCTCGGCCTTCACCATGTTGACGCCGAGCTCGGTCAGGTCGCGGATCATCGATTCGACATCGCGACCCACATAACCGACTTCGGTGTACTTGGAGGCTTCGACCTTGACGAACGGCGCTTGAGCAAGCTTGGCGAGCCGCCTCGCGATCTCGGTTTTACCGACGCCGGTGGGGCCGATCATGATGATGTTCTTCGGCGCCACCTCGTCGCGCAGCTCGGGCGGCAGGCTCTGGCGCCGCCACCGGTTGCGCAGCGCGATGGCCACCGCGCGCTTGGCCTTGCCCTGGCCGACGATGTAGCGATCGAGCTCCAGGACGATTTGCGCGGGGGTCAGCCCGCTGCTCACAGCGTCTCTACCGTGATCTGGTCGTTCGTGTAGACGCAGATCGACGCGGCCACGCGCATCGCCTCGGTGACGATCGCCTTGGCGTCGAGCTCCGAATGCGCGACGAGCGCGCGCGCGGCGGCGAGCGCGTACGGCCCGCCCGAGCCGATCCCGATCAGGCCGTCGTCGGGTTCGATGACGTCGCCCGTGCCCGACACGATCAGCGAATGGTCGCGGTCGGCCACGGCGAGGAGCGCCTCGAGCCGGCGCAGCACGCGGTCGGTGCGCCAGTCCTTGGCCAGCTCGACGGCGGCGCGCGGCAGGTTGCCGCGGTGCTCCTCCAGCTTGGCCTCGAAGCGCGCGAAGAGGGTGAAGGCGTCGGCGGCGGTGCCCGCGAAGCCCGCGAGGATGCGGTCGCCGTGGACCTTGCGGACCTTGCGCGCGCCGGCCTTGACGATGGTCTGGCCGATGCTCACCTGCCCGTCGCCCGCCATCGCCACCTGCCCCCGGTGCCGGACCGCCAGCACCGTGGTGGCGTGGACCGTGGTCACGACGACGCCGCGCGAGCCCGGGGATGCGCGGCTTCGTACGTCTGCAAGAGCCGGGCGGTGCTGACATGGGTGTAGCGCTGCGTGGTCGAGAGCCGGCTGTGGCCGAGCAGCTCCTGGATCATCCGGAGGTCGGCGCCGTGGTCGAGCAGGTGCGTGGCGAACGTGTGGCGCAGCGTGTGCGGGCTCACGCGGCGCGTGACGCCGGCGGCGCGGACCGCGCGCCGGACGATCGTATGGATCGAGCGCACGCCGAGCCGCCCGCCCCGATGGTTGACGAAGACCGGCCCGCTGCGGGCGGCGCGCCGCCCGAGATAGGCGTCCAGCGCGCGCGCGGCCGGCGCGCCGTAGGGCACCATGCGCTCCTTGCTTCCCTTGCCGAGCACGCGGACGGTGCGCGCATCGCGGTCGAGCGCGTCGAGGTCGAGGCCCGCCAGCTCGGAGACTCGCAGCCCCGTCGCGTAGAGCATCTCGAGCACCGCCACGTCGCGGTCGCGTGCGGCGCCGGCGAGGCCGCGCGCGTCGACCACCGCCGCCGCCTCGTCGGCCGGGAGAAACGTCACGAGCTTTCGCGCCGGACGCGGCGCCCGCACCTCGCGCGCCGGGTTGCGCCGCACCACCCCGCGCCGTGCGAGGAAGCGGTAGAGGCTGCGCACGGCCGCCAGCTTGCGTCCGACGGAGACCGCGTCGAGGCCGCGCGCGTGGAGCGAGGCGAGCCAGGCGCGCACGTCGCGCCCGGTCGCCGTACCAACGACGCCGACACTGCGCGCGAAGTGCTGCAGGTCGCCGCGATACGCCCGAATGGTATGGGGTGACGCGTGCTTCTCCACCTCGAGGTGACGCAGGAAGGCTGTGACCGGCTCCTTCATGCGACGGTGATCTCGGCCTCCTGCTTGAAGTCGCAGCTCTCCCGCGCGCACGTCCGGACCTGGCGGCCCTTGGCCACGCGCTCGGTGAGGAACTGCGCGCCGCACTGCGGGCACGGCTCGTTGATCGGCCGCTGCCACACGACGAACTTGCAGTTCGGGTACGCGGAGCAGCCGAAGAACGTGCGGCCCTTCTTGGAGCGGCGCTCCACCAGCTCGCCGACGCAGCCGGGCTCCGGGCACTTGATCCCGAGCGTGACGGGCTTCGTCGTCTTGCACTCGGGATAGCCCGAGCACGCGATGAACTTGCCGAAGCGGCCGTGCTTGATCACCATCGGCTTGCCGCAGGTCGGGCACGTCTCGTCCGTCGGCTGGTCCTCCGCCCGCTCCACGCCGTTGAGGTTGCGGGTGTAGCGGCACTCCGGATAGCCCGAGCAGCCGAGGAACTTGCCCAGGCGGCCCCAGCGCTCGAGCAGCGGCTCCCCGCACTCGGGGCAGGGCTCGCCGGTCTCCTCGCCCTTCTTCACGTTGCGCATCTTCTTCTTGGCCGCGGCGAGGTCGCGCTTGAAGGGCTCGTAGAACTCCTGCACGGTGTCCGCCCACTTGCGCTCGCCCTCCTCGACCTTGTCGAGGTGCTCCTCCATCTGGGCGGTGAACTCCACGTCCATGATGTCGCGGAAGAACGGCAGCAGGAGATCGGTGACTTCCTTGCCGAGCTCGGTGGGGAACAGCGTGCGCCGCTCGCGGTGCACGTAGCCGCGATCGTTGATGATGGTGCCGAGGATCGACGCGTACGTCGACGGCCGGCCGATCCCCAGCTCCTCCAGGACCTTGATGAGCGAGGCCTCCGTGAAGCGCGCCGGCGGCTGGGTGAAGTGCTGGCGCGGATCGAGCGCGATGAGCCGGAGCGTCTCGCCCTCCTCGAGCTGCGGCATCGGGCGCTCGGTCTCGTCCTCGACCGCCTCGTGGTCCTCGCGGCTCTCGACGTAGATGGCGGTGAAGCCCTTGAATTTCATCGTCTGGCCCTGGGCGCGGAACAGGCACTCGCCCGCGTCGATGTCCGCGGTCACGGTGTCGTAGACGGCCGGCATGAGCTGGCTGGCCAGGAAGCGCTCCCAGATCAGGCGGTAGAGCGCGAGCTGATCCTTCGTGAGGAAGCGCGCCATCGACTTCGGATCGCGCGTGACCTCCGAGGGGCGGATGGCCTCGTGCGCCTCCTGGGCGCTGCCGCGCGACTTGTAGACGGGCGGCGCCTCCGGCAGGTACTCCGCGCCCAGACGCTCGGTCGCCCAGCGTCGCGCCTCTTCCTGGGCCTCCTGCGCGACCCGCACGGAGTCGGTTCGCATGTAGGTGATGAGGCCGACGGCGCCCTCCTCGCCCAGCTCGACGCCCTCGTAGAGCTGCTGGGCCACCGTCATCGTCTTCTTCGCCGAGAAGCCGAGCTTGCGCCCCGCGTCCTGCTGGAGGCTGGAGGTGATGAAGGGCGGCGCCGGGTTGCGGCGGCGCTCGCCGCGCGTGACGGAGCGGACGACGAACGCACGGCCCTCGAGGCCGGCCATGAGCGCGCGCGTGTCGGCCTCGGTGGCCAGCGACGCCTTCTCGCCGCGCACCTCGCGCAGGGTCGCCTCGAACTCCGGCGGCCGTTTGCCGGCCAGCATGGCGTGCAGCGACCAGTATTCGACGGGCACGAAGGCCTCGATCTCGCGCTCGCGGTCGACGATCAGCCGCACGGCCACCGACTGCACGCGGCCGGCGGACAACCCGCGGCGCACCTTGTCCCAGAGGAGCGGCGACAGACTGTAGCCGACGAGCCGGTCGAGCACGCGGCGCGCCTGCTGGGCATCGACCTTGTGCATGTCGATCTTGCCCGGCTTGGTGAAGGCCGCCTTCACGGCGCGCTCGGTGATCTCGTTGAAGGTGATGCGGAAAATGTCCTTCTTGGCGAAGGGCAGCTCCTGGGCGAGATGCCAGCCGATGGCCTCGCCCTCGCGATCAGGGTCGGTCGCGACGTAGAGCGAGTCGGCCTTCTCCGCGGCCTTCTTGAGCTCGTCGAGGATCTTCTTCTTCGTCGGCGAGATGACGTACTTCGGCTTGAAATTCCTCTTGGGATCGACGCCGAGCTGCGACTTCGGCAGATCGCGCACGTGTCCCATCGAAGCCTTGACGATGAACTTCGAGTCCAGATACTTCTGGATCGTCTTCACCTTCGTCGGCGATTCCACCACCACGAGCGACTTCGTCACGGCTAGGCTCCCTCCGACCGCGCGCCGGCCGCGATCCATCGTTGGCCGCCGAGCTGGCGGGCCCACCCGCCGAGCTCGAGACCGGTCAGGATCGCGCTTGCACGCGCGGCGTCCAACCCCGCCCGAGCGATCAGTCGCTCGATGTGTTGCGCCTCGTCCCGCATCAACAGTCGCAGCATCCGCTCCTCGTCACTGCCTTTCGACGGCTGCGCCGCCTCGATCGTTGCGACGCCCGTGTCACGCACGCGACGACGCCACGCATCCGGTAATTCTTGCACGACATCTGTCCAGTTCTCTACAAGTCTAGCACCGTCTCTCAGGAGCTTATGGACGCCCGCGCTGGTCGGCGACGTGATTTTGCCAGGCACGGCGAACACTTCGCGCCCGAGATCGGCGGCAAAACCAGCCGTCGACAGGCTCCCGCTGCGCTCCGCCGCTTCCACCACCACGACCCCCAGCGCCAGCGCGGCCAGCGTGCGATTGCGCGTCGGGAAGTGATGCGGCAGCGGCGGGGTGCCGGGTGGGAACTGCGTGACGAGCGCGCCGCGCGCGGCCACCGCGTCGGCGAGCCGCGTGTTCTCCGGCGGGTACACGACGTCGATGCCGCAGCCGAGCACGGCGATCGTGCGCCCGCCCGCGTCCAGTGCCGCGCGCTGCGCGGCGGAGTCGATGCCGCGCGCGAAGCCGCTCACGATGGTCACGCCGCGCGCGGCGAGATCGCCGGCCAGTCGTGCCGCGACCTCGAGCCCGTACGGCGTCGCGCGGCGCGAGCCGACGATCGCGATCGCGAGCGCGTCGTCGTCGTCCAGCGTGCCGCGCAGCCACAACGCGGGTGCGGGCGCGAGCTCGCCCAGGCGCGCCGGGTAGCCGGGATCGTCGGAGCGCAGATGACGGATGGTCGTCGTGATGGCGGCGGCGAGTGTGCCCCTCCGCCCGCGGAGGGTCAACGCCTCGCGGCGGATACGCCTACGGTCGGCGCGCCGCGTGCGCGCGCAAGAGCGCGCGCGCCTTGCCGGCCGACTCGGTGGCCGGGTAGTCGCGCACCACGCGCTGCCACGCCTGCTGGGCGCGCGAGTTCTCACGAAGGTTGGTGTACGAGAGACCCATTTTCAGCAGCGCGTCGGCGGCCTTGGGCGAGGCCGGCGCCATGTCGATCACGCGCTCGAACTCGACGAGCGCCTGCCGGTAGTCGCGCTGCAGGTAGTACGCCTCGCCGATCCAGTACTGCGCGTTGGGCGCCAGCGGATGCTCGGGATACTTCGCGATGAAGTCGAGCAGGTCGAGCACCGCCTGCCCGTGCTCGCGTGCGCGGAAGAGCACCAGCGCGGCGTTGTACGCCGGCTCGGCGCCGTCGGGGTGGAGCGTGTCGGGCCGCGGGGCCGGCGCGGGCGCGGCGGCTGGCGGCGCCGGCGCCCCGACCGGCGGCGGCGACGCGATCAGCGTCCTGGTCTCGCGCAGCTCCTCCTCGGCCGCGTCGAGGCGCGCGCGCAGGCGCGCCGCCTCGGCACCCTGCTCGCGGATGGCCGCCTGGAGCTCCACGTTGCGGGCGTCCAGCGCGCGCAGCTCCTCCATCATGCGCGCCAGCTCCCGCGCGGACAGCTCGTAGGAGTGGCGAAGCTCGCTCACGTCCGCGTGCAGGCCGGCCAGATCGTCCTGCACCTGACGGACCGAGCCGCGCGAGGCGCAGCCGGTCGCGAGCAGCGCGACGGCGGCGAGCGCCGGGAGAGCCCGATGCATCGCGGCGCGACCGTAGCACGCACTATAAAAGGATGTCAAAAGTCGAGGGTACGCTTCGAGAACTCTCAGAGGGATCAGGTCCTAACCTCTCTCAGAACCATCACTTCCACCTCTCCCCCTGTGGCCACGCTCGTATCGCCCTGCAAAACGGCCAGCCCATCGGCCTCCACCATCGACCGGAGGATTCCCGACCCCTGGTCGCCGGTGAGCCGGGCGCTCCACCGCCCGTTCCGGGCTTCGAGGACGACCCGGAGGTAGCCCCGTCGCGAACCCCGGTTGATGATGGGCGCGAGCGCCGTCGCCCTCACGATCGGGCGGGCGGCGCCGCGCCGACCCTGCATGGCCAGCAGCATCGGACGCACGAACAGCTCAAAGGTCACCATCGCGGAGACCGGGTTGCCCGGCAGACCGAACACGGGCTTGCCGGCGAGCGAGCCGAACGTGATCGGCTTGCCGGGCCGCATGTCGACCTTCCACAGGTGCAGGTCGGCGCCGGCGTTGACGAGCGCCTCGCGCACCAGGTCGAGCTCGCCGACGGAGACGCCGGCGGACGACACGAGCATGTCGGCCTCCGTGCCCCGGGCGATGCGCTCGGCGATCGCGTCGAGCCGGTCGGGAGCGACGCCGAGGTTGAGCGGCAGGCCGCCGGCCTCCACGATCTGCGCCATCAGCGAGTACGTGTTGGCGTTCGGGATCTGTGCGGCCGTCGGCTCCGTGCCGAGGTCGGCCAGCTCGTTGCCCGTCGAGAGCACCGCGACGCGCGGCCGCCGCCCCACCGTCACCTGCGTGCGGCCGAGCGTGGCCAGGATCCCGATCTCCGCGGCGCCGATCGGCCGGCCGGGCTCGAGCACGAGGTCGCCCTCGCGCACGTCCTCCCCCGCCGGCCGCACGAAGGCGCCAGGCGCCACCGTGCCGCGCAGCGCGATCACGCCGTCGCGCGCGTCGACGTCCTCCTGCGGCACCACGGCGTCGGCCCCGTCGGGCAGCGGCGCGCCCGTGAAGATGCGCACGGCTTCCCCGGCGCCGACGGCGCGCGTGGGCAGGCTGCCCGCGATGACGCGATCGACCACGCGCAGCGTCGCCGACGGGCGCGCGTCCGCGGCGCGCACGGCGTAGCCGTCCATCGAGGAGTTCGGCCACGGCGGAATGCGCCGCGTGGAGCGGATCGGCTCGGCCAGCACGCGGCCGAGCGACGCGAGGACGTCGACGCGCTCGGTCGGCAGCGCCCGCACGCGTCCCAGGATCTCGGCCTGCGCCTGCTCGACGGACAGCATGGGCGGAGTGTACTACGTCGGAACGCGGCGGCCGGTGGCCACGAGCAGGCGGCGCGCCGCCCACCGGACGATCGCCACGCCGAGCAACGCCAGTCCGATCAGGTGGAAGACGTCGGCCAGGTTGAACACGCCGAGCCCGAAGACCCGGCGCGTGACCGCCGAGTAGACGAAGTCGACGATGGCGTACGGAGGGTAGCAGAGGGAGAGAAAGTTTCCGAGCGCGCTCGCGGCCATCAGCGCGCAGGCGTGCCGCCACACTCCCGCCGCGCTGATGCCCCACAGCGTGAGCCAGAGCGCCGACTGCCCGGCGCGCGTCAGCAGCACCGCGGTTCGGTGGCTGACCGACGGCGTGATCTCGGCCAGCACCACCGAGACCGCGGACGTGAGCGCGAAGATCGCGACGGCCACGAGAAACCAGAAGCGCGTCGAGCGCCGGTGCGGGAAGCGCCGGACGAACAGCACGGCGCCCGCCAGCGCGAAGAGGGCGACGGCCTTCGGGAGATCCCACCCGAACTCGTCGTTGCGGTCGGCGAGCGTGCGCGCCCAGCTCCCGAGGCCGAGGTCGTTGAGGCTGAGGACGAGCTGAAGGGCCGCCTCGCGACGCACGGGCCCCCCCGCCGGCAAGAGCAGGACGGCCGTGATCTTGCTCAATGCGTCCGCGATGACGAGGGCGGTGATCCCGAGGAGCGATCCGGCTTTCCCGGAGTGCTCCACGCCGCGCGCGTCAGGGGGCGTGGGGGACGTCGAGTGGCCTGCCTCAAGAGGTATGGGGGACTTCGAGTCACCTGCATCGGGGGCTATGCGGGACGTCGAGTGGCCTGCCTCAGGGGGCACGGGGGACGTTGAGTGGCCTGCCTCAGGGGGTATGGGGGATTTCGAGTCCCCCATGTTCAACAAATGCGGCGCCCCCCGGCACGCAAACTAATGTGTCGGATGCGGCAGGTTGAAGACCGGCCGGACGCGCTGCATGTACAGGCGCCGGCTGAGCATGAACAGCGAGAGGAAGCCGAGCGTGACGAGGAGGTCACGCACTCCGAACGGCAGGCGGCTCTGCGCCGAGACCGACGGGAAGACGACGAACACGCGCTCGAGGAAGATGGCCACGAGGCCCATCAGCGCGACGACGACGAGCGGCGCGTGGCGCTGCGGCGGCCGGCCGGTCAGACGCTTGACGAGGTAGGCGAACGGGATGAGCCAGCCCATCGCGAAGATCACCCAGGCCAGCGTCTGCCAGGGCTGCAGGAAGAAGCGATGGACGAAGAAGCGCGTCTCCACCGGCACGTTGCCGTACCAGATCACGAGATACTGCGACCAGAAGAAGTACATCCACATGATCGACATCGTGAACTGCAGCTTCGCCACGTCCTGCACGGCCGCGGGCGGGATGGCCGCCAGCCCGCGGGAGTTCGCGCGCACGGTGAGGATGGCGAGCAGGCAGAACGCGGTGTAGAGCGAGCTCACCGCGAAGTAGCCGCCGAAGAGCCCGCTGTACCAGTGCGGGTCCAACGACATCACGAGGTCGAAGCCCCACAGCGACACGGTGATGATCCAGGCGAACAGCAGCACGGTCGCCAGCCGGTTACGGTGCACGCGCACGCGCTCGTCGCCGGGCGGGACGGTGTCGCGCAGGATCGCCGCCGCGAACGCGAAGCACACGCCGAAGAGGATGGCCGCCAGCACGAGCGTGCGCCCGAAGAAGAACTTCGTGTTGAGCCAGGCGGCCTTCACCGCGATCGGGTGGGAGACCCACGAGTAGAGGACGTCGCGGCCGGCGAACAGCACGACCAGCAGCACGAAGGAGACGGGCAGGAAGCCGACGGTGGTGACGGCGAGGCGCCGCACGCTCGGCGACCAGCGCGCTTCGGTCAGCTGCATCATGGCCGCGATGGCCGGCCCCGTGACGGCCAGCGCCGACCAGAAGACCAGGTTGACGAGGTAGATCGACCACGTGGCGGGCGCATCGGCGGAGCGCGCGCCGACGAGGAACGCCACGGCGCCCACCGCTGCCAGCACGCCCCAGACCGGCGTCACGGCTTGGCCGCCCTGGTCGCCGTTCGGGCGGCGGCGCCGCCCGGTCCGAGCGAGCGCAGGTAGTTGACGACGTGCCACGCCTCCTGCGAGGAGAGCGCTTCGCCGTAGGCCGGCATGACGGCGCCGCCGACGACGATGTAGCTGTGCCAGTAGCCATCGGTGCGCTGGCGCTGGAGATCGCCGTTCGTGAGGTCCGGCGGCGGGATGAACTTCGTCGCCACCGGCCCCGTCACCCCGCCCTTGGCCTCGGGACCATGGCACGGCACGCAAAACGTCCCGAAGCGGGCGCGGCCGAGGGCGATCGACTCCGGCGACGCCTTCACGGGATTCGGGACCTTCGCCGCCACGTCGCGCTGCTCTCTCGGGATCACGGCCGCCGCGCCCCGCGGCACCACGCCGGCGGGCATGGAGAACACGCGCTCGCCCGGCACGATACGCGGCGTCTGCGTCATGTCGTGGACCCAGCGGTACGCGATGATCGCGCCCATGAGGCCGGCGGCGCCGCCGATGCACAGGAGCACGAGGAGGAAGACGTACTTCACGCGCGCACCTCGTCGGCGCCGGCGGCGCGGAGGATCTCGCGCACCGACGCGCTCCGCGCGGGCGTGCAGTGCACGGCCACGCCGAAGCGGTCGTTGGTGAAGCGCCGGTCGAAGCTCGGCGAGGGCCACAGGCGCGGCAGCCGCCCCAGCACGACCATGCCGATCACCGTCGCGACGCCGCCGAACAGCACCATCATCTCGAACATGATGACGACGTACGGTGGGCTCACGGGCAAGCCGATCGGCGGCTTGCCGCCCAGGAAGAGGCCCCACTGGAGCGACGTCCACGCGGTGAGGATCCACGCCGACGCGAGCCCCAGCAGGCCGCCCAGCAGCGTGAAGATCCGCACGCGGCTCACCGGCCGGTCCCGCTCCAGCACGTCCTCGATCTCGTGCACCGGGATCGGCGTGTACACGGTGAGATCGTGGTAGCCCTTCGCGCGCAGCTCCTCCAGGGCGCGGACGGTCGTGTCCACGTGGGCGAAGACGCCGAGCACGGTCTCAGTGATGGCCGCCATGCGCCGCGTCCTTCATCGGGGGTGGCAGGGTCTCCTTCACCTCGACCACCGAGAGCGAGGGCATCACCTTGATGAACCCGAGGAACAGGAGGAAGAACCACGCGAAGCTGCCGATGACGATCGTGGAGTCCGTCACCGTCGGCACGTAGATGCCCCACGTGTACGGGTAGAAGTCGTGGCCCAGCGACGGAACGATGATGTTGAAGCGCTCGAACCACATCCCGATGAGCACGAGGATCGACACGACGTAGAGGATCACCGGGCTCGTGCGCGCCTTCTTCCAGAAGAGGATCAGCGGCGACACGCAGTTGCAGAAGTACATCGTGAAGAGCGCCCACGCGTACGAGCTCGTCAGCCGCCAGAACAGCGAGGCTTTTTCGATGTGCTCGCCGCTGTACCACGACGTGAACAGCTCGCACACGTAGAAGTACGTCAGCACGAGGCCGGTCACGAGGATGAGCTTGGCCATCATGTCGAGATGCCGCGCGGTGATGTAGGCGTTCAGGTTGAAGAAGTAGCGCATGGGCAGCACCAGCACGAGCACCATGGCGAAGCCCGAGAAGATGGCGCCGTCGACGAAGAACGGCGCGAACAGCGTCGAGTGCCAGCCGGGAACGAGCGCCATCGCGAAGTCCCACGACACCACGCTGTGCACCGAGAGCACGAGAGGCGTCGCGAGCGCAGCGAGCAGGCCGTAGGCCGGGCGGTAGTGCCGCCACTGGCTGTCGGAACCCTCCCAGCCGAGCGCCAGCATCGCATAGATGCGCCGCCGCCAGCCCACGGAGCCGTCGCGCACCGCCGCGATGTCGGGGACGAGGCCGACGATGAAGAACACGGTGCTGATCGACAGGTATGTGGAGATCGCGAACACGTCCCACACGAGCGGCGACTTGAAGTTCGGCCAGAGGTAGCGCTGGTTCGGGTACGGCAGCAGGAAGTAGGCGAACCACATCCGGCCGGCATGGATGAGGGGGAACAGGCCGGCCGTCATCACCGCGAAGATGGTCATGGCCTCCGCCGCGCGGTAGATCGAGGTGCGCCAGCGCGCGCGGAACAGGTAGAGGACGGCCGAGATCAGCGTGCCGGCGTGGCCGATGCCGATCCAGAAGACGAAGCTCGTGATGTACATCGCCCACATCTGCGGCGTCCGCTTGCCGGCGGTGCCCATGCCAGCGAAGATCTGGTAGCCCCAGGCGAGGAAGAAGCAGGTCAGCAGCAGGCCGACGATGCACATCCAGGCGAAATAGAGATTGCCGGGCGGCCGCAGCGTGCTCAGGACGTCGCGATTGACGTCGCCGTAGCTCGGCGTCGCGGCTTGTGCCCCCCCCGGGGATACTTGTGCCCCCCCTGGGGGTATGTGACGCTCCCCGGCGACGCTCACGCGTGGCCCCCCGCCCGGACGACTTTGCGCAGATAGCTCACGCCGGGGCGGGTCCCCAGCTCGTCGAGCACCTGGTACGCGCGCGGCGAGTGTGTGAGCTTCGACACCGTGCTGCCGTCGTCCTTGAGGTTCCCGAATGTGATCGCGCGCGTCGGGCAGGTCTGCTGGCACGCGGTGACGATGTCGCCGTCACGCACGACGCGCTTCTCGTCGCGGTGGGCGTGGTCCTTGCCCGCCATGATGCGCTGGATGCACATCGTGCACTTTTCCATGACGCCGAGCTGGCGCACGGTGACGTCCGGATTCAGCTGCACCTCGAGCGGCTCGGGGAAGTCGTAGTTGTACCAGTTGAACCGGCGCACGTGGTACGGGCAGTTGTTGCCGCAATATCGAGTCCCGACACAACGGTTATAGACCTGACCATTGAGGCCTTCGTCGGTTCGATAGGCCGCAAACACAGGACACACGGGCTCGCACGGCGCGACTTCACAGTGCTGGCAGAACATCGGCATGAAGAAGTTCGGCGCCTCCGGCCCCTTGCCGTCCTCGAGCCAGCGCTCGACGCGCAGCCAGTGGACCTGGCGCCCATACGCCGCTTCCGCCTTGCCGACCACGGGCACGTTGTTCTCCGCGATGCACGCCACCACGCACGCGCCGCAGCCGACACACGCGTCGACGTCCACCGCCATGCCCCAGCGATAGCCGGGGTAGCGCTGGCCCGTGTACATGGTGATGACCTCGTGCGCCTCGGTTCGGCCGCGCAGCGCCTGCTCCCGCGCCGCGCCGAGCTCGACGTGGCGCGCCAGCTCGCGATGGTCCTGGTCGAACGTCGCCTGCAGCACGGCCAGCGGCCGGCGCGCGCCGGTCTTCGCCAGGGTCACGCGCACGCCGAGGTACTGCACGCCGCCGCCGAGGGCTTCCGGCGCGCCGGAGAGCAGCGCCATCGGATTCTGCGACGTCGGCGGCATGCCGACGTAGCGCGGCACGTGGTAGCGCGCGTAGCGATGGCCGATGGGGATCGCCACCGCCTTGGGGTGAAGGGTCGGCGTCGGATACGCGGGCAGCTCGATCGCGCCGTGGGGCGATGTCACGCGCACGACGTCGCCGCGCGCGATACCGAGCGACTTCGCGGTCTCGCTCGCGATCTCCACCCACGCGTCCCAGGCCACCGAGGTGATCGGATCGGGCGCCTCCTGCAGCCAGGCGCGTGAGGCGCCGCGGCCGTCGTACATCCGCAGCGACGGGTAGGCGAGCAGCGCGTAGCCGCCGGCGTCGCCCTCGAGCTTCGCGGGCACGGCCTCCACGGCCGTGGCCCGGGCGCCGACGACGGCCGCGGCGGGCACGTCGCGCCACACCCCGCCCTGGCGCTGGGCGGCGGCGAGATCCCCCTTCACCAGCGGCTCCCACGCCTGTCTCAGATAGGGCTCGAAGCCCGGCCACGGCAGGGGGCCCTTGCCTTCCTCGGTGCCGAGCACGGCGCGGCCGACGCTCAGCAGCACGTCACCCAGGGGACGCGCGTCGCGGATCGGCTTCATCGCCGGCTGCATGAGGCCGGTCACGCCCTCGCGCGGCGCGTAGTCCCCCCACGACTCCAGCCAGTGCGTGTCGGGCAGGATCAGGTGGGCGAGCGCCGTCGTCTCGTCGGGCTGGTTGGCGAACGACACGACGAACGGAACGTTCTTGATGGCATCCGCGGCCTTGAGGCCGCCCGGGAGCGTGAACGCCGGGTTGACGCCGGGTCCGAGCAGCAGCACCTCGATCTCGCCCACCGCCATCGCCTGCACCAGCTTCGCGACCTCGGCGTACGGCGTGGCCTTGCCGTATGCCCAGTCCGAGCCGAAGCGTACGGTCTTGCCCACGTTGCCGAGCGCCGCGTTGAGGAGCGAGACGGCATACTGCACCAGGGTCGCGTCGGGCCCGCTCGCCGCGGCGCCGCCCGCGATGACGAGGCTCGGCTTGCCGTGGGCGAGCGCGCTCGCCAGCCCGACGAGGGTTTCGTAGGACAGCCCGCTCTCGGCGGCGACCTTCTTCGGGTCCACCTGCGCGACGGCGGTCGCGACCGCGCGGTCGGCGCCTCTGCCCTCCTCGACGATCAGCTTCAGGATGGCCGCCACGATCATCAGCTCGGTGCCCGGCGCGTTGCGCACCCACTGGTCGGCGTTCGCCGCCGTCAGCGAC